>Ga0182090_1005447_pt1 | contig 10554 bp, 10 predicted proteins | sample 041ome_24_FD_127767 | JGI IMG/M metagenome (GOLD analysis project Ga0182090, IMG submission 127767) | Metatranscriptome of coastal salt marsh microbial communities from the Groves Creek Marsh, Georgia, USA - 041408BS metaT (Metagenome... | ecosystem: Environmental > Aquatic > Marine > Intertidal... | reverse complement strand
CCTAGGAGATGTTTCAAGAAATAGTGCGAATTCTCGCGCGCAGAAACTTTGTTTGGTGGTAACAGAGCGTCCACGTCGGCAGCTCTTGAATCACCTGCTTCAAGGTGCGACATCTTTGTCGTGTTGACTGATGCGGTCGTTTGCAAATCTACGTCAGACGTACGTACCCGTCCGACTTAAAAATAGTGCTTCATGGTGGTCGGGATAGGCCCGCTGCCGCGACAACGTGTATGCTCTCAACGATGAACACCGTGTTTCGCGCGCTCTGCTCCTAAAATCTTAAAATCTTGGCGAATGCGACGCAAATCGGCCCATCAATTGATAGCAACGCTAAAGTGTCACGCCTATCGCACATCCGTGTGCAGTGTTCGACGACAAAGCACCCCAACGTTGTCGTTAGGGTGCTTAGCTCGTTCAGCGTAACGACCTCTTCGCGATTCTTTGTACGTCTGAGCGACGTACACGAGCTCCAAACGCCGTCTAAGTCTTCAAATAAACTGAATACGTCATCACGCACATGTTTCAGCACATTGCGTGCATCGGGTGCGGCGCGCGCTTCTGACGCACGCCACAAACGCGCGACAGTTGACCGCCTCGCGCCGAAGCTCCCGAAGAGGCGATTGGGTTTGATCAGTCATTCGGAAAAAAGAGGGGACGAAGTTTTTCGATTCATGGCTCAAGGACGAGTGGGGGACTATTTGACGAATTATGACTCAAGGCGTCGATTTTTATCAACGAGCTCTCGCGCGCCGCCGTTGATAGAAAAAAAATGAAAAAACTACTACTTTTGTCCACGAAAATCGGTTTTCTCCTTGAACCCCCTCAGGATACCAACGTTGGTACTTATTTTATGTGGAAAAACTGTTTTTCAAGGGAAATTCTAGTATTCGGGACTGGTATCGTCTAGATGCCGCGGTACCGGCACACATGCGTATTCTGTACTCAGTGCAGAATTGTCCCAGAATTGCACCAGTGCACTGCACTGGTGCATTGATAGTAGTATATTGACCATATTACTTTGATTGGCTTCGAACAGCTATCTACGTCGGTACGTACCACGAAAGGCAAAAATTGACGAGCCATGAGTAACACGCTGAGAGGGTGAATCGTCGGAACACCTTGCTCGCGGCAGCGAAGCCGAAACTCGCTTGATTACCTGAAGTAGTTCTGTTCGAAGCTTAGAGTGCATTATGGGGAAAAAGAAGTTCATCAATGGTTCAGCTGCAAAGTATTGCTTACTCCCAAGACAGGAGATACAACCTGAGCCGTCAAGTGGGGGTCACACATGGTTAAGAACCGACTTGAATGTAGACTTTAAGCCGTTTGCTGCGGAAGATGGCGACGATCTACCACATGAGTCTCTTCTAGCGGGAGTTTTGCTCAAGCCAGAGGGGTTATGTCGCATGGGTACGACAGATGATCTCACTGAAGAAGTTAATGAAGAACATTTCCTCAGAACTATAGGTACTGACCCCACAGCTGTGTTTGTAAGTGCAACTGGTAGCACGGGAAATTCTTTGAGCATCAATTTGCCCAGATCAAATGTACGAACTAATACCGAGAATGCTTCACGAGGATCTTCTGAGACCGAAGAAGTAAGCTCTGAGGTTCAAGCTATTGCGTCAAGCTTCCAGGAGATAGAGTCAACCCCTTCAGACGACGACTACGCTGATGAATATGATGATTTCTTTCATCAAATAATCCAAGGACCGAAATTGAAAGTTCCAGAGTCACGTACAAAGATTGTTCAATTGGCCCGTTCAAATTTACTTAAGATAAACGAGGGGATTGTTGCAACTAGTGAGGACGAAATGTTTGATAAACTTGTTCAAAGTTATGCTGACGTGAATACCAAAGACGAAACCTCAGCAGTCCCCGGAGAAAATTATGATGACTTAGATGTCCTCACTACCGTATTGAAAACTACTAAGAATGACGAAGTTACCGAGAGACTTGCAGCGATTCGTGTCACTGGCAAGCAGGTATGTAAAGGTTCTATAAATATCAATCCGACCGCAGAAGTGCCAGGCTCGTGTCAAAATTTGTCACACTTAAGTGACTCTTACGTGCCGAACGTTCGTTCAAAATGGGATTGCGAATCTGTTGTGAGTACGTACTCATGTATAGAGCATCATCCACGGCTACTTTCTTCTTCTGGCTTTCGGCCAAGTGCGAAAACACAACCACTTAAATGCTCACTTTCAGGAAGCGGACAATCCAAATCAATTTCTCCAGATAACGCAGGTCTTAAATCATACCATACGTCTAACCGCGAAGATAATGAAAATGTTACTCATTCAGTAGATTTGCCGGCGATATCGCCAGAAACTCAGGAGTATGACTGTATGTGGAGATATAATATAAGCCGTAAAGGAGAGACAAAAGAGGAGAAAAAAGAGCGGAAGGCGGCCGTAAAAGCTGGTCGTAAACAAGCTCGGAGTAGCAAAAAGCATGTTAAGAGCGCTTTCAAGAAAGAAGAGGTGGCACTGAGGCAAATCTCTGATCACATCCCATTGAAGTGCTCCGTAGTGAATCTAACGTGAAGGATATGGTGCTTATAGCTGTCCACACACTTAGTGTTAGTTAGTTGTCTTGTTTGTTTATTAAATCGTCACTTCATCACTCAAATGTGCTGTTGTTCCTTTTTCAAAAATCGTAGGGTGAGTATTTCATCTTCTTATTTACTTTGAAGATAACTTTTGGCTCCTGTGATGGGAAGTAGAAGGAGGACACCAATTGCACTTGCGCTTAAAAGAGCCGCAAAGAATGCATCCCAGCCATATTGCTGAACAAGAAGAGATAATGGTACACCTGCGTTTGCTGCTCCCTAATGCGCTTTTCAATCTTGGATTTGTAAATTACAGTATTGTGACGCACCAGATACGCCACCCAACCTAAAAACCCTTCACTGGCTCCAACTGAACGACGTCCAACTATCTCAGCGCCACAGAGTCCTTGAAGAGCAAGTAAGAAAATGATCACATTTGCATTCGTCACCTTTACCGATCAGCATCTGCGGCCCATAAAGGAAAAAGCCAATCATGAAAACGATTACTGCTTGTAAACTTGCCAGTCCTATACCATGTAAGTCTCAAGTCGTAAACTAGTTTATTCAACGCACCACTTGGAACTGCTCTGAATGCCAAGAGACTAATTGCGACCCCAACAAGATATAAAATCACCACTTGAATACGTTTACCAACTGCACCACCCGAAGAATTGGCAATATACCAATCACTCATTCTTCCCGCGAGTAAACTTCCAACGAGCCCCCCAAGCTCCAGACCAGAAACGCGAACCTACAGGTCGTTTTACTGTGACAGTTGCTCAGTAGAAAGATAAATAAAAAATGGTACCGCTGCAGAACCCGCGTCTAGCACTCCTTTTTCTTTAATAAGGTAGAAAATGGACCACGATGTGATACCCTATCGATTATTATGACCAAATCACATTTAATTGACTCGCTTGATTGTTTACCTGTCTCACAACATACACACAAAAGTATGTGAACGCAAGCCCCCTAAGAGATTGGAGATTTTAGTCGAAGCTTAAAAAGCACGATAATTAAAGATACCAGATGAAGGGATTAGATAAAACATTCCGGAAAAGATTTCGAATCAGAGCATTGCTTGATTTTTGATCACCACTTGACGATGATTCGTTGGAACGTGCTATACATCGAAAGTAACACAAAGAATAATTCGAGAGTTCACGTACATACCAGGTACATCTTTCACTTCGACTGGTGGAAAACCGCGATCCTCTGGCGAATCTCGAAGCGTAGAAACGATAATGACGCCAACAACGACTGCTATGACACCAGGAGCCCACAGTCCAAACTATTCGCTAGCAGTTTAGTCAAAAAAACAAATACTAGTGATGATGAGCTTACACTCCATCCGAAAGTTCTAGCGGCTGTTCCTGCCAATATGGGAGCTGCAAATCCCCCAAGATTATGCGCAATATTCCACATACCCTGAAGGAGGAACGTCAATAAAATCGAAATCAAAATTTTTTATGCGTACCCAGTAAGTTCCCCGTTCTTGAGCAGCAAACCACGAGGTTAGTATTTTCGCGCAGCTGGGGGCTCCAAACCCCTGTAAGATTCCTAATAGCTAGTCAAGCTTCATGTTCACGATAAATTACTGGTGATACCGTTCATTGCCCAAAGTATACAGAATAAAGGGAGAGTACTGCTTGCACCAAAAGCGATATTCACCTGAAAACAAACACGTAGGAACTGCACTGGTTAGATTTTGACTCCGTGACATACCATACCGGTTGCCATAAGACCACCACCAAGCATTATTGCAGGCGATAGCATATCGCCTACAACGCCGCTCACAAATTTGCTACAACCATAGCACAGAGGGAAGATTGATGTTATCACTCCTATCGACGTTATATCAAGACCAAGATTGGGCGTGGCGACCATAGCTGGCGCTGAAAATGTCAAGCTATTTCTTGTCAAGTAGTAGCAGGAATATCCAAGTAAGATGCTCAGGAACACACCGGCGCGGACTTTTACGAACTCTGCACTGTAGATAGATGAATTCTGGCTTTCAGTTTCGACATTTGTGGCGCTCAATATTATTTCCGTTCTGTGAGTGCTTAAAATTTGGAGACGCGTCCGAGTTGAGTCTTTTGTGAAAAACGGTAGTTGTTGAGATACACAAGTAACTTTGAAATCTGACTTGTCACGTCGATAATGAGAGGCTATCTTCCGTCGACTTCTACCTAGATTCGTTATTTCACACGCTTGAGTTTTAAGGGCGATCATTTGTCAATGATCACCTCGTTCCAAAGTATGATTCGTCAGCCGTCGAATAGCAGGGACTGGTCAGCGTTCCAGAAAAGCTGCCATGCCGCATGGAATTATCACATGGTCAAAGAACTATCACATAATTAAAGAACTATCACAATATGCGCAAATGAATCATGAAACAGGCATTGCTACTCGCGCGTGTGTTTACACACGGAAAAATTTATATCACGGGTTCAGAGAGTTCCTACTCGTCGACCAATCACGACTGCTCCGTCTCGGGGGGGGGAGCTAGTGATATAAATTTTTCCTTAACACATATCACAATAAAATAGCTACTATTGACAATATTGAATGTGCTATTGTGGCTAATAATTTACGCCATGGCTTTAGTAAGGTCGCGACAGCGTAGTGATATGACATAATCGGGGTAGGAATATGGCGTATGCTCGACGGGATGGAGAAATCATTCTATACGATGCGCGTAGACACATTTTTGTTCTGTTCTGTTTTCAGGTTTTGCGCAACTTTGCTATTGGCTGCAGCGCTGAGATAAGGTCTAAAAATTGGCCGTACGAAGCCTTTCTGCAGTTTCGAACATCGCTCAGATGGCTTTCCGCGTATCAAGCATCCTTTTAAGGAGCCCACTTCGCCGCGCCAAATTTGTACGGATTGTACGTGTTCACATCTTTGAATACGTTCTGGTTAACGATATTAGAATCAGGGTAAACGACAAAACCGCAGTATTCATACGTCAACGATATCAATGGCACTGCAAACTGGTCTAGTTGGCTTGCCAAATGTCGGTAAAAGTACGCTTTTTAATGCACTGGTTGAAAACAGCTCTGCACAGGTGAGTTTAAGGTTCTGTTTGTTTTCAAGGGTGTAGAAATCCATATCGTAGGCCTCAAACTTCCCTTTTTGTACAATCGAACCAAATTTTGGAATCGTCAACGTTCCGGATGAACGATTAGAGGCCCTAGCTGCAATATCGAAGGCAGCAAAACTTGTTCCAGCTGCTGTAGAATTTGTCGACATTGCAGGCCTCGTCAAGGTTCAATTTGATTGATTCTCAAACCCATGATCGGTTCATTCATTGTATTTAGGGCGCCGCTGAGGGTCAAGGGCTTGGGAACAAGTTCCTTTCGAATATTCGGGAGTGTGATGCTATTGTGCACGTTGTGCGTTGTTTCGATGACGCAGATGTATGCATGATATAATTTTTTATATAAGAATTGCGATCATACTTTTTCAGATCATACACGTTGATGGGAGCGTGGACGCCGAGCGGGATATCGCAGTCATCAACTTTGAGTTGGTGCTATCGGATTTGGCTCAAGTCGAGAGAGCGCTCGAGCGTACTGCCAAATCTCGAAATAAGGTTTGCGTCAGTTTGTTTAACTTTTAACTATACTCTCATCCCAAATATCCAAGGTCGCAAACTTCGAAGACAAGAACACTGCACTTGCAAAATTAAGAATCACTCTTGAATCTGGTCTCCCGGCAAGGTCGGCTTCGTTATCAAATGTAATTTGTTGTACTACGTCGCGATTGCAGTAGCTCAGTTTTTTCATCACTTAGGAAGAGCTTGAAAGTGTAGCAGATTTGAATTTGCTCACGATCAAACCGTGCATATATGCGGCAAACGTAAACGAATCCGATTTGCGCAACCAGGTGATTATTTTGCCGTAAGATCTAGCTTTGGAAAAAGACAGTTTGGCCAGGGTTCTGATAACTCACAGTTGCAAAAGCTTAAGCAGATTGCAGCCACAGAAGGTTCAAATGTAGTTTTGGTATCAGCACAGGTAGAATCTGAGATAATGCAATTGGATAAAGACGAGAGAGAGATATTTCTAGAAGAGCTTGGCCTCAAACACAGTGGGCTACAGACTCTGATCAGAGCAACATACAACCAACTGGGCTTACAGACATACTTTACAACAGGTGAAAAAGAAACTAGAGCATGGACAATCACGCGCGGCTCCACAGCACCTCAAGCCGCAGGCGTCATTCATTCCGACTTTGAAAGAGGTTTTATCAAGTGTGAAACGGTCAGCTTTGATGATTTTATTGCGTGTGGTGGGTATCCGGGTGCGAAGGAAAACGGTCTTTGGAGATTGGAGGGTAGAGACTACATCGTGCAAGAGGGTGATGTACTACTGTTCAAGTTCAACGTCTAACATAAGCAGCATACACTTCTGCCACGCTGTTTTCGCTATCCTCTCCAAAACAGTAGTCAGTGAAAACTGTCGACTGATCATGAATATTGATTGTAGTCCCCTTATCAAAGCCATCTAACGAAATAATCAATGATGTTCACAGATAACAATTCCTTGCTCACCGTGACCCTGCTGTACACTAACGTTCGTCGCCAATGCTGCTGTGAATGCGTAGACTTCTATCTGACCGGATACTGAGGTTAGTAGAATTTTATACTGATGCTCTGCACCGATAGAATTCGCTCTACACTCGGGTATTTCGAGGCTTGTCCCACTGGGTGCACGGACAGCAATGACGCTCTCCCTTTGAAGACACGGCGTTTGAGTGAAACACACTTGAGGGACACTCAGAACATCCTGCGACAGCAAAGGCCGTTATAAATGATATTTTATGAAAGTAGCAACTTGCCTTGTACATGATATCCGTCATCAAGCCATCTAATATGTTGGATACAGACACCGTTGAATTTAAGGTATACCCACGAAAGGATTTGTCACATCTTGAAGGTGTTTTTTCTTGTTTTCTAGTTGAATGATCGAACGGAAATTCGCCTGAACGTTTCTGAAGTTGCTGTCTGAGCCGGACTACGTTTTTCGAGGTTTTCTGGATGAGTCCTATTCCTTCTAGTACGTTTGTTATATCATAAATCCGACGTTTCTGGACTCCTAGTTTGACAGCTGCAGCGTTCAGATCGATGCAAGAGTTGCCACTGTTCTGCAATAGTTTCATGAATCGTATGGTTAGTGTGTTCAATGAGCTAGCAAATGATGGATCATTCAATGAAAGTCCTTGAAAAAATGACTCAGGAAGATTTCACCTGTCGTGGCGGCAAACTTGTTTTCCCGCGTTGTTCGCCATACGACGGTAGTTGTTTTGCACCCGTTCGTTCGGTCAAGGGAGCAAGAAACTGAAAAGTGGCATGAGCGCCCGCAATATTTTTAAACTCGCTGTGATTCCCCCAACCGAAGATTGTCGACTGTTTGACAACGTGCGGCGGGCAGTAAAGCAGTTCGTTACTGTCAACGAAAACCGTCTGACTGTCCTGTTCAGTTCTCGTGTTGTTTTGCAACTTTTTATCGATTTATATTACATATTGTGAATCTACCCAAGAGTGACATTCCCAAATAAATCATACAATAATGATAGTACGCAATGTATGAAGAAGGGTTTCAACGAAACCAGCTGAACAATCTCGCTATCTATGACGTCGATTTCGCGGGTGATTCAGCCGACTCGTCGCGATAACCACGGAAGTTGTGAGCGAGGGCGAAAAAGTAAACAAAGGATGCAATCAAAACACACCGAGCGTCGACGCCGGACGCGTAACGACCGCGCGCCGCACGTGAAATGCGCGTCCGATGCATGCGCTTGGTAACGGTATTATTTAGTACACAGCACGAAATTGAGTTTAATACGACGCCTATGTACGATCTGGACTGACGATATGAACATAGGTAATCGGTGGATGCGTTGTTTCGCCAGACGTTTGGCCCAGGCGCGCCATACATATCCGCTTTTGAGTGTCCATGCTACAAGGTCTGTCTATTTTTCACAACACGGGCCTGGCTATATTCTCGTGGCGCTCTGATGACGGTGCTCTCAAGAACAGTCCGAACACACTGATAGACACTTTTCTACTAGAGGGCCACACAGGCCCGAGTTTTACGATCGCCAAATCGGACAAAAACTCCTCGACAACGCACTTGAGGTATGATGCTGAACATGCGTTGGTCTTCGTTGCAGATTTTGCGCATGGAACGCCACTTGAACGCTCCTTAGAACTTATGGAAAAAGTTTACACTGCGTGTAAAACAAAAATAGTTGATCAGTTAGCTCACGTGCAAGAAAAGCACGTTGACACATGCGTCTCAATAGCAAGTCGTCTTGCCGGTTGGAGGCCTCTTGTAGATCAACTGCAAAGGCCACCACCAACCTACTTGCACCACCAACCTACTTGCCAATTAGTTGAAGGTGAGTACGATGTCAAGGGGAGGGCAAGTGACAAGGCAGATGACTTTCCCAGCCTGAGTGAAAGTAAAAGTCGATATACCGACCGGAGTTTTTCTGTTCGAGTAAACTCTGCTGCGACTGAAAAAAGAAGTTCTCAGAAATTTGATCGCTCACCTGCTAAGTTTGCCCATATGCAGCACAACAGAAATGATACACAGCTGGGTGAGTGTTCTGGTGATCCATCAGCAAGTCTGAATGGTAATGGAAGTTGGCTAGCACGGTTTTCGAGAACGACTTCATTTCAAAACTTCACTGGTAGAAGGTCACTGCGCGATGATGACTTGACAAACGTTCTAGCTCATTTGAAAGCTGGAATGTTGCGAAAGAACGTAGCTTCATCAAGTGCTGACCTCGTCTGCAATATGACTCGTGCTACGCTACTTGGTTCAACCATATCTGCTACAGAAACGATGCAATCAGCACTTCGCAACGCCGTTAGAAGATCCCTGCGTCGAATCCTAATGCCTGTGGAAGAAATCGACCTCATTTCGAGGATATCTACAGCCAGAGCAATTAAAAAGCCTTATGTCATCGTGTTTATAGGGGTGAATGGTGTGGGGAAAAGTACAAGTCTATCTAAAGTAGCGAACTGGTTACTTGCAAATAATGTATCCGTTCTGGTATCTGCATGCGATACATTCAGGGCTGGAGCTGTGGAACAACTTCGAACACACTGCCAGCGTTTAGAGGTGCCGCTATACGAACGAGGGTACCAGAAAGATCCAGCAGTTATTGCACAAGAAGCCGTCACGCAGGCGAAACGTCAAGGTTTGGATGTCGTTCTGATCGACACTGCTGGCCGCATGCAAGATAATGAACCACTGATGCGAGCGTTATCGAAACTGATTGATATTAATTCACCGGACCTCGTACTTTTTGTTGGTGAGGCTCTCGTTGGTAATGAGGCAGTTGATCAGCTTGAAAAGTTCAACGCTGCACTGCAGGATTTTGATAGGAAGGGACGTAAGCGTTTGATAGACGCCATTCTTATTTCGAAATTCGATACTATTGATGATAAGGTTGGTGCTGCGTTGTCTATGGTACACGCTTCCGGCGCTCCAATTTTGTTTGTTGGCTGTGGTCAGACATATCAGGACCTATGTGTGCCAAATGTAGAGAACTTGATTGAATCTTTGCTTTCTTAAAGTTCTAGATAGTAACAAGACCGTCGTTGCGGTCTTTAGTTTCGCCATGCAAAGAATTGTACATGCAAAGACAATGAAGTCACCAAGTAATCCGAAGTCCGCTTTGCAATTGATTTCCCACGCTGGCAAAATTGTTTAGCCATATTAGCACCCTTGAATTCTCGAGTACGTGAGGATACGATAGCCAGATATTGATACCATCTGTGATATTATTTACAACCCGGAGACCAGCAGCGTTTATTGTTCACCCCAGTTCCTACTTGGTCGTAACCATTTTCACCTTGTAGCGGATCCTGCCTAAAAATACACCTCGAAGAAGACAAATTCTGCGATTGGAAAGAGAAAGACGCACATTTTGAGTCATGGCCGCACTCGCGAAGACACTGCTCTCGCTCGATCACACCCGACAGCTCGATT
>Ga0182090_1165057_pt1 | contig 10558 bp, 4 predicted proteins | sample 041ome_24_FD_127767 | JGI IMG/M metagenome (GOLD analysis project Ga0182090, IMG submission 127767) | Metatranscriptome of coastal salt marsh microbial communities from the Groves Creek Marsh, Georgia, USA - 041408BS metaT (Metagenome... | ecosystem: Environmental > Aquatic > Marine > Intertidal... | reverse complement strand
GGGCGTTTGTTCGGTGTATACGAAAAGTCAAAATTGGATTTCGTACCATGCGACGTGGCTACAAGGCCTCGAGAGTAAAAGGGCCATCCTGACGAAGGTAGAAGAAGCCTGGTCGAAACTCTCTTCCAAACCTGCGAACGCAGAGGATGATGCGAATGATTCTCCTCTTGCGCAATGTGCAAAATCTTTAAAAGCAGAACATACAGGTTTCGGAAACACCTTCCTAGGCGACGGTATGAAGACCGAACTAGACGCTGCGCGCGGGAATCCAGGCCGCGAAGGGGGATGCCCAACTGGGCGTTTGTATTGTAGCGCGTGGGAACCGTTGCACTGGGGGAGCGACGAAGATTACACGTCCTTTTGGAACACGGTGTCATCCAACGGTGCGCTGAAAGAGCATCTTATCGTCGCGGCAGAGCTGGACGAGCAGTGCGCTTTTGACCCGAAAACGGGAATCGAATCCATCGAACAAGATGTGCAGAAAATTGCCGCAGTTCACTTCAGATGCTCTGACGTGCCTATAAGCTACACTCAGGATTATCCTGTGGCACCACCAGAATATTCTTCGTTCGTAGGAAAGAAATTCCGCGAGTGGGGGATGAAACGTGTTGTCCCTATACTCTGCGTCGAACATGGCTTGGAGGAATCAATTCGAGACGACCGTCAAAAGCAGTGCGAGGAATTGTTCAATTTACAACTTAACATTATCAAGCGCGAGATGATAACGAATGATGAGAACGTTCATTTCGACGACATCACCTGTTTATCCGAAAAGACGACACTCATGGCAATCCGCGACCTAGGCGCCTCTGCTATCCTCGTCCCTTCGTCGTTCACCTTCCCGGCTGGGTTAGCTCGAGAAGATGGCAGTAAATTCATCATGCCGCACTTCGGTGTCCAAGGTGTGAGCCCTGCTGACGTGTTGCTTCAATCCAAAATAAACGATGAAATCATTCTGCGCATGCAAAGCGTAGCAGATGCGATGCATGTGACTGTATTCTGCCCCCGGTGCGGTAACGACATCGCGGACACTCCTGAAGGCGCGACCCAGTGGAACATCGACGTGTGGAAGCCACTGTTGGAGAAGTACGCATCAAAGAATTGAACTCGTCGTATGCATTCAAAAGAGCTCTGATTTTAGTAGATTTTAGATTAGAACGCGAGTGTATGTACAAATAAAACCGCACGCAAAATAAAAAAGAACTACACAAACCCGCTCTTTCTGAGCGATCATCATGCGCGAGAAAAAGAGGAAGGAGAAGAAGAAGAGGAAGAAAGAAACGAGCAAACACCGGAAGACGACGACGACGACTTTGCGATGTCGATACTCTTCGTTCAACCATCCCAAACACGCCGCTTTTTTTTCCTCCTCTTCGTCTGATGATTTCGTGCCGACATTTCTCTCCTCGATTGAACTGTTCGCGTTTTCAACTTCAAACGAGAATTCTCAGAAGAACGAGGCGAACGAACAGGCATCATCGGCAGCAAAGATTCTTTCGATCGATGCCCTAGATCGTGCATCTTTTTCTGTGATTCGAAAGTGCACCATGGCGGATGTTTTGAACGCGCATTTTGTGCACGAGTACGTGAAAGAAGATGAAGAGAAAGAAGGGAAGAAGAAAAAAGAGTTGAGTTTACTCTCGATTGGCGACGAGGAGGAGGATATTTTCTCCATCGCTCGAGGCCGGTTCGAAGCGATTTTGAGCGAGCGTCTGTGCGAGAGACTGGGCGTGTCCGGACCGCTCTCTCGAAGTTCTTCGTCTGAGAGAGAAGAAGAGAGGAGACGGAGAGTCGTCGCGATAAACTTACGGAGCGATAACTTTGTACCCGGGCGAACGACGCACGACCGCGTGACGGATAATGCGAGGAGGGTTTTTCATCGTCAAACTTCTTCCTCTGGAGGGAAGTTGGGTAACATAGCTGGTGATGGTGGTGGCAGTAATGTGCTCCTCGCGCACTTTGAGGTTGGAAACGAAGCGATAGAGATTGAGAGGTCTAGTTTTGCAAGCGGCGAGAACGCGGTTGAGATTTCGAGTCGGAAAATTGAAAAGTGCACAGGAGAAGCGAAATGTGAGAAAGAGGAAAATAGGTTGTTTGAACTCGTTGAATCGTTTCGGCGGTCCGTGGAGAGCAAAGAGAGCGCCGCGATAACATCTGGTGAGCACGAGGAGACTTTACGGAAAATACTCGAAATTGTAAGCGTCGCTGCTTTGCGAAGTCGGCAGAAAGAGAAGAAGGAAGAGGCGGCGAAGGAGTCTCCGTCTGCCTGTCGCCTTCATACTGCACGATGGAGCGGGTTTTTAACATCAAATCACCTCGAGCGAGCGCTCAAAGCGACGAATGAAATGATCGAGAAGGACGATCAGTTTGAGTTTTGCGTTGTTTGCGCCCACGCGTTTCCGAATCAACCTTCTTGTGAAGCATTGCAGACAACCACGAGAACGAAGAAGAAGATGATGAAGATGAAGAACAGCAGCGATAGGAAACGAAAGCAACCGTCGTCGAGCGTTGAAGGAGAATGCGAAGAAGAACAAGAGGTCGAGATTTTGGCGCCGAGGACTTGCGCTTTCCTCGTGATGCAAAATCAGCGATACGTGAGTTTCCTTCCGATAACGTGAGAGATAGATACAGTAGGTAGAGATGAGATTTAATATAGTCATAGATAGAATGCCGCGTATTAGCTGTTATACATTTACACGATTGAATTATTATTACGTTTATCTTGATGTTGTTATATGTTATTGCTTCTGCGAGAGGAGGAGCGCTTTCACACTTTATTCGTCCACAACTTTCATTTTCAAAGTTTCTTCACTCGCTTTGTTCGCCTCTTCGTCGCTGTTCGTCGTCGTCGTCGTCGCGATCTTCGCCGCTATCGTCGTCGGTACCTCTTCTACGGCAACCACTTTTTTCACAAACTGACCGCGAACTCTTGGTCGAGCTTCCGCCAGCCGTTTTCTGCTGGCATATCGAACTTTCTTTTCGAATTTACGCTCCTTGCGCTTCTTGAGAAATCGAGCGATGGCCAACGCTCTTCGCTCGGCACAGGTTGAGGCGGTGTTGACGTTGTTGACGGCAGCGTTGGTATTGTTGGCAACAATGTTGTCCAACTTCACTTGCGCCGCAGATGTGTTTACGAACGGTTGGGCCGGCTGCTGTGGCGCATAGTGATGCTGCTGATGTTGGTGTTCTAACATTGTCATCGGCGCCTTCTCGACGGCGGATGCCAACGCTTGCACGAATGAATTTACGTATTCTTGATTTTGTTGAAAGTACGGAAACATGCCCATTCCGGCGTTACTGTGTATGCTCGTTGGCGGTGGCGCTCCATTCAAGGAGGAAGCAAACATGGCTGCTGCAGCCGCGGCGGCGGGATTGAATCCAGGAGGCATTTGCATTTGATGCTGTTGCTGTTGCTGCTGAGACATCGCCAACGACTGCATCAAATTTTGATACGCTTGCGCGTTAGCTTGCACCGTGGCCGGATCCTGTGCCGCCCCCATGAAGTTCTGCTGTTGAAGGTGGAATTGCATTTGCATTTGCATGAATTGCTGCTGTTGCATTTGCATCTGGTACTGCTGCTGCTGTTGCTGTTGTTGTTGTTCTTGTTGTTCTTGTTCTTGTTGTTCTTGTTCTTGTTGTTCTTGTTGCTGCATCTGGTACTGGACCAAGAGTTCCGCAGCTTCCACATCTTTCGCTTCAGTCATCGCCGCCTGCGGTGAAGTACTTTTCTTTGATAATCTCGAACGCGCTGCTTTCGTCGCATTCTTTCCGCTCTTCTTCTTACCATCCGGAGTCATATCTGCTTTCGCGCCATCATTCAGATTGGGAAAAACCATCGACATCGGATCAATCGGTAACGCTACCGTTTCCACGCCAACGTTTTTGTTCTCGTTTTGTTTGATGAATGATTGAAACGCCGAGCGCGACTCAGACCGGCGTAATTTGACGCGATCAGAATCGTTCGTATATTCGTTACCATCGTTGTTACTACCTTCGCCTTTATTGTGTGAATGTGGCGGTAACGCGAGTTCGAGAACAGCCGTTGGACCGCCGTGTGCGCGCACGAGTTGCACCGACAAACCCGAGAAGAGTTTCTTTTGTTCCGAGTGCAATATATTCGTCACGAGGTCTGAAGTCCTTCGCGCCGAGGTTCCTGGTCCTTCTTCTTGCATTGGCGCCGTCGCGAGTTCTCGAGCAGTAACAGTAGTAGTAGTAGTAGTTTTCATGGTCTCCTTTTCCGACGAATCTTCTTTCTTCTTCTTCTCCTCTTCTCCTTCTTCTTCGTTTCCGGAGGATTCTCTCCCACCCCCGGCTCCAGAACCTTCATCTGATCCGCAATCTGCATCTCGCATTTGATTTCGAGTCCAACGGTCGGCCGTTTTCGATTTTTTCATCTCTTCCATTTCCTTCGTCCCTTCTTCGTCGAGGACTCCGAGACCGCCAGATTCTTTCACCGCGAGTTTGAAAGTCGATGGATCGTCCGAGCCGCCCGAACCTTTCTCCTCAGAACCGCTGTTGTTGTTGATGATGATGTTGTTATCATTATTACTATCCTTATTATTATCCTCATTATTATTATTATTATTATTATTATTGTCGTTTTTACCGTCACCATTCCTCGTCGTTGTCGTTAACAGTAAAGACGAACTCGACGAACTCCCGTTCGACGGTAACCTATGATGCGTCCCGACCATGCTCCTACACACATCCTTACTCAGCGGTTTCTGCAAAAACCCCTCCGCACCAATCGCGTGCGCTTTACTCTCATCCAACACTTCCCCGGTAGCTTCCAAATGATCGCTCACCGACATGACAATTATCGGCACCTCTTTCAATTTCGGATTCTTCGATAAAATCGAGCACAACTCGATGCCGTCCACCTCCGGCATCATGATGTCCGTTAGAATCAAATCAATCTTTTCGTGATAATTGTTATCTCGTAATCGCTCTAAAGCTTGCTTCCCGTTGGATGCGTTCGTCACTATCGCTCCGGCTTGCGTGAGCATGGACGTTATGATCAAGGAGGTCGGGATGTCGTCCTCGACCAGTAAAATTCGTAATTTTTTCTCCTTTTCCTCAGTCGTTTTCGTTGACTTCTTTTTCTCCTCCTCGTTTTGGGGAGAAACGTCGTCACCATCATCCGTCGTCGTCGTCGTCGTTGCCGCTGTTTCAGTCCCTCCTCGTTCGAGAACGACGACGATCTCTTTTTTTTGTTTCGATGATCTCGTCTTGATCTTTGCTTCTTCGTTCGCAGCGACCGAGTGACCGCCCATCCTCTTCGTCTTCTTCGTCGTAGTCTTCTTCTCAACAAAATCATCCTCAAACTCCGACGTGTCGTCACTCCGTTTCCGGATTGGAAAAGGAGACTCAAGATTCCTCTTTTCTTTTCCCTCTTCTTTTCCAGAGGAAGATCTGTGCGCGCGCGTCGATCGCCTCATGGTATATCTCTCTCTTTGTTTACGCGTGTGTGTGCGCGCGCTGTCTCTCTGCACTCCTCGTGACCTTCTTTGTGTGATTAGAGAATGTGTTTCCTCCTTCCCGTACGAAAGAGCGGTTTTTTCTTGAGATATTTATGAGATCTTTTGCACTTGAATAGAAATTTGAGACGCAGAGGCATCCTGAAATGCACTTTTTTCATCGCGTCATCAAAAGCAGTTTTGTTTTTGTTTTTAATATGATTCGTGATTCAAGCGTGAATTGTTTGTGGAGATGTTGTGTTCCCTCTACTGTTATTGGGAATTTTACGCGAAGTAAATCGTGATGTAATAGCGTTCATTATATTCGTAAAAATAAGTATACAACTTTGATAACACTCTCTTTTAACTCTTCTTCTTTTTTACGTGTTGTTGTGTCTTCTTTTCATGCGTCGTCGTTCACATCTCTCGTGTGCGCTTTTAACTTTTCGAGCAAGTGTTCGGTTTCGACTTTCGAAACGAGCAAGTTCAAGCTCGTTTTGCCTTTCCAACACGTGATTGCGAATTCGGATCGAGAGCAGTTGAGTTTCTGAACATCCTCGTCGCGGAGCAAACAAACGAGCGAGCCTTGGGAGCAACTTTCGACGTGTTTTCGAGTTTCCGCGTCGGTGAAACTCGGTCGCGGAGTGAATTTGGAACCGTCCGGTACCGGTTCGTTTTCAACCAACGCCAAACCTCTCAGTTTGAGGATTTGGAGGAGTTCGGGGATGGTGATCGTGATCGCTTGTTTTGTCATGAACGGCAAAGTTAGGAATAAACCGTCTTGGTTTAATCGGTAGTTGCACGAGCTCAAAACTTTCGAGTCTGCGCCAAAGTAAGAGTCTTTATCGTCGTTTAAGTTTTGTCGTTCGAAGACTTTTAAACCGATGGCGGTTATGCGTAAACTTTCCCTCGTATCGGCGGCGATGTACTGTCGTAAATTTGGAGTGACATAATACACGCGTTTCGGTTTGCTCCCTGCCGCGGTTCTCGTGACACAGTTTTTCTCGATTTGAAGCGAGTGAATGCCGTACTTTTCGTTGATTGGATCGACGACGTCCGGAGAATTCACCGGCGCGACCCCGTCGAACCCTTTCCTACCCGGTCTCGATTGGTCTTGACCGTGCGCGTTGAGGAAGAGTAACGTACCATCTTGCGGGTCGCGAGAGTACTTCTCTTTCGGCGGTTTCGGCTGTTCCACGGTTAAAGAGAGCTTAATTTGATCTCCAGAGTCACCATTCGAGGACGAGGACGGGTACTCGAAATGGCACTTCACTTCCGCCATGCCTAAACCTTTAAATTTCGAAAACTCTCTCGTTTTCGACTTTTTACTCTCGTTGCCGTTCGCCTCGTTTTCGATTTGCGTCTCAATCTCCGGATCCAATTCTCTCACCTTATCGAAAACGGCGACAAAGAAACCACCGGTATCGGAGTGGTGCGGTAAAATTCTCACGCAATTTTCAATCGGGATGGTATCTAAAAACTCTTTATCCGGGAACATGGAACTCGCGACAACTTTTTCGTTGTTCTCGTGCGCTTCCTCCGCCGAATTCCATCGACGATTCGATTTCCCCCAAACTTGCCAATCTCTCAACCCGCTCGATCGTTTCAAGTTCGGTAACTCTTTGCTCACGTCTACCAACGTCAACGCCCCGTTCGTCGCTTTCATCAGCGACATCACCACGGCTTCGTTTTCAATCGGGTTCAACGAACACGTGGAATATACCATCCTCCCTCCAACTTTCAAAATCTGCGCGGCTCTCTTTGCGATTTTGATCTGCAGCGAGTGCAGACCATTTCCAAAGCCGCCGTGCCATCGAGCCCAAATATCCGGCGCTTTCCGCATCGTGCCATCTCCGCTACACGGCACGTCACACAAAATGGAATCAAACTTAAAATCATCCTGAGCGTTCCCGGGTTCACCTTTAATCACAGGAAAGTTCTGCCCCTCGTGATTCGTCACCAACAAGCACGGCGAATTCGCGCGTTTCGTTTGGTGCGTCAACAAATTACAGCGCTTCAAATCAGCATCGTTGGCGACGACAAACCCAGTCGGCATCTTTGCGGACAACTCTGCTTTTCCTCCCTCCGCGTCCGCGTGAAAACTCCCAAAGCTCGGATCGTAACTCTCAAAATCCCTATGCAACGCCTCTAAAACTTGGAACGTTTTCGATCCAGGCGCAGCGCACATGTCCAAAACCTTATGGTGCGGTTCAACCTTCAAAAACTGCGTCGGTATCATCGACACGACTTCTTGCCTCGTGATCGAACCAAACTCTTGGCCGGATTTGAGAAACTCGTGCAACGACTTCAACTGCGGCACGGATCGTAACTGTAACCTGGAGTAACTAAATTGCCACGCCCCAGAGTCTGGATACCACTCCACCGCTTTCGGTGGTTTAATATCTTCCAACCCTGCTCCGGATAACGTCGCGAACTCGTTTTTCACTCGTTGCTTGATCCGCGCGGCAAAGTTCCCAACCCCGTTGATTCTAAAACTGCTCGGTAAATCCGTTTTCAAAACGCGCATCAAGTTTGCAAAATCCTCGTCGGACGAGCATATCTTTTGCGCCGAGTAGTACGCTTCGAAGTGCTCGTTTTCGCGGACGTATTCAGTCGCGCCGTATTTCCCTTCGCCGTTGTTCTTTTTGCCTCCTCCTCTTGCCGGTCGTTTCCCTTTGGGTTCTTTGTCCCACGAATTTGAGCGATTGGATTTCTTAAAGTCTCGCTTTTGGATTCTTTTGTTGTTGTTGTTATTACCATCGCTCGGGTTTGACTTGCGCTTCTTGTTGTTGAATCCCATCTTTATACCTCTCTCTCTCTCTCTGCGTTCTTCTTCTTTGTTTCTTTGGATGTATGTTTGGAGAAAACGCTCGGGTAAACGAAGTTCCTGAGAGGAATTTTTGGCGGCTTGGCGGCTGTTTTTGAGAAGAAAAAGAGAGAAAAAAGAACAGAAAATACTAATACGGAGATGAGTAGTAATAGTACACAACTTTATGTTCAAGTTCTTTCTGTTTTACAAATACCCACCACTCGTGAAAATCCCGCAGACGAGTACACTGACGACGCTTCCGAAGGCGATTCCAGCGGAGAGCATGGTGCCGAGAAACGCGCCTTCTTCGCTTTTCGCGACATCTTCTTTTTCTTCGTCCTCGTTCGTCCTTTCTGTCGTCAAAGAGGAGGACACCAACGACGGTGGGTTTTCTATTTCAATGTCTTCGTTTTCGATTTCGTCTGAGCGCGGCGAATGGTGGTCAGAAGAGAGCGTTTGCGGTCCTAGCGCCATGCTGCATGCGGCGTTGAAACCGTTGGTGAATCCTAATAAGAATACAAAGAGGATTGGAAACGAGTCGAAGGAGAAGACTCGAGGGATGCGCCAGCCGGATCGATTCACGTTGCACGAAGCGAGCAAAGGAACGAATACTATTCGATACAGACTTCGACGGAACGCGACTTGGCCGGTGACGTTTTGTAGCCCTCGACTGTGAGCGTACGAGGAACCTTCAAAAACGCGTCCGGCGAGGTCGCCGAGATTGAAGAGGAGGAAGAGGAAGGAGGTCCAGTAGTCGCCGTCGGTGGATGCACCGTTACTATCATCGCTACCGCTGTTGTTATTCATTTCCGCGCGAGTGACTATGGACGAAGTGATTGCGGGAAACGCGGTGAGCGTGACTGTAAACGTGAGAAACACGGCGAACCGAAAGAGCCACGTCTCTTTTTTAATCGGCGGCTCATCGGCGGCGCCTTCGGTACCTTCCGACGCTTCTGTTGTTGCGTTCGAAGAAGACGACATCGTAGAAGCGCCCATGAGTCGCGCGTTTGACCTTTCGTCTTCGACGTTGAATTCCAAGTCGTTCTCAGACAATGCATTATTCGATTCCTTCTCCTTCTTCTTCTTCTTCTCCTCCTCCTTGTCCTCCTCGAGTATCGCGACTGGAGCGTATTGCTGCGTGCTAATGTTCCCACTATTAATACTATCGTCGCCCATATTTGACGTCATATTTTCCTTTTTCATCTCCAAGACTAACTCTCTCCCGCCTTTCGCGCACAGTAAACACGCCAATCCGCTCAAACCAAAATACAAAGCCGCGAAATTAAACCCGCTACACGTCAACGCCACGAAACTCGCGAGCACCCCGCTCAACGCTTGCCCACTCACCACCGACGTGGAAAACTTTCTCTCTCGCGTCGCGGCTAATGCAAACGATCCGGACTGCACCAAACCAGTGAAAATACCGAACAAAACTAAATTAAATGTCGCGAAAGAGACGACAAATGTACCTTTTATGTGTTCATCCAACGCCAGTAACGCCGTCGCGAAGAAACATACAGCGCACGCCAAGAGTGGATACGTCGTCAATCGGTCGTATAATTTACTCTCCTCATTCACATCTTCTTCTCTTCTTCTTCTTGGATCATCATCCTTTCTTCTGCCCGCATCAAACACCCGCATCCTATTCATCGCGATTAACGTCGCCAAGTTTGCCATCGTGTACGAAAAACTAAACGCATTTTCAAACGAATCTTTCGTAAACGTAAACCATCCTTCGCCATTTCTCGCAGCCGCGGCGGCATCCCCACCATCGTGTCTGAGTAAAGTCACGTCAAAATACTTCTTCGCGGTGATGAACACGTTGAACGGGAGTAAAGTCCCGACGCCGAGAAGGAAAAATCTCAACAGATTTTTATCCTTGAGAGAAGTCGTTACGCCGTTGTTGTTGAACGTCGTCATCGTGTTGTTTGCTCGTCGTCGTTCTCTCTCGTTATTCAAACATCAACAAGTGCAACAAACATCTCTTATTTTGTACGTATTTTGGAGTTCAATAATAATAATATTATTAATCGCCGAATATCAAAGGTAACGTTCTCTCTCTCTCTTTTCCTCGCGCTTTTGTTTCCAGAAAGTTATGAGTTGTGGTTCGTGTGAAATGGTGTAATTTGTTGTGTAAATTGTTTCATTACAAAGACAGAATGGTGTACTTTTTCCTTCGTTTCTCTTTTTCCTTCGTTTCTCTTTTTCCTTCGTTTCTCTTTTTCCTTCGTTTCTCTTTTTCCTTCGTTTCTCTTTTTCCTTCGTTTCTCTTTTTCCTTCGTTTCTCTTTTTC
>Ga0182090_1004659_pt1 | contig 10578 bp, 13 predicted proteins | sample 041ome_24_FD_127767 | JGI IMG/M metagenome (GOLD analysis project Ga0182090, IMG submission 127767) | Metatranscriptome of coastal salt marsh microbial communities from the Groves Creek Marsh, Georgia, USA - 041408BS metaT (Metagenome... | ecosystem: Environmental > Aquatic > Marine > Intertidal... | reverse complement strand
TTAAACTGGAGTGCGTCACAGTAGTCACGAATGTGGCGTCCAAGTTTGAGAGCCGCATCGAGAGGTTTAATTCCCGTCCGTCCCATACCAGGATCAAGATCTATCAAAATACCAACGGTAGATCCGGCTGCTGCTGCTGCCGAGTTTAGTGCTGTCGCGGTTTTGATAGAATCGACGACAATTTTCAGGCTATCGTTAGTGACGGCCAAGCTGACTAAACGTTCAATCTTGTCCTCTGTGGAAAGTGGAGACGTGATGAGGATGTCTTGGACGCCAGCTGCCTGCATGATTTCAGCCTCACTGACTTTCGCCGTACAAACACCGATCGCCCCTCTGGCAATCTGTTGGTGAGCAATAGTCGGACACTTGTGCATCTTCGTGTGGCAGCGAAGACCAAGACCCTTTTCCGACAAAAACGACTGCATCCGGTCGAGATTGGTTTCGAAAATATCGAGATCAATCACCAGTGCGGGCGTCGGCACATCAGTGAGTGCGATCGGCTTGTCGAGTTTGATCGCCTCGAATTCAACCCGCGCGCGGCGATCTTCTATGAACTTGGCAAGTGTCGGCATTTTAGGTCATGGCTTGCTGAACTTCAGGGTCATACGGTCTGACTCACCGATAGCCATTGTCGCCGGATTGTCAGTGGTCGATGGCGGCAGACGCCAGACCATATCGCCGACTACAGGCTGATCTTTGCGATTGGCGTTAATCTCGGAAGCATTCTCAAGAATGAATCCCGCGTTCTTGAACGCATCGATAACACGGCTTTGCTTGAGGTAACCATTGTTGCCGTTGGCCCAATCCTCGTCAGCATTTTCAGGAGCGCGGTGTTGCACGATGCCGACGATGCCGCCTGACTTCAGAACGCGAAACGCGTCAGCAGCAGTCTGGTCAAGATACTGTGGATCGAAACGATTGGTGTGGTGGAGTGATCGAATCAAGAGCCAGGCATCAACTGTGCCGTTCAGGCTTTGAGGAAGCCCAGGAAAGAAATAGGCTTCAGTCTCCGGGGGATTGTTGATGTCGCCGTAATCCCTAGCGCTCTCGGGCCATTCGGTCAGGAATGACTGTGCACCCTCCCACTGCGATTTATAATCATCGCCAAATCTAGCCTTAAAAAACCATTCTCCGTAGCGAACACCGATGTACTTACCTGTGGGCCCAATCAATGGAACCAAGATGTCGCCGTACCAACTTCCAGGCAGGGAATCGATTACGGTCATTCCTTCCTCGATGCCGAAAAGGCGAAGCGTTTCTTCCGGGTGACGGTACTGATCTCGAGCGCTGGCTTCGTCGCTGCGTGCGTCGATGATATTACTCAAACGGTCGTGACTATGGCCGTGATTATGACCGTGACTATCAGCGTTTACCGAAAGTGCGGTGAAAGACATTGCGGTGAATAGACCCGCTGAAAATGCAGTATTAATTAGTGTCCTCAACATTGCGAAGTTCCTCGTTGATAATCGCATGGGTATTTTACACATTTGGGCACAGATGCACGGTTAGTTTGACCTCCGCATTGGATTAAGCCCGTACCGTTTACCATTGAGCGGTTTCCTTGAGCGTCGAAACCGAGTATTTTGGGAAGGTTTGCCACCGGGTTTGCATTGCTCGGTTTCCGTCTTTTACTTCTAAAAAATAAGATCTCTATTTGTCGATATGGGTATTCACATGACACGTTTGATGTATTTCACGCTTATTAGCTTATTTATTTTTCTTCCTTGGGGTGTGCTTTCTGCAAATAGCATAGCCGAAGAGCCCTCAATAGAGCCGCTGGCTGATCGGATGGGAGCATTGGTTGACTCTGGGCAGTTTGCCGGAGTGGCTACCGTTGTATGGAAAGGCAATGAACTCGTTGACCGCACCGCTCTTGGTAAACGTGATCTCGACACTGGCGCGTTAATGCTACCAGACACGATCGTACGTATTTATTCGATGTCAAAGCCAGTTACAGCGGTTGCGATGATGGTCCTTTATGACCAAGGAAAATGGCAACCTAGCGACCCCATCACAAAGTATCTACCTGAGCTTTCAGATCTGACTGTCTTCAAGGAATTAACTTCTGATGGTGAGCCGGTTCTTGAACCATTGAGTGAATCACCCACTTTTGAACAGCTCCTGACTCATACGGCAGGTTTTAGTTATGGCTTCACTCCTGACTGGGTTGATCAGTACTACGACCCTGCCGACTTGTTTGGGTCAGCCAATAACGAGGATTTTGTCGCCAAGGTTGCTCAAATTCCACTTGCATTCCAGCCAGGTTCCCATTGGCGATACAGTATTGCTATGGATCTGCAGGGGGCAATCATAGAGAGGTTGTCAGGCATGTCCCTTCGCGATTTTATGAAGAAGAATATTTTTGATCCGTTGGGGATGAACGACACGGACTTTTATGTTCCACAAGAAAAAATGGAACGTCTTGGAAAGCTTTATGTATGGAGCGGTGAAGCTCTGGATCTCGCCAATGAAGCAGAGCACCTATTGCCGCTCAACAATCCACAGCTTTTCTCATCCGGTGGGGCCGGGCTTTTTAGTACCGCTGACGATTACGCACGACTGGGTAGAATGCTGCTGGGACAAGGTCAACTAGAGGGTGAACGTATTATTAGTGAGGATGCGGCAAACCTGATGATGTCGAACCACCTGTCCACCGAAATCTTGAACGGAGGTTACGGCATAGGTATTCAACATATTAGGCCCGGGTATCAATACGGATATAACGGCGTTGTCGTGACCGATCCGGAGTTGGCCAACGTGGATCTGGGTCGCGGTACCTATCTCTGGGACGGTTATGCGAGTAACTGGTTCTGGGTTGATCCTGAAAACAACATCGTTTTTGTTGGCATTGTGCAGCGTGTTGTAGGAGAGGATGGTCCGCCAGTGCAGCCACTATCACAGTCAGTAATCCGAGATTACTTTTTTCCTGCGGAAGAATAGCTCCATGGGTTGAGGCCAGTATTGTTAAGAAGGAAAAATCACCACGTCATCTCCTTCCTGCCATGGCTGAAACTTGGCCATGGCTTTTATAAAGTATGGGTGCTCCAGCCAATGTTGAAGCCACAGCTGTAGGTTCGGATAAGGTAGGCTGTAAAAAACATCGCGATCCACATAGGCGAATTGTCGGATAAACGGCATGATCCCAACATCTGCAATTGTCGCGTTGCCCCCCAGCAGGAAAGAGTTTTTAGTCAGCAATTCCTCTAAAACATGTAAAAAGGCTTCACCGCGTTGCCGATATTCTGTCTGGGTCATTTCGAGATAACGGTCGGCGTATTTATAGCGATCCAGCCAATGTTTAAATTCGTTGTCGTTTTGCTCGATCAGCGCGGTGGCCTGTTGCAAAACCTCTGCATCCAACAGTCCTTGTGGATCTTGTTGCTCAAGCGCCCACACCATTATCTCCAGGCTCTCTTTAATCACAGTCCCATCTAAAAGCTGTAAAACAGGAACCGTGCCTTTCGGGCTAATCGCGAGCATCTGGGCCGGTTTGTTTTTTAGAGTGATCTCCCGCAGTTCCACTTTCATCTCCGCAAACAAAAGGCCGAGACGGGCACGCATGGCATAGGGACAGCGACGAAAAGAGTAAAGGCGGTGAAATGAAAAATTCATAGTGTTTTTCGAAAATAATATTTATATAGTTAATTTGGTCTGGCATAAAATTTCAAATATACTGTATTTATGTACAGTATAACTAAGATTGCCATTCCCTCAGATAAGCAGACTTTAAAAGTCAGGCTGCCTTTGTATCAGAGCGTTATTCCTGCTGGCTTCCCATCCCCGGCTGATGATTACGTAGACAAGACTATAAGCCTTGATGAGCATCTTATTAACCGTCCTTCGGCCACATACTTTGCTAGGGCAAAAGGTGACTCTATGGAACGTATAGGTATTTCGGATGGTGCACTTCTGATAGTAGATCGCTCTTTGATGGCCTCCCATGGCGATGTGGTCGTTGCTAGCGTAGATGGAGAATTCACCTGTAAACAGCTGGATCTTCATCATAGACAATTAGTGTCAGCCAATCCTAAATATAAACCGATTAAGATTACTGAGGGTACAGAACTACAAATTGAAGGAGTCGTCATCCACTGCATCAACTCTTTCCGGTGATGGACTTCTGCCTGGTTGACTGTAATTCCTTCTACGCCAGCTGTGAGCAGGTCTTTCGGCCTGATCTGCGAAATAAGCCTGTGGTCGTTCTCTCTAACAACGACGGATTTGTAATCGCCAGAAACCAGCAGGCCAAAGCGTTGGGTATTCCTGATCTGGAACCTTACTTTAAGGTTGAACACATTCTGCAGAAGAACAGCGTATCGATCTTCTCCAGTAACTTTCCTCTATACGGCGATCTGTCAGATCGGGTAATGACAACACTGAGAGAATTCGCTCCCCAGGTTGAGGTCTATAGCATAGATGAGATGTTCCTTTCTTTTTCTGGATTCAAGGAGGGGTTGCATAGCCACGGTAGAGCCATAAAAAATACTGTCTGGCGAGATGTTCGGATTCCCGTAAGTGTTGGCATATCTTCGACAAAAACACTTGCTAAGCTGGCTAACAACGCTGCCAAAAAAATTCCCAAACTGGATGGGGTCTGTTTACTGGAAACGGAGCTACAACGGCAGTGGCTTCTAAAAAAGACACCTGTCAGCAAGGTTTGGGGTGTCGGCCGGCGTTACACTCGCAGGCTGGCCGATATGCAAGTCTATTCTGCCTGGGATCTGGCGACGTCCAATTACAAGATACTTCGACGCCGTTTTAATGTCTGTCTGGAGAGAACTATTGCCGAGTTAAACGGCCAAGCTTGTATTCAGCTAGAGGAACATCCGGATGACAAGAAACAGATTTATTGCACACGCTCGTTTGGCAAGAAAATCACTGACTTAAAAGATTTGCAACAAGCAGTCAGCGTATATGCCAGCAGGGCTGCCGAGAAGATGCGCATGCAGAAGCATTTGGGACTGGCATTGCATGTGTTCATCCACACCTCTTCTTTTGAACCAAATTACTACCACAACAGCCTGGTCATTAAACTTCCTTTCCCTACGGATGACAGCCGCATTATCATCGAAAGGGCCAAGCAGGTTGTTACTCGCATTTACAAGCCTGACTGTCGATACCTGAAAGCTGGTGTGGGAATCATCGATATGGTTTCTAAACGCCACTACCAAGCGGATTTATTTCAAGGCAGGCAGCCAGAGAAAGTCGATAAAACGATGATTGTTTTGGATCAGCTTAACCAGCAGTTTGGCCGAAATACGGCTTTCTTTGGTGCTGAAGGGGTGCAGAGAAAGTGGCGCCTGCGCCAGGGATTCAAGTCACCTGAGTACACCACCAAAATTAGTGAAATCCCTTTAGTACGATGTTAGCAAGAGTAGAAGAGCCGCCCACGGTTAATTCATGGGTACCTTTCGACGATTCCTTCGGCAGCGCTCCGAACAAAATTTGACCTGATCCCATTCATTTGCCCATCGTTTTCGCCAAGTGTAAGGTCGCTGACACACCAAGCAAGTTTTTTGAGGCAGTTGTTGTTTAGTTTTGCCCTTCATTGTCCTTAAGGGCATCGATTTGCTTCAGCACATCGTCGGCCTGTTTACTCAATTCTGAGTATAGGCGGATGTCGCCCGAGCGCTGCGCTTCCATGCCTTGCTGTAGAAGTTGAAGGTATTGATTTTCCAGCTTGACGGTCGGATTGGATTTAAATAATGAAAACATACTGTGTCCTTTGATGGGTTAGAGGGGGATATCGATTAATGAGAGCAGCTTTGGCAGCTGTAGCGTTTTTCAAAACGGCGGTCCGCCCAGCGGGAATAAATTGCATCGGCGATGGGGCGAACAGGCCAGAGACGCAATAGGGAAAATAATGGGCCGTAAGGCGTCTTGCTCCAGGCATATACATTGGCATCGAGACCCACGAGCCATTGTCCATCAGGAGTGCGACAGTGGAGTCGTTTTAATAGGTCGCTTTTCTCTGGAAGAGTCTCTGCATGTTGACTCTCTGAAACCCCGTGAACATCTACGAAAGATATTTCGTTATTCGATAATCGTTTCAGAAGAGCAATTTCCCTATTGCATAAAGGACAATAGCTGTCGAAGTAAAGTTGTGCTCTCATGAATAGTTGCCCGGGAACAATTATAAAACTTATACGGATCTTGATTGGATTAGGTTTTATGCAATCTAGCTCATCTGGATTTAGATGATATTGCCTAGAGAGAAAGCCAAAAGATTAGAGGACTTTAATCTCTCAACTCTTGTATTGTAAGCTGAGGCCCCGTCAAGCTGGTTTAGGTCTTCTGCTTTGCTGTTGGTTTGCATAATAAGTATGTTCCTTAAAGGGTGATGATGAGAAATAAAAATTCATTTCTTATATCAACACCATCAAGAATGACATACGATCAATCCCAAGAACGATTCACCCAGCGGGTGGAGCCATTTATCAAGTGGGGTCAGCTTTCGCCGCACAGCAACGTAAAATATAGTTGCATTCAGAGGACACCACTCATGACAGATCAGAAGCTAAAAATGAAATCTCCTCTCGTTTTTTTATTAAGCGCTAGCTTATTACTGACTGCTTGTGGCGGCGGTGTTGGCCAAAGTCCTGCACCAACTTCCTCTTCACCTAGACCAGACAGACCGTTAGTGGGTCATTTTACTGACAGCCCTGTTGAAGGGCTGACCTACATGACTGAGTCTCAATCAGGTATTACGGACGCCAGTGGAGCATTTAAATACAAGGAAGGTGAAACGATTCAATTCTCGATCGGTAATCTCTTGCTTGGCGCCCGGGTGGATGCTGTTGAAGAGATGACGCCCGTTGATTTAATTCCTGGAGTTGTACTGCCCACTACAACGTCCAAAGTAGAAAATCTTTTCGAGCAGATTTATCAGACACCCGCCCCACCAGAAGCTCTTGCCTTTAACAAGCTTCACAATATGGTGACATTTTTACAAGCACTTGATAGCGATAAAGATGCGAGCAACGGCATTACCATTGCTGCTGGAATCGGCACCCTTTTAAATGCCGAGATTGACGTTGAAGGGATAAGTCTTGATTTCGATAAGGACTATTATAGTTTTCGGAGTGATTCTTTACTTAAAAGGGTCTTAATGGCAGCCCAGTCACAAAATCTAGTGGATTCAGCATTTGTTCCTTTACCCGGTCGAGCGTTGGATCATTTTTATGACGCCCAAGGTATCAGCCATTCAATAGTGCTTCAGGGTACGAATAGTTACGATAGTAACGGTGATGGCATAGCTGACAGTATCGAAACCTACACCTATGACAGTAATGGGAATCGACTAACAGACAGTAAAGATAGTAACGGTGATGGCATTGCTGACAGTATCACCACCTACACCTATGACAGTAATGGGAATCGACTAACAACCAGTTACGATACTAACGGTGATGGCACAGCTAACTACATCGGCACCTACACCTATGACAGTAATGGGAATCAACTAACATCCAGTTACGATAGTAACGCTGATGGCATAGCTGAACGTATCGACACCTACACCTATGTACCGGGTAGCTTCATGGGTTGGTTTTTTTTCGAGATGTATGACTAGAAGAATTATGCTGATTGTCTAAGAGAGGGCTTGGCTCATCGTTTACTCAAGAGGAAATGATGATGACAGGCAAAGGCCCTCATCGTGCTTGTAAATTCACGTAACCTGACAGCCAGCTTCTAGTAACAACATAGAATTTCTTGGAAGTCACAGAACCTTTCCTGATCTTTAAACAAGTTCCTGAGCATATGCCAATTCCAAGAAAATCAATGTATGTATTAGTTATTTTTCTATTTCTAATATCTTTAGCAATCCTCTCGTTAAAAAATACTCTGCAAATTAAAATCACTGAAATAGACATTTATGTTGAAACACAACAGGAAGGACGCAGTCTTTCTGGAATCAGCTTAGCCCTTGTGAGCGACCTTCATCTGAGGAACTCGTCTAGCGGAATAGAAAACTGGCAACAGCTAATTGACTCCATAAATAACTCAGCAGCCGACTATGTTCTTCTCGCCGGAGATTACATTAGCAATATCAATGACCTCTCCCTTGTCCGAGAGTTACAGAACAAATTCATAGACTCTCTAACAGCAATAGAAAAACCTTATGCTCTTGTTCTGGGTAACTATGAAACATGGACAGACAGGCAAAGTTGGTTAGACGCTTTTGCGGCACAGGGCATACCGGCCCTAGAGAACCAGGCAATTGTCTTAGAAGGCGACAAGCCTATCTGTGTGATCGGTATCGGAGACGCCTATACAGGGTATGACAAGAGCATCAGCATCCCACCTGATTGCTCCCAATACCCAGTAATCCAGCTTACGCATGATCCGGCTGCTGCATTTAGGGCCGACGGCTCAGGTATTTGGTTGGCCGGTCATACGCATTGTGGTCAAGTGAGACTTCCGCTGCTAGGGCCTTTGTGGGTTCCTAGTGAAGCTCCTAAAGAATCGCACTGCGGATTGTATGAGGATGAAGTAAAAAAAGTTTTCGTATCTAGCGGCGTAGGTAGTAGCATTTTACCGTTGCGGTTTTTAGCTCAGAGTCAAATTGAAGTCATCACGTTTTATTGAAGTAGTAGCATTTTTCATATTCATTTCTTCTGTTGCTCTGGCAGATGATTCTGAATATAGCAGCGTTAGAGATAATATTTTTTGGCCCTTATTATATAAAAATAATTACGAAACTCTTTACTGCGCAGAATTTAAACCCGCAGGTGAAAGAGTAACTATTGAGCACGTATACCCAGCTGACTGGATAGCTAAAGCACAAGGTTGCACAAACCGAGACAGTTGCGATGTAGAACTTTACCGACTTGCCAGTTCAGATCTTCATAATCTCTGGCCCGCTCTTCAAAGGTACAATAGCTCAAGAGGCAATCTGCCTTATGGAGTTATTAGTGGTGAAGAGCAAAGATTTCCTGAAGATGATTGTGACTTCGAGAGAACTAGTGGCGCTAACGCGATTGTAGAACCCAGGGATGCAGTCAAAGGGCAGATAGCTAGATCAATTCTTTACATGATTTCCAGCTACAACTTACCAGAACGTGGACAGTTAGAAATTATGGATCATTGGAATAAATCCTACCCCCCGAATGATTTTGAAAAAGCTCGTAACGAGGAGATAGCAAAACTCCAAAGTGGGCAGAGGAACCCATTCATTGATTTTTGGAATAAGCCTTGATCTAAAGGTCTGCCCTTGATTTTATTTATGTTAATGGATGCTGCTGGATAAAAAATTGGTGGAGGCGGGGGGAGTTGAACCCCCGTCCGTCGATCCGCCACTGCAGGCGCTACATGCTTAGCACCCTCTATTTATTTAGCCACAAACAGCCCAAGGGTCAGGACGTTATAGGCGAGTTCAGCTGAGTATTTAACAGATCCGCGCCGAACGGACTTCACTGCGGTCTTGTGAGATATGACACCTGAGCGAGGCTTTTACCCCGAGGCGAACCTCGGGCCGTTTACCTCTCCAGACGCACAAGCACGGCTCTGGTCAGATGACACTAGGACTGTTTCTTAGGCAGCTAGTGCGTAGTTGTCGTCGTTGGCAACTATTAGTTTGTGACTTGGATTTACGAGATTGGTCACCATCTCGGCATGCTCCTGAAGCTTATGGAACTACGTCGAATCCAAATCGCCCCCATGATCAAAACAATCATGTCCCCTTAGTATATAAGGATAGGGCGCGGATTCTAAAGCGCGCGCAGATAAAAGTATATGAGTTATCGTTTGCCGGGGAATACTTTATTTGATTCGATTCAGACGTTGCTTTTGCCGATCCCAGTCTCGTGCCTTTTCAGTCTCGCGCTTGTCGTGCATTTGCTTGCCTCTGGCCAGGGCAATTTCCACTTTGATCAAGTGTTGCTTCCAGTACATGGCGGTGCAAACAACGGTGTAACCCTTTTGATCACGGCCTACGATCAACTTATTAATCTCTTTATTGTGTAATAAAAGCTTTCTGTAGCGATTTGGTTCGGTGATGTGGTGGGTGCTAACTGTATTAAGCGGCGAGATTTGAGCGCCCAGAAGCCATGCTTCCCCATTTTTGAAAAATACATGAGTATCCGTGAGCTGCACCTTACCCATGCGCGCGCTCTTTACTTCCCAGCCTTGCAGGGCGACACCTGCCTCAAACTTTTCTTCAATAAAGTAGTCGTGGCGTGCCCGTTTATTCAGTGCAATAGTGCTGCTGGGTTGCTTGGGTTTTTTTGCGGCCATGGTCTGGGGCTAAGTTAAGTGTGATTCTCGGGCTATGCATAGTAGCCGAGCCTGAACATTCTTTACAGTTAGGCATACAAAGAAAGCATGTAAATGCTTGAAAGCAGAGGCATTGGTGGTTATCTTGAGCGGCCTACTCGGGACTGCCCATGGCGAATGCAACAAAAGTGGATGCGTCTTTTTAGAATAATTCTAAAATATAAGCCTGAGACACCCGGCTGAACCCCTTATGCTTCAAATGTTCTGTATTATATGAAAATTGCGATTTCAAGTTTGAGACTAATGATTGCGCTCACACTGGCAGGCTTGCTTGGCTCCTGTGGCGGGGGTAGTCAGCCCACT
>Ga0182090_1619281_pt1 | contig 10588 bp, 6 predicted proteins | sample 041ome_24_FD_127767 | JGI IMG/M metagenome (GOLD analysis project Ga0182090, IMG submission 127767) | Metatranscriptome of coastal salt marsh microbial communities from the Groves Creek Marsh, Georgia, USA - 041408BS metaT (Metagenome... | ecosystem: Environmental > Aquatic > Marine > Intertidal... | reverse complement strand
GTAACTTTATCGTCGTCGTCTTGTATTTGAAGCCTTTTCGGGATGATTAAATTGCCTTCCTCATCGTACGTCGGTTTGTCGTTGGCGCCGCGGTAGAGCAGATTTTTTGGCGGCTTGTTCCCGTCGGCGTTATCCTCGCCTTCTTTTCTGGATCGTCCGTTCGCATCTTTCTCTGTCGCTGCCGTCGTCGTCGTCCCCTTCGTCGTCGTCGTTGTCGTCGTCTCGTCTCGCACGTCTCCTCTGCTCGTCTCTTCCGGCCGTTTCAAAACCTTCCACCTCTTCTCCTCTTCCTCTCGCTTCCTCCTCTTCTCCTCCTCCTCTTCGATTTGACGCAAATTTTCCATATCCTCCAACTCTTTCTCAATCTCGTCCTCCTTTCGTTTTCGCTCTTCTTCTTCTTCTTCTCCTTTTTCCGCATTCTTCTCTTCCTCTTTTCCCTCCGCGATCATCCGCTCTCGCAAAACCTCTCTCGTCAGCTCGATGACTTCCTCCAACTCTCGTTTCATCTCCTCCTTCTCGTCGTCGCCGTCGTCCAATTGGTCCAGCTCTTTCATCTGTTCCAAGTATTCACTCAACGCCTGTTCGAGCTCTGCGACGGACTGGACCGCTTCTTCTTCTTCTTCTTCTTCTTCTTCTCCTTCGTTGTTCGGATCTGTCATTTTGGGTGTGGCCTCTGTTTCTTCGGTCGGCTCTTCGATGATGGCTTTTGGTCTTCTTTATTTTGGAGATTTTCGAATCCGCATTCTTGTTGCAAAAAAAAAAGAGGAATGCGCGCGCTTCATCATCGCGCTCATCGCAACCTTCCTTTTCCTCCTCCTCGAGGAGGAGGAGGAGTGAGAGCCGCGGCAAAGAGCTTTTTTGTCGTTCGCTCTTCTTCTTCTTCTACGACGACGACGATGACGACGAGCGGTCTTCGTTCGGTCGAACGCCGACGACGACAACACCGGCGGCGGTTCCAACGACGACTCGTTTCCGGAAGAGCTTTAGCGCGAGAAGAGGAAGAAGAAGAAGAAGAAGATGTCGATGAATACGACGACGACGATGACGACGAATCGAACCCGCCGGAAGTGTTGCCGTACATTGGCGGCGAGTTGCTACCGAAAGAGACGGAGAAACACAAGTCGGGGTACGTCGCCATCGTCGGCCGTCCAAACGCAGGGAAATCGACGCTTTTGAATAGGATTTTAGGGACCAAATTGTCCATAGTGACGAAGAAACCGCAAACGACGCGACACCGGATTCTGGGGGTGCTGAGCGACGAGGAGTCGCAGATGGTGCTGTTAGATACCCCAGGGGTGATGAAGTCCGCGTTTAATAAGTTAGACGAGACGATGTTGAAATCTGTGCGGTCCTCGGTGGCGACGGCGGATTGTTTGATAATCGTCGTCGACGGGGACGCGAAAGATACCGCGGAGAAGGATTTTGAGAATTTGTTGGACGAGGACGTGATTGGGAAGCTACCAACGGTCGTGTGCGTGAATAAGTGCGACCGGATTAAAGACGTGCAACGGATTAAGGAGTTGATGAAGTACTTTAGAAAGATTAAAGGCATTTCAGAAGTGATTCCGGTTTCGGCGCTGAACGATACCGGCGTGAAAGAAGTCGTCGAGTGGGCGAAGGATAAGTTACCAGTTGGTCCGTCTTATTTTTCCAAGGAGTATTTATCGGAACACCCCGAGCGTTTTTTCGTGGCAGAAATCATTCGTGAGAAGATATTCGAGCTGTATTCGCAAGAGGTGCCGTACTGTTCGTCGGTGTGGGTGGAGGAATTGAAGGAGAGGAAACCGCCTGCGAAGGATTTGATTCGGGCGACGATTTACGTCGAGAGGCAATCGCAGGTTGGCATCATTGTTGGCGAGGACGGCTCGGCGATGAAAAAGTTGAGCACCGAAGCGAGGAAAGACATCGAGGCGTTTTTAGAGAGAGGAGTGTTTTTAGAGATGAAGGTGAAATCGAAACCGGGTTGGCGATCGAACGATAAGTCGTTGACCGAGTTTGGTTTGGAGGATCCGAATAAGACGAGCAACCCGGATTTTCGAGATATCAAGTGATGATGTGCGTTCATCGCGCGTGTAACCATTATGTAAAGCAAATGTAGATGTGTTATTGATAGAGCCAACGCGGAAATTCAAAGTTCTTCGATTCGAGAAATGTTTTGTATTTTTGAACAACGACGGCTGGATGCGTTTCGCGACGACGGCGTTCGACTTCATTCTCACCGCTCCCGTCTATATTGACGCCGTCTTTCCAAGACGACGATGCGGTTGATGACGTGCACCGAGCAGATTTCTTTCGTTCAATGCTCGACGCGACCCGACTTCTTCTCTCCGGGCCACCACTCTTTGCAGCAGTTCTTCTCTCTCGACGAGAAGACACGGCGGCGTCTCCGACGAGTGCGTTTCTTTCCGAACCCAAACTCGCGGTTGTTGTCGTTAAAAGCCCTCGTCGAAACCGTCTCGGCGGCGTTCTGTACGCCAAAGGCTCGCGAGGACGATCTGGCAAAACTTTTCCTCGGGTGCCTCCTGTTTTTTTCTCCTCCTCTCTTTTTCTTCTTCGGTCGTCGCTCTTCGCTTCTTCGTCGACGATGAACGCCCATCGCGCGAAAGCAAAAAAAGAGCGCGCGGTCGCGATGGTACTCGTTGCATTCATCGTCGTCGTCGCCTCGATGCTCCGAGAGCGAGCGAGGCTTTCTTTGTTTCTAAAAAGGCGCAGCCCCGGCGTGGTGTGAACGAAAGAAAAGTGTGTGGATATATTTTTAGATTTTTTTTCAACCACATGGGGGCGAATCTCTCTCTCTCTCTCTCTCTCTCTCTTCTCGCCACGCGAATAAAGCGTAAATAAGCTGCTTATTACCGGTACACGTACAGTTTTGCTTATTTTATCAGTCACGCCGTGTCGCGTTCGGAGAGACGAGAGATATCCACAGCATCAAAAAAAATTTCTGCTGTGCGACAAAAGTGACTCGTGTGCGCGAAAAAAAACGAGCGTATCATCCCCTCCGCGTTTGCGTTACCACTACATACTCCGCGCTCGCGAGCGAGAGACGATTTTGGAAAAAAGAAGAACATAAGCGCGCTCGATTATTCTCTCTCTCGATAATCTCACATCTTTTTTGCTTTCGAGCGCGCGCGCGCGAAGATGAAGACGATGACGACGATGACATCGTCGCTTTCTTCTTCCTCGTCGTTTTCGGGATTATCCCGAAGAGGAGGAGGAAGAGTGGCGACGAGAAACGACGACGACATTAGCAACGGCTGCTGCCGCTACCGACCACGCTCTCGCCGCGTCGTCGTCGCTGCGAGCGCAGAAGAAAGAGGAGGAAGAATCGTTTCTTTTTCTTCTTTTTCTTCTTCTTCGCGCAGAGGGAGAGGTATCGTTGGATTTGTCGCGCGTTCACACGAAGGCGATAAGGACGCCGGTGATTCCGAAGAAACGTCGTCGTCGACGACGACGACGACGACGACGACGACGTCAAAGATGGACGGAAAAGAAACGAAGAAGAACGATAGAAGAGAATCAATTCCATCGCATCACATAGACGCGATCATTCCAGAAGCGACGGAGCGTCCGCACGAGCGATGGGTGGAAAATAATCCGTACAACCCGATGAGTCCCACAGTTGGCCAGTGCGAGCCGTTGCCCGAGACGTTGCCGACGATGTCTCGAGGCGAGACGAAAGAGACGGCGTACGATTTATTGATCGTCGGATGCGGTCCGGCTGGTTTGTACACCAGCACGCGAGCCTCGGAGAGAGGTTTGAAAGTAGCGCTGATTGATCCGAAACCGTTGGCTGGATGGAGGAACAACTACGGCGTCTGGTGCGACGAGTTCAAAGCCTTGGGATTCGAGGACTGTTATCGAGCGAGTTGGCCGAGAGCGCAGGTTATTTTTGGCGACGCGGACACTCCCGAAGAAAACGATCGGCAAACTGGGAAATATTTAGACCGCGCTTACGCGCAAGTGGATCGAGCGAAACTGAAATCGAAATTGATTCACAGAGCGATTGAAAATAAAGTAGATTTTGGGACGAACAACGTGAAATCAGTCAAGCACGAGGAGGACGACGTTTCCGAAGTAACGTTATCGGATGGGTCCGTGGTGTTTGCGAAGATGGTTTTAGACGCCACCGGGCACGCGAGAAAGCTGGTGGACTTTGAACGAGAGTTCACACCTGGGTACCAAGCCGCGTTCGGTATCGTTTGCGACGTTGAATCGCACCCGTTTCCGTTGGATACGATGTTGTTTATGGATTGGCGAGACGACCACTTGGACGACGCGTATAAAGCGGTAAATGATGTCTTACCTACGTTTTTGTATGCCATGCCGTTTTCCAACACGCAAGTGTTTTTAGAAGAGACCAGTTTAGTCGCCAGACCTGGGTTGGAGTTTGACGATTTGAAAGTAAAGTTGAAACAACGCTTGGAACGGTTAGGCGTGAAAGTGACCGAAGTTCACGAAGAGGAGTATTGTTTGATTCCAATGGGTGGTGTTTTACCGACGTTTCCACAGCGAACGCTTGGTATTGGCGGAACTGCAGGGATGGTTCATCCAAGCACCGGGTTTATGATAGCTAAAACCATGCGTTCGGCGAATGTTTTAGTAGATGCGATTTGCGAGGCGTTGAGAGTAGGTAAATCCGGCATGGATGCCGCAGATTTAGTCGACGAATCCATCCCCGCCAACGATTCCACTCTGTTCTCGGCAAAATTAGCCTCAGAAGGCATCTGGAAGAAAGTATGGACGGAAGAAGATTTACGCGTTCGAACATTCATGTGTTTCGGCATGGAAACGTTGATGGAGTTGGATATCAAAGGCACGCGGCAATTTTTTAAAACGTTCTTCAACTTACCCAAAGACGTTTGGGGCGGTTTTCTCAGTTGGAACATCGGGCCCGCCGGTTTACTCTCTTTAGGTGTCGCGTTGTTCATCTCGTTCAACAATTACATGCGATATACGTTCGTCACGTCCGCGTTGCCGTTCATGGGAAGTTTCTTTGCAAACTTTGCCAGTGCGGAGAACAAATTCGATTCTAGCCGATGGGGGGGTGCGTTTTTAGAAATCAACACGACGCCGAAGAAGATGCCGCCGACGTTGCCTGGCTACGGAGGCATCCCAACGCCGAAAAAATCAAAGACAAACTTTAGTGCAACGCTGCCGACGAAAGACGACGTGAGCATGGATGAAGATGACGAGAACGACGACGACGATGACATCGACGGTGTCTCTGGCGAAGGGGTCTATGAGAAAGCCAACCCGACCGAGAAGCCCATCTTGAAGTCGCCATTAGATTTTGAGAAGCTGTTGAAAGGCGAGTTGTCTTACACGTCTGGCAATAACAACAGTAGTAATCAAGTAAAGTTTGAGAGTTACAAAGACGATCGCGAGTGGATTGCGTTTCAACAACGCAAAGTCTTCCCAGACCAACAACCCATTGTGGACGTCTTGGACGTTCTAAAAAGCGGCGAGAAGGTGGATTGTTTAATCATCGGGGCTGGTCCTGCTGGGTTAGCCATTGCAGCCGAAACTGCAAAGAAAGGTTTATCCGTCGGTGTGGTCGCTCCGGACGCGCCGTTCGTGAACAACTACGGCGTCTGGTTGGACGAGTTCAAGGCGATTGGTCTAGAACACACTTTGCTTCACAAATACGAGGACACTTTAGTTTGGTATGACGATAGCGACCCCGAAAGTGGACGAAGTCTAGGTCGACCGTACGGACAAGTTTGCAGAAGACGATTGCGCGAACATCTGTTGTCCGAATGTAAAAAATCCGGCGTAAAATACCTCCCCGGCATCGTTGATCGCGTGCAACACTTCTCGTCGGGCGAAGAGAAACCTTCAGAGATTCGTGGTCGATTTTTGAAAACAGACGCATCCTCGCGAGGAAATTACGGCGAGGGGTCCACCGATGTCGATTTGGCTGGTGTTGCAAACGATGATTTCGAGAAAGACTTTGAAGTCTTTTCTGATTTAGTCGTCTGCTCGACCGGCCATAACCGCGAGATGTTGAGATACGAAGCCGGCCCACCGCCGGGATGGCAAACGGCGTATGGGATCGAAGTGACTATACCGAACCATCCGTGGGAGAAGAATAAAGCCGTGTTCATGGACTTTCGCCAAGCTGACCCAGAGTTGAAGGGCGAAATGCAAAACAGCCGAAAAGAGGACGGGAGTTGGAGAGTGCCGAGTTTCTTATACGTCTTACCTGTGGATGAAAATACGGTGTTTGTCGAGGAGACGTGTTTAGTCGCTCGAGTGCAAATTCCTTTCGATGAATTGAAAAGACGATTGTATAGGCGCTTAACTCGAATGGGTATTGAAGTCGATCAGGAAAAAATTATCGAGGAAGAAGCGTCGTGGATTCCATTGGGTGGTACACCGCCGGTATCGCCTCAGCGAACGTTGGCGTACGGAGCTGCGGCGGGGATGGTCAATCCCGCCAGTGGCTATTCCATCACGAAATCGCTCGGAGACGCTCCGGGTATGGCTGAGGCTATTTACAACGGGTTTCAAAAAGCAAAAGAGACTAAGGATTACTCGGAAATTTCTCACGAAGCCTGGGACCGGTTGTGGGGATATGAACGAAGACGACAAATTGGCTTTTACCAGTTCGGCATGGAACTTCTGATCTCCTTGCGCATCGAGCAAATGCGAAATTTCTTTGGCACCTTCTTCGGGTTGCCGATTGAATTTAACAGAGGATTTTTGGCGAGCAAGTTGAACTCCGTTCAGCTGTTACAATTCGCGATGATGATGTTTTTCCAAGGGAACAACGATTTGAGAGGCTTACTTTTGGCGCATTTAGTCACCGAAGGCGGATCGGGCGTTCGTTTGTTCACGTCGTATACGAGACCGATTTTGGAAATGTTAGATGTCGACGTCACTGGTTTGAAGAATAAAGATGGAAAACCGAACTCATTGCAAACAGCCGACGGTATCAATTTGCTGGACCGAAACATCCCGCCGCAGGATAGAAACACGAACATCATGATGAGAGATTTTCAACAGAGTTTAGAGCAAGGCATGACGCCTGGATTTTCCGGGAGAGATTGGTGGAAAGTTGGCAACGGTACGACTAGCAGCAGTAGCAGCAGCAGCAATAAAAATAAGAGCAACAGCATGGCGGCCACGGCCTCGCCTATGGTAACCACGGAAAGTCAAACGACTGAATATTGGTCCAACGGTTCGCAATCCATGGTCAAAACAGTCGTCAAGAACACTGGCTTGACCGAAACTGATTTGTATGGGAACGATCGAATCAAGTTTCTCCCGGAGTCCATCATCAATTTACCCGGTGAAAACGTCATTGTTCCTCCGCATTTGACTGGTGGTTTGCCTGGCGATATCGGTTTTGATCCGTTAAATTTCGGCGCACAATCTGACTTGTTGAAATTCCGTGAGCGCGAGTTGATCAACGGCAGATGGGCCATGCTCGCCGCCATCGGCGTTTTACTTCCAGAGTTTCTCTTCAAGTATGGTTTATATGGCGAAGGTATCGATCAACACTGGTGGTCGACAAAAATTGTACACAATGTCACCGACGGTTGGCAGCTCACTTACATGGGTTCAGAGATCCCGTGGGGTCTCTTTTGGTTGCCGATTATTCATTTGCCGTTGATGTTCGTCGCGGAGATGTTGCGTACCGGTAAATTTGAAATCGAACGCTTTAGCACTTTGGATAAGTTGTACCCGGGTGGACGTCTGTTCGATCCGCTCGGTTTAGCCGCGAACCAAAGCGAAGAAGAAGTAAGAATTTTGAAGGCGATTGAAATCCAGCATTGCCGATTGGCCATGTTGGCGTTTTCCATCTTTTGTGTCCAAGGCGCGACTGGTAAAGGCCCGTTGGATTTCTTCTGATGATATAATTCGGATGACTGTGTTGTTTAATAAAAAAATGGTACTAATACAAGCTTGCGCATTATGTTCTATCGTCTATCGTCAAGAGTTGACGTCAAAATGAACGGTATCTTCAACGTAACCGTCAAAGGATCTCTCCAAGCCGTATCGCTGCCGCTATCTCCCATCTCTCCTCCTGTCAACTCTTCGGTTTCAATTGCGCGAATATTTTTCACGTCGATGAAAAAAGGAAACTCGGTTCGATATTGCGTGGATACAGCTTCTGTACATCCTACCCCGCGAAGAAGATCTTCTTCTTGTTTTCCCTCTTCCCCTTCTCGCTCGTTGTGGTGGTCGTCGTCGAACGAGACGCATAACATCGACTCTCGGCCGGACACGTTCAACTTTGCCCGGCCTAAACTTTGCTCAGAATCGAAGGTCAACGTAACCGTCGCAAATGTCGTCAGCGGTCTATCCGGGTAACTCGTATCTATTTTGACCCTAGGTTTCTTCTTCATCGGAATCATCGTTGCTGTCTCCGCAGCAGCGGCAGCATTCGCGATGGTAGCGACATTTTTCGTTTGGCTTTGCTTGCGTTTTCTGATAGCGCTCCTTTTCCTTTCCGGCGATAGGCGAAAGGCGAAGCCGCCTTCTTCTTCCTCGTCTTCGGATGATCGGGTTTGTTCTAAGCGGCGTTCATTCGGTCGTCTCGTTGTCGAGAGTGGCGACATGGGCGTGTTTACTTCAACAATTTTTCGCCGCATGTGCTCTTGTCGCAGCTGCGAACGCCTTGAAGAAGTAGACAAAAATTTCTTCACGCGCATCGGCGGAGGTGGCGACGATCCCGCGAACGTTCGCTTCGGTAACGTAAACTTTGGATCCAGCGCGCCCCCTGTTCCCCGTTCCATGCGCTTTTTTGAAACTACTTCCACGCATATCGTCGCCAAAGAATCTCTCAGTTTCGCCTCTCTCGTCGCCGCCACCGTTGTCGTTGTTCTTGTAGTAGCATCAGTAGTAGTCGCATTATACTCGCTCGTTGTCGTCATCGTCAAAGGCTCAAACATCGCCTTGGCGGCGACTTCAACGACCTCGTCGTTAAATGTCACGTCGTACACGTCGCACGCGTTCCCGTTGCGATCGATGTCTCCCCGCACATCGCTACACGCCAACGGGAACCTGTGCGTTTTTTCCAAGTTGTTCACGATGTATTCCTCGTCTTCATCTTTTGCTTTCTTTTCCTCTTCAAGGAGCTTTTCCCGTTGCTGTTGCAAAGGAGAATGAGGAGGAGTCATTTCCGTAGCCTCTCCTTCCGTTATCGTCCTCGCGCTCCACCTCTCCGGTTTCGGCACTTCCTTCGCCCCGCACACGTTCACCATAACTTTCCTCCCCGTATTCGTTCTCGTTTTCACCACAAATCCCGGTCGCACCGATACGTTTTCGTAGACATCAGGATCTTCCCCAAAACTGCTATCGTCCACGACGACGCCTCTCGGGGCTTCTTCTTGTTCTTCGTCCTCCCCATCCGTTGCCATGCACATCAGCAGCTCGTCCTCAAACTTGCCGCTCGAAGCTTTCTCCAACAGCAGTTGTAACTCCTCTCTCGACATCGACTCCGTCAAAGGTCTCAAAAGCTCCAGCATCTCGTGCATCTCTTTCGGAGCGTTTCGAGAGTCGAGCACGTCGCCTCCATCTTTGACGTATTGCAACAGAAACGCCGCGAAAGGTCGGAGCGCGGCGACGGAGTTGAGGTGGTATTCCGCTCTCTCCAAGTTGCTCTCTCCTTTCATCGTCGCGTCGCGGTAGACACACAGATTCTTGCGAGAGAGACAGAGAGACAGAGAGTTTAAAAGAGAAGAAAAAGAAGACAGACAGACAGACAGACAGACAGAAAGACAGAAAGAGAAACGCGTTCGTGCGCTCTCCTGCGCTCTCTCTCTCTGTCTCTCTCTGTCTCTTCTTTCACGCGCGTTCCTCGTCCGTGTTCTTCTTCTCTGCAGGCGCGGGTAATTAATGATGTGAATATAGTGTTGCGAGAGGCACCAAAGGCGGGAAAATTGAGTAATTTAGGGTTTTATTTTAGTAATTTAGGGTTTTAATTTACTAATTTAGGGTTTTGATTTTTTTTTTCTTAGCACCAGCGTTCAAAGAAAAAAAGCAAAACTTTCTCTCGCGGTATTTATTGTTCGTCGGTCCCTCTTTGCGCGGCGCGTTCACGAACACGCGCTCCTTCCAGAGAGAGAGAGAGAGAGAGAGAGTGAAAGAGTCTCTTTTTTGGTTTCGCGCGTCGTTTTATACGTTCGTCAGAGTTCACAGAAAAAGAGTGCAAAGAGAGAGAGAGAAAATCGTTTCACCCAGGACAAAAAGCGCGGCCAAAACCAAAATTTGTACAGGAGGCCGACGGACGCATCATGAGCTACAACTCCGATGGGGCGGCGGAGAGAGAATACACGTCGCCGTACGATCTGACCAGAAGCGGAGGATTTGATGGTGCCGTTCCCGGAGGAGGAGCATCGTCGTCGGCGGGTCATGTCTCTTCTTTCTCTTCTCGCGCTGCTGCCGGTGACGGGGTGACGATGGTGCCCGCGGGGAACAATCAGAACCAACAGATGAGAACGACGACGACGACGACGCCGGCAGCGAAAGACACGCTCGCGGAGCGGATTATGTCGACCGCGCACATCAAGGATACATTCATGGGCAACGCGACCATTGCTCCCCTTATAAAGTACGTCAAAAGCGCCTTCTAAACGCTTTG
>Ga0182090_1215019_pt1 | contig 10596 bp, 6 predicted proteins | sample 041ome_24_FD_127767 | JGI IMG/M metagenome (GOLD analysis project Ga0182090, IMG submission 127767) | Metatranscriptome of coastal salt marsh microbial communities from the Groves Creek Marsh, Georgia, USA - 041408BS metaT (Metagenome... | ecosystem: Environmental > Aquatic > Marine > Intertidal... | reverse complement strand
GTAGCACTGGATGGCTCTGCAGCGGTGCCTGTGACGAATCTGATTTTTGAGGATTCCCCTGAGGCCGTTGCCGATGATTTTGAGACTGAGCAGTTGCGCTTGTTCAGTACTCTTGAACGACTTCGGGGGCAAAAGGCACAACGTAACGCAGATCGTTTGGAGCGGGAGCGCCTGGCCGCTGATTTTGGTCCGGCGCCCTGGTATCTGGGCGATCAGTACAAACCTACCGGCACACATTTATCCTCGGATGGCCGCTGGTTGATTGTGACTGTTGTGGCTATTGCCGATGAACAGGGCAAAGGCACTGCGGACAAAATGCCCCACTACGTGACCCAGTCTGGCTACGTCGAAGTTGAGGATGTGCGTCGCTTGGTAGGTAGAAAAGGTTTTGTTCCCGAACAGCTTTGGCTCTTAGATTTGCAAACCCGTGAGACTCATAAACTTAATCTAGACTACCTATCGGGACGTGACGCTGACCCGTTGGCTGATTTGAAATTGGCGCAGGATTTGCCACTGCACGACGCCAACAACTTGCGACCCATTAGAGTCGATGGCGTGCGCTGGCATCCAAGTCAACCCAAGGCGTTACTTCAGCTGCGCGCCCTTGATAATAAAGATCAGTGGCTGGTGCGTCTTGAGGCAGATAGCAAAAGCGGTGAGGAGATACACCGTCAGTCCGATGAAGCGTGGGTGAATTGGTACAACACAGAATTCGGCTGGGTTCCTAACAGCGAAAGTGCCTGGGTATTGTCAGAACAAAGTGGCTACCTACATTTATACACCGTTGATGCTGGCGGCCGGGAGCAAGCGCATAACCGCGGTGACTTTGAATTTATAACACCAGTATTCACTCGAGATGGCGCCACCGTGTTCGGCCTCAGTAATAGGGCCCACGCCACTGAATGGGACGTATTTGCCCTAAACCTGCGGACTTCGGAACTCCGGCAGGTTACTCAGCTCAGGGGAGTCGAAAGTTTTACGCTGGCAGCAGATGAGCAGTCGATCCTAGTTCGGTATTCCGAATCGTATAAACCTGCCCAAAGCCTAGTGGTTAATATCAGCGATGGCGCGATGTCCGCAGCAACCGATACCCGTACGCAGGAATATCGCGGGTATCAGTGGCAGCAGCCCACGTACGTCGCCATTCCTTCAAGCCACGGAGCGGAGCTGCCCATTTGGTCTAAGTTTTATCCCGCATCCACTCAGTTTGAGGGGCCTCGACCCGCGGTGTTATTCGTGCACGGTGCGGGTTATACCCAAAACACTCACCATAAGTTTCCCTACTACTTCCGCGAGCAGATGTTTCACAACCTGCTGACAGCACGGGGATACCACGTGCTGGATATGGATTATCGAGCGAGCGAAGGTTATGGCCGAGACTGGCGAACGAGTATTTATCGACAAATGGGTACTCCCGAGTTAGAGGACTACATTGACGGCGTCAACTGGTTGATTAAAGAGCACAATGTCGACCCTGATCGAGTCGGCATTTACGGCGGATCCTACGGGGGCTTCATGACCTTCATGGCGTTGTTTAAGGCGCCGGATGTGTTTGCAGCGGGCGCCGCGTTGCGGCCCGTCACGGATTGGCGCCATTACAACCATGGGTACACCTCAGCCATTCTGAATACGCCCCAGGTGGATCCTGAGGCACACAGACGGAGCTCACCTATTGAATATGCAGAGGGCCTAAAGGGTCAGCTGCTGATCAGCCATGGCATGCTCGATGACAACGTGTTTTACAAGGACTCAGTTCGAATTGTGCAGCGTTTGATAGAGCTGGAGAAAGAGCACTGGGAACTCGCCTCCTACCCGTTGGAGGCCCATGGATATGTCCACCCTGAGAGTTGGCTCGACCAATATCGAAGAATTTTGAAGCTGTTTGAGCGCGCAATAGGTGATGGCTCACACTGACTCGGCCACTGCGACGGCGGCTGATAGGTTGTCCGTTGCCGCGATTCGGTGCGCTTTAACTATTAGCTAAGAAAAAAAAGCCCGCCGCAGAGGGAACATGCGGCGGGCATTCGGACTGCCAACGTCCGAGGGGATTGCGGTTACATGTCGATGCCGACGGAGTAGCCCACTACAAACTTCACTTCGTCATTGTCGTACCCGCCATCAGCGGCGGGGCCATCCACACTTGTGCTAGTGATCATGAACGAGAAGCCGTCCTTGGACACGCTGATGTTGTAGTCTGCATAGCCGCCATCAGTGCCGTTGAACGCTTCCGCGAAGTCACCGTCGTGGTAGCCGGCGTGGAGTCCGACCTCGACGCCATTGCTCAGGGCAAAACCGTAGTCCGCCGAGATGTAATACGTGCTGCCAAAACCAAAGTCTTGTCCGGGGCCCTCATCGGCCTCGGTATTTGCGAGTACGTAACCGGTGACGCTGAAGCCACCCATGCCGATGGACGCATAGATTTCACCAAAGTCGAAATTAGCCTCCTTGTCGTAGTTGTAATACAGGTAGCCCACGTCAAAGCTGATGCCCTCTACCTCAAGTGCATAGCCAGCGTAGATGTCGTGCTCATAGGAGTAGACATCTGACGGTCCATAGTTGACGTTTGACGCCCATGTACCCACGTAAAAGCCAGAGTCAGAAGCGTAGTCAATGCCGCCCTGGACAGCTGCCTCATTCTCGGTCTGGGTGAGGCCCCGCCAGATGTAGTTGTTGGTCATGGAGGCATTGGCGCTCCACTCACCCGCTTGGCTGGGTGCGGCAATGGCACAGCCGGCTAGTGCAGTAATAGCTGCGATGCGCTTGATGAGTTGGCCTTTGGTGTGCAGTGTTTGCATAGTGGTTCCTCAGTAACTTCCTTCGCGTTGGTTTTGTGGCGTGGTACAGCAGGTCGTCTTGCGAGCGCACCTGGCGCTGCGTCCGCGTAGCCTTCAGCAGCAACTGTGCCAAGTTTCATAACTCCATGTTTTTTATTGTTTTTATGATGATGTAGGGGGTTATAGAGGGTTTTTCTGCAACCTAACTGAGCCTTATCAAGGGATCTTTTGGGGCGCCCATGCACTAAATAAGTGCGCGCTTAGTCCAAAGGTGTATGCGAGCATAAGCCGCTTGATTGCTATTGGAGATACACCCATGACTAAAATCAGCATCACCGTACTGTCAGTCGTTATTGGCACCCTCACAACCCCCGCCATGGCCGAAAACTGCGCAGAAATTGTCAATGCGACGATCGAGGAGATGAGTGCCGCCGCTGGTGCTAATTGGAATGAAACGACTGAGGCTGTGGCGCGTCAGGCGGCAGGATCGGCCTGCGTTAAGGCGAATTCAGGGCGTTATGCCGACGATCAAAAATCGTTGACGGAGCAACCCGTGACGGCCCAGGGTATCGAGACGACAGCCGCAGCAGCAACGGCTCAGCAATCTGAGGAGCTGGTATTCAAGCCGCTAACGAGCTCCCCGACCAAAAAGCCCTATGAACGAGCACGTAGTCAGAAAGACGAATAAGTTGGCCCCAACTGGGAGCGCCTTTCTTTCTGCTCAAACGTTGTAGTTCAAGGCAAAAATAGCATATGCTTATTACTTGTGGTTTCGTTAATAACAACGACAGCCCGACCGGCTTAGGTTGGGGAAATCCATGAGGGGTTGGTTATGCAAGAGCAGAAAGCGATTATTTCTTGGAAAGCGGCGGGGGTAGCCCTTGGGTTGCTACTCACCTTAGCAACGTATTTGGTGACGCCACTGGGTGTCTCAACTCAGTTTGTGGTCACCGATGCGATCGTTGCCCACAAAGTTGCCCCTGAGGCGACCGAAAAAAATGCTTACCTCGCCAAATACGGTGAAAAGGAAGATTGGGGCATTGGCTACGGCTGGATGTTGGTATTCGGCATGTTTGCCGGTGGTCTGGTCACCTCCCGCCTGCTGGCGAAACAACAGCCCGATGAAGACAAGGGGTCCATGCCTCGGATGTGGGAGGCGGTTTTTGGGGGCTCGCGCAATAAACGCTTCATGGCCGCTTTTGGAGGCGGTGTCTTACTGCTGTTTGGTGCGCGCTTAGCCGGCGGTTGTACCAGTGGCCACATGATCAGTGGTATCTCCCAGTTAGCGCTAAGTTCTTTTGTCTTTGGAATCTGCACTTTTGCAACGGCCATTGGCGTGGCTCACATCCTGTATCGCAAGCGAGGTTAATGACATGGGCACATTGGTCATTGGATTTTTGATTGGCTGCGCATTTGGCGCCATTCTTTTTATGGGCGGTGCAACCAGCTATCGTCGGATTCTGGGTACGCTGTTACTCAAGGATATGTGGATTATCAAGCTAATGTGTACCGCCATTGGTGTGGGCACCTTGGGTATTTATCTACTCGATTTGGGCGGTTTGGCTAATATGAGCATCAAGCCCGCTTATATCGGCGGCGTAGCCGTGGGCGGCATCGTCTTCGGCTGCGGATGGGCTATATCGGGTTATTGTCCCGGTACCTGTGTTGTCGGCGCCGCTGAGGGTAAGTTTGACGCAATCTTCACCGTCATTGGCGGGCTGGTGGGTGCGCTGCTGTTTTCGTTTGCTTTCCCCTTTTTAGAGTCTGCACTGATTGAACCGCTTAACTTTGGCAAGGTTACCCTGCGTGACTTGACCGGTATCAGCGGAATTTATTTGGCTATCCCTATGAGTATGATGCTGCTGGGTCTCGCGTTTTTCGTACTGAAAGATCGTTACGAGTAGTTCGCTAACCTGGCATTTTTGGCCCGCCAAGCTTCACTTGGCGGGTTTTTTTTGCGTCCAGTTTGCCCATTTGTCGTCCTCTCGATTGCTGACGTGCAATGTTCCAATAGGTGCAGTAATCACCCCTATGACAACCGGCATAAAAAAGGCCCGGTGGAGAACCGCCGGGCCGAGGGGTCATACTTAGCAGGGGATTAGCGGGCAGCCATTTGACCGCTAACCGAGTCGACAGCTTCTAGATCAAAACGATCGTTGGTCATGACTTTGCTCCAGGCGGTTACGAAGTCCTTCACGAATTTCTCTCCGCCGTCTGCCGATGCGTAAATCTCAGCAATTGCACGAAGCTCTGAGCTTGAGCCAAACATCAAATCGACGGGTGTTGCCGTCCACTTGCGCTCGCCAGTTTCGCGGTCCACGCCAACGTACATGCCTTCAAACTCGCTGGAGGGCGTCCAGGCGGTGGACATGTCCAGTAGATTACTGAAGTAGTCGGTTGTCAGCACGCCGGGTCGATCTGTGAAGACACCATGGTCCGAGCCGCCAGCGTTTGCATTCAGCGCACGCAGACCACCCACCAGCGCCGTCATTTCTGGCACATTCAGGTCAAGAAGGTTGGCCTTGTCAATCATGGCCTTAACGGGGGACAGGTATGACTCGTCTGCGTTGTAGTAGTTGCGGAAACCGTCAGCAGCGGGCTTCAGGTGCGCAAAGGAGTCGATGTCAGTCATCGCTTGAGTCGCGTCCATTCGACCGGGTGTGAAGGGAACAGAAACTGCATAACCGGCATCATCTGCGGCTTTCTCAATCGCGGCAGCACCAGCTAGCACGATGAGGTCCGCCAAAGAAACACGCTTGCCACGCTTCTGCGCTTTGTTGAAGTTGGCCTGGACCATCTCTAAACGCTTCAGCACTTCTGCCAGTTCTTCTGGGTTGTTTGCTTCCCAGTCTTTCATGGGGGCAAGGCGAATACGTGCGCCGTTAGCACCGCCGCGCATGTCGCTGTCACGATAGCTGGCAGCTGACGACCAGGCAGTACGAACGAGTTCGGGTACGGTCAGTCCAGTCTCTAGAATGGCGCGCTTGAGTTTCGCCACGTCTTTAGCGTCGATCAATGGATGATCTACTTCTGGAATCGGGTCTTGCCACAGTAATACTTCCGCAGGAACGTCATTACCCACGTAGCGGGCGCGCGGTCCCATATCCCGGTGGGTTAGCTTGAACCAAGCCCTAGCGAAAGCGTCTTCGAACTCCTTGGGGTTTTTGAGGAAACGCTCTGAAATTTCGCGGTACGCGGGATCAGCTTTAAGAGCGAGGTCGGTTGTGAACATCACCGGCTTGTGGCGCTTCCCTTCGATGTGGGCGTCGGGCACCAGGTTTGCCGTGGCATCATCGGTGGGGACCCACTGGGTCGCTCCCGCTGGGCTCTCGGTCATTTCCCAGTCGTAAGCGAATAGCTGACCCAAATAGGCCATGCTCCACTGGGTGGGGGTAGGTGTCCATGCACCCTCCAACCCGGAGGTAATGGTGTCTTCGGAGTGGCCCTTGCCGCAACGGTTCTTCCAGCCAAAGCCCTGTTCTTCAATGCCGGCGGCACCGGGCTCTACGCTCAGACAGTCGTTGGGCTTGTGAGCTCCGTGAGCTTTACCGAAGCTGTGACCACCCGCAATGAGCGCCAGGGTTTCCGCGTCATTCATTGCCATACGGCCGAAGGTTTCGCGGATGTCGTGGGCAGCAAGTGCGGGATCGGGCTTGCCATTGGGACCTTCAGGGTTAACGTAAATCAAGCCCATTTGTACGGCAGCGAGGGGGTTATCAAGCTTTCTCTCGCCCTTGTAGCGCTGATCGGCAAGCATCACGGTTTCTGGGCCCCAGTAGACTAAATCGGGCTCCCAGTCGTCCTGACGTCCGCCGGCGAAACCGAAAGTCGTAAAGCCCATGTCTTCCATGGCAACAGTGCCGGCCAGAATCATGAGGTCGGCCCATGAAATTTGGCGTCCGTACTTGGCTTTGACCGGCCACATTAGGCGGCGCGCTTTGTCTAAATTGCCATTGTCTGGCCAGCTATTGAGCGGCTCAAAGCGTTGCTGACCACCCCCGGCGCCACCGCGGCCGTCAGCGACTCGGTAGGTACCAGCACTGTGCCATGCCATGCGGATGAAGAATGGGCCGTAGTGGCCATAGTCCGCTGGCCACCAATCCTGGGAGTCGGTTAATACGGTTCGGATATCGCCCTTGAGCGCGTCTAAATCAACCTTGGCAAACTCAGCTGCGTAGTTGAAGTCTTCGCCGTAGGGATTTGATTCAGGGGCATGCTGACGCAAGGGAGTCAGATCTATGCGGTCGGGCCACCAGAATGTGGGCGGCTTAGCGAATGTATTGTCGGCGTGTGCGGGGATTGACATCGCGGTGGCCATTGCAACGGCCGCGATCAAACGTTTTTTTGGCTTAAACATACCTAACATCTCCTTGGAGCATATTTTTAGCTCTATGCTGTGCTGGTTTATTTGTCATTGTTGCCTTTTGGGGTTTGCTCAAGAGGCGTTGCTGCAAGGTACAGGAAGCTCAGCTCCGCCTCTCATCACCGCCTATAAACTAAGTTGAAGGCGGTGTGAATGCCAATAGATATAGTTGCTAAAACCAATCGAAAAACCCGATGGGGTGTACGCATTTGATAAGCAAGGCAGATTGCGAAAGGTTGCAATTAAAAGACGACAGTTAGGACATTTGAGCATTCTTGACTATCGATGACGCATATCTGATAGCGAACTGTCATGCCGCCTTTACCCAGTTTGTCGTCGAGGAAACTGGCTGCGTCGGTGCTGGTGAGAACGACTCCGTCTCGCTTCACGTCAACCGCACTTCCCTTGACGTCCCAACTGATCAAAACAAGATTGGCACCTTTGACCTTGTAAGCGTCAGTTAGCGTTAGCGTGACGCCGGTGCTGGTGTCGCCGCCACCACCGTCGTCACCGCCACCCCCCCCGGTATTGCCAGGATCCACTGATGTATCGGTGGTGACAGAAATGGCATCAATGAGGGCAGAATCCAGGCTCAGATTGCCCGCCCCACGATTGCTGTCTCTAAGGTGGATTGTCAACGTTCCCGCGGGGTGGGTCAGTGGAGACGAGTGCAACCAGCCCATTTGAGTTGTTAGGCTGCCTATTGCGCCGTTTTGGGTTGGATCTGACCAGCTGATATCAAAAACATCACCGTCGACGGAAGGAGTTTGACCGCCCAGAATGGAGATTACAGACTCACCGGCTGGCAGACTGACTTGCCACTCGTGTTCAGCATAGCTGAAGCGCTGGTTGCGTTTGCCGCCAGATTCTCGTTCGGTAATTCGCTGGCTGGTACCGTCTGCGAGGTGCGTATCGAGGTGGTCGCCGACCACATTTCCTGCAATGGATGTTTCAGCTTGGGTGGTGCTTTCTACGATCGCTGGGACCGCGACGCTGACGATGCCCACGTTGAAGGTGGCTTGAGCGCCCAAATCATCGGTGATGGTTAGGTTGATGGGGAATTCACCCGCGCGGGTATAGGTGTGGTTGGTTAATGCCCCTAGGCCCATAGTCCCGTCACCAAAATCCCACGCATATTGGATAATCTCGCCATCGATATCGAAGCTGCCACCAGCATCTAAGCTGACTGACAGGGGAGCCTCTCCCGATAGTCTGTCTACACTGGCTTGTGCAAAGGGCGGTTGATTGATGACGTCAATGATTTGCTTGGTTGTGCCGGTTAAATCATCAGGGCTAGTGACGGTTAGCTCCAAGTTGTACTCACCGGGCTTGGTATAGGTATGACTTGCCGCCACCCCTGTTGCGGTTGCCCCGTCGCCAAAGCGCCAACTGTAGCCGGTGGCGTTGATGGATTGGCTGCCATCGGTGTTCACCGTCAGGGGCGCATAACCCGGCGTGTAATCGCTGCTGATGACTGCAGTCGGCGCAACCACCTCGCCGCCGTAGGCGAATTGCGCTTCAACCCGATAACCACCAACGCTGCCATAGTCCGTGTAACCAGTCGCTAATGGATCCCCTTTGCCGACGCCGTCAACCAGCAAGGTGTATTGATCGGCGGCAACATCGACTTCTATGCTGGTGGCAAGGGTTTCTGTTGCATCAGACCACGCGATCAGAGTGCCCGCGCTGTTCCGTAGTTCAAAGCCAACATCCAGATTGGGTGAGGCATAGACTGGGGCGACGTTGATCCAAAGCGTGCCTGCACCCGACGTAAATTGAAAGGCGTCAATATCCGTGGGTTGCTGTATGACGCCGCGCACACTGAAGCTGCTGATAACCCCGTCTCCGGTGGCTAGGGGCACGGTTGCAGTTTCGCTGTCATCGCCGTGATCATCAGGGGCAAAGGGGAGTAAATTGCTCGCCATGACCAGGTAATCATCCTGAGTCTGCGTGGCGTTGGCATATTCTCCCTTGCTCCATTGCACAAGATTTTTGCTGTAGCCAACCCCCATGATGGGGGCCCAGCTTGTTTCGCCGGTGCCGTGACCTGAGTAGTAGCCGTCTGTTGTAGACGCGTCGTGGGAGAGCCCCAAATTATGCCCCGCCTCGTGGGAGGCCGCTTCAGCAATGCCCACGACCCCGCCGTTGAATACCAGAGCCGGCTGATAGTAGTCGCTGCCCACGTAGTCGAAAGTGCCGACATAGGCCACTCCACCGCAGCCACAGTTGTAAAAGCTGTTGGGCGTGATAAGCACCCGGGTGCCGTAATAGGGATCACTGCTGGTGTTGCGTATCAGTGCGTCCTCTCCCGGAAATCGGGTGGTGACGTTGATGTCAAAGGGTGCAAAGTCTTCCGCGACTCGTCGCCAAATGAGTTGGATGTCGCGCTTTTCGCTGTCGTTAAATGTGCTGGGATCGCTGTCGCTTGACCACGGTTGGGCAGCGATCGGGCCCGTGCCGCTGGTACTGCCATTGTCGTTCCAAGCAGTGCCCTCTAGTAGGTGACCATCGAAATCTAGATAAAGCGTAATTGCAGCGCTTGGGCGGCTTTCAAGTTGAAATGTTTGCTCTAAGGGGTAGGGGGCGCTGTCGTAGACGTCCGCGTTAGCTGTGGGAGTTTCTTCAGCGGCGGGCTCGATGAAATAGAGCCGCCCCCGCGTGTCGAGGAAAGCGTTTTCATCCTCCCGCAGGGTGCGGGCAAATTCATCGACACTCATATCATAGAGATCGGCCCAAACGGGCAGTCGGTTGCCCAGGGCGTTGAGGGCCTGATCAGCCTGTACCGAGTCGGGTAGGGTCAATATGGGTAGGGTGTTGAGGGTCTTCGCTTCTAGTGTTGCGGCACTGAAGGTCAACAGTAGCGAAGCACTGATTGCAGTGGTTAATAAAGTAGGGCGCATGGGGCCTCCTCTGGCGGTCCTGCTGCCATGGACGCCCCAGGGGGCGGTCTTTAGGCCAGTGACTTTGCGTATTGTGCTTTCGCGACAACTTGCCGTTTACAAAGGTATGTTGGTGGCACGGGTGCTAATTCAGCAGCCTGCGCCGCTTATGGGAACGCAGTTTGCAATTATTTGCAAGGTTCGCTGGTGCATTGATCGCATATCGCCATAAATTACGTGAACGTTTTCTGTTCGCTTGCACTCTGCGTGCTAAGACGAGACTAATGTCCTAATGACAACCCAGGCCCAGAGCGTACTATCAGGTGGCGGATAGCTTGTGCCCGCGACGTTGGTAGGACAGTGGGCCGAAGCGGCCGACCCCCGTGGATTGCAGTCTGCGCATCCACCGTTGCTGCAACGGGTTTACACCATTATTTGAGGCGCTTAGATGAGTTACTGGGAGACATATGAGCAGTCTATCAACGATCCGGCCGGATTTTGGCTGGAGCGAGCGCGGCTGATTGACTGGGATGAAACACCGACTCAGGCGTTAGCCGTGGACGAGCTGGGCGTTGAGCGC
>Ga0182090_1125683_pt1 | contig 10609 bp, 10 predicted proteins | sample 041ome_24_FD_127767 | JGI IMG/M metagenome (GOLD analysis project Ga0182090, IMG submission 127767) | Metatranscriptome of coastal salt marsh microbial communities from the Groves Creek Marsh, Georgia, USA - 041408BS metaT (Metagenome... | ecosystem: Environmental > Aquatic > Marine > Intertidal... | reverse complement strand
ATCCGGAATTCTGCGATCTGACTCGCACCGAGCCAGGCACTGGTGGCACCAATCAAGCCTCCGCCCAAGGCGCCAAGCATCAGGCTGCTGCCCGCCACCGCTAGATCCAGCGCTGCACCCGTGGCGGCTCCCGCCATCGCTGCTGCCATGGTCAATTGCCGCCGATTCAGCCCCCATGCCACCCATTGCTCAGTATCGAACAGATTATCCTGAAGCGGCAGCTCCTCGATCTCAGTGTGAAATGCGTGATAGTGATAAAGAGATTTAAGCGCCTCATGGCAGTCATGTTCGAGGCCGCGCATATCGCTGAAGTATTTTGCCTCCAACGCCGGACGCAACTGCTGCGCCTGGTCCTGACTCAATGCTTTCTGTGACACCTGATACGAGCAAAGCCTGATAAGCAGCTCGCTCATGAGCCCGGCCGCTTCCCGTCCCTGGCGCTCACGGTCACGGCGATAGTCCTGCACCAATGAATTTATTGCGTCACACCATTCTTCCCGAATATGAGAGAACGCTTCCAATATGGCCAACAGCTTCTCAAAATCTGCCTGCATGGCATTGAATACCCGTACGATCTTGAAGTACTGCGTCAAAGCCTGCTTCCATTCATCGACGTAGGCTTCACTCTCGATGGGATTAATCAGCGCCATACTGGCCTGCCCGGTCCAGCGCAGAATTTCCATTTCTGCTTCGTAATCAGCCCCATAGGGTCGAGAGCCATCAACGATATAGAGGATGGCTGCGCCTTCCATAATTGGGGTCAGCAGTTTTACCTCTTCCGGGAATTCTCGCTGACAGTCCGAGTCGTTTATGAATCGCCTCACCGCCTCAGCCCTTTGTTCTGCAGTCTCAGCGTGGGCCTGTAGCCAGGCCAGCACCCGGGTTGGGCGCTGAAAGCCTGGGGTGTCATAGAGGAAATAGCGGCTGTCGCCCACTGCAACATCGAGACGCTGCACGTCCTGTGTAGTCCCGCTTGCTGCGGAAATGGAGATACTGTCATTCTGGGCCACAGTACTGACGATAGAGGACTTGCCCTTATTGGGATGACCGACCACGGCGAAGGCGGGAATCATGATCCCTCCCGCTGCAATACCTTCCAGCCCGGCAAAGTGGCCGCAAAACGCCGCCATTCGGCGAAGTGAACCGGTCGGACTTCACCGAGCGCTTGTTTGCTCCACTCCACCGGCAGTATCAGGCGCTGACCCTGCTGAGGTAACAGCTGCAAAACATCGGCAAGTTCCGCCAATGGGGGTTCCCAGGATTTAACCAGCACGACTACCGAATGCTCAATGGCTAACGATTTAGACGTTGCCTCCAGTTCGATAACCTGTTCGGCCTGACCATAGACAGATTGTATTGCCTTGATGCAGTCCTTCTGATTCGCGCCCCATACCAGCAAGGTCCATGGCTGCGACACCACCTGAACAACTTCCGCCAGTTCCGGCGCCGCTTGCGCTGCTGGCGCAGCAGCGACTATCGACGCTTGCTGAAGATCTGATGCACTGTATTGCGACCTGACCCGCTGCCTCGCGTACAGCCACAGCAGGCTTCTCGGCAACAGGCTATAGCAGACTTGCACTGCGAGGATGAAACGCCACCATTGGCTTGCATCGGGCATTGCAAGCGCACTATTTGACAACCGGAAATCTCGAGTCTGTTCCAGCAGTAAGAGACTGGGCTGAGCCTCAGGCCACCAGCGCCACGGAAAGGAGATTAGCTGCAAGGTCGGCAGCAAGTCCGCCGCCTCCAGAATAGTGCTGCGCCAAACAAAACTGATGTCGGTCCCCAGCAGCAGAAGCAGGAATACAAACAGCGTGCCAAAAGAAAAGCTGAGTCCCAGTACCTGGCCCTGATGCACTAACCAGTCTTTACGGCACTGTCTGACATCCAACTCCAGCAAGGCGGCCGACAGGTGCCGAGGCCACAGAGGCAATTCCAATAGCCAACCGGCTAGCCCGCGACCATTGCGACGCAGCAAAAACACAAGACTCAATACCAAGGTCATGACTGGGAGAAAGGCAAAAATCAGCAGCAGAAACAGCAGGTTTACCCTGCCCTGCTGATCTCCGCTGAGGGTACCAAACCCCACCAGAAATCCCACCAGCATACCAAGCAGCGCAAGACCCACACCGATTTGACGGAGATGGGTATCTAGTAAAGTCTGGGACTTCTTCGGACTATTCAATGAGTAGCTTCGCCTGCAGTCGCCTGGGTTTTGCCACATTGGTTTTTACCATTACGGTTTTCCCTATTATAAGGGATATCGGTCAGATACCGCGGCACTGATTATCCAATAGTCGCAGATTGTGAAACAGGGAACGGGAACTGCGCTCTCAGCCGGGGCTGGGCTTGCGCTGTCGACGGCAGCGTTTTGAGCAGTATATGACTTGCTCCCAGTCACGCGCCCATTTCTTGCGCCAACTGAAGCTCAGCTTGCAAACCGGGCAGGTTTTTTCAGGCAGATAAGGCTTACGGTGGGCCATGATGAGTCTCCGAACAGCAGTTATCGCGCGGCCTAAAGCCAACGCCTGCGGTAGCTGCCATCGGCGTCATAAATTTCTGTTTGCTTGGCCAGATTGAAGTGACGCCCACCGCGCGCATCAGCCCCGACCCCGGCGATGTACTGCCAGTTTCCCCAATTTGCCGCTACATCATAATCAATCAACTGCTGTTCGAACCAGCCGGCTCCATAGCGCCAGTCGCCCTGCAGCTCGTTGATCAGACAGCTCGCTGCAAGCTGACGACCACGATTGGACAAGTAGCCGGTGGCATTTAACTGACGCATGCAAGCGTTAACCAGAGGATATGCAGTATTACCTTCACACCACTCCGCCAGACCTGCAGGATCGAATCTGCCGGCATAAGCTTGTGATGAGCTGCCATCTTTCGCGAACAGACCCTTGCCAATTTTCAGGGCCAGCCACTGAAAATATTCACGCCACAATAATTCAACATAGAGCCAGTAAGTGGACTCGTTTCTCTCGCGTGACTCTTCATAATCGTGAATTTTATTCAACATACGCCGGGTCGACAGACACCCCGTATTGAGCCAGGCAGACATCTTCGACGAGTTCTCCCAGCCATCAAGCGCGTTGCGCACCTGCTTGTAATCAAGCGGCAGATCCTCTCCGAAATAGTGCTCAACATGCCGCTGGGCTGCGGCTTCACCGCCGTGGAACTGGCTCTCGCAAACCTCAAAATCCGACTCCGCCCGCAGCGGGAAACGGTCGACTTTAAGCTGCACCATCGTTGGCAGAGTTGTCGGTGGCGGGATAGGCGCAATTATTGAAACTTTCTCGGCCTTGCGTCGAAACCTGGAATACGTTTCCGGTATCTCGGCCACCGGCATCGGCAGCGATTGTCGATCAAACAGAGTATAGGTATCGACGATCTCGAACCGCACTTGTGGGTGAACCCTTTTTAGCTGCTCGATCCTGTCAAGCTCATCGCTGCCGAACTGCTGCGAAGTCACAAGCCGCTGAAACGGTATTTGATGCAGGATTTGGGCAATGGTTTCCCCTGGATCACCTTCAACAATGCACAGGCGATGTCCCAGATCTCGCAATGCACTATCCAAATCTATCAAGGCCTGCTGAACAAAAAGCCAGCGATGATTCCCCATGCTCAACTGTCCAAAGCGATTAACCCTGAACCAGGCGGGATCTACGACATAAACCAGCAGCAGCTCCTCAGACTGGGCAGCCTGAAGCAGCGCCGGATTGTCGTCCAGACGCAGATCGTGAGTCATCCAGTAAAGTGATTTCATACCCGGTTTACGCCAGGTGCTGACAGATAGATTGGCGTGGTCTGCGCACCTTCGGAGAGCGTAGTAACCAGTATGAGTGAATTGTCCGCATCACAGGATTTCAAATCCCGGGAATTGCCGCAGTGGTTGCTTGCAGAACTGCGATCTGACCACGCCGGCGAAACCGGTGCGGTCTGGATTTATCGTGGCATTCTGGCCGTCACATCTAATGTGGAGCTAAGAAAATTCGCCGAACGTCATCTAACTACAGAAGAACAGCACCTGACCCTTGTTTCAAAACAGATGCCTGAGCAGCAAATCAGTATATTCATTCCTGTCTGGAAGCTGGCAGGATTCCTCACCGGCGCAATCCCGGCGATATTCGGCAACAACTCTGTTTACGCTACTATCGATGCTGTAGAAACCTTCGTAGATAGGCATTATCAGCATCAGATTGACAGTCTGAGGCAGGATGGCAGCTTTCCGGCCCTTCGTAAATTGCTAGAACAGTGTCAGGCGGATGAACTCTGCCATCGAAATGAGGCAAGAGCGGCGCTAAAGTCGCGAAATTGTGCGCTGAAAGCCTGGTGTTGGCTGGTTGGATATGGTTCTGCAGTTGCGGTGAAATTAGCTCGCTGGCGCTGAGGCGATTCGAGTCAGTCAAAACCAAACTAGGTGGAGCTTAGTTGCTCAATAATAGTCGGCCCTCCACTCAACACTTTGTTTTTTAGTTGAAACTGGTTCAACTCAGTATCGAGAGGGTTCAGTTTTGAGCTTCCGTTACAAATGCGCACGCTCCAAAAACTTTGGCAGTATCAATACCGTAATCGAACAAAATGATATAAAGGCTAACCGAGTCGAATCGCGCCAGATACAGTCTCGACGAGTATTCAACACTCTTGCCCGGTAACACCTATCAATGCCCAGAACCGATTGCCCCCGCTGTGCCTATCCCCAGCAGTCCTGCGTCTGCTACGCGATTAACGAGACAAGCTATCAAACCCAAATCGTTATCCTACAGCACCCCTCCGAGGTCAAGCATGCCAAAAATACAGCGCGACTCATTTCACTGGTGGCACCCAAGACAGAAACCATTGTGGGAGAAACCCCCAAGGACTTTGGCGCTGTACGCGGCAGATTAATATCAAATCCAAATGCAGTCATTCTATTCCCCACTGCCACAAGTCTAGCCCTTGACGAGAGCATGGATACCATGCCGATAGACACTTTGATCATAATAGATGGCACTTGGCGTAAGGCCAAAAAAATCTGGCTTTCGAATCCCTGGCTGCATGGGATGCGGGTCTGCCACCTCAAGAGTCCGATCAGCAGCAGGTATCACATCCGCAGCAGCAGACAGCCAGATGGGCTGGCAAGTATTGAGGCAGCTGCCAGTGCACTCAGTCAGTTGGGAGAAAGGAATACTGACGCTCTGGTAGATGCGCTAATGGCAATGCAGAAATGCTGGCCGTCGCGCAATTAATGGACACCCTTTATAGTGCGGGCGTGTTCCTGCTAAATCTCTGACAAGCTTTACCCTTACCTGTTCAAGCTCGCGGCAAACTGGCAGTCAGGCTCAAAGCCAGGTGTACCTACCAGGTCACCTCACAGGCACTAGTTTGCGACTGCCCTCGTCATACCACAGCCGACCCGTCACGACTTCGCCTTTGTCGATGCGTGAGGCAACCAGGTCAAACAAGTCCCCGTTTTGCCCAACGAGTTGATGCGGCACACCAGCCTCGCCCGCCAAGCTGGCATTTGCGCGCATGTGCTTTGCTTCACCATGCACGGGGATGGCGAGGCGCGGTTTAGTCCACTGATACATCTGCCTAAGCTCCTCTTCACATGGATGCCCGGAAGCATGGAGTGGTATATCTGATTCATCGGCCAGAGTAACCTTGATACCGCGCGCGCGGAACGCATTTACCAGACGAGCCACCTGCTCCTCATTTCCGGGAATAGTCTTGGTGCTGAAAATCACATGGTCACCGGCAGACAGATTAACATCCGGGTGGCTGTCGGCCGCCAGCCGATGCAAGGCAGCCCCGGGCTCACCCTGACTGCCAGTGGCTACTAACAGCACTTCCTCGGGTTGCAGATAACCCAAATCAAAATTATCAACCAGGTTGAAATTTTCCCTGAGGTAACCGGCTGCTTGCGCACTGGAAACCATCCGTTGAATGGAACGTCCCAGCAAACCCAGAAAACGGCCGCTGACCCGAGACACATTGCCCAAAGTCTGCATGCGAGCCACGTTGCTGGAGAAGCAGCCAACGACCACGCGCTGCGTGGACTCCCCGATGATTTTGTTCAAGCCATTGAACAACTCCGATTCCGACACCGAGTGGCCAGCCACCGTAGCATTAGTCGAGTCACAGACCACGACGTCGATTCCGGTTTGCCCCAGCGAACGATACAGTTGCGGGTTGATTGCCTGACCGGCAATCGGCGCCGAGTCCAGCTTCCAGTCGGCGGTATGAAGCACGTTGCCCACCGCCGTGGTAATCAACAGGGCATTGGTTTCCGGTGTGCTGTGAGTAATAGGCAACCACTTGACACGGAAAGGCCCAAGGCTGATTTCTTCGCCTTCAAGCACCGTAATAATAGGCGCGTTGAGGCCTTTATCTCGCAGTTTGCGCAGTACCACGTTGCGGGTAAACGGCGTGGTATAAATAGGGCAACGAAACTGCTCCCACAGATGGGCAATGGCGCCGATGTGATCCTCGTGAGCATGGGTCGCGATGAGTGCTTCCAGCGATTCGGCGCGGTTACTGATAAATGTGGGATCCGGCATTTCTACTCGATTGCCGGTTCGTGATGCTTCAGGGTATTTCTCGAAGGTAACGCCGCAGTCCACCATTAACCATCTGCCAGCGTGGCCATAGAGATTGAGATTCATGCCAATCTCGCCACAGCCGCCCAAGGGTACGAACCAAAAATCTTTATGGCTGGGTTGCATCAGAGAATCAGGTTTAACCAGAGAAAGCGGTCACCAATATCGATCCACAGGGGGATGGTGAAAAACGCAAAGAGGGTTTGCAGGGTGATGATATTGGCCATCAGGCTCACGTTGCCGCCCAGCTGCCGTGCCAGGATATAGGCAGATGGTGGTGCCGGGAGGCAGGTTAACAAGAGCAGCACTGCCGACAGTCCAGGAGCCATTTTGAATAGCAGCGTAGCCACAACCACCAGAGCAGGAAATGCCAGCAATTTACAGAACAGCGCTACGACCAGTTGCCAGGTCTGATCACCAAACGCCACAAAGTGAATACCCGCACCCACAGCCAGCAGCCCCAGGGGCAAGGCAGGGCGACTCAGCACTTCAATAATCTCCCAGCCCAGATCCGGTACTTCCACATTATAAAAACTCAGCCCCATCCCGATTAGGCAGGCCAGCACCAGCGGATTGGTCAGCACTGAGCCAGTGACGACGACCCAGCGGTTGCCGCCGCCGCTGGCACTGATTGAGATCACACTGAGAACGTTGACGAGCGGGATATAGACTACCAGGCAGAGTGCCGCCAGAGACAGGCCATTGTCACCGTACAGTGCTTCCACACAGGCAAGGCCAATATAGGTATTGAAACGGATGCTGCCCTGGTAGACCGAACTGAGTGAGCCCTGATCCCTGGCAATGAACTTTCTTAGCCCGGTAAACAGAATGGTAAAGACGAATAGCGCGAAACCAAGCACATACCCGATCTCCAGCAGCTCGTTGACCTCGAAGTTGGTCTGCGAGAGACGACCCACCAGCAGTGCTGGAAAAAACAGGTAGTAGGTCAGCCGCTCCAGGCCCTGCCAAACCTCCTGGGAAGATATCGACGTGCGGCTGATCAGAAAGCCCAGCAGAATGATGGCGAAAATCGGTGTCAGGGCTTCCAGAATCATGGCTGCGCATCATAGCTTGCCTCGGCCTGGGTAGCCAGAACCGGGGCGGGCCCAGACTTAACGCGCATGTTAGACTTCGGCACAGCGTCCAATAAAACATGACAACAATGACAAGTCCTGAGTGAATCATATGTTAAATGGCACATTCTTAAAGCCCGCCGGGTTCTGCACCTTGCTCGCCACTCTGGCCTACTGCTCGGACCAACAGGAAGCCGAATTCGCCCTGGCGCCTATCGCTGGCAGTACGCCAAAGAACGTTATCTATATTCTCTCCGATGATCATCGTTTTGACTTCATGGGCTTTACCGGCAAGGTCCCGTGGCTGGAGACACCGAACCTGGACCGACTGGCGGCGGAAGGTGCGTATTTTCCAAATGCCTATGTTACCACCGCCCTGTGCTCACCAAGCCGCGCCTCTATTCTAACCGGGCTCTATTCCCACACCCATACAGTGGTGGACAATGCTGCACCCGATCCGGGCAACCTGACATTCTTCCCCCAGTACCTGCAGGCCGCGGGCTATCAGACCAGCTTCTTTGGCAAGTGGCATATGGGCAACCATTCCGACGAACCGCAGCCAGGCTTTGATCACTGGGAGAGTTTTCGCGGCCAAGGGGTTTACTATGGTCCAACCCTGAACATCAATGGCGAACGGGTTGAATATGACGAGCAGACCTATATTACCGACCTGCTGACGGATCACGCCGTGGACTGGCTGGAAAACCGCAACGCCCAGCAACCCTTCTTTCTTTATCTGTCCCACAAGGCGGTGCATTCCCAGTTCCAACCAGCGCAGCGTCATCAGGACATGCATGCTAAGGAGTCCATCATCTACCCGGATTCCTATAACACGCCGGTTTATGGCGAACCCCAGCTACCTTCTTCCGGCAGCGACGGCGAACCCTCGCGCGGACGCGACTACTACGGTGAGGAACGCCTGCCGGACTGGGTAAAGGCACAGCGGGAATCCTGGCACGGCGTGGACTACATGTATCATGGCCAGATCGACTTTGAAGAATTCTTTCATCGCTATACTGAAACTTTGATGGGAATAGATGATAGCGTTGGCGCGGTGCTGGATTTTCTCGATGCCAATGGCCTGGCAGAAGACACCCTGGTGATCTACATGGGGGATAACGGTTTCTCATTTGGGGAACACGGTCTCATCGACAAACGCCATTTCTATGAAGAGTCAGCCAAGGTACCGCTGCTGGTGCGGTGGCCCGATCAGCTGGCGGCTGGCGAGCCCATAGCGCAGTTAGTGCAGAACATAGATATCGCGCCTACCATTCTTGAGGCAGCCGGGCTGCAGACGCCATCCCATATGCAGGGTATGTCAATGACACCGCTGTTCGCGCGCAATGAGACAGACTGGCGTGACCGCATTTTCTATGAGTATTACTGGGAGATGGACTTCCCCCAAACCCCAACCATGTTTGGGGTGCGCACGGAACGATACAAATACATCCGCTATCATGGCATCTGGGATACGAATGAGTTTTACGACCTCGAGAATGATCCCAACGAAACCAACAACCTTATCGATGCACCTGAGCATCAGGGCCGTATCTCCGAGCTGGCCACAGAAGTCTACGACTGGCTCGAAGCAACCGGCGGTATGCAGATTCCCCTGAAGAATGTTGTCCGCCCGAAATTTGGTGATCACAGGAATCAGTCCGTACTGTAGTTTTAGCGATGGAATACCTGGCAATTATCCTGTTCGCCATAGCCACCTGTGTGACACCTGGCCCGAACAACACCATGATCATGACCTCCGGGCTGAATTACGGCATCCAGCGCAGCCTGCCTCATTATCTTGGCATCATTTTAGGCTTTCCAGCCATGGTGGTAGCCGTCGGCCTGGGCCTGGCCTCACTGTTTGAGCAGTATGCTGTTCTGCACTTGTTGCTGAAGGTTGCAGGCGCCAGCTACCTCACGTTCCTGGCCTGGAAAATAGCCTCTGCCCCAGTTTCCGATCTCAGCGTGACCGAGGGCAAACCTTTCACATTCTTACAGGCCGCCGCTTTTCAGTGGGTCAACCCCAAAGCCTGGGTGCTGGCGGTGGGCGCTACCGCCACCTACACCGTCGTTGGCAGCGACTACAGTCTGCAGGTGCTGGTCATCGCAATCATATTTCTTGTTTTTGGCGCGCCTTGCATCATGCTGTGGCTCTGGTTCGGCGCTTCGCTTAAACGCTTGCTGCAGAAACCAGAGTCCGTCAAATACTTCAACTACGCCATGGCAACACTGCTTATGCTGTCGCTGCTGCCGGTGTTCAACGACATTTATTTACAGCTTTCAAGTTAAAACAACCAAAGGAGGAAACCATGCAGTTTCTAATCACAGCCTATGATGGCAAGGATGAAGATGCCCAGGCCCGCCGCAGTGCGGCTCGCCCCGCGCACATTGAGGGCGCCAAAGACCTATTGGCAGGTGGACACGTGTTGATTGGTGGTGCCATTCTCAATGAGGCGGAAGAGATGATCGGGTCATCGCTGATCGTGGAATTCGAGAATCGCGAAGCCCTGGATAACTGGCTCAATAGCGATCCTTACGTGACCGAGAATGTTTGGCAGGACATCACGGTGCAGCCTTTCAGGACTGCTGTGAAAAGCTGAATACAATGAGACTCCTGGCAATCGAAATATAGAGTCCGAAAAGGGCCAGATTAAACTCTGCGACTTTGCTAAATTACTAGGCAACTTAAGCCGTATTTCGAGCCACCATGACAAGCCCTGCACCAACTCTCGCCATTGAATCCAGGAAAGTCGAAGCGGACCTGGCTGAGCGCGGCCACGCCGTCATCAGGAACATATTGGATTTTCAGACCTGCAAGTCCATCGCTGCCAGTTGCAAAGACGACAACACGCGCTTCAGATCGCGCATTGCCATGGCGCGCTACAATTTTGGCCAAGGCGAATACCAGTATTTCGACTATCCGCTGCCTGCGCTGGTTCAAACCTTGCGCGAACAGTT
>Ga0182090_1900267_pt1 | contig 10623 bp, 8 predicted proteins | sample 041ome_24_FD_127767 | JGI IMG/M metagenome (GOLD analysis project Ga0182090, IMG submission 127767) | Metatranscriptome of coastal salt marsh microbial communities from the Groves Creek Marsh, Georgia, USA - 041408BS metaT (Metagenome... | ecosystem: Environmental > Aquatic > Marine > Intertidal... | reverse complement strand
GACCTCCTCCTCCTCCGAAAAGAACTCGAATTGTTAGAAAAAGAAAACGCGCTCCTGACGGTGAAAGAGAAAGCCGCTCGATTGGGCGTCGAAGTATAACGACACCGACGCCGCCTTTTCGCCGCGTCGCCGCCGAAGCCGCCGCCACCTCCACCTCCACCACCGCGACCAGAACGTTTGTAAGTAGCTCCTCTTAGTCTTCGCGCGACTCTTGGATACCGTGTAATCATTATTTAAATCGTAACACTATGAATAATAAAACGCTCTCTTTCATCGCCGACGCGCTTTCGAGGGCGGAATATTTCTCTTTTCAGCATATTCTCTCTCCTTAGAAGTTGACCTCCCCCACTCGTGCACATATTTATACATCGAACAAAACTTTACTCCGGGAAGAAGACGAAGACAAAGAGAGGAGAGGAGAGGATCTCTGAGACGCGTAAAACACACACACAGAGAGAGAGGGAGAGATCATGTCCGTTAAATCTTCAGCCTCTTCTTCGAGCGCGTTAAGAGGAGGACGACTCCCTCGCATTCCGTTGGGGAAGAAATATTCCTCAACGGATAACGGCGAGACCACGAACAGCGCTTCTCCCTCTTCTTCTTCTTCGAACAACAACAACAACAACGTGAAGAATCTCCTCAACGCGCCGTTACAAAAGATCAAACTCCCGAACTGGACGTCGATTCCAAACGCCTGCGTGGCGAGCGCCATAGCGGTGTGCTGCACGAACCCGATGGACCGAGCGAAGACGTTGCAGCAGTTACCCGGGAAGAACAATTGGGGCGAGAGTTCGTTCGAAGTCGTGAGGAACATGGCGAAGAGAGAAGGCTTTCTCGCCGGGCCGTATCGAGGGTTACCCTCGGCGGTCGCGAGAGAAGCGAGCAAGAATATGTTTAGAATTGGTTTGTTCACGCCTTTGTTGTTAGCGTTACATCCGCCGGGGAAACATCGAGACGCGCAAACGGGAGAGGAGGTTCCCGTGCCGGCGTGGAAGCGGTTCGTGGCGGGGAGTTTGAGCGGCGCGTTAGGCGCGGTGAGCTCGAACCCATTCGATTTAGTGAAGACTAGGATGCAAGTTCCCGCGGATATGTGCGAATATACCGGGTTGACGAACGCGTTTTCGACGATTATGAAAGGCGAAGGGTGGAAGGCGCTTTATAAAGGGGTCGGCGCGTCCGTGTGTAGAGATATGTTGGGGTCCTCGGTGAATTTAACCGTGCAAAGCGTCGCGAGCGAGTGGATGATTCAGAAAGAGGTGTTTCCACCCGGGTCGCCGTGGTTAGGGGGGGTGTCAGGGGTGTTGAGCGCGGCCGCGAGCGTGGCGGTGATGCAACCGATCGATACGAGCAGAGCGTACGTGTATTTGAAACCGCACATTTTTTCAAACTCGATCGAAGCGATGCGATACATCGTATTGAAAGAAGGACCGCTGAAGTTGTATAAAGGCGCAATTCCACACTTTTTGAGAACTGCGCCGCACTACGCGGCTATGTTCAGCATTTTAGAATACATCACCGGGAAAGAGCGGGTTATAGTCAGAGATTTGAACGCCAAACGATTTCGAGAGCTTGGGATTTTCGATAAAGACGTCTCCAACGAGCTCGCGAAGATGTGTAAAGTTAAAGTGTTCAAACCGAAACAAGAGATTAGCAAAAGCGGCGACGTGGAGAAAGAAATGGTGTTGATCGTGCGCGGGAAAGCGTTGACGCCAAACTCTGGCGTGGCCAGTTCTGGGTCGTATTTCGGCGAGCAATCGTTAATTCACGAGAACCACAGAGCCGGGGAAACCGTCGTCGCGAAAACTTCGACGACGTGTTTAGTCGTCGACAAGATGGATTTCAAGAGAGCCACGTTGCGAGCGCAACGATTACGCGGACAAGTTAAGAAGAGGACAACAAAAGAAGACGAAAAGGACGACGACAAAGATCAAGACCGATTCACGGCGGCCACGTCCGATTTCTCCACCGACGGCGACGCCATGATGGGATACTACGCCAAAAAAATGGACGAAATAGAATATCGCGAACAACTCTCCACGAGCTGGCGAAAGTCGCGCGACAAAAAACTCATCGACTCCGTCCAAGTCTTCAAAGGCATGTCCCCGTACGAACGCGCGTTAATCGTCGAGTCTGCTAAAAAACGCCGCTACGAATCCGGCGAAAAAATCATCCGCGAAGGCGACCGAGACAAGGAGAAAACGTTCTTCGTCGTCCTCAAAGGCCGCGCCGCGATGGTCGCCAGAGACGCCGATTTCGACGAAGACAAACTCATAAACATGAAGAACCCGCAGCAAATCCGTAAAATTGTCCGAACGTTCGCCCCTGGCGGTCATTTCGGCGGCAAAGCGTTATTAACCGGCAATCCTCGCCAAATGACCATCGTCGCTCGAGGCAACGTCGAAGCGTTAGCCATCGACGGCCAAAGCTTGCGAGAGTTGCGAGAGAAAGATCCAAACTTGGTCGAAAAGATTAAAAAGAATTTGAAAAGAGAGAGCGATAAAATCGGCGATTGGAGGTTTAGCAGCATGATGATGGCGTAATTATAATACGTTTAAAATGTGCAGATGTCGTTCTCGCGCGAGAGAGAGAAAGAGTAGTTTTTTGTCGTCAAGACAGCCGTCACATTACCAGCACGCATTTTCACACATGTCCACTACTGTCACCGTCACCGTCCTTTACTTCGCCTCCGCTCGAGAGGCGACTCGAACAGAGTCCGAGCGAATTTCTCTCGCCACCTCTTCCTCTTCCTCCTCCTTTGCGACGACGAACGTGTCCGCGCTTAAAGTCGCTCTGATTGAAAAGCACGGGGAAAAACTCGCTCGGATTTTAGAAACGGCCGCGATATCCGTCGATTGCGAGTACACGGAAGGGGATGAAGATGAGATTCGGAGTGGGAGCGAGGTGGCGGTTATCCCGCCCATTTCTGGCGGGTAGTAGAGTTTTGTAGCTTTTGTGTGATGTGTGTGATCGTCTCGTCGAGTCGTTCGTCGTTCGTGAGTAGTAGTCTAGGAGTAGTTAAAAGTGTAACTGAAATTTTCTTCACTTTAATAAGCGCTTTCTTTCACAAAGTGTTCTTCAACGCTCTCTCTCTCTCTCTCTCTCTCCATACATACACTCCGAACGCCCGTCGTCGCGGCGACGACGACGAACGAGCAATCATCAGAAGAGAAACGCGAGGATTGAAATGACAAATCGGAAATCAATGATTGAAAAACAAAAGCGGAAGAATCTTACGGGGTCGAGACAGAAACGGAAACAGAGGCGAAAAGACCTAAAAGAAGGACGCGCGATACCGTTTCACATGGGTTGGAACACGAGGCGAGTTCAAGTTTCGAGGCAGCGCGTGACCGAGCTCGAAGCGAAAGTGAAAGAGATTGAGGCGCAGATGCGAAAGAAGGAGGAGGCGTTGAAACAGGTCGTGGAAGAGTTGGCGAAGTACGAGCCGACGCCTTTGTGGAAGATTGTCACGGATAAGCAGTACAAAGATATCTTCGAGACGCATATTTTATCGAAGTTGGACGACTTGTCTTTCAGAGTGTTTCGAGAGGTGAACACGGAAAGTCGCGACGCGTGTAGACGGGTAAAGGATATTGAGTTGGCCGAGACCTTTATAACGTATACTGCGCAGGGGAATCCACCGGTAGAGAAGGTTCATGAATATGAGATCAAAGGAAGGTACGGACAGCCTCATTTCTGTCACGAGGCAGCTGAAACTGGGAACCTCGAGTTGCTTCGCTGGTTTCGAGAAGAGAAAAACTTTGATTGGAACGAGTGGACGATCAACGGAGCAGCCGGAGGCGGGTTTCTCCACATCGTGAAGTATTGCATGAAACAGAATGCACCCTTACGATCTGCCGCGTGTGCATGTGCTGCCGAATCCGGTCATCTCGATGTCCTCAAATACTTGCACGAAAACGGCGCGCCTTGGGATTCGCACACGTGCGCTTTCGCTCGCGAAAATAACCACCTCGAGAGTTTACGATACGCGTTAGAGAACGGGTGTCCAAACGACATAAACGCGTGACACAGTAGCAAGCGAATATCGTTCACTACAGTTACGAAGGAAGAACACACATACACACAGAGAAAGAGAGAGAGAGAGATAGAGAGATAGACGCACGCACGAAAATGTACAGTAGTTATACGGCGCGATATACTCGTAGACACCAAAATACACTTAAAGACAACTTCAAGACACATTGAACTCCACATATATAACACTACTACTACTACTAAATGCGTTTCATCACCATCGCGAATAGCAACAGTGGGAATAACTACGGTGAACTTTGGAAGCGAGTCGTCGTCAGAGCGAAGAACGCGGGGTCGATGATGATGCGCAATACTACTACTACTACTCCTCGTGGTCTGGGGAAATCCGCCAACGGTCATCGGCATCATCAGCCTTCGACGACGACGAAAGCGGCGGCTGGTAGCAACGGTGTGGCGCACTCGTCGTCGTCCTCATTTAGAATACCACCAGGAATGATGAAATCCGCGCTCACGAGCGCTGGTTTAGGCATCGTCGGCGATTGCGTCGCGCAAACTTTGCAACACCAACACCAACGAAAACAACAACACACGAGCAACAGTTTTAGTGAGAAGTACGATTACCCGAGAACGGCGAGACAGTCTCTGTTCAACCTGACCTTCTACGGTCCACTCCAACACGTGTGGTACGCGTTCCTGGGAGCAAAATGGCCCACAGTTTCCGGTTCGTTGGCGTATGCGAACATCCGCCCGTTTGCGACGAAAGTCTTCTTGAACCAAGCCGCGCTCGGGCCGGTAGTCGTCGCGTGCTTCTTCGCCTGGTCGCAACTGCTCACGAATACGTTCACCGCGACGAGTTGGCGAGAAAAAGTGCAAAGAGACGCGTTGCCGACGTTACAAAAAGGCTGGGCGTTTTGGGTGCCCGCAAGCTGCGTGAACTTTGCACTCGTTCCCGTGAATAGGCAGGTTTTGTACATGTCTTGCTGTTCCGTCGTGTGGAACTGCATATTGAGCCAAGCCGGGAACACGACGAAAGAAGAAACCCGCGACGCTTCAAAGAAGACGAAGACGAAGAAGAAATAATAACGATACTACTAATAATACGCACGTGTAGAGTAGAAACAGAAGAACGAGAGAGAGAAATGAGAGAGCGAGAGTGTGTACACCGTGTCGTTTAGACTCTGCGTATGTATTCGCAACCTACATATTAGTCCTGTATATTTGTGAAAAACTTGCCTTTTCCTTCATTATTTTTCCGTTCTAAAATTCACACAAACTCAAAATATCATGGACAGATACCGCGCAGAGTTTTGGCGCAAAGACTTATCCGACGTCGCGTTCTTCCGAACGGTCGCGTGTGCGCTCTGGGCGTCGTTTGGCATGGTCGTGCCGGTACGTTTTTGTTTTCTCTTGGTCTTTTTAAAGAGTCGTTATTGTTCGGGAAATTCAAAATCGCTCATTTTCCCCCTACTCGTGCGTGTGTGTTCATGGCTGACGTTTACGTGCTCTCTTCTTACTTACCTCGAACAACAACACTAAAACGACTCTGTATCAAAGGTGTCCGCGTTTTACTTCCTCCTGTTCCTTGTGAGACTGGGGACGTTCGCGAATTTTTGCAAAACGTCCGGGATTTTTTTTGCACTCGCGATGCCGGTCTCCTTCGTGACCGCCAGAGCAGGGAGGCCGACGACAGCGAAAGCAGGCGGAAACGGCGGTCGGCATCAGAATATCCCCGGAGTTTCAGATTCTCGAAACTATCACTTTCTCATCTCGAGAGATATGCTGGATTCGAGTCACGGGATCGCGCTCCCTGATGCGAGCCGTCCTTCGGCGAAGCGAGCAGAGGAGGCGCGCTCGCATATGAACGCGACGCGATGGAAAGCGAAAAGAGCGACGGACGCTTTGGCGTTTGTTCTCGTGAGAGTTTTCGTGGCTGGGATGTTTTTGATGCCAATGTTTAGTAGTCGTGGTAGTGGTAGCAGCGGTGGTGGTAAGTATGATAGCGTTGGGTATTTTGGAGCCTTGTACGCGTTCGTGTTGTCGGCGGGGAGTTTAGGTTTGGCGCGGGCGTGGGCGACGTGGAATTGGTCGGTTTGGTCAAACGTGAGAACAGTTTTAGCGCCATTTTCCGGGCACGGGGATAGGATCGTGCAATCGTCGAGGATTTTGTCCTGGTTGGAGAAATCGAGGAACCAGTTTAGTGGTGGTGGTGGTGGAGTGAGCAAAGAGTCGTCGATTTTAAGGGAGAAAATTGTGAGCTCTCGCGCCGATGGGAATCACAAAGCGTTGTTGGAGAAAGTGCGATTGGCGGCTCTTACGTTTCCGAGATTTCACGACGACTTACACTTTCAGTTTTCGCAGGCCGGTCAGCGCAGACGGTATTATCGAGTGAAACGAATCGCGTTTGATGTCGCGATGGACCCAATTGTGGTTTTATATTCCGCGAAGATGGTAGTCGTCGCGTTTGTAGCTCAAATTTGTTTGAGTTGGTTTCGATTGGCGCCGGCGACGTCTCTTTCTTCTTTGTTTTCAAAGTTTGTTCCAGGGTACGTCGTTTACGTCGCGTTTAAAATTTGCAGGGACGTGTGCGAATCGATATTGACCGAACCGTACGCGTTTCGACCGGATACGAGAGCCGCGGGGACGGAACGCACAGCATTGGAACCGTTGATGAGAGCGATGCGAGGCGAATTCGTTTCCGAATACGCGTTTTCGCAAATCTTAGCGTTTGACGATTGCTTGAAAATTGTGAGTGGTGACGACTTCGAGTACGGGAGACTACCGTTGCTATACAGTAGGAGCGATGCGATGGCATCCGCTGCGTTTGGCGTTGTGGCGCCGGGGAGAAGACGATTCGCCGCGGACGCGAACGCGGACGAAGACGACGAGGACGAGGACGGCGAAAAGACGCCAGATTTCTTGGACGTTTTATCTATCAAGCGCGCATTCTTAGCGTGCGCTTTAGCCCCGGCAACGGCAGTGGCGCGAGCCATGCGTGACTTCAACGAGAAGGCTATAGTGGCGGACTCGAGATCGAGCGCGGGACCTCCGTCTGCTGTTTCCATGTCCAGCGTCGGCGGCGGCGTAGTAAGAGGGGTTGACGGCTTCGATGGCGTAGGAGGGAGCATTGGTGGCATGTTAAGCCTCGAAGCGATACAAATGCGAAAACACAGACAGTCGCAAGCGTCGATTGCATCCAAAAGAGCGGCACAAGCGGTGGAAGATTACGGCGCGCTCGCTGACTTAGGGATGGCAATCGCCGCGGCCATGTTTAGCAACGTGGACGAATTTGGGGACGAAATGTTGAACGGTAAAGGTAGTATTGACCATCGAAACAATGAGAACGTTTTAGGAGAGCACGAACGACCGACGTTTAGGGACGTTGCTATTGCGACGTGCGCGTATCGCGAGGCGGTCAAACGCGTGAGACAGGTGACGTTCCCAGATTCTGCGCTGACGACGACGACTTTGTCGACGCAGAGCCACTCGGAACGCGACGCGACGGATACCGTGGCGCCACAAACAACGACGACAGCGCTGGACGGTACCGTCCATGAACCAATTATCCGCCCATCTGGTACACCATTCCAAACTGGATGGACGACAACATCTGCTCGGGGAAGAAACGAAAACGTTTCCTTTTGGTCCTCCCTCGGCGGCGGCGGCGGCGGCGACGTTGGTTCCTCTGCCTCGTCCTCGTCCTCCCTCTACTCCACCTACCCTGCGCTCGCGCAACTTTCAGTCGCCGAAGCCGCGCGACTCCACGAGTCCTTCGCCAATACCGTCGTCTCCAAACTCGCCTTACTCTCCCAAAATGGCGCGTTATTCGCTCGACCGGGCGCTCGACTCGCCTTTCTCGAGAAAGCCATGAACAAACCGGCCTCGCCGCCCATCTTGGGTCAATTCAAATCCAGACGCGGATTGAGCAGCATTCGTCGTCGTCCTCGTCAATTCGGCAGCACAGATGCATCATCATCGTTTCTCGACGACGACGACGGGAAGAATTTGGAGGAGGAGGAGTTTTACGACGACGATGATAACGACGAGGAGAGAGATTTGAGGTGTTCCTACTTCGGCGACGTCGACGCGCACGAGAAAGTCCTCGCCGGCGCGGTGTCCTCCTTTAACGCGGCAGCTTAAGGATTCTTTTCGGAAATCATGAGAGCATCAAAATTGATGAGAGCGACGGCGTTCTGGGCGTAGTAGAAATTGTATACATTTTTTCCCTCTTTGGTTGTCACACCATTGGGGAAACGCATTCTCACAGACACACATAAAACATCGGATAAAAAATGGCGGCACTTCTCGTTTCTCGCGCGAGGAACATGTTCCTCTCCTCGACGCCTTCTTCTTCTTCGTCCCGTCGTTACTCTCCTCCTGTGCCTTTCTCGCGTCGTCGTCGTCTCGGTCGTTTTCCTATTCCTCCTCCTCGGGACAATTCGTGCGCCGGCATCCGCACCCAAGCGTCTTCTTCTTCTTCTCCGAGTAGTCGCAGTTCCTCGGGGACGGAAAGAAAAGAAAAAGAAGAAAAGCATCACGAGCTAGAGAAGACGAATTTCAAAAAAGGGCGAGGATTGGACGTGGACGTGCGCCCGCACAGGTACGAGGAGGAGTTGAGGGAGAAAATATCCAAAGCGGTGGCTGTTTTGTTGCAAAAACGAATTAAGACAACACCAACTTTGTTGAGTAGCAGCGGTAGCGATGGAAGTAACAACATTGAAATATTTAAATCGAAGCAAACGAATGGCGGTTTCCGCATGCGAGCGGTATTTGGGGTGCATTTAGACGGTCCAATAGACGCGAGGTATGGCATGGTTGAAGTTTTGGGGACGTCGACGCTTCCGTCCGGGAAAATCTACAAGGAGAAGAAGACGGTGTTGGTGGATTCGTTCCCGATGGGATCGGACGCGATGCGAGCGGCGATGCCTTCGGTGAGAAGTTTAGTGGAACGAGACGATGCGAATTTGAGGAGGAGGCTTTTTCAGGTGGAGTTTCTGACCGCGACGAGTGGCGACGTGGTGGTGACGATGTGTTATCACCGGAAGTTGGACGAAGAGTGGGTGAAAGCGGCGGAAGGGATGCGAGAGGAGATGAATAGGATGCATCCGGAGTTGAACGTGTCGATTGTTGGGAGAGCGAATAGGATGAGAAAGGTGATAGGGAATGCGTTTGTGATGGAAAATGTTCACTTGGACGGTACGGTTTTGAAGTATAAGCAATTGGAAGGGCAGTTTGCTCAACCGAACGCGCAGATTGCGACCGAAATGCTCAAGTTTGCGCGTTCGTGTTGCGCGCCTTCTTCGAATACGAATGATTTTCTAGAACTCTATTGCGGCAACGGCCATTTTACGGTGGCACTATCGCCTTTTTTTCGAACGTGTTTATCCACGGAGATTTCGAAAACGAACATAGCCGCCGCTCGAGAAAACATAGAAATGAATGGGATTAAAAACACGCACGTCGTGCGCTTATCCGCCGAAGAGGTTGTTCAAGCCATCGACGGCGAACGCGTGTTCACGAGATTGAAGGACACTCAGTTAGATTTAACCACGCTGAATATCAAAACTGTCCTCGTGGACCCGCCTCGCGCCGGATGCGGCCCGGAAGTCTCCAAGATGCTACAAAGATTCGAGAACATTGTCTACATCAGCTGCAACGTGGAGACCTTGGCGGAAGATATGCTCATCCTCTCCGAAACGCACGACATGAAGCGCTTCGCGGTGTTTGACCAGTTTCCATACACACCCCATTTAGAATGCGGCGCGTACTTAGTTAAGAAGTGTACCGGTAGTTAAAATGATAGAATTATAGACTAATAACTAAAAAGCATACATAAAAAATAAAAGCTACCTAGCTAACGACATTTAAAAGAGCTAATGATGATACGGTTCCCCTCGAACAATCGTCCACGCTCTGTAAATCTGTTCCAAGAGGACCATCCTCGCCACGCGATGATTCATCACCATCTCGCTCAATCGCAACGACACGTCCGCTCTCGCTCGCACTTCCTCCCCGTGCCCGAACGGCCCTCCAATCACAAATACCAACCTACCGTGGCCTAAATCCCCGCTCTTGCACAAAACATCCGACGCAAATCTCTCCGACGTGTACGATTGTCCTCGTTCGCACATCAAAACCACAAAATCTCTCGCATCGATCTTCTTCATCACCCGCTCGCCTTCGCTCGCTTTTTGCTCTTCGATACCTTTCTCATTCTTTGGATTTTGTGGGCAGGAAATCATCTCAAACTTAGGATTGTATCGCTTAATCTTCGTCTCAAAATCGAGTTCCAACTTTTTATACAAAGTGTTCTCGTCCCCTCCTCCGGATGATTTGACCGCGATAATCGCGGTCGGGATTGGGAGACATTCGCGCCTGTTTTTTATTCGATTCGTGTCCAACTGCGTTTGCAACGAGAGATTCTTTTTTCCCGACGGCGAGGAAGAAGAAGAAGAAGAAGAAGAAGAAGAAGCAGTTGTTATTGTCGTCGATATTCTCGATATCCTCGCGTTCTTCCGCGCGCGCGCACATCTCGCGCATCTGATCAGATGAGTCGCCCCTTTCGTTCCGAAGAGGAGGAGGCTTCGGTGTGACATGGATATCTGATATCTGTTGTGGTAGGTATTTCGTCTG
>Ga0182090_1329485_pt1 | contig 10660 bp, 13 predicted proteins | sample 041ome_24_FD_127767 | JGI IMG/M metagenome (GOLD analysis project Ga0182090, IMG submission 127767) | Metatranscriptome of coastal salt marsh microbial communities from the Groves Creek Marsh, Georgia, USA - 041408BS metaT (Metagenome... | ecosystem: Environmental > Aquatic > Marine > Intertidal... | reverse complement strand
TCACCACTCGCGTTTATTCTTCACGAGATGGTGATTGAATTCACCATGACGCCTTTCTTAGGGCAGTCGTTGGGGTGCGTGTCAACCGTCGAGATTTTCATCACGACGTCCATGCCTTCGGTGACCTTTCCAAACACCGGATGCTGCGAAGGCGTGGATTTATCGAACCAATCGAGGAAGTCGTTGTGGACCGTGTTGATGAAGAACTGAGAGCCGCCTGAGTTTTTGGCTCCCGTGTTGGCCATGGACAGCGTTCCGACGTCGTTGGAAATCTTCGCGGTGAACTCATCCGGTATGCACCCTTCTCTCGCGTCTCTCGTTATTTCTTCGCCAGTCGCGAGATTCTTAAACTTTGAGTTTGGTGGCGGCCCGCCCATGCCCGCGTTTGGAGCACCATTTTTTCGCGAATTCGGACAACCAAACTGTAACATGAAACCATCAATCACCCGATGAAAATGAAGTCCGTCGTAAAATCCCGTTTTTGCCAAGTCGATGAAGTTCGACGCCGTCAGCGGCATCTCGTCTAAAAACAACTCCGCTTTAAATTTACCCTCGGTCGTATCAAATGTCGCGATTGGATTTGCCATGGCTTTGGTAGATGATGACGTGGTGAACTCTCGACTTCGAATGCGGCGAGAAGAAGAAGAGGAAGACTTGATGAAGTTTTTGCGCGTCGATAAAAAAGTTGTTCGAGCGAGCGAGCGAACGCAGACGCGAAAGGACATCGTAATGTGGATTGTGTATGGTGTGTAAATTGTTGCATTTCCTTCTCTTCACGGCAGCTTTTTTCTCATTTTCTACGTACGTATTCCCACAGAAGAGTTAGTTCCCACCACGTCTGTGGAAAAAAGGAACTCAATCTGTTATTAAAAAAAGCTACTGATAGATAATTCATTATTGCTTATTAAATGTTTCATATATATCATCACACGAATTGTGCATTTGTGTTAATTAATGTGTCTGGAATTCTTTTGCTTACTTTTCTTGCGAAAATCTATCTCTCGAACGTCTTTTTCAATCGTGCCGCCACCGGCGCCGGCGAAGCCGTTTCCACCCGTCCACGAGTACCCAGACGAACGCAGCGGATTTTTTAACAAATACTCGTTCGTGAATTCCTCCTCGTATTTCTTCTTTTTCTTCTTACCTTTGACTTTCGGCGCGAACTCTCCGACGCCGTTGGCTTCGTCTTCGGCTTGTTGCATACCTTCGGAGATCCAATCGCGACTGCCAACCGTTTCTAAGGAAGGCAAATCTTGGTTCAGAAAGTTATCTAATCGATTCAAAACCGCAGATTCAACGTTTTGTTGGATTCGCATTTGACCGCCGTGGCCGTCGGAGCCGAACAAGTGCGCGTGACGAATCTTGGCTTTGTTTTTCGGTCCCGTCCACGAGTGGTCTTTGTACGACTCCAAGTGCGCCGTGTGGCCAGAGCACACCGGCGCGGCTTGTCTAAACGTCGAGGACGTGAAACAGTTGCATTTGGCATCACAAACCGTCGCGCCTTCACTAAACGCGACGTCGATGTACGGATCGTTGTGATGCAATGCCATGACTAAGTAGTTCATGTCGTCTTTAATGGAATCTAATTGCTCGTTGTAACGAACGCCGTCGATGCGCATCAAAAACGGACGACCCGCCGAGGAGGTTTCGTCACGCGGTTTACCAACAATGAACACTTGGAACGGCAATCCCTTAAACGCGTCCGAGGCTTCTTTCAACTTTTTCGCGCGGAAGAAGACGATGCGAGGGGTGGACACTGGGCCACCGATTCGTCCTCCGTGGTTCAACGTCTTTTTGAAGCCTTGGATGACTTCTTGGACGTGCTCTTCGCCCAAGTGTAAAACGATCGTTTTCTCCTCGTGCTTCGTGCTTGCAATCAACGCGTCACCGGTGATCATGGGGACGGACATCGTTTTGCGGTTCGTCAAGCCTTTCCTCACGTCGTCTTTTGACTTTGAAAGTTCAATCTCTTGCATGCCGTTTTTGTTTCCGATGACTTCTTGCTTGACTCGAACGTCGCCAGCGCCGGCTTCCTTGGCTTCCTTTTCCGTCATTTCAACCACTCGCTCAAAAGCTTTCGGTTCACCTTCGTAAATTTCCGTAACCGCTGGCATTTGTAACGTTTTGAACGATCTCGCTATGAGCAAACCAAACGCCGCTTGCTTTTGTCCAATCACGATGGCTTTATATGGTTTCGGTCCAACCATGGCGTTCGGTTCCGCTTGCTTAATAGTTGCTTGATTCGGCGCCTTGTCCTCCTTACCTTTCTTCTTCAGAAGCATTCTGCGATTGATGGTCGTTTCTTCGGATTCTCCTTCTTCTTCTTGTTGTTGTTCAGCCGCTTCTTCGGCTTTTTCCATCATCTCCATGGCGAGAAGATCCGAATCCGAGGCCCGTGAACTCGGAATTTTCTTATCCGCTTTCTTCCAAAATTGCCATTTCTTCTTCATCTGTCGCTCCTCCTTCTCTTTTTCGTACGCCAATTGCTCCTCCGCCGCAGCAATTTGCTCCTCCGCGGATAGTTCCTGTTGTTGCTCTTCCTCTCCATCCGCGTTTCCTTCTCCCCCTAGCTCTCCTTCTCCCCCTAGCTCTCCTTCTTCCTCGATCACCTCCGGCGGTCCCATCGGCGGTGGCGGCGATTGTACGATAGCTGCTTCCAACACGTGCTCTTCCGTGTCTCTCTGATCGTCGTCCACTTTACTATCGGAATAGCTCGCCGCGGTTTCCGCCTCGGCTCGAATTTGCAACGCCTCCGCCGCTTTCTTATCCGAAATCCTTTTATGTTCGATGTACGAGAACCCTTCCATGTAGCTCGCCAGAGCGATGAATTCCAACTTTACTCTTCCTGGATTTTCCGACTTATCCGCTGGATTAATTAACTTTGCATCCGCGTCGAAATCGCACCTGTTTTTGAAAAAATATTGCAAACTCGCCTGCTGTTCGAAGTACGCGCACGTATCGCTCGCTCGGTTTGCGTGCGGCACGTCGGACTGCTCGTCTTCCATTTCATTAGCTTCCCTCGCGGCTCTTATTTCCTCCATAGCTTGCTCCTCTTCCGTCGGCGCGTTTACTCTGGACGAGATTTCTTCCGTCGACGCTTCCGGGTCTGACTCGTTCGCGTTTTCGTCTTGCGCCAACAGAGTCTCCTTTTGCGCCAGCAACGCCGTGACTTCCTCCACGGATTTCCCATAGTTTGAGTTTGAGACTAAAACCACGGACAAGAAAAACACGGCGGGCACTAACACCGCGCCGAGCCAGTGCTTCGTCGTCCACTGCTGAGCGTTCTTTCCTTTGTTGTTCGAAGAGGGAAACTCGTCGTTGTTGTTATTCGTATTTCTTCCTCCGGACGATGATGATGATGATGATGATTTTGATGTCGACGGTAATCCCGACGCCGAAGACAACGAAGAAGAAGAAGCGGCGAGTTTCGCCGCGACTCCTCCGATGCCCGAAGAAGAAGATGGCGCTTGCGGTTTCCCGGTGATCATCTCCGATCGTCTCCCGGCGCCGCCGTTGTTCCGCTTCATCTTCTTTTTCGTTTCTTTATTTTCTATTTATATGCGTTTGTGTCTTTGGTCGTGTCCGCACGTCTCTCTCGCTAATATGCCGCACAGACAGACGTGTGTGGTTGGTTTTGCCCTGTTTGTGATTTTTCTTCGTCTTTTTCTCTCTCTTTTTTTCTCTCTCTTTTTTCTCTCTTCTGTATGTAAGTGTGTGTCTTCTCTCACCAATAATGAATCTCTCTCTGTCTCTCTCTCGCGTTTTAGCTCAGTCAGTAGTAGTGTGTCGCTTTCTTCACAACCATCTTAAGAAGAAGTCACACACTAACACACTTACACGCATAACAGCACACGCGTCGTTAGAAAAATGTCTTCTACGGAACAGGCGCACTCGTTGCTGAAACAAGCGGAAAAGCGCTTAAACGGCGGGTTCATGTCCAACTTGTTCTCGTCTTCGTCAAAGTACGAAGACGCTTCGGAGTTGTACGAGAAAGCAGCGATACAATTTAAACTGAGCAAAAACTGGTCAGAAGCGGCGGAGACGTACGAGAAATTGACGGAAATGTATCAACACATCGGATCGAATCACGAAGTCGCGATGAACTTTGTGGAGAGCGGGAACTGTTACAAGAAGATTGATCTGAATAAAGCCATCGAAATGTTTAAGAAAGCGGCAAAGAAATTTAGCGAAATCGGTCGTTTGTCGATTGCGGCGAAACACCTGAAAGAAGTCGGCGATATGCTGGAAAAGGAGAAGAGATTAGAGGAGAGTTTAGAGGCGTTTACGGCTGCCGCGGATTTGTACATGGGTGAAAACACGGAGAGCACGGCGAACCAGTGTAAATTAAGAGTCGCGTCTATTGCCGGTCAATTGGAGCGATACGACATGGCGATTGAAACGTTCGAAGACTGCGCGAAACACGCGGCGGAGAATAACTTGTTGAAATATAGCGCGAAAGGATACTTGTTAAACGCGGGAATCTGTCGATTGTGCGCGGCAGACCCGGTCGGCGTTTTAAACGCCTGCCAAAGATACGGCGATATCGATCCAACCTTTCCAAACTCTCGCGAAGAACAGCTGTTGAAAGATTTGGCCAACGCGAGCGAAGCCGGAGACCAAGACGCGTTCGCAAACGCCTTGGGACAATTCGACGACATATCTCGCTTAGACAGTTGGAAGACGACGATATTGCTGAGAGCGAAGAAGAAAATCACGTCCGGTGCTGGGTTATTAGGCGACGAGGACGATTTGACTTGATGTAGTTGTGAACATGTTCAATATACTAAAAGTGAGTGACTTTTTTTTTAACATACAAATAGAAACACACGAGCAAAACAACAAACGCATCATCATCGCCTTTGGGGGGGAGTGCTTCACTCTTTCGCGCGGTTTTACATTCACGCACGCACGCGCACACGCGCACGCAAAGAGAGAAAGAGAAAGAGAAATGCACATAGACGGAGAGATGACGACGACGAAGAGGAGGGATTGAAAAGAAAACAGATAAAAAATGACGAGCGCGTCGACGCGGAACGCGAACGAGAAAGAAGCAAAGCGAAAAGACATTTCTCTGATTGAAAACTTCATCGCGGAAGAAGAAGAGCGGGCGTTACTCTCGAACGTGCACAGAGAAGACGTGTCGTCGTCGTCGTCGTGGAAAGTACTCTCCGGTCGCCGAGTGAAACAGTTTGGCGGGACCGTCAACGCGCAGAAAACAATCGGCGAACGACTTCCGGAGTTTCTGCGAGAGTTGAGCGCGCGAATAGAAAACGACGAACGCGTGAAAGAGACGTATTTACTCTCGTCGTCCGCTAGCTCACCACCATCGTGTTCTTCGTCCGCGACTTCAACGCAACCGCTCTTGAAACTCAATCACGTACTCTGTAACGAGTACGAACTGAACAAAGGGATCGAGAGTCATCAAGATGGACCTTTGTATACTAACTTTGTGTGCGTCGTTTCGCTTTCGCGAGACGAGGTTGTTTCGTTTACGCCGCACGCCGATTTCGCGGAAACGATGACTCCGTTCGATGTTTTCGTCCCGCGAAGAAGTTTACTCGTATTTTACGGAAAGTCGTACGACTGTTACTTGCACGGCATCCGAGGAAAAGGGTCTGCTTGTTGCGCCGATAACGACGATGAAAAGAAGCGTGTCTCGTTGACTTTTAGAAACGTGAAAAATCTGTCCATCCCCGGGAAAGCGCTCTCGCGCCTTTTATTCGGTAAAAGATTTTAGTGTGCAACAGAGATCACGACAAAACACAGTGCAGCTCGCGTAGGTGCGCGTAGAAGTAAGTAGTGCATTTACCAGTAGTAGATAGATTTGTATTAATATTTCTTGTAAGGTAAATATTTGCCGCTCATTGTAATCGTAACTCTATCTTCGTCCAGCTCGCCTTTCGTCTTCTGTAAGTCCATGTTGAAATCAATCGCGGACATGATCCCGTCGCCGAATTCCTCGTGTATCAGCTCTTTAAACGTCGTGCCATACACATTTACTAACTCGTAGAATCGATAAATCAAAGGGTCCGTCGGAACTTGCGTCGGTAAACTCCCTTTATACGGTACCGTTTGAAGGAGTTTCACCGCCACCGGAGGAAGGTTTAAGAGCGTGCCTACTTTTTCCGCTTCGTCCTTTGAAAGCGAATGTTGGCCTAACAAGGCACTCGTCGTCCACTCTTTCGATTTGTTCACGCTCGACGCTAATTCGCTCCAAGTTACGTTCATTTTTATGCGGTTGAAAACGATCAATTCCGTCACGTCGTTCCTCGAGACGACGTCGTTCTCCCAATCGATCGTTCTCGACGACGACGACGAAGAAGACGAAGACGAAGACGATGACGATGAAAATACGGGTGGGGTGACCTTTGGTCGTTGGTGTTGTCGTTTGTGCGTTCTCATTCTCAAAAAACGCACGCTCGCGCTCGCGCTGCGGGTTCTCGCCGCGGTAGTCGCACTCGCAGCAGCGGTACTCGTAATCGCGCCGCTCCTCTGAACCATCGTCATCTTATGTGTATGCTATCGTCGTCCCTTTCGTTGTTCAAAATCTTTGTTCTTTGTTCTTTTGTTCTTGTGTCGTGTTGTGTAGTTTGTAAATTCTTCTTCTTCTTCTTCTTCTTCTTCTTCTTCGATAAAAAAAAAGTGTGCACCCCACAAAGCGAATTTATTTAAAACCCTAAAAAGACAAACACAAAATTCTGCAGAACAGAGAGAGAGAGATGCTTCGACGAAAGCGGCGATATCTTCACCTTTTTCTTCTTCTTCTTCTTGCTCCTATATCGAGCCCGTCGTCGTCGTCGTCGTCGTCGTCGTCGTCGTCGTCGTCATCGTCGTCGTCTCCTGTGACGATGAGCGGTTTAGTTTTTACCGAAAAAACCAGACTCGTTTTGCACGAGTCGAGCGTCGTCACCGCTTCGATGAGTTTAGTGGGATGTCTGTTTATACTGTTAAACGTGGTCGTGTTGGCGCCGTCGACGAGACGATCTCGCGCGGCTCGGTTGATTTATATGCTCGCTTTAGCAGATTTCGGGTATTGCGTCTCGGTGGTTTCGTTCGATACGACCAAATTGGAGTTGAGTGGTGCGAACGATGGCGCTGGTGGTTTTGGCGAGGGGAGGTGCCGAGCGCAGGGGTTCTTCGTTCAGTTGTTTTCGATGCAAACGGCGATGTGGTCGATATCGATGTCGCATTTTACGTACAGTTTAGTGGTGAAGAAACAAAGCGGACGAGAGACGAGAGACGTTACGTTTTACGCGTTGGTTATTTTCCTCGCTTCCGTGGCGTTGTCCGTCTTGCCGTTTTTTAGAAACTTGTACGGAGACGCGAGAATAGGAAAGTGCCACATCAAAAACGACGGCACTCAGTTGGCGGTGACGGCGAGGTTTATGCTTTTTTACCTTCCAATCTGGGTGATTATGGCGGCGAACACGTACATTTGGGTGAAGATTTTCAAGACGCTGAGAACGCTGAGGACATTTTTGATGGAGAGCAGAATGAACGCGAACGTCGTCGTGGGAGAGGATCAAGACAGCATGAATGAAGAAGAAGAAGACGGAGATTGGGCGAAAGTGGACGTTTTAGAGGAAGAGGAGGAGGAAGAGAGAGGCGAGAGTTCCGCCTCGCACGCAGCCACGAAGCGAGCGGTGAAGAAAGCGGAGAGTTTAGTGTACGCGTTGGCCGCCTATCCAATCATTCAAATCGTGACGAATATCCCGGGAACGTTCATGCGTTTAGAAAACTTATTCGATTACGAGTCGCCCGACGTGAACGCGTATTTGGCCATCACGCACGTGATTTTGAAAAATCTACAAGGATTTTTCCACGCGTTGGTGTTCGCGTTCGTGCATCCGAACAAAACGGAAGTCTCGGAAACTTTAGGTAAATGTTTTTATTGTTTCGTAGGGAACGGTCGGAAGAGAGCCGTCGATAGTAGTAGATGGGGAGGAGGAATAGAATTAGCGGAAGACGAAGGAGACGGATTCAACTCCCGGTCCAACAGGGAGTTGATGCCGTTAGATTTTGAACGAAGCGATGTTGCGGCTTAGAGTAATAGTAGCTATAGTACTTTTTCAACGTTATCGCGAAGAAGTTACGTACTAGTATAAATAAATAAAAGCGTGTGATAAATATATGTACAATATTCATTGAAAACAGCGGCTGTGCATCGGCGACTTTAAACCAAAACTTCCACGTCTCCTAATCGCGCGACGAGTTTTGCGACGTCCCCTAACACACCACCTGCGGTGACCGCAGCTCCCGCGCCTGGACCGGAAATCGTCAAGCAGCACGAATCGGTCGGGTTATATCTCTTCGATTCAATCTCGACGACATTTTGGCTTCCTTGTAAATTCGCAAATGCGTGCGACATCGGAAACTCCATGAGTTCTACTTTCAGCTCTTTCGTTCGTAAATCCGCGCTTCCGCAAAACCGCAACACGTTTCCCCTCTTTTTCGCGTCCGCAAACTTTTGCGCGATGACGCCGTCGTACATTTTTCCAAATTTTTCATCGAACTCCTCCGAGGAACACGCTCTCAACTCTTCTGGAACTAGCGATTCAATCGACGTCTTTTCGATGGACGCATCCAACCAGCCGGACTCTCTGGCCGCGATGACCACTTTTCTGGCAACGTCTTGACCGTTCAAGTCCTCTCGCGCGTCTGGTTCCGTGTATCCGAGTTTCTTGGCTGTTTTTACAACCTCGGAAAACGGAATCGACCCGTCGTAAGTGTTGAACAAATAGGACATCGTGCCGCTAAAGACGCCTTTGATTTGGTACACTTCATCGCCGCTACTCGTAAGATTTCTCAACGTCGATATGATTGGCAAACCGGCGCCAATCGTCGCCTCGTAAAACCAACTCGCCGTGGACCAGCTCATCGAACTCAACCCTCTGCACTTTTGATCTCTCGCCGTCGGCCCGGAGTTACACTTCTTGTTCGGCGTGACCACGTGCACGCCCAACGCCAAAAATACGTGGTACAAATCTGCGATTTCATCGGACGAGGTCATGTCGACGATGCAATACCGTCCTTTTCTCCACGGTTTGCTCGTATGTGCATCTAGAGATGCCTCTTCTAAAGCGTCCGAAACGTTTTTGATTGCGTCGACGTCGCCGTCCTCCTCCTCCAAAGACGGACTCACGTCGTCTAAAACAATTCTTTGTCTTTCTTTGAGACTCGAGCACGGAACGATATCCAACTCGACGTGCAAAACCTCGTATAAATTCTTCGCCCAAATGGCCAAGTCGCTCGTGCCGTCGAACAACGTTTCCAGCAGCTCTCTGCTGTGTTCGGACGGAACGAACGGCGTTTTAAATCGGATTTCTTTCCTCGAGTTGGCGATGAACGCGATGGCGACCTTGTTTTCCAAAACCATCGACTCGGTCAGTTGCAAGATGAACTCCTTACCGATCCCACCAACGCCGAGAATGCCGAGCGTTAACGCGATCGATGATTCGTCGTAAGAGGAAGATGAAAAGGATGCGTTCTTTTTCGTCTTCTTCTTCGCGGATGGAGGCGTGGTGGACGATGAAGGTGCCATGACTTATATAATAATAATAAATGTGTATATATCTTCTTCTTCTTCTTCTTTGTTGGTTTTATGTGGTTTCGTGTGTCTTGTGTTGGCGGAAAGATGAAAAAAGTGAATAAAAAATACTCGAAACGAAAAACAAAAACACGCGCTTTTTCTCTCTCCAAAAGCGCGCGCATAATCAAAGCACAAACACCGAATTTTAAAGAAAACAAACGATGCCGAGCGTGGCATCGTTTTGCGTCCAGAAGAACGAGGTGTGCGCGGCTCAAGCGAACGACACGATCAAAAAATGCGTGGAGATGCTCGTGATGAAAGGTACGCGCGCGCGTGTGTATCTCTCCCGTGTTTTTTTTTTTGTTTCAAATCTCTCTCTCTCTCTTTCTCCGAGATACGATGAAAAACGTTGTGTATTGATGTTGTTATTGGCAGGCATCGGCTCGCTCGTCGTCATCGACGAGCTCGACGCGGAGAAAATCCACGGGATCATCACGCACACCGACGGTGAGAGAATGTGTTTTCACTTTGTTCTTCATCTTTTTCATCTTTTTCATCTCCTTCTTTTCTTCTCTTCTTCTTCTTGGACTCACCTCCACCACCACAAACTCGTAAACAACCGCGGCGGATGAAAAAAAAACAGTATCGCAGTGGTACCTGGAATCCGTGCCTTTGAACGAGGCGGTCAAGAAGGTGATGACTTCGCATCCCATCGCGGTTAACATGCACATGTCTAAAGACGAAGCCGCGGAAACGATGAGAAAACACAAATTACATCACTTGCTCGTCACGGACGACGACGGCAAGTTTTACGGTCTCATTTCGTCCTACGACATCGCGCGGGAGACTGCGCTGGACGCGAAAGCGTGGCCATGGCCCAGACCGGAGACGCACCACGATTTCATACACGTGAGTGGACCTATCAAATCGATCGAAAGTGCAGAGAGAATTGAAGAGGCAAAGTGATGTGAGATGTTTTTTTTTTCTGCTTCGTTGGAAGAGAAAAAGGAAGAAAAAGAGACAAAAATAATGTACGTTTGCAGTTTTCTGCTATACTACTAAATACAGTTCTTAACGCGTTACAAAACTACTACGCGCGTGTACACGTGCTAAAGTTCTTTTCTATGTTAT
>Ga0182090_1535028_pt1 | contig 10726 bp, 5 predicted proteins | sample 041ome_24_FD_127767 | JGI IMG/M metagenome (GOLD analysis project Ga0182090, IMG submission 127767) | Metatranscriptome of coastal salt marsh microbial communities from the Groves Creek Marsh, Georgia, USA - 041408BS metaT (Metagenome... | ecosystem: Environmental > Aquatic > Marine > Intertidal... | reverse complement strand
GCGGCGGGTGATGGTGATGTTCCGAGTTCAGACGTACGTGTGCGAGGCGAGGCGAGGCGAGGCGAGGAAAGGGTGGCGTTGGGAGCACGATGACGCGATGGGTGGGCTGGTGACGTGGCTTTGTTTTTTTGTGTGCGTGAGACTGACAAGCGTGGGCGCACAATGTAGGACGTGGCGCCGGCTTTGGAGAGCGATTGGCGCGAATTCCGCGCGAAATTACTCGCCCAGGAAAAGAATGTCAAGTTGGAAGAGGAACGGGCGCGAGCTATGGCGGCGTCGGGGGAGAATTTGAAGGTTTTAGAGGCGCAAAATCCAAAACTCGCGAGCGCGGCGCCGTGGGCGCACGTCATCGCCGCGCCGGAAAAGGGGTGCTTGCTAGTCGCGGCGGATCATGAATTTCGTATGTCGCAACAGTATTTTCACCAGGCGGTTATTTTAGTGCTTGAGCATCACGAGAATGGTTCTATGGGGGTTATTTTGAATAGGCCAACGCAGTACGACATGGGGTACGTGAGCGGGGACGTCGACGGCGTCTTTGCAAAGAATGCTCTGTATTTCGGCGGTGACGTCGGTGATGGCACCGTGAGTTTCTTACACGGTCGCGAAGATGTCAAGGGAAGCGTTGAGGTGTTACCTGGCATGTATTTGGGTGGGTACGACAGTGCGTGCGCGCTCGTCGAAGAACAAGGAGCCAAGCCGGATGAATTTAAGTTTTTCGCGCGCTATTGCGGCTGGGCGCCCGGTCAATTAGAAAGCGAATGCGAACGCGGTGTGTGGTTCCCCGTGGCTGGCGCCAAAGAGTTAGCGCTCAAGCAAGTGATTCAGCTCCCCAAGCCGTTATGGCGTGAGGTTCTTGAGTTGTGCGGTGGCGAACTCGCTGAAATTTCCGCCAAAGCATACCGCGAGCAAGAGACTGGCCTCGCTTCGTCCGAAGTTGAAATAGACGTCGACGAGGCGTAAATTACTATGACCTTATGATTGCTTTGAGCACATCTCGTTTGATTTAACGTGCCTATGTGCGTATGTACGCTATGTCCGTAGTGTGTTTGTATTGAATAGAAATGAAACGATGTTATGGCCTAGTCGCCGCGCGTCTCGCTTCGTCGTCGGCAATCTTTGCCGCAATAAACGCACTTAAATTGAAATCTTCATCGTTTGCGTATAAGGCTTCAATCTCAGCCTTTTGTCCACGCTCGCGCATAGTTTCGAGCTCGCAGCGGTGGACGAACAACGGCGCGTTCTCCCCCGCCGCGAGCGCGTTTTCAATCAGCGACTCGTCCCGCGGCGTCAATGATTGAAACGCATTCTCAGGGACTAAATCCAAGTCATTCGCACGCAGACCAATCAACTCAAGTGGCACCGCGTAGGGCACAGAATCCATCAGCGACGCACCAGAGCCGCTCGAGTACGACGACCAAATCCAAAGACCACTCGGATTGAAGTCGGCGAGCATGTAAAACCGCGACGGAATCGGATTCAACTCCAAGGCGCGTTTGAGCAAGAATAAAAACTTACGCGTGGCGAGGTCAGGGAACCCTTTTGCGGTGATCACCACGCATGGAATAATGTCAAATATGCGTTCGTTAAGAAGTCGCTGGAACACGGCGTCTTTTTCCACCACGACGACGTACGCCGCGTCTGAATATAATTTCATCGCGTCCATTTCATTCATATCTCCAGTGATTGCGAATCCACCCGAGCCAACAATTGTGCAATCGTGCCGTGCCCCGAATGCAGTCTCGATGTGCACGCGTCCGAATACCTGTCCCTTGCTCGAAGCCGATAATCCCAACGCACTTCTCGGCGCGCCGATCGCCGCCGAGATGCATCGAATCGTATCCGCGAGCTTACCATCCGTCGTTTCTCGCGCAGCATCATCCCGGCGTCCGCGAGATAACATAACATAGTACAGTTCACGTATTGTCATGCTGCATTCTCGCCGCAACCCTTGACGGATGACGTCTAACGTGCTCCAGAATCGGTGATACGTCGCGCCTCGATCGCGCGCAAAGCAAAATCGAGCCGCGACGCTTCGCGCGATATCTTCTTCATCAAACACGCGCGTACCATTCCCATCGTCATAATCGACATAATCACCACGAATGATGCATTCGTCGTGTTCATCGTCGTTGCCATTTGGCGGCGCGCGAGCTATACGATCGTCGACAACCCATCCTCCGCGCGCGCGATCGAACCGCGTCTCGCGGCGTCTCGCGACGCCTCGCAATCCCAACACTTTCGGTGGCATTTCGCTCACGTCTGTGCCCGCAAACGCGTCACGCACAAAAACACACGCCAAATATTCGATGCGTGCGATGACGTCTCGACGCGTGGCGGCGTGGGTGGCCAAGACATCATCATGGACATGGCTGGCGCGCTCGGCGTCGAGCGCAAACGCCTCCATATATCGTCGGCGACGACGGTGACGACGACGGCGGCGGCCGCGACGGATGTGCGCAACCGAAATGCTCTTTGTCGTGCGTGCGTGCGCGGGCGTGCGAATACGCGCGATGCTTCGAGAGGCGTCGATCAATGAGGTCCTAATGGTATTGTGTCGTGATTTCAATTTTGTCTTGGTTTTAATCTAAATGTCACCGGTACGTCCTTTCCTTCTTTCCTTTGTGTGGAGTTACCACGGGTTGGGGTCGTGCCCGGGCGGGGGTTTCGCACAGTTCACCTTGAAGAAGGCTAACAGGCGATCGACGGTGGGGAATACCATTTTGCGGTACTTGAACCCAGCGGGCGTGAGCACGATGTACTCGTGATGGACGTTGCCGCTCGAGCTTCGAATGTACGACATGCAAAACATACCTTGGTATTCGTACGAGACGCTCAATGCGTAAGGGCGAATGGATGGCGAACGTGCGAGTTGTTGCTTCAACGCAGCGTCGACTTCGTCTTTGGTGCCACCCATAAACTTGCGGTGGCGAAGCATGTGCTTGACGAGCGATACTTGGGGCTCGACGTGACGCGCCATGACTTCATCCAAATCTTCGTACTCTTCGCCGTCGATGATGAGCGGCGATCCAAGGCCGAGATTGGACACCCCAGAGCCTTTGTTGCCCTCTCGGATGTCAATGTGCTTGTAAATGTCGTCGTACATTTTCATCGTGCACGACAAGTTACGCACACCCTTGCTACTCGGGCGGATGATCACCTCGCCGATGTCGGCATCCTTGAGCTTGTCTTGCGCAGCGACGGGGTCAATGTTTTGAAAGTACGGGTGATCAATGTTGCGCTTGATGAATGCTGGCTTCTTCTTCTGCGCAGCCGACTTCTTCTTTGGCGCGAGTTCACCTTCTTGGATCTCCATGCTATAGTAAGGATTGCGTTCACCCGCGTGCATGTGCTCTTCCCACAGCGCGGTTTCCGCCGGCTTCAACGTCCTGCCGCTACACACGAGTTGCACGGTGAAATTGTGAATATCAATGCCATCCATGGCCACGCGGGCGGTAATGACTTGACCGGGTTGGATCTTTTCCTCCAAACGGTCGACGTGGTTGTCGCTGACGTCGCTCTTGTCGACGTAACCAATCAATCCACTGTCGAGCGTGCACACGGCGCGCGCCTGGCGACCATCGCGTGGTCCTTCAATCTTCTTCACCGTACAGTGAATCAATTTACCTTGCGCCAACGTCTGCGGGGTTTCGCCAGTGAGCAACGAAAACAAGTTCTCCGGCGCGAGGGACACCCACGGTGGGCGGATTTCCTTGAAAGGGTACCGCATCTCCACGCGAATTTCACGCACGATTTCAAGCAACTTGCCCATGCCCGCTTCGGTTTCCAAATATCCGGCGTAATCTTCCAAAATCAGCGGCGCCACCTTGGTTTCCCACGTCTTGGGTTGAAAGCATTGCTCGATTAATCGCTCTTTGTCGTACTTGTCCATGGTAGTCATGTCGTCTTCGACTTCGAGGGCGTTTTGCACGATGGCTTCCGCCTTGTCGTAGTGTTCGGGGTGCGTCCGCGTGGAATCAAGGACGTCGCCTCCGACGACGCGCAAAAAGGCAGCCGCGTTTCTGAAGACGGTTTCCTTGAGTGCTGGCTTCAAATCAACCTTGTTGTCGATCACGCCACCTTCGTGTGAACGTACGGCGTTCACCACAACGGCAGCCTTGCGCGGGCCGAGACCAGCGACGTAGCGCAACAAACCAGCCATCCACGGGTGCGCGCACACCGCGTTTACATCAACACCAGCTTGGTTCACCAGAGTTACGAGCTGGCGTTCCATGATAGCCACACGGTCATCTTTACTCAACACGGCGTCTTGCAACGGACACATCGGAAGCGAACCGGCTTCTCCACCGGGCACGAGCGACGCAACAACGGCGGCTGGGTTGAGCATGTAGCGGCCCAACGCAACGGCGCGCAAGACGACTGGCGTCTGTTCTGGCATCTCCGACTTGACCACGCTCGCGGTTTCGCACAACTTGGCTACCGTGTCATCAACGTATTCTACTGCAATGACTGAAACTTCTTCCGGAATTGCGCGTGGTTGTTCTTCAACTATGCGAGCGACGGTGGCGGTGAGAACTTCGTACACGCGTCTGGCATCCATGCCAATGGCGCCCACAGCACACACGTGTGGACGGTGTTGTACGACAAAATCCATCAGCGCTTGAAGTTCATCTTGCTGTGAGTTCATTTGTGCACCACCGGCGGCACGTGGCCCACCAAGGTTGCGTCCAATAGTATGGCACTGAATGTAATCCACGAGCTCGCCCGCCGTGTCGAGCGCGACAAAGGTCGCGGGTGACCCAGCAACAGCAGCGACGACGCGTACATCGATTTCTTCTTCCGCACGTGATGGCTGCCACGGTGCGCAATAGATGTAACTCCACGCTCCTTCCGAGCACGTACGCGCCATGTGATCGCGCGCGTCTTGACCAAGCATGCTCGCAAAATCACGCGTCGCCGCCGGAAGCAAGTGTTCATTGAGTGCCTTTTCGAGAATCGACTTACGCACAGCGTTCCACTCATTCGCAAGCGCACTTTCATTTTCACTCAAGTAGCTTGTGTACATTTCTTGCAACGTGTGCTCGACGCGCACCTTAGAAAAGCCTATGTTCACCTTGAGTAAACCGCGGCGTTTGCCCTCCATCATGTACGCGAATTGTTCGCCAGTAACCTTGTATAAGGGCACATCCTTCAAGCGCTTAATAGGCGCGATCGGATGCCACGGGTCGACGATCTCGGTGCCTTGCGGCGTCGGATGCGTGCTCACCGTCGCGTGCTCAGAGAACTTGTCACGAAGCCAGTTGCGAATGGTGGGCTCGGCGCCGATTTCAGTCGCCGCCACCGTAACAAAGGCCTCCATGACGTGTTCAATCTTCGTAAAGCCTTGGTCCAAGTACACCTTTGCGAGCTCACTCGGTGGAACATCAGCCAGGTTATCGCTATCCTTGTAGTGAAACAAACTTTCGCCGAGAGTCTCCGCGGTGGGACCAGACATCTTGACGAGGTCACGGATACCCTTTGCAACGTGCAAATCGTAATCCGTGCGACGTTGCGGGCGACGAGACGTGCCATCCAACTTTTCTTTAAAGAACAAGTTTGCCTTGGCCTCAATATCATCCACGAAGTGATCCATCGTCGCGTAGTGCAAATGGTTGATCAACTGACGAGCTACTTGGCCGTGTTCGTGGTCGGCTTTAGCCTCTGCGATGGCGTTAAAGCTCGCCGCCAAACGCGATTTTCGAAGTTCAAGGCGTACGTAACGGTCATCCCAATCGAGAATGGCGTACATCACGTCGAATCGTCTCAAAAGTCGCTCGTAGTTTCCACCGTCTTCATCCAAGGCTCGGCGCGCCTCTTCGTAGCGGCCACGAAGGAGGAGCACCATGTCGTCTCGGCGCTGCGTACCAATATACGGCACCTCCAAATGCTCTTCAAACGTAAGCTTGAGAAACAAGACGATAGAGGAAATAATTGCCTCGGCTTCTTCTGCTGGTAACTCATTCATCGACTGCTCTAACATGTATTCTCGGTTCATGCGAGCTTCTTCTGATTCGTAATCCGCGGCGCCGCGCAACAAGAGCGCGCCTTCGGGTGTGGGTTGGCCCTTTTGCACCGACCCGACACCCATGAGACGATCGTAAATCCAACGCGCTTCATGTTCCCAGTCCATCGGTGCTGATGCAGGACGCGGCTTGAGTTGCTGACGTTCCGGGATGTCCGTTTCGCGAATCTGGTCATCCGCGGCGGTGAGCATTTGCTCCTTCACCACGGACGGTTCGAACGCCTTGGATGCCCAAGTCTTCGCCTCCACCGGGCCACCGACTGACTTTCGGGCTAACTTTTGCTCCACCTTTGCCGCACGACGCTCTGCGGCTGCCGCGCGGGCCCGTTCGTAATCCTCTGCGTTTGCATCATCATTTTCAATAAAATCATCCATCTCGCCATCCTCGCCGTCGCTACTGTCCTCCGCCAAATCCTCAACACTTTGCGACTCCGCAACGCCACCGACGCGGTTACGACGTGCGAACATGCGGTGGAGCTCCTCAGTGTCACCAAAGATATCCGCTGCGTCTTGGAGCTGGTCTCGGCGCAAGCCCGGAATGGAAGACTTGAGACGACGCTGGCGCTCCTCCTTAGACTCCTTGGGACCATCCGTTTCATCGCGCACGATAAAGTCGTCCATCTCGTCTTCGGAGTCGTCGTCGTCACTATATGCCACCGCACGCTTAGCGTCAGGGGCCTCCGGCGCTTGAACAGCCGCGGCGGGGGCCTCCCCTTCCGCGCCCGCCGCCTCTTCGTCGTCATCCTCGCCAAACAAACCGCGTTCCAGATCCGCAATCGTTCCCGCTGCGCGCGGTTCTGCCGTCGTCGCTCCTTCGCGCTCTGCCGCAGTCTGAATGCGCTTCTTCTTTTCTTTACGCTTAAACCCAGTGACTTGGTTATCCTCCAAAAGCTCGTAATCTTCCTCGTCGAGCGCCATGGCGCGTTTGCGGCGACGACGTCGAATGCCCTCATCTTCGTCATCACTATCCTCCTCTGCCGCCGCCGTCGCATCGCCATCAGCGTTCGCATCGGTCGCATCCTCCTCCTCCTGCGCATCCGCCGCGACCGTCGCGTTGACGTCCGCGGACTCTACCGCGTCGTCCCCGCCAGCCCCTCCAGCGGGTGCGCCCGCGTCCGCTCCGCGCTCCACCGCCTCCTCCGCATTCCGCACCGCGTTCACCGCCTGTACGTCATCACCACCATTCCCCACGTCTTCGCGTTCGTCATCCGACATCTCGCGTGCCTCGTGCGTGCGCAAACCGAGAGTGATCTATTGATACAAGATCGATCTGCGGCGCGCAAATTGAACGAAACAGCGACGCGGTTTTCGGTTCGGGTCGCCTTGCTACGCGCGGTTCGGGTCGCACGACGACGTCAGTGACGAGAGGTGTGCGCGCGCGTGCGTGCGGACACCACCCGATGGCGACGCGCCGAGGAATGGCGATGCAGTCAGAATGTAGGTTTGGGACGGCGTTTTCAGTTTGGGCGCAAAACTGGTATTACAATTTTAGAGGTGTTATCGCCACGCTCTGGCGGCGTCGGCGTCATCAGCGGCACGCTTTGCGACGATGGTACCGATGACGAGAGCGATGAGGGTGAACACGAGTAAAGCGTGGGAAAAGTCGTCATCGAGCGCGTCGAAACTCTTCGACGGATTGAGCCGAGTGTAAAAGGCGTCCAATCCATACGCAAAGAATAATACACTGCTTTCCAGCGTGGCTGGGGCGGTGATGATACCACGTAAGCCACGAACAGTGTAGTGGTACGTGGCCCACGACGCTGGAAACACGGGGATGACTTCATTGTACGGAATTAGGCCTTCTTCGCGATCGGCGGGCGTGGGTTTATTCGGCCGCCGCGGGTCCAGAAACCGCTTGTCGATGGACGTGACTTGGTCCGTAGCCGTGGCGAGCAGCACAGCAGGTTCGGTAACGCCTCGCATTGAACGCGTGACGCTGAGCATTTTCGCTTCGGGGCGAATGTAATAGCTCTGTCCGATTATTCGTAAAGTTGGCGGCGCGAGCGAGCTCGACGTTTCATTTTGCGCGCCGCCAAAGATGGACTTGTACACCAAATCACCGACAGCCAACCCGCGTCGCTCTTCGCTATCGTCGTACATTTCTAACACACTCATCGCGTAACGCTGAGCACGAGTGTTGAAATAATGGTAAGCCACCCAATTCTCGCACATCACCGCGTGTACGGGCCCACGAGCGTCGCCGTGACGCACACGATATAATATCCGACCAGTCACGGCGTCGATCAAGTTTACGTGCACCGCCGCCTCGGTGCTTGTGGCGACAAAAATCGTGTTCGGGTTGAGGTACTTGAACATGGTCGACCGGTCGCCTGGCACGCGCACCCACGAGTTCACGACCTCGCCCTCCATGGGCTTTGACGCAAAGCCGACGATGTCGCCCGATTCCGGCGGAAACGCCACCGTCCACGAATGCAAAGAGCTGATTTCGGACCCAAACGCCTCGGGCGCTGGGTTGAACTTGTATCCACGAACTTCATTCAACTCTTGATCGACTTTGTAGTACGACATGTGACGGAGCTGCTCGCGCGCGCTCAACCACACCGTGTCGGCTTTGGGATAGACGGCGGAAGCGCCCGAGGAATCCACCAACACCAATCCCATAGCACCGCCAGCGACGTCGAAAGGCAACACGTGTGCGGTGCGGAATGGGAATTCAACGCGCTCCCCGACTATTTCGCCAGTGAATTGATCAATCACGACAAGCGATGTGGTGGAGACACCCTTGGCGATGGCGAGCGCGTACTTGGCGCCGTCTTCGCCGCCGAGCGGCTTCCATTCCATCAAGGCCGAAAATTCTAAGCCTGATGCGCCGAGGTACTGTCTCCACAACGCGCGTCCGTCGCCATTATGCATCGCGATGACCCCTCCGCGCGCAGACAACGCGATGATTGACCGCCTAAATCCATTGTGGTCTTTATGCGCCTCATTCTTTGTGCTATCCTTTTGACGAAGCGCGACGAGACGGTTCAAATCATTGCTCGTCGCGCGCCTGAAACGCATTTTAATAGAAAGCACCTGATACTCAATGCGTTCGCTTGACGTCAGCCGCACGCTTGAACCCACGTGCGCGGTAGCGCCTGCATCCGGAAGATGACCAAAAATCACGTACCGCGCCTGCGAGGACGCCTCCTCGCGTGTCCAGACCACATCTTTACCACGATGCAAGCTCATCGTCGCGTCGGCGTCGACCGTCAGTATTGAATCTTTAGATTTTGAAATGAATGCGCGCGCTAATGGTGCGTTGCGCAGGAATTCATCGCCTCGGCGCGTCTCGCCCAACGCGATTTCAGACGCATCCAAAATCGACACTGAGCTCATTGTGTACGCCATCACACCGCGCTGCGCCATCGTACGCGCGCGCACGACGCCGACGAACACGTCTTCGCCGTCCACCGATACGGCAGAGAACGTCGGACACGCGTCAGCGTACGTCTTGACGATTTCTAACGCCCCCGTCTCGACGTTGACGCGCGTCAACGCGCACGCCTCGCCCGACGCGAGCACACCAACACCGTGACGAATCGCCGCTAACGCGCCTCGCGCGTGACTGCCTACCACTGTTGTGTACGTCACGCGCTCTCCAGACGTAAACGCGAGCTCGGATGGCATCGCGAGGGTCGATACGCCTTTGCCTTTAACGAGCGCCGCGACGTCGACAGAAATCACGCGACCCGTCGGCGTCACGCCAATCATGCGTGCGTTCGTCCCTACGCCAAGCGCGTACGCCTGATCGGGCGCAAACGTCCCTTGACGTGCGCTCGCACATCGACCACCGATGACGGTCCCATCAATCGTGGTCATCGCGCACGCGCACGGCGCACCCGTCTCGAGCTCTCGGCCAACCGCGTACGTCACCTCACCATGCACGAATACGCGCTCCCAAATCGCCTTCTCCACAACGTCACGCACATTTGCTCGCCAATTCACCTCACCAGTGCGCAAAGAGCGCATAACAACCTCTCCTTTGGCTAAAGTCACGACGTCGACGTCGCCACACCCGTCGACGTCCCGTCTCGCCACAAACACGTCCTCACCAATCTGCACCTCACGCTCCGCTCGAGCCTCCGCACTCGGCATCGCATCGCTATAACTCACACCTTCCCACAACAATTCCCCATCGCGCGTGTCGTACGCTCGAATATGCTTGCCTCCGTCGCCGCTCGTCGCGAGCGCGACGTCGTCGTCGATCGCCGCGCGCGTCACCCCACCCTCGCTCGCATCATGCACCGCACGCCACGCGATCGCCCCAGTCGACGTATCAACACTCGCCACGCACTCTGCGCTCTGTGTGAACAACCGCGCGTGCCGCACGTCGAGATAGGCGTGCCGCACGTCCCCGATGTGTTCGGCGAGCCAGTCTCTCGATCCCAACTGCTCGCGACGCAACGCGCGCGCCGTCGGCGCGCGCGGAGTTTTACATCGAAGACGTCCCGGACGGATTGCGCGCGAGCGAGAGCGATTCGCGCGCGAGGCGGTCGCTGAAGTCGCTCACGTCGGGGCCGAACGGGAAGGCGGTGGAAAAGTGCTTGGCGAATAAATGCTTGGCGACGTGCGCGCGCGGCGGCGGCGGGGGGCCGGGATTGGGGCCGGCGAGCGTTCGTCGCGACCCGATCGTGTTCAAGGACAGCTTTCGGTCGAGGGAGTACTGCTTGTTTGAGTGCGCGGATATTTGTTCGCGTTCGCTCG
>Ga0182090_1008625_pt1 | contig 10736 bp, 7 predicted proteins | sample 041ome_24_FD_127767 | JGI IMG/M metagenome (GOLD analysis project Ga0182090, IMG submission 127767) | Metatranscriptome of coastal salt marsh microbial communities from the Groves Creek Marsh, Georgia, USA - 041408BS metaT (Metagenome... | ecosystem: Environmental > Aquatic > Marine > Intertidal... | reverse complement strand
GTGCACGAACCTATCGTCCACCCATTTGCACCACTCCTCTTCCTTCTCCTTCTCTTTCTTGCTCTTCTCTCCGAACCACCTTTTCGTCAAACCCGAATGTTTTCTCACTCGCTCGTCCACTTCGTTTATAATATCGCGCGAGTTATACGTCGCCTTCCCGTCCACGACTAACACCGGCACTTTCTTCCACTCGTGTTCGAACTGTTTAATCTCCGTTTTCGTCAGCGGGTTCACCTCGACCACGTCGTACGGGATGTTGTGATAATCGAGAAACGCTTTCACTTTGTTGCAGAACGGGCACACGTCGTATTGGTACAACGTGACGCTTTCGAACGGCATTCCTCCTTTAGAAGACGACATCTTCGCCTCCTTCTTCGCCTCTTCGCAGCGAGCCAGAGAAGAAGAGGAGGACCAAGAGGAAGAGGGCAAAAAGTACGCCATCATCATCGTCGCCGTGGCCGCCGCACCCGCAAAAGCCGCACCCGACGACTCAGAAGAAGAAGAAGAAGAAGAAGAGGAAGAGGACCAATCGAAAGAAGAGTAAACACGTCGACCATTCGTAAAGGCGATATCGTTGTTGCTCAAAGCGCTGCGAAAGTAACGCGCGTTCGATGCCGGTGCCGTCGTTTTCGCCGTCGTCGTTTGTATCATTCGGCGAAGAAGACTTTCTCCTCTTTTTGTACATCTCGCCGACATGGTCGCGTTTGTTCGTCGTCGTGTGTTGTTGTTCGTGTGATTCGTTTTACGCCAAAATGTGACGAAAACAGTCCTCTAAAATAAGCGGAAAAAACCTCAAAACCACGCGCGCGGAAACGACGAACGCACTCTTCGCGGGGCGAAGCTCAATATCCGGCAAAAGAAGGATTTCCATTCGCGGATTTTATATAATAATTCGTTGTTGTTGTTGTTGTTTTAAAGAAGAATGAAACGTTTCGAGAGAGAAGAAGGAGTCGCTTTTTACAACGCGGAAGAAGACGAAGAAGAAAAGACGAAGAAGCTGAAGAGGAAAACGTTAAAGACGGAAACGTGTGCGACGACGCTCGCGCGATTCCTCGCTCGAGAAAACGAAGATAAATTCGCGGTGCAAAATCCTACACAAAAAACGTCTTTGATTCACTTCGAATGCGAGGAGCGATGGAAAACCGTTCGCGACGCCGTCGTCGAAGGCGTTTTAACGCGAGCGGAACAGTTCTTTTTGTTTCAGAACAAAAACGAAGAGTTTCTGTCTTTAACGAAGGGGGTGGTGCCTTCTGGTTTCGACGACGACGACGAGGATGAGGACGACGACTTTGAGGAGGAGGAGGTAGAAAATCACCGTTTTCATCGTGGTGGTGTTGGTCATTCAGAAAGAAGAATAACTCAAATGTTGTCGTTTGCGATGGTGGACGTCGCGTGCGCGGCGGTGGATTTCGCGGAAGAAGTCGTTCGAGCGTTTGCGAGCGGGGAGTGCACGACGGAGAGCGCGTGGGCGTACGAAGTTTTGAGCGCGTCGTGCTTTCGATTGAGCTTGAAAACGAGAGAGAGAAGAGACCAGTTCGATGTGGACTACGAGCAGGAGATGTGCGAGGAGGAAAAGAAGAACAACTTTAGCGTTCCGATATCAACGATTACGTTCGATAAGGAGACGATGGCGAAGATGGAGACGGTTATTTTGACGACGTTGGAGTATCGCGTGTCGAAACCGACGAGATCGATGTGGGCGAATGAGTTTTTAAACGCGATGAAAAAGAACGTGGAAATCGTCGCGTTCGGTACCGAAGGCGCGAGGCCAAAGGAGTTTAAACGGTTGTGGACGAAAGCAGAGGAACACGCGTGCGTAATCGTCGCCGCGAGTTTACGCTCGTTTCCAACATCGCCGCAGTTTCGAGCGTCGGCTATCGGCGCCGCGGCGGCGACGTTAGGCGTCGCCTTATCTGCGTTCGAGTACCTTCGAGAAGAAGAAGAAGAAGAAGACGGAAAAGAAGAAGAAGGAAAACAACAAAAGCGCGAACGCCAACACGCCTCGTTCGTCTCGGACGTGAAAAAGCTCGTCAAAGCGACCGCCGTCAACGCGTTCGATTTCGGTTCCTGGGAGAGAGAATTCGAGATCGCGTTTGTATCCTTCTCGAAATACCATCATCATCATCATCATCTCTTCTGGGATCGTCGTCGCGACCGCCGCAACAACAAAGCGCCTTTGCCGCCTCGCCGAGGAGGAGGAGAGGAAGAAAAAATGGCGCCTGCGGACAACAAAGAAAAAGAACAAAAAGAAGAAGAAGAAAGAATCGTCGTTTCTTAGCGGCACACGCAGCAGAGCGCGACTACCACTTTTCCTTTTTATTACTATTCACGCGAGAGAGAGAGAGAGTTTAGAGAGAGTTAGAGAGACACGCGCCGCTACATTCTCACACGAAGAGATATGAAAAGTGAGCACCCTTGGGAAAAACACAGATACAAAAGAAATCATTTTCAAAATCAACAGATCAAAAACGCAAACACGCGCACATACATAACATGTCTGACTTCAAACTCGCCGCGGTGGAGGCAAAGTGTCGAGAACTTTTACGCACGGTCGATGTGGAAACCCTCTCCGAGCGTCAAATTCGCGAGAGATTAGCCCAAGATCTCGGGTTTCCCGTTGATGATTTCAAACCGTTGATTGTGTCTCTCGTGGACGAGTTCGTGCAAAAGGAACGCGCGGAAGAAGAAGAAGTGCTCCGCTCCCCGGGAGAACAACCACCACAACCGTTGACGAAGAAGCAGAAAGTTAGTGGTGTCGATGAGGAGGACCTGTTGAGGAGTAAATGGGAAGGGCCTCCTCCTCCTGCTGCACAAAAAGGGGCTGCTTTCGCGGTGAAGCGAGAAGCAGCAGCAGCTCCTCCTTCTGCCGCCGCTGAACGTGTCCTTCCGAAAGAGGAGACGGTCAAGGACGAGGACGCCGAGAAAAGTTTGAAACAAACGCTGGAGACGATTTTCGACGCTTTAGAAGATTACGGCGCGAACGGGACGACGGCGAAAGTTATATCGGAAGCGACGAAGATGGACAAGTCGGAAGTCAATCGGGTGTTGTATTTGTGCTTGAAGCGAGGGATGGATTTAAGGTTGACGCACGATAGCAAGAAGGCGCCACCGACGTGGGCATTGGACGTGACCAAGGAGAAAGGGAGTGGCGGAGGTGCCGCGGCGGCGAAATCGGGAGGAACGCAGCAGCAACAACAACAACAACAACGACAACAACAACAACAACAACAACAAGCCGAAGACGCCGTAGATGGCGAGGTGTGCAGACTCTCTAACGCGAAGCGCGTAGCCGTGCAAGTGTATAGAGGCGCACCGACGATTTCATTCAGAGAGTACTATCAAAAAGACGGCCAGTGGCTGCCGGGGAAGAAAGGCGTGAACTTGAACGCGGAACAATTTGAGAATTTACGAGAGAAGATAGCGGATGTGGAGATTAAAATCGATATCGTCGCTGCGGGTAACTCGGAAAGCGAGGCGGTGTGCGAAATCGGAGGGAATAAGAGAGTGACGGTGTCAAAATATCAAGGGAAACCGATGGTACACGTTCGCGAGTACTACCAAAACAAAAACGGCGAGTGGGCGCCGGGATTTAAAGGTTTAGCGTTTAATCGCGAACAGTGGGAAATGTTTGTCAACCACGCGGATGAAATCAGCGCGAAGATAGAAACGATGTAAAATTATACTAGTAGCTATACAACATAATATACAATGGTACAACAACAACAACAGCAAAAACAAAGCATAAAGCTCAGCTCAGCTCAGCACTGGTTTCGTATACGAGCCGTCCCGCCAGCCGCCTACGCATTGCCTACACGAGACCTTACACGAATTCACCATGAATCCCGGATTTGCCGTACACTCTCCACCCTCTGCCCATCCCGGACACGCCGCGTTCGTATCTTTACAAGTTTCTGAATTCGCCGGTCCCCCTGCGTAGTGCACCTTGTGATTGTTCTGGTTCCATTGGTTCGTTGGATTTACGTGAATCCACTTCGTCGCCGTCCACTTCTCTCCTCTCACGACTGGGCACCCGGCGTGCGACGACCCGGGATCTAATTCCCCGCCAGGTTTCATGGACCAGAATATCAACGCGTCGCCTTTTCTTACCACCGCTGCCCTCCCTCTATTCCCGCACTCCGAGAAATTCTTCCCCCATCCTTTCTCCGCTCTCTCTAATGGAACCTCCGTATTTGGAAACACCGTCTCTCCTCCAAATTCCGGTTCGTGCAAATACATCAAAATCGTCACAATTCGATTGTTCGCCATGCCTCCTTTGTGGAAAAAATAATCGTAATGCGCTCTATATTCCTGCTTAACCTCGTATCTCAACACCTGCGTCGCCTCTTGATGCTTCACCGGCAACATCGAAAACGTCGCCACTCGCTTTTCTAACTTTTTCATCAAGTCATTCGCTCCAATCCCAACAAAACTCCCCGTGCTCGTCCTAATGTCCGATTTCGCGGTCCCACCCGTCTCCGCGTCTACGACGCCACTCTTTGACATCCGACTTTTACTGTGATCGATCAAAAAATCGCACTCTTCGTCCGTCATGAACCGCTTATACAGAAACGCTCGCGGATGATCGAGAGAGATTATTTGCATCCTGTTCGGATCGAGCACGTGTTCCGGAGAGGTCGTCGTCGCTTCGTTTCGTGTCGTAAACTTCTCCGGCGGAGGTCTCGGTTTCCGACCTCTGAACGGATGCAGATCTTCCTCCGTTTCGATGTCCATGTCCGCTGACGTCGATTTTATCAAAATCTCCTCTTCTTTTTTCGAGGTGGAGGAGGAAGAGAACGGGACGACTAAAACGTTTTCCTCCTCCTCCTCCTCCTCCTCCTCTTTTTCTAAACTCGGCACTAAATTCGCCATCATATCTTCGTCTTTCTGCTCCGAATCTTCTCTTATTGTCGTTCTCAGATGATGATGAGGATGATGATGGGCTTCGTAATCTTCCCGCAGCGCATTCTTCCCGATTCGAAACGAAGAATGTCGACGCTTCAAACCCGTCGTCGTTCCCGTCGTCAAGTTTGGAATGTTCGGGCCGAGAATCCCAAACGTGGCAAAGATTAAGAGCGAGGAACCGAGAATCGACGTCGTGAGAAGGACTTTTGATTTCGTTCTCCCCATTTGTCTTAAAGCAGAACAGAGCGTGACCTTTTTCTCTCGAATGGAAATTTTTTTTGTGGAGGAGCAGCCTCGAGAGGAAAAGAAGAAGAAAAGAAGGAAAGAAAACGGAGTTACGACGACGAGGCGAATGCGACGATGAATTTAATAATGGTACACACAAATACATACAACACGCGTGCTTTTCGCGGCGTTGTTCTTCTAGACGTTATAACTCGTCTCTGTTGCCACCAGGTCCAATTTTCCCACCGTTTCCTTTATCCGGCCCTAACCCTTCCAAAGTCAATTTAGTGTAATCGCACAAACCTTCTTTCAAGGAGGACACCGTGACGTCGTCGAACCAAGCCGTGCCGGCGTGCCAACGAAACATGGCGTATAAGGTTACACTCTCGATGGCTACGATTGGATCGATGACTCCAGCTTTGAACTGCCAAGTGTGCGTGCCGACGTCAAAGGCGACGGAGTAGCCGTACATCATTTTTCCGTCGATGAACTTGATGTCCGCGTAGATGGAGTAGCCGCCGTCGGAGGCGCCGGAGACGTCGCGGGCTTTCGACCAACCGGAGATGATCACTGCGGACGGTTCTTTTTGATGCAAGTGGATTTCTTGAACCGCGCCTCGAGCATCTTTCCAGTCTGGGTTTTGCATGCGCAAGGCGCGAGTGTCCGAGGAGGATTCGGAGATGCGTCCGTTTCGTTTATCGATGTTGTATCCGTCCGCGAACGGAGACCAGGATTTGAAACGTTTATTCTTCTCTTCCAGACGCTCGTACGATGGGGATTCGACGATTGACGGGTCGTCTTCGTCTAACGCGAATTGCGAATTTTCGACTTGGTTTTTTGCGGTGGTTGGAATTAACCCATCGTCGCATAAATCGTTCAGACTCGTAGCTAACGTTTTCAACATTTTACGAACGTCGCGCATTTGGCCGTTTTGTTCTTCCAGTTGGCCGGCAGCGACGTCGTGCGAATCTTTCATGCCTTGCGCGAAAAGAACGATGTGATGGAGTTTTTGAGGAATTTGTCTGAGGTACGGACGGATGGTACGCGCGGCATTCCCATATTTCGCAGTTTCGTGAGAGTGCGACGTATCACGAATGCGGTACCAGTACAGCGGAGAAGGAATGGATTCGAGTTTATAACCGCCCAAGACAGATTTAGAGAACAACTCCCAATCTTCAAGAGCGTAACCGTAATCTTCAGGGAAACCGCCTAAATCGAGGAAGACTTTTCGTCGAATCATGGCATTCGTGTCTCCGTAGAGATTTTGAAACATGCCGACGGTGGTAGCCGCGCCGAGCGGAACCCATCGTCCAATCGGCGGTCTATTTCCGGGTAACTCTAATCCGTAAAAGTATTCATTCGTACAAGTCAAAACGTCCGCTTTAGTATGCATGGCAACGGACACGAACGTGGCAATTTCTCTAGGTTTGGCAAAGTTATCATCATCCATGAACATTATGAACTCGCCGCGCGCGTGCTTGGCGCCGTTGTTACGCGCCGCCCCGGGACCTCTGTTGTCTTGTTGCAAATAGACCCACCCTTTGCGTTTGAATTCGGCGTCGATCTCACGTAAATACGCTTGCGCTTCCGGTAACGTGGAACCATCATCAATCAGCACGACTTCAACTTTCGTATACTCTTGTTCGTAAATCGATTGCAAGGCTTGTTTCAACAACTTAGGGTTGTTATACGTGACTACTATCACCGTAACGAGCGGTTCTTCCCACGTTTGTAAAGTTGACATGGCGTTCGAGGAATCCTTAGATTGGTGCACTAAGTGGTGTTGCCAAATCGTCCAGTCTTTTTCCACGTCTTGTTTGATTTTCGATTTCCCCGGGACGAATCCGTTCTTGAGAATGTCTCTGATTTTCCCCGCCAACGGTTTCGGCGTTGGTACGAACAATACTCTCTCGGCGTCGTCGTCGTCGATAAACTCGCGCGCCGAACCGACGTCCGAGGCGACCACTGGAATACCCATGACCAAACATTCCACTAAGGTGTACGGCGAATTCTCCAGTAAGGACGGCAACACGACTAATTTATTATTCGCGTTCCCTTCCTCGATGTACTCGTACCTTTGCTTCACGTCCATGTCTTTCAAAATTTGCCAATGGAACGACCATTTCTTAGCGCGTTGGCGAATGTATTGATCGACTCTCGCTCTCGCGCCACCTTTAATCGTCAACTTTTCTTCCGCTGAGTTGCTCAAGTGGCCTAAAAATGTTACTCGCACGCCTTTCATAATTTGCGTGTCCCCTCTCAAAGCTAACTGGTCCATAGCGTCGCAAAACAAAACGATACCTTTGCGCAACTCGAATCGACTGAAAAAGACAATCTCGTTGATTGTGCTCGCTTCGTGCGCTATTTTGTTCTTCGATTTCACCCACTTCGGCAGCGGGTTCGTGTGCACTCTGGTTGATTTCGTTCTGTTCCATTCCCAACCTTGTTCGGCGAACCATTTCAAAATGTACTGACTCGGCGCGACGATGTGATCGGCCATTTTCATTTGCTCTTTCTCTAAATAATCGATGACTAAATCGTGCAACGTGTCCAACGTTTGCAGCGAGTTTGTTTTGTACCACAAGTGAGGTTGTTGCGCGTGAACGACGAATTCGGTGTGTTTAAACGCTAACGCTTGTTTTTTCGCAGTCAACGCGAAATACCCTCTTCCGCGATTATCCAAGAAATGGACGCAATCGTACCACTCTTGGTCATTCATCCACATGAATACTCTGTGCGCAATGGCAACGTCTACGGGAACATCGTACGAAACCCCAGTTTCGGGTAACGCGATCACGTTAATCCCTTTCGCGGTGTAATACCCAGTCCAAAATTCTACATCCGGTGGTTTATGAATCGCGTACCCGGTGTACAAAATCGTCACGTCGAAGCCGCTTTCGTGCAACTCCTCGGCTAACGTCGTCACCGCCGTCGCTGGTCCAGAACCCGTGGATAATCCTAAAACGTAATCCGAAACTATACAAATTCGCCCGTACTTCTTTATCCTCCAAGCTTCGCTGGAAGCATCGAAAAACGATTCGTAATGTTCCCGGTACGGGTCCAAGAAATCGGACAGCGCCGGAAACGGTTCCGTCGTCGACGGATCCATCTTTCTCTTTCTATCTAAACTTTTCTTTTTATTCTTCTTGTGGTCGTACCCTTCCATAAAATCGTCGGAAACTTCCTCGTCCTCGTCCTCGTCTCCTTCGTCTTCGTACTCGCTCCCAATCGCGCCAAACACGCCTTCTTTCTGCTTCCCGCTAAACTTCGGCGACTTTGACGTTGCAGGCGACATCATCCCGCTCTGCTCTAACCCAGACGACGACCCCGAGGAAAACAACGTCGGCATCACGTGCGCGCCGAAAAAAAACACCGCGTTAGATAACGGAAACCCGATTAAAATCGCCGCGAACAAAAGTGGTTGCCAGCGCTTCCACGCCGATATCTTCTTATTCTTGTTGCCTCCTGTGTGAGTGCCAAATTTATCTCTCAAAACGCTTGGAATCGCGCCATCCCGCGAGAACGCATTCGTTTGTCCTCCTCCGTTCTTGCCGTTGCTCCAGAAGGAATTAGTGTTGTTGTTGTTGTTGTTGTAATTTCCGCGTCTCGTCCTGGCAGGAGGAGCAGGAGCGTTGCCATTCGTCGTCTCGTCCAAGTTTGCCAATCCTTCCTCCAACGACGACGAATTGTGTCGATGATGATTATGTTTCCCGCGCTGATGGTGCGACGACAAGCGGGAGTGTAACCCGGCGTGCATGAGTGTTATTATTACGAGCACGTCGTCTGAGTCCTCGCCTTTTCACCACCTTTAATAAACAGTTCTTTCTTAAATAAGATGTGTGTTGTGTTATGCGTGTTAACGAAGGGGTTGAACTCTGAAGATAAAACGAACGAGAGGAACATTTTTTATCCATCACAAAAATCGATGCATATGTTCGAGATTTAGTAAAGTCGCCAGAGGAGGATGAACAACATTAACGCTTTAAGGACGAGGATTCATGTGCAAGCGAAAAACGCTGCTGTGTGTGTACTACTTTCTAAAACTATGATGCGCTTTCTTGCGGGTGTCTACGAATGTACTAAACTTTACGAGGAACATTTCCTTTACTCTCTCTCTCTCTTTCTCTCTAACTCTTTTCTCTTCTTTTCTGCGTTATGTCACGCGAGGTTCCTGGTCGTGCTCGCGAGCTTTCTGAGCCGTTTTTTCATCGCTTTGCGCACGACGCGCGAGACCTCGTCGCAGCCTTTCGCGCACGCGCGAAGCAGGTCGTCGACGGCTGCCGGCGCCAACTTGCCGCCGCTGATGTCGTAGGAAACGATTCGTTTCACGTCGTCGTCGCCGTAGTCGTCGTTCATCTTCGAATTGAACCCGATGTTTCCTTTCTGCAATCCGTCCGTTTTCCTTCTCTCTTTCGTTTCCGCGACGACGAAACATTCCACCCCTCGCCCTCTCTCCTCGACTTCGTTTTGGTCCAACAACGTTTCGCCGTCCAACCTCGTCGCGCACACCGCCACGAACACATCCAACATTGGAATTCCTGCATCCACTAACGCCAATACTATGCTATTGAACAACGCCGCCGATGCCGAGCCGTCGTCGTTTATCGTCGCTGCCGAGACGTACACCTCCGATCGAGGATACCGCTTCGCGTCTATGCAACACCTTAAAATCTGCTCAAACTTCACCGCTAATTCTTTGTTCTTCCGAGAGGACTTGGAGGACTTCATCAGAGTCGCCGCGTTCGTCGCTCGCTTCTTTGGGATCGCATCCATTCCAAACGCCGCGCTGGTAATTTCCACGGTCACTTTCAACCGCTCCATCGACAGAGAATCGATCGTACTCGTACTCAGGGAAGAATGTGGACCAAAAACCGCCGCCACGGCAGTCGTTTGCCCGAACGTAAACTCCGCGGACCCAGAGCACGAGTTCGCGGATATTGGATTTTCGAACGCGCAGGACGTGTGTCTGCACTCGTTCGGACGGCGGCCGTCGTTTCGCAAGCCTTCCAAGGAGACGTATTCCATGGTGTTCTTCTTCGCTTCTTTATGAGGGAATTCCGCAGAGTGAAAGTCGCGCGATGAAGCGCAACAAAACCCTTATAGCGAGATATCCGAGTGAAAGGATCTATAAGTACTATTCTGACGCGCAATGCGATGACGTGCGCGCACTCGTGGAGTCCTTTTAAGCGGCTTTTTTTCGCGTCCTTCTCGAAAGACTTCCGCACACATAAAGCGTTGAAGGAAACGTAAGTGTGTCTCGCGGAGAGGAAATTCCCCCAAGAACGCAGAGAACAAAGGAGGAGAGCGAATGATGGTGCGGGTGTGCTTCTCTCGACGCGCGCGAATAATCGTAAAAGACGAGCTCTGGAACTTCGTTTCCTTCATGCAGTTCCTGTTTTCGTTACTCTCTTTACTGTATTTCTTTCCCGAGAAAGTGCGAGAGAAACGACTTTTACTCAGCGCACACGTGAACGATAAAAATACTCGGAAAGGCACCGCCAAGAACATTTTACGCGACGAGGAGTACGACGACGGCATTTGTTACATCGACGCGTCGATGACACCGTCTTTATCCTCCTCGTCGTCGTCTTTATCATCGTTCGAAAAAG
>Ga0182090_1069121_pt1 | contig 10767 bp, 7 predicted proteins | sample 041ome_24_FD_127767 | JGI IMG/M metagenome (GOLD analysis project Ga0182090, IMG submission 127767) | Metatranscriptome of coastal salt marsh microbial communities from the Groves Creek Marsh, Georgia, USA - 041408BS metaT (Metagenome... | ecosystem: Environmental > Aquatic > Marine > Intertidal... | reverse complement strand
GTTTTTTATACCCATATCGGGCTTAATTATTTCTCGTATCGGTAAAAAGTTAAAAAGTCAATCGGATAAAATACAGCGAGAACAAGGCGATTTTCTTTCGCTGATTGACGAAACGGTAAACGGTCAAAAAATCATTAAAACTTTTGATGCAGGCACCCATTTTATTGAAAAATTCAAAGCTGCTACCACCCGCTTTTACACTTTTTCTAACCAACTTTTACACCGTGCGAGCTTGGCAGGACCCACAAGCGAATTTTTAGGAATCGTTGCTATTGGTGTGCTGCTTTGGTTTGGGGGAAACATGGTGCTGGTAGAAGGAAGTATTTCGGGAACAGAATTCATTGTCTACATGGGATTGGCATACAACATCCTCACTCCTGCCAAAGCCATAAGCAAGGCCAGCTACAGCATACAAAAAGGAAACGCAGCTGCTGAGCGAATTTTGGAGATTTTACATACCGAAGACCCGCTCAAAGACGCTCCAAATGCTCAAAAATTAACCGCTTTTTCAGAAGCTATTGTATTTGATAAAGTGGCTTTTAGCTACGGTAAAACGCCGGTACTTAAGGACGTGTCTTTTGAAGTAAAAAAAGGGCAAATGGTTGCTTTGGTAGGTCCTTCGGGGGGAGGCAAAACCACCTTAACTTATTTGCTCAATCGGTTTTATGATATCGATCAGGGGAGCCTTACCCTTGATGGGATTCCGATCCATCAGCTTACAAAAGAGAGCCTTTACCAAAAATTGGGGATGGTTACTCAAGAATCCATTCTTTTTAACGACAGTGTGTACAACAATCTAAAATTGGGTAACCCCAGCGCCACGGATAAAGAAATTGAAGCAGCAGCCATAGCCGCCAATGCGGATGGATTCATCAAAGAATTACCCGAGGGGTATCATACCCGCATCGGAGATTCAGGGAACAAACTTTCGGGGGGTCAAAAACAGCGCTTAACCATCGCTCGTGCCCTTCTAAAAAATCCGGATTTGTTAATTCTTGACGAAGCCACCTCTGCGCTAGATACGGAAGCAGAACAACAAGTTCAGCTGGCGCTGGAAGCACTGATGAAAAACAGAACGTCTTTAGTTATTGCGCACCGCCTGTCTACGATACAAAAGGCGGACTTGATTTTGGTCCTAAAAGAAGGGCGAATTGTTGCCTCTGGAACCCATCAAAGTCTCCTCGAAACAAGCTCTGAATACAAGAGCTGGGTACAAATGCAACGTATGGATTAAACTATTTTAACTATCTTTTGTCTATAGAATAAAACTACTAAATTGTTGAAACAGCAGTCCATTTTCGTAAATGCCCTTCGTGACCCGTTGACCAAGGAAGAAGCGTTTAAAAAACTTGTTTCAGAATACAAGAAACGGTTGTATTGGCACATCCGAAAATTGGTTCTTGATCACGATGATGCACACGATGTGGTTCAAAATACTTTCATCAAGATCCATTTAAACATCGATACGTTTAGAGAAAACAGCTCACTTTACACTTGGATGTATCGAATCGCGACCAATGAAGCTTTGAATTTTATCAATAGTAAAGCCACTAAAATGGGCCTTCAGAATTGCGAGTGGATTGAGGCCAAGGCAGATGGGTTAACAGCAGATTCATATTTTGATGGCGATCAAGCAGCCCTAAAACTCCAAAAGCTCGTGGCCCGCTTACCCGAAAAACAGCGAATTGTTTTTAACATGAAGTATTTTGACAACATGACGTATGAATCAATTTCTGAAATTTTAGACACCAGTATCGGTGCCCTGAAAGCTTCTTACCATCATGCTGTAAAAAAAATTAAAACTGAATTGAATGACTGATTTTAAGCAAAATAATCCCTTCAAAGTTCCCAAAGGCTATTTTGACCATTTGGAAGAACAACTTTGCAACCCAGAGGATCCAATCTCTAAACTGAACCCATTCAGTACTCCTGAAAATTATTTTGAGGCTTTAGAACAGGGCTTGACAGAAAAATTAGCTCCTAGCACTGCAGCTCTAAAGAGAAAATCAAGGAGTCGGACCCGATGGAGTTTTGTTGCAACTGCTGCAGCCATACTGCTTCTTGTCGGCCTATACGAACTGCCTGCACCTGTAGAGGTTGAAAAAGAACAAGCCCTAAATGATTTTATAGAGAATTATTATTTAGAAGACTTTGACAGTTATGAAATGCTCTCTATGATGGAGGATAATGAACTTGAAATTCCATTTGAATAAATACAATCTAAGCAATGAAAAAAAGTAACGGTATCTTTAAAATTCTTGCGATGTTCCTGATCGCCAATCTGACTTTTGCCCAAAACAACGGTCGGTTTGAACGTTTTAAAGAGATGAAATTAAAATTCATCCTAGAAAATACCGAACTCAACCCCACAGAAAAAGAAATCTTTGTAGCCCTTTTTGAAGAATCTGAAAACAAATACCACAATGAGGTATGGCTCCCTAAACGAAACGTAAGAAATAACTTAAGTCAGGCATTTGATACCATTTCTTCTGAAAGTGCATCCAGATACATCAACGACTATTATCGATTTGAGCAATTGGGAATGACCCTCAAAAACGACCGAAACCAACAGCTTTTGAAAGCAATTAGGCCCAAGGTTGTGCTTACCATACTGTATCAAGAAAAAGAATTTGATCAAGTGATGTTCAACAGGATTCGGAATCGTTCTAGAGAAAAAGAGCAGGAAAAGGAGAAAAAATAAAAATTACCTTTGCCTTAGTGAAACTTCATCGGAATCTTGCTTTAGGAATTGTTGAGGGACTTCAGCAAATTCTGCATAAAAACGAGGCCCTTCGGCCTAGTCTTACTTCCTTGTTAAAACAAAATAGAAGTTGGGGGTCCAGAGACCGACGCCAGCTTGGAGAGGCAATTTTGGATTGCATTCGATGGAAAAGAACCTATGAATACCTTGGTGGGCTTGACACTCAATCGAAACACTATTACTGGGAACTTTTAGGCGTTTGGATGCGAACCAAAGGCATAAACCTACCCGATTGGGAAGAACTTTCAGCCACAGGAGAGTCACAAATTGAATTTCCCCTAGACCCTAAAGCCACTGAACGCAAAATAAGAGAGTCCCTGCCCGACTGGCTAGATGAATTGGGACTCAAAAGTTTTGAGAAAACTACTTGGAATAATGAATGTCACTCATTCAACCAAATAGCGCCCTTAGTACTCCGTGCAAATACCTTGAAAGTCGATCCCTTAAACCTATGCGAACGACTAAAAAAGGAGTATTCCATTCATGCTTCTCAAGCGCCAACTCATTCAGAAACCCTAGTCCTTGAAAAACATCAAAACCTCAGCCAAAATGCCCTTTACCTCAACGGGGAATTTGAAATTCAAGATGCCAATTCCCAACAAGTAGCGCATTGGGTTGACCCCAAACAAGGAGCACTCCTTGTCGATGCATGTGCTGGCAGTGGTGGAAAAAGTCTCCATATGGCAGCTTTAATGCAAAATAAAGGTAAAATCATGGCTTTTGATCCCTACCAAAACAAGCTGGACCAGCTTCAGAATAGAGCCCAACGGTGTGGTGTTTCGATTATTGAAACCTCAACAACCTCCGATTCTCAACTCTATACGAAACTGGAAGGGGCCGCCGATGTTGTGCTTGTCGATGCACCTTGCAGCGGATTGGGTGTGTTGAGAAGAAACCCTGCCGCAAAATGGCAGATGAATCCAGAACGAATAAAAGTCTTGGAACAACTGCAACTCCAAATCTTAGAACAAAATGCTGCTTTGGTTAAAAACGGCGGTGCATTGGTGTATGCAACCTGCTCTATTTTTCCCAATGAAAATCAAGACCAGATCGCGAAGTTTTTACTATCAAACGCAGGGAAGAATTTTAAACTTGAAAAAGAACAAACCCTATTGACCCATCAAACTGGATTTGATGGATTTTATATGGCCAAACTCCATCGAACTGGATAAAAAATTTAATTCAATAATTTCCTTTAATTTATTCCCACTATGAACCCTCGAAAAACTAAAAAATTAAGACCCTGCTCAACAACAACCCTCGAATCTGGAGCAACATTTTTAAACGTACTAATCAAATAATTTTTACTTAAACAAATGAAACTAAATTCCATCCAAACCAGTAACAAAGTAAGAGTCATCCACCGCTATTTAGGTTTTTTCTTAGCAGGGATCATGTTTATGTATGCCTTGACCGGAATCACCCTCACCTATCGAACCACAGACACCTTCAAAAAGTACGTAAAAATTGAACAGACGATTGAAAAAGGATTGGAAACACCCCCTGAAATCAGAGGAGCAAAAGAAATAAGCTACAACGGTGAAACGGGTGAACTTTCTTACCTACAAGCCCAACCTCCCAAATTATTGGGGATGATGGAAAAAATGCACAAAGCCACGAACAACTCCCCCTTGTATTACCTCAATTTATTTTTTGGAGTAGCCTTGTTGTTCTTTGTGTTTTCTGCCTATTGGATGTTTTTACCCCATACCAATATATTCAAAAAAGCAATCTATTTTACCCTAGCAGGAATGCTGCTTTCGATTCTAATGATTGTGATTTAATCGCTACCGTTCCATGAACGAAGTCCGAGTAACTTTTCCCCTAAGGGACTGAGCTGTGCGGTTGAATACTTGGTTTGTTCCCATTTTCTAGGGTCCCCCGGAAACGCGTGACCTTCAGGAGCAATTCTGTTTTTCCATGCGTTTATTCGCCATGCTTTCAAGGCCTCATTGTTTTCTTCAGCTGGCATCATGGAGATGTACTGTGCAATTCTGACCTTATCTTTAGAATTATTAGGGCGGATACCATGAGGTTCAAGACTATTGAAAATCAACAAATCGCCGGCTTCTAAGGGTACTTTAACCAGATGTTGTTCCAAGCCTTTGGTATCGGGCTGAAACCGATTGCGATCCTCGGGCTGTGTCAGCTTCCACGAATCGTAATTCCTGTAGAGCCATGGAATGCATTGAAAGCCTCCCATATCGAGGTCCGTTTGATCGGCCAGAGCTAACACTCCTTGTACATTTTGAGGTTTCGTTTCAGGGTCGTAATCCCAGTGAATAAAGCCTCGGTACTCAAAGCCTGGTTGGATGGGAAAATTGAGATTGGCACGGTCAATGGTAACCCAGAGCTTTTCGGTTCCCCAGATATCCGCAAAGGCATTGTACACCCGATCGGTTTGTCTGTTTTCCCACAACAACTGATGGTTATATACCTCAACCATGCCTGTTCCTTGCAATTCCTTCATTTGCATCTCAGCACGAGGAGCCGTATACCATGTGGAGGGTGTATTGGGATCTTTTTCTTCAAATTCCCATAGAAAATCAGCTGTTTTTTGGGCCTGTTCGTGTGGGATGGCCTGCTTTACGACTACATAACCATTGTGTAGCCAAAAATTCCATTCTTCCAAACTCAAAACCTTCAAGCTGGCTGCAGTTGCAGAAGTTCGTAGACCTAGACTGCTGCTTTTAGCTGTAGAAGGATTTCCAGGAATGTCTTTGTGGGCATTGTTGGGGATTTTTGTTTCCATTTTCTTTAAACATTGAACAGCAAGATAAGGATTTTTCTAGCTTTTATTCCGATCCGAATTTCTTGTTTACTCAAAAAAGTGCGCATCAAAAGCATTCAAAAAGCGAGGGTAAACAAAGCTGTGAATAAATAGAAGATAACTTCATTTTTTAGCTTTTAGTAAGGCTTAATAATGTGATCGGAATGCCTTATTTTTGTACTTTAATTTCATCCGCATGATCCTCTTTTTTGGCGATTCATCCGTCCAAGTTTTCGCAGTAAAATGCAACCAATCCCTCTCCTCCACACAAATAGAAAAATTAAGCTGGTTATTCGGTGATCAGCCACTTTTAGAAACATCGATGGTCAAGGGATCCTTTTACGGTCCTCGTGCCACTATGGTGACTCCATGGAGTACCAATGCAGTTGAAATCACTCAAAACATGGGGCTGAGTGGGATAGAACGCATTGAGTTTTATGAAGCTCAAAGCCGGATCAAACATCCCGATCCCATGCTAGTGGCTTTATTTGATACCCTTACTCAAGCGCTTTTCGAGGTTGATATTTTACCTGAACGCATACGTCAAATTCAAGATATCGCAGCCTATAACAAAGAAGAGGGGTTAGCTTTAAGCGAAGAAGAAGTTACCTACCTCAACGAACTTTCCTCCTCCCTCAAGCGACCACTTACCGATTCGGAAGTATTTGGTTTTTCTCAAGTAAATTCCGAACATTGCCGTCATAAAATTTTTAACGGGCAATACGTCATTGACGGAGAAGAAAAAGAATCGAGCCTTTTTAAACTGATCAAAAAAACCTCCCAAGAAAACCCCAATTCCATCGTCTCTGCCTACAAGGATAATGTGGCTTTTATTGAAGGGCCAGAGATTGAGCAATTTGCTCCTCAAAAAGGGGATGTTCCCAGTACCTACCAAAAAAACAGCATACAGAGTGTGATATCGCTTAAGGCTGAAACACACAATTTTCCCACCACAGTAGAGCCGTTTAACGGAGCAGCCACGGGTTCGGGTGGAGAAATTAGAGACCGCCTAGCCGGAGGTCAAGGCTCCTTACCCTTAGCGGGTACAGCCGTCTATATGACTCCCTATTCTCGCGTTCAAGAGGCACGAAAAAAAAGCCCCTTTCCGGAGCGTAAATGGCTTTATCAGACTCCTATAGACATTCTCATCAAAGCTTCAAACGGCGCTTCAGACTTTGGTAATAAATTTGGGCAACCCCTGATTGCAGGATCCTTATTAACCTTTGAGCATCAAGAAAATGAGCAAAAGTTAGGTTTTGACAAAGTAATCATGTTAGCTGGGGGGATCGGTTACGGAAAAAAAGAACAAGCCCAAAAAAGAACACCCAAAAAGGGGGATAAAATCATCATACTCGGTGGAGACAATTACCGAATCGGAATGGGTGGAGCTGCTGTATCCTCTGCAGACACGGGTGCTTTTGGAAGTGCAATTGAACTCAACGCTGTACAACGCTCTAATCCGGAAATGCAAAAGCGAGTGGCGAATGCCATCCGAGCACTGGTTGAGGCTCCCACCAATCCCATAGTTTCCATCCACGACCACGGAGCTGGGGGCCATCTGAACTGCCTTTCTGAATTGGTGGAAGATACAGGAGGAACCATTCATATCGACGAGTTACCTTTGGGCGACCCTACCCTATCAGCCAAAGAAATCATCGGGAACGAATCCCAGGAACGCATGGGACTTATTTTAGCTCCTGAAGATGCAGCGCTATTGGAAAAAATCGCCTCACGAGAACGGGCTCCGTTCTATGTTGTAGGCGAGGTAACAGAAGACCATCATTTTTGTTTCGTTTCAGAAAAAACAGGAGAAAAACCGGTTGATCTTTCCTTATCTGCCTTGTTCGGTAGTGCTCCGAAAACCCTCATGGAAGATCAGACGGTTCCAGCAGATTTTTCAGCCCTTAGCTACAGCAATGATCCGATAGAAAACTATATCGAAGATGTTCTTCAATTGGAAGCCGTAGCATGTAAAGATTGGCTCACGAATAAAGTGGACCGTTGTGTAAGCGGAAGAGTGGCGCAACAGCAAACGGTGGGCGAACTTCAACTTCCCCTGAGTAATTGTGGTGTGATTGCCCTGGACTATACCGGGTCTAAAGGAATTGCAACCTCAATCGGACATGCTCCCATTAGTGGTTTAATTGATCCAGCAAAAGGGAGTATAAATTCCATAGCCGAAGCCTTAACCAATATCGTTTGGGCACCCTTGGAGGAGGGACTTAAAAGCGTATCTCTATCGGCAAACTGGATGTGGCCTTGTAACAACAAAGGGGAAGATGCACGGCTTTACCGTGCGGTTGAAGCCTGTTCTAATTTTGCAATCGCTTTAGGAATCAATATTCCTACGGGTAAAGACTCCTTATCCATGAAACAAAAATATCCAGAGGGAGACGTCATTGCACCGGGTACCGTTATCATTTCAGCAGCAGCAGCCTGCTCGACGATTCAAAATACAGTGACCCCTGTGGCTCAACTCGATGGCGGTTCCATTTACTATCTGGATTTTAGTCAAGACGAATTTCACTTAGGTGGAAGCTCTTTTGCGCAACATTTAAATGCCATAGGAAAAGAAACCCCAGCGGTGAGGGATGCTGCCTTTTTCAAAAAAGCCTTTAACACCCTACAAACGTTCATCAAACAAGGTATAATTGAAGCAGGACACGATATTGGTTCGGGGGGATTAATTACCACTTTACTCGAAATGTGTTTCCCTTCCACCTCCGTTGGGATGACCCTTGATTTTTCCAACTTCAAAGAAACTGAATTGGTAAAAATTCTTTTTTCTGAAAAACCTGCAGTGGTGTTGCAATCCAAAGAAGATCTGACGGCTTTGTTTGCCTCACAAGGCATTGAAGTTACACGACTAGGTGAAGTCAACCAGGGAACAAATCTCCAAATTAATAGTCTTGCTCTGGACATTTCTAAATTGAGAACGTCCTGGATGGCGACTTCAACCGCCTTGGAAAAAAAGCAAACAGCTCCCCGACTAGCGGAGGTACGTGGAGAAAATATGGTCCAACAGCCCTTAAAATTTGAATTTCCCCAAGGGTTTACCGGTAGCCTCCCTGCCACAAAGACTAAAAAAATCAAAGCGGCAGTACTACGAGAAAAAGGAAGTAATTCGGAAAGAGAAATGGCCTATGCCATGGATTTGAGTGGCTTTGAAGTACGAGATGTTCACATGACCGATTTGATTGAAGGGAGAGAAGATTTAAAAGACATCCAATTTTTAGTCGCTGTGGGTGGATTTTCAAATTCTGATGTACTGGGATCAGCCAAAGGCTGGGCAGGAGCGATCAAGTACAATCCACGAGCTAAGGAAGCGCTGACTTCTTTTTTCAATAGGCCCGATACCCTATCATTGGGGGTTTGTAACGGATGTCAGTTGTTTGTAGAACTGGGATTACTAACTCCTCAAGACAGTGAAAAACCAAAAATGCTTCACAACGACTCGGGTAAATTTGAATGTATTTTTACTGCGGTGCGCATCCAAGAAAGCAAGGCCATCATGCTGCAAGGAATGGAAGGCAATACCCTTGGAATTTGGGCCGCCCACGGTGAAGGTAAATTTTCTTTTCCCAAAGCAGAAAGCCATTATGACATCCCGGGGAAATATTTGTATGACGACTACCCCTCAAACCCCAATGGGTCGGATTTCAACGCTGCCATGCTCAGTTCTCAAGACGGCCGTCACTTGGTCATGATGCCTCACTTGGAACGCTCCACTTTTCCTTGGAATTGGGCTTACTATCCTAAAGATCGTACGGACCAAGTTTCTCCTTGGATACAGGCATTTGAAAATGCATTTAACTGGCTTGGTGCCTCTATGAAGTAAAACTTTCTTATTTACCACAAAATATTTCCTATTTTGCAGTAAAAAGAAGAGTATGATACCGAGCCGATTATTTGATTTCATAACCTATCAAAAAGACCACGCCCCCCTAAAAAATTCATTTACCACTAAGTATGATGGTAAATGGGAAAGTATTTCTTCCGAAATGTTTTGCGAACAAGCTGAGCAAATCAGTAATGCCTTAATCGAGTTAGGGATTGAACCGCAAGACAAGATTGCGATGATTACCTCCAGCAATCGAACCGAATGGAGTCTTATGGATGTAGGCTTACTTGCCGTGGGCGCAGTAAATGTTCCCATCTACCCTACAATAGCATCCGCAGATTACGAATACATACTCAAGCATTCCGAAAGTCAATATTGTTTTGTCTCAGACCAAGAAGTATACGACAAGGTAATGGCGATAGCGAAAAATGTCAACTCTTTAAAAAAGATCTACAGCTTTGACCGAATAAAAGGCTGTGCTCACTGGAGTGAACTTTTAGAAATTGGAAAAAACAAACCCCATCAAGAAACCGTTCAAAAAAGAAAAGATCAGGTAAAACCAGCAGATTTGGCAACCATAATTTATACCTCAGGTACCACTGGAGTCCCTAAAGGAGTAATGCTCAGTCATCAAAACGTGGTTTCTAATGTATTGTCTAGTTCAAAACGATTGCCGCTGACCATTGGGCAAGCCTCTGCTTTGAGTTTCCTCCCTGTATGCCATATTTTCGAACGGGTCATTTTATACATTTACATGTACAACAGCGTGGCAGTCTATTTTGCCGAATCGTTGGAAACCATTGCAGATAACCTACGTGAAGTGAAACCTCAAGTCATGACTGCTGTACCCCGATTGCTAGAAAAGGTTTACGATAAAATTTACGGAAAGGGAGAGGAGTTGAGCGGTATAAAACAAAAGCTTTTCTATTGGGCTGTCAATTTAGGACTGCAATACGAACCTTACGGTCAAAATGGAGCCTGGTATGAATTCAAACTCAAAATAGCACGCAAGCTCATCCTTTCTAAGTGGCAAGAAGCCTTGGGTGGTAATCTAGAATTGATCGCCTCAGGAAGTGCTGCATTGCAACCCAGACTTGCGAGAGTTTTTACCGCAGCAGGGATGACATTGGTGGAAGGCTATGGTTTAACCGAAACCTCCCCTGTCATATCGGTAAACGATATGAGAAAAAGCCATTTTCGCATTGGCACTGTGGGTAAAGTCATTGATGGGGTTACGGTCAAAATTGCAGAAGATGGAGAAATTCTTTGTAAAGGTCCCAATGTAATGATGGGCTATTATAAAGAAGAAGAAAAGACCAAAGAGGTTATGAGCGGAGACTACTTTCATACGGGAGACATTGGGGAACTAGATGCCGATGGATTTCTAAAAATTAC
>Ga0182090_1049968_pt1 | contig 10779 bp, 8 predicted proteins | sample 041ome_24_FD_127767 | JGI IMG/M metagenome (GOLD analysis project Ga0182090, IMG submission 127767) | Metatranscriptome of coastal salt marsh microbial communities from the Groves Creek Marsh, Georgia, USA - 041408BS metaT (Metagenome... | ecosystem: Environmental > Aquatic > Marine > Intertidal... | reverse complement strand
CCCAACTGCTCTCCCTCGACTCCGACTAGGCGGACCTGCTCGGCTTCGATGTGCTCATTAATTATGGGCTTTTTAGAACTGCTCCTCATGGCTTGCGCGAACGCTCATCCCTCGTGTCAATTAATTTGGATATCGCATATCAGCTTAAATTACTGATTTTGCTAAATAAATTTATACTCGGCTACCTACAATCGGCTAGCTAGCGGATTGTGTACGGCCGAAAAGGGCGACATCATCGCTCAAATGAGAGCAAAAGTCATCCACTGTCATCACTCCGAGGTCTTCACCTCCTCGCGTGCGCACCGCTACCGAGCCAGAGTCGACCTCTTTGTCGCCGACGACTAATAAATAGGGCACTTTTTGCATTGCATGCTCACGAATCTTAAAACCAACCTTTTCATTGCGCAGATCCGAACTAACCCGAATGCCTTTCGCTGCGAGTTTCGCTTCAACCTCACGAACGTAGTCAGCTTGCTTGTCGGTGATGTTCATTATGATAGCCTGCTCTGGGGCGAGCCAGGTTGGCATCGCGCCGGCGTAATGCTCTATCAACACGCCAATGAAACGTTCGAACGAACCAAGAATCGCGCGGTGTAACATCACCGGTTCTTTTCGGCTGCTGTCTTCGGCAACATAGCTCGCGCCGAGACGACCCGGCGTGTTGAAGTCGACTTGAATAGTGCCGCATTGCAGAATGCGCCCCATGCAGTCTTTCAACGAACACTCAATTTTGGGGCCATAAAACGCACCCTCGCCTGGTACCAATTCCCATGGCAAGCCGGTCGCATTGAGCGCGTCTTTCAACGACTGCTCCGACTGATCCCAGATCTCGTCAGATCCTACTCGCTTTTCTGGGCGCGTCGACAAGCGCAGGATAACCTCATCGAAGCCGAAGTCTTTATAGACGGCAAATAGCAAGTCCATAAACTTGGCCACTTCGCTTTGAATCTGGTCTTCGGTGCAGAAAATATGTCCGTCGTCTTGAACAAACGCTCTCACCCGCATCAATCCATGCATGCTGCCAGAAGGCTCATAGCGATGGCATGAACCAAATTCGGCTAATCGCATCGGCAGGTCGCGATAGCTTTTGAGGCCTTGGTTAAATACCTGAATATGGCAAGGGCAGTTCATTGGCTTGATCGCGTACATGCGATTTTCAGACTCAACGCTGAACATCTCATCAGAGAACTTCGCGGCGTGACCCGAACGCTCCCAAAGGCTGTAATCGACGAGCTGCGGAGTATTGATCTCGAGATAACCGTTGTCGTTCTGAACCTTGCGCATGTACTGCTGAACGGCTTGATAAACACCCCAACCCTTAGGATGCCAGAACACCATACCAGGCGCTTCTTCTTGGAAATGGAAGAGATTAAGCTGCTTGCCTAGCTTGCGGTGATCGCGCTTCTCTGCTTCTTCGATGCGCTGCAAATATTGCTTTAGGTCTTTAGGCGTTGCCCACGCGGTGCCATAAATTCGTTGCAGCATGGCGTTGCTAGAATCGCCGCGCCAATAAGCACCGGCGACTGAGGTCAATTTGAAGGCTTTAAATTTATTGGTGTTAGGAACGTGTGGACCGCGGCAGAGGTCGATGAAATCACCCTGCTTGTAAAAAGAAAGATCCTCATCGCCAGGAATACTCTCAATAATTTCGACTTTATACTCTTCACCCATCGCTTTGAACATCGACACTGCTTCGTCGCGACTCATGACTGAGCGATGAACCTCAAGCCCCTCTTTTACGATGTCACCCATCGCTTTCTCGATAGCCTCGAGATCTTCTGGAGTAAAGGGACGCTCGAACGCGAAATCGTAGAAGAAACCATCTTCGATCACCGGACCGATAGTTACCTGAGCTGCCGGGAATAAACGCTGTACGGCTTGCGCCATGAGATGGGCGCAGCTGTGGCGGATGACTTCGAGGCCATCGCTGTCGCGCTCGGTGATGATTGCAATCTCGGCATCACGCTCAACCATCGTCGAGAGGTCAACTAGCTCGCCGTTTATGCGCCCAGCTAGCGCTGCCTTCGCAAGGCCCGCGCCGATTGATTCTGCGATTTGTGCAACGCTTAAGGCTGCGTCATATTGGCGCTTGCTGCCGTCTGGCAAGGTAACTTCGAGCATGGGATTCACTTTAAAGAGTTGGAATTATGAGTAATAGAAGTGCTGTCGCTCGCCTATCAATACTATTCCGGCGGCTTGCGGCGCGGATGTCGAAGCGCTCTCGCAAAACCCTATCAAAAAGACTCTGCTGACACCTCCACCCTAACCACCCCACCGAGCAACTCAGTGCAGATTTCATGGAAGATCTTATGATCCTACTGAAAATCTTACCGAAGATCAGAGAGCGGTCTGTAGAATGGTAGGCACGACCAGATTCGAACTGGTGACCTCTACCATGTCAAGGTAGCGCTCTAACCAACTGAGCTACGCGCCTATTTCACCCTACAGAAGGATCGCAGATTATACGGAATGGCATACAGTCCTGTCGATTCTTTTCTCACTATTCATTGTCCTGTCTCGACCAGCCATTCGGGCCAAGAACAACGCTAGGCGATCAGACGATGTCTTAATTCGGCGATGCGATCGCGCGTTTGGGCCGCCTCTTCGAAAGACAGATTTTTAGCGTGCTCATACATCTGCCCCTCGAGTACCGTGATTTCCTTAGCAACCGCTTTCGGATCATTAAAGTCTAATTGCGCGTAGGCACCGGACTTCTCAGCTATCCCCCTACCCTTCGTTCGTTCTCGCGTAGCAGGATTCGCGTAAGCGCCCTCCATTACGTCGAGAATGCGCTTACTCACGCCAATCGGCGTGATGTTATGCTCTTTATTATAAGCGACCTGCACTTCTCGGCGTCGATTAGATTCATCCATCGCACGCTGCATCGAACCCGTTATCTTATCGGCGTAGAGAATCGCTTTTCCGTTGAGATTTCGCGCGGCACGTCCGATCGTCTGAATAAGTGAGCGATCGGAGCGAAGGAAACCTTCTTTGTCGGCATCGAGGATAGTAACAAGGGCGACTTCCGGAATATCTAAGCCTTCGCGTAACAAGTTAATGCCTATCAAAACATCAAACTTACCGAGACGCAGGTCACGGAGAATCTCAGAACGTTCAACGGTATCGATATCGGAGTGCAGATAGCGCACGCGAACGCCATGCTCGGCGAGGTAATCTGTCAGATCCTCCGCCATACGTTTCGTTAAGACAGTCACCAGGACGCGCTCGCCATCCGCGGTCACACGAGTGACCTCAGATAATAAGTCGTCTACCTGCGTTGTCGCAGGACGCACCTCAAGCACCGGATCAAGCAAGCCCGTAGGCCGAACGACCTGCTCAACCCTTGCCCCCTCATTCGCTTCCTCGTATTTACCCGGGGTCGCCGACACGAATATTATTTGCGGGGTAAGATCCTCCCATTCCTCAAATTTTAAGGGCCGGTTATCGAGTGCGGAAGGCAATCTAAATCCGTATTCTACCAAAGTCTCTTTGCGCGACCTGTCACCTTTAAACATCGCTCCAAGCTGCGGAATCGAGACATGAGACTCATCCGACACAATAATCGCGTTGTTCGGCAGGTAGTCGTAAAGTGTCGGGGGCGGTGCGCCCGCTGGGCGGCCTGAAAGATAACGAGAGTAATTTTCGATACCGTTGCAGTAGCCAAGTTCTTGAATCATCTCTAAGTCGAATTTGGTTCGCTGTTCCAACCGCTGCGCTTCGACTAGGCGATTATTAGCATGCAGAAAGCCCAACCTATCTTTAAGTTCAACTTTTATGTGATCAAGCGCATTTAGCAGGGTATCGCGCGGTGTGACGTAATGAGACTTAGGAAAGACCGTAAGCCTTGGCACCTCCTTTACCACCGCGCCTGTGAGTGGATCAAAATAGGACAGCTTTTCAATCTCATCATCAAACAACTGAATTCGAATAGCGTTTCTTTCGGACTCTGCCGGATAGATATCGATAACATCGCCTCTCACTCGATAGGTCGCGCGCTTCAGCTCCATATCGTTTCGTGTGTATTGAAGCTCTGCAAGACGCTTAAGCAGTGTTCGTTGCTCAATTTTATCTCCTCTGTCTAGATGAACGACCATCTTTAAATAGGCCGAAGGATCACCGAGTCCGTAAATCGCCGAGACGGTAGCAACAACGATCACATCTGATCGCTCCATAAGCGCTTTCGTAGCAGACAACCGCATCTGCTCGATGTGATCATTGATCGAGGAGTCCTTTTCAATGAAGAGATCAGACGCGGGGACATACGCTTCAGGCTGATAGTAATCGTAGTAAGAAACGAAATACTCGACGGCATTGTTAGGAAAAAATTCCTTAAATTCTCCGTAGAGCTGCGCCGCAAGCGTTTTGTTCGGCGCCATAACCAGAGCCGGTCTTTGCGATCGCTCAATTACATTCGCAATCGTAAACGTCTTGCCTGACCCGGTTACGCCCAGCAAAGTTTGCGCACGCAGACCGTCGTCTAATCCCTCAAGAAGCCCCTCAATGGCTTGCGGTTGATGACCGGCGGGCTTGAAGTGTGAATGAATCTCAAATTTTTCGCTCATGGAAGGGGAGAAATCCTTTTTCTTTTACCAAGTCTATTAACACGCACTTCAGGCGACAAAAAGGCTAAATAGCCCAAAAATCGTCGATTAGGGAAGTAGCCTACACTAGAATCGCATCAACTGCTTAGTGAGTGTTGACCCTCAACTCATTTCTCATTACTATACGCGCGGTTCGACGGTAATCGATCGCGATTAGCCGTAGAATTTTTGCCCAATAGCTCAATGGTAGAGTAGGTGACTGTTAATCACTTGGTTCGTGGTTCGAGTCCACGTTGGGCAGCCAATTTTGTGAAATCGAACTCTCGCATCACCAGTGGTGCGAGAGCTTCACAAAACGGTCCTCTTTCCAACTAGCGTTTCTTCGCTGGGGTTTTTTAGCTGGGGTTTCTTCAACTGGGGTTTCTTCAAATAGGTTATCTTCAGCTAGGGTATCTTCAGCCAAGCTGTTTCCAACCAACGCCTTTCCAAGCAGGGTCTCTTCAACCTAGTTCTCTCCCACCAGACTTTCTTAGCCTTTATTTCCCCTGATACTGAATGTTTTCCACCCCCTGAGCTTCGCTGGATAATTATTCATCATCGTAGCTCTTACTGTTTAGGATTTGGATAAGGTGCGATATAGTCTGCTCTCGCAGAAATTTAGCGTACACGGCGCACACTCACGCACGCTTTACTTAGCACGTTGCGTAGCGAGCAAATCGCCATCTAACTTTCGTATCAAACACTTATCAGGGAGCTCAACATGCGCAAAATGGTTGCCGCATTAAGTTTGTTTATAGTCACACTATTCGCCTCAGTAATAGCGAGCGCCCAAAACAATCCCGTGGTTGTAATGGAAACCAACAAAGGCACGATTAAAATTGAAGTCTGGCAAGATAAAGCGCCATTATCAGCGGCGAACTTTTTGCGTTATGTAGACGAGAATTACTATGACGGGCTGATATTCCATCGCGTGATACCGGGTTTTATGGCACAAGGCGGCGGCTTTGATGAAGACATGGTGCAAAAGTCGACATTCGAAACGATTAAGAATGAGGCAAGCGCAGATGTGCCTAACAACCGTGGGACGCTCGCCATGGCGAGGACTAATGTTGTTGACAGCGCGACAAGTCAGTTCTTCATTAATCTAGTCGACAATAACTTTTTAAACCACACAGATGAAACGCCGCGTGGCTTTGGTTACGCTGTGTTCGCTGAGGTTATTGAGGGAATGGACATTGTTGATGCTATGGCAACAGTCAAGACAGCCAACAAGCGCGGTCATCAGAATGTTCCTGTAGATCCGATCGTGATGACGCGTGTGGCGCGCCAGGACTAAATTAACACAGCCTACTCTCGATTGATTTCGGATTGTTTGCCATCGATGCCGGCTCTACTGCTGGCATCGACTTTTACTTCTTCTTACCCGCCCTAGCACTGAATAACTCGGTCACCTTCGCGCCAGTAGCGCCCTCATCGAGTGCTGCATCAAGCGGTTTTTCGAGGTTTCCCTGCTTTCTTCCCTGCACTTCAGAATCAAGTTCGGGTTTAAAACCCGCAACAGCTGACAGTAAAACCTGTCTAATTTCTCCGCTATTAGCTGATTCGCACGCCTGCGCGAGTCGGTCGATGAGCGGCTTGAGTTCTTGCCAACTGAGAGTCTCTTCCTCGGCACGCATAATCTTAGGGTGATCTGTCCCCGTCACTGACTCGCCAATCAGCAGTTCCTCGTAAAGTTTTTCGCCCGGGCGTAAACCAGTGTATTCGATAGCGATATCGCCCCGATAAGAATTCTCATCACGCACATCATAGCCCATCAAATGAACCATTTTTTTCGCTAAATCGACGATCCGAATCGGGTCATGCATATCGAGCACAAAAACATCGCCCCCTGTCGCCATCGATCCTGCCTGAATAACGAGCTGCGCCGCTTCCTGAACAGTCATGAAATAGCGGGTAACCTCTGGGTGTGTAACAGTAACCGGGCCACCCATACTTATCTGCCGGCGAAACAGAGGCACAACAGACCCCGAAGACCCGAGCACATTGCCAAACCGAACCATGCTAAACAACGTGGGCGCTTTATTGCTATCGCCAACTCCTTCTGCCGTCTCAATTCCCCGCTGCGCGAGCGCTTGCAATACCTGTTCGGTAAAACGTTTAGTCGCTCCCATGTAGTTGGTCGGACGCACGGCTTTATCGGTGGAGATGAAAACGAAATCCTTTACCCCGCTCTCCTGTGCTGCCTGCGCGGTAGCAAGTGTGCCGAAAATATTATTGCGTACTCCTTCTACAATATTGTTCTCAACCATAGGCACCTGCTTGTAGGCTGCCACATGGTAAACGGTCTCAATTTTATATCGCTGCATCACATCACGCACAAAGCTCTCGCTGCCCACTGAACCGAGGGCGGCATGCAATTCGACGAAATTGCTTTCTCCTGACTCCAGCCGCATCAGCTCAAGCTTAGTTAGCAACTCTTGCTCGAGCTCGTAAAGTCCGTATTCGAACGAATCCAGCAGTACAAGGCGAGAAGGACCGATTGCTAAAATTTGCCGACACAATTCCGAGCCGATAGACCCCGCGGCGCCGGTAACTAAAACCGACCGAGATTTAATACAAGCCCCGAGCAGCTCTGGGTCCGGAGGAACAATATCCCGACCTAGGAGGTCTTCGATATCGATATCTCTAATCTCATCGACCCCAACCTTGCCGGAGACCATATCAAACAAATCAGGGACTGTTTTTACATGAACAGGCAAATGTTCAAGTTTGTTGAGTATCTCTTTACGTTCGGCGTGTGTCGCAGAGGGAATCGCCAACAGAATCTGTCTCACTGAGAATGCTTCGACCAATTCGTATAGTGAATTAGGCCCGTACACCCTGACCCCGTGGACCGTGCTGCCAAGCAGCTTATGCCCGTCGTCTACAAACGCGACGGGGAGATACTGGTCGCCACTTTGGAGCGCTGCGAGTAGCTGCATGCCAGAGCTGCCGGCACCGTAGATGATAACTGGCTCTTTAGGCCGGAAATTCTGAATCAAACTGATAATCAATAATTTACCGAGTAGCCTAGAACCCCCCATTAGCAAAAGCGCTAACATCCAAAAAATCGGTAGTATGGCTAATCGCGCCTCACCTTGTGCGGAGGAAAGGCTGTAAGCCACGGCTAGAATGAAGGTTGCTATAGTGACACACTGTGCTATCAGGAGACTGGATTGCAGTCCCATATAAAGCACGAGAACGCGATAGAGCCCGACGCGGATAAAGGCGAGCAGGCTGAGAATAAGAGCTACGCTTAAGAAAATGAGCGTCTTCTGCTCCTGCTGAAAAAACGCCGCTCCAGACAGTCCGTACGCAAACACTAGCGAGGCACCAAGCAGCACGGCATCCCAGCACCCGGTGATGGCGCGCTTCAAGGGTCTCGAAATAGGAATCGAATAGACCTGCATTTTGCGTCCTTAATTAAGTTGAATCGGCGCCTCACCGAGGTCTGCCCTGCCAGCACCTAGTCGATAGCAACCAAGCAATAGCGGCGCAAGGCCGATACTGGCAAATAGTACACCGTAATGGGGAAGAATACCCGCCACCCATGCGAGAGGTAGCAACCAACAAATATTGATAAGAATGACGCCCCCTACTACACGCGGATGGCTATTTAGGCGCCGAGAGAGGATCTGGTAGGCGTGCTGCGAGTGCCCCTCATACCATCGCTCGCCTCTTATTATTCTAACCAGGAGTGTCACCGCTGTGTCTGCGATAAACACGCCAAGCAGCAACACCCATGACCACACCGACATTCTCTGCGTAACGAGAGATTCCAGCGCCAGAAGGCCTAGCGCGAACCCTATAAAGCCGCTACCCGCATCACCCATAAACAACGAAGCAGGCGACCAGTTCCAGATAAGGAAACCTGCGGCTGATGCGGCTAGAACGACCGACAGAGTCAGCACCACATCGTGCTCACCCGATTCGCCGGCCGCCGCGTCCAGCCCACTTCCCAACACACCCTCCAGCCCATCCTCCAGCCCGACTAGAAGCACCACACAGCTCAGCGACGTTACCAGTAACTGCGAGGCTGCGATCCCGTCTATTCCATCCATGAAATTGGTGAGATTACATAGCCAGACTAGCGATAGCACTGCGAGCAAGCTTAGCGTAAACGGCTCTGAAAGCGAGAAGAAGCCAAAGTCCACTGAGTCGACCCCAATCGCTCGGACCGCTGCCACGCTCACTATGAACTGCACTGGCAACCGTATTTTAGAGGAAAGCTGCCATCTGTCATCGCTAAACCCTAAGACCACAATGAATAGACAGCCTAGATACGCGAGCGCGCTTTCAGAGATCGCAGCAGACGCGACGAACCAGATCACGCAGAGAAAATAAGGAGCAGCAAGCGCAGCACCGCCTCCTAATGGCTTAGGTGCCACATGGGCACTGCGAGCGACGGGTGTGTCCAAGAGCCCAAAGCGAGGCCCATACCTAATCACACCCGCCGATAGCACAGCAACAAGCGCGAAACTACTTAGCGACACGATAAACAAAAACATGAAGTCAATCGCCCCCATCCTGAAACGCTACTGCGCATATTGCGGATTTTCAATTTATGAAAGCCGGTTAACACCCGTCCATCGCGGATGCGACAACTAAAACAAGATGACGATTCTTCTCAACTGTAGCAAGACCGATACCCTTAACTTCCGCCAGCTCTTCGATCGCAACAAAATCAGCGTGTAACTCTCTATAGCGGACGATTTCCCGCGCCTTGGTTAATCCAATGCCGACTAAACTTGCCGCTAAACTCTCAGCATCTGCTAAATTAATATTCAACCTAGCCGCGTCAGCGGAGGCCAAAGCACCCGTTTCATCTGTCTGCGCCAATGCTGAATTAATGCCAACAAGCGACGTTAAAGCCAAAAAGAACAGCGCGGTTAGAACGCCCAAAGGCCTCGAACAATATAGGCCCCGAGGGCTACTACTCGTCTCTAGACCTGACGTTGGCTGAACCGAGCTCAGAATTTCTTTTGTAAGAATCATTTCCTTCTCCTTTTACTGAGTATTGAGTAGGCCGCTACTGGCGCCTCACTCGAGGTCGGAAAGCGACCTCTTCAGTAAAAAGTCTAGCAGGCGATTCAGCGAGCGCCAGAAACGGCCTGATTAAAGGCTGCGAGCTCAGAGGTTGGCTCGGCTGCCTGTGTTATTGGTCGCCCTACGACGAGATAGTCACTGCCGTTCGCGACCGCATCGGCTGGCCCAACAACTCGTTTTTGATCGCCAACAGCGTCCTCCTGGCGACGAATACCAGGGGTCACTAAACAGAAACCGACACCCATCACCGCGCGGAGAGCCGCTGTTTCTGCAGCCGAGCAAACCACTCCATCAAGCCCTGCGTCTTGAGCTAAGCGCGCCAAATTAAGCACCTGTTCAGCAGGTGCGGCCGATACACCAATTGCCTGAAGATCTGCTGCTGCGAGACTTGTGAGCACCGTTACCGCGATGACAAGCGGTCTATCGCCAGGGTTCAATGTCGCCACCGCGTCTCGCGCTGCAACCATCATTTCACGACCACCCGAGGCGTGAACATTCGTCATCCAGACGCCGAGGTCTGCCGCTGCGGCAACCGCATGCGCAACCGTATTGGGTATGTCATGGAATTTTAGATCTAAGAATACGTCGAAGTTTCGTGCGACTAATTGTTTTACTAACGCAGGTCCACATCGAGTAAACAGCTCTTTGCCAACTTTGACTCGACACTGAGCAGGATCAACGCGGTCGACAAACGCGAGCGTCTTTGACTCCGAATCGAAATCTAGAGCGACAATAATTTTGCTTTCCAACTCATTTCCCTCCTGGTCGTAACCTTCGATTCGGCAGCCGGTTCTCAGCCTTCCGCGATTACTTTATTTCCTTAGATAACACTTTCGTTCTTTCACTCATGGACTCATTCACAGCCTCGAGCTTAGCAAGCCGGCTGCGAAGGCGAGCGATTTCCAAGCGTCCAAACAGGCTCGAAAAAAGCCTTAACCCCGCCATCAAACCGAGCAATCCGCCCAGCACAAACGAAGCTGCAATCCACAGCCCAACAGGTCTGTCTTGCGACTGCAGCGCACCAAAAGATAGGCTTATGAGCGTGTCGTTCGCACTCATAAAGCCCAAACTCAATACCAGCACAGCGAGAAGAAACAGCCCCGTTAGTATTCTTAGAATCTTTCTCATTGATCTATCCAGCGGTGAACTCTTG
>Ga0182090_1044011_pt1 | contig 10782 bp, 6 predicted proteins | sample 041ome_24_FD_127767 | JGI IMG/M metagenome (GOLD analysis project Ga0182090, IMG submission 127767) | Metatranscriptome of coastal salt marsh microbial communities from the Groves Creek Marsh, Georgia, USA - 041408BS metaT (Metagenome... | ecosystem: Environmental > Aquatic > Marine > Intertidal... | reverse complement strand
GTAGCCGTCGTCATCGATGACGGCACGATCGCGGGTTCGATACCAATCACCCACAAAGCACTCGGCGGTTTTTTCAGGTTCGTTGCGATAGCCTTCGAACAGTCCCAGTGGTCTCGTCGGTTTTACTCGAATCGCAACTTCGCCTTCCTCTCCCCGGGGCAGTTCGTTGCCGTCCTCGTCAATCACCGAAAGATCAATACCGGGCATGGGTTTGCCCATCGAACCAAAACGAGGCTCGATCATGGGCATGTTGCCACACAAGATGACCGACTCTGTTTGTCCGTAACCATCTCTGATGACTAAGCCAGTTGCTCTTTGCCACACCTCGATCACTTCGGGGTTGAGCGGTTCACCTGCCCCAACACAGTGGCGCAGCGATCCAAAGTTCACCGCCGATAAATTGCGTTGCACTAGCATGCGATAAACGGTGGGAGCGCCACAGAATGTGGTGATGGGATATTTGGCAAACATGGCCAGCGACGCGTCGGCGTCAAAAGCGCTGCTGTGGTGCACGAAGATCGCAGCACCACACAGCCAAGGCGCGTAGTAACTGCTCCAAGCTGCTTTGGCCCATCCTGTATCAGAGATATTCCAGTGGAGATCGTCAGGTTTTAAATCCAGCCAGTACTTTCCCGTTGTGATATGGCCTTTGGCATAAGCGTGGTTATGGGTGGCCATTTTGGGATTGCCGGTGGTACCAGACGTAAAGAAACAAACCGCAGTCTCATCGGCTGGGGTCAAGTCCGTTGGGACTGCAGCTGCTGCCCCCTCGATGGCATGTTGGTAGTTGACCCAGTTCGATCGATCAGCATCGATTAATAGCTTATGTTTCAGGGTAGGGCACTGGTCGCTGATGGCTTCGAATTTATGAGCGCAGGAGGCGTCGGTGATAACGGCTACGGCTCCGAGGGCATTAATTCGATACGCTAGATCTTTTTCTGCCAACTGGGTTGTTCCCGGAGAATAGACAAATCTACCTCGGATACAGGCAGTCACCGACTCCCACCAAGCAACCTGCCGCGCGAGGACTATGATCACTGGATCGCCCGCCCTCAGTCCCAAGTCGGTGAGCGCCTGAGTTAGTCGGCTCGATCTGTCCTTGAGGTCACTGAAGCTTAGCCGGGTTTCTTGGCCTTCGTCGTCAACGTGGAGCAGCGCTAGCTTTTCAGGCTCGCGGTGAGCCCAGTCATCCAATATATCTGTGGCAAAGTTGAAGTGAGTCGGGCGATCCCAGACAAATTGATCGACAATCTCTTGATAGGTATCAGTCACGATTTTTCTCGAACTAAACAGGAGGGTCACATGGGGCATCCCGAGACTAGGATGCCCCGCAGAGGGGTTAGCTGCCCCAGTTGTAACTCAGGCTGACACCCCACCAGCGTGGGTCACCGTAGAAGTTCTCAGCCATACCAAATCCACCTCCCGAGGGTGCTCCCGCTAGGTCGAATACCATTTGCTTGTATTCTTCATCGGTGACGTTGTTGACAAACGCGGTGATGTCCCAACCCCCAGTTGTGTAGCTGAGGCGGACGTTAGAGATAACGTAAGAGTCTTGTTGGCCGACGGGTGAGTTCTTAAGCTGAAAGAAATGTTCATCCATGTAGCTGAAATCGTACTGGATGGCCATCGCCCCAGACAGCATGGGCCATTGATATCGCACCATGCCATTTGCAGTAATCTCTGGCGTCATGATTGCCTGACGATCGACCGTATCACCTGTGGGTGTGGTGTAACCGTCCTCCACATTGTTATCTATGTAGGCGGCGCCCAGAAGCAAGTCTAGTCCTTCAACGGGAGAAGCTTGTAGTTCTAGCTCGAAGCCCTTATTGACCGCATCAGTGTTAAAAACAAACAGGGTCAAGCTGTCTAGCGCAAACGCTTGATAGTCCTGATAGTCGTAGTAATACGCTGCACCATTCAGGCGTGCCAAGCCGCCCATGAAGGTGGTTTTAAATCCGACTTCGTACGCGTTAAGCGTCTCTGAATCAAAATTCATTTGCTCAGGGGGAAGCGCTCCATAGGCGAAAAGTGTGGCATCTAGGGGCGCGTTAAAGCCACCGGCTTTGACTCCTCGGTTGTAACTGGCGTAGACCAGGGTGTCGTCACTGATGTTGTAGTCGAGTCCCAGTTTGGCAGTGATGAAATCGTCTTTAATGGTCGTTTCAGCGTCGCCTTCAATCAGAGGTATTGCGCCGCCTTCAAAGGTGTAGGCGCCAATATTGCTGTAACGGCCGTTGTCGTAGCTCCAGTAGGTGCCAATGCCAAGGGAGTCGCGCAGAGTAACCGTGCTGCTATTGGGATTTTCAAACAGTGAGAAATGCTGGTTGAAGCTGGTTTCTTTTTCTTCTTCGGACCAGCGCAAACCCGCGGTCAGCGTTAGTGCATCGGATAGGTCATATTCGACTTGTCCGAAAACTGCCATTGACTCAGTGGTTGTGCTGAACGGACTGTCAAAACCGAAGTTGGTGGGGAACAGCTCTTGGGTGACCGCAATTGCGAGCTCTTCGTCGCCACCGACGAGTCCCAATACCAAAGGTCCAAAGGCCGCCTGTGCAAAACCACCCGCGGGTCCGCCCGTGAATAAATCTCCCTCATATTTGAGGTAGTAGGCACCGGTTACCCAACGCATATTGTCGGTTTCGCCGCTCAGTCTAAATTCCTGAGAGAACTGCTCCATGTCCGACTTCACGGCAAAGGAGAAGAAGGGCCTAGGACCTGCATCTGAGTCCTCAATGTAGTCGCGCTCAAGAGTGTTGTAGTCCGTAATTGACACGAACTCCATACCGTTATCAAAGGTTGTGCTGAAGTTAGCGGTGTAGCCCTCGGTCTCAATTTTGATGTATCCGATGGTGTCGTAGGCGCCGCTAAAAGGTTTGCCATTGTCTGGATCTCGATAACCGTAATCATCCCAAGCGGTATAGATCACTCCCGAGCCCTCGCCCGTGTAGGTGTCGAGGTCGCCACCACTCAGATCCAAGACGTTGGGGTCGTTAATCGCAAAGCCAAGACCCAATTCGTCGGCGCGAGCAACTGTGTGATCGAAGGGTCCGTTTTTGTTGTCCAGCTCGCTGGCACGCGCATTAAGCAGTAATTGCGATGATCCGCCTATATCGAAAAGCAGTTGACCTCGAACAGCCCAACTGTCGTTGTCATTCAGATCGGGCCCGATCGCATTTTCGATTAGTCCATTGTGTTGCGCGCTACTGAAAGAGAGCCGCCCCGAGACGCCGTCACTTATGCCGCCGCCAATTGCGCCTTCAAAGTCGCGCTGACTGTAATCACCGAGAGTTGCTTTGACATAGCCTTCAAATTCCTGCGTGGGCTTAGCGGTGACGTAATGTACTAGTCCCCCTGTCGCATTTCGGCCAAACAGAGTCCCTTGCGGTCCACGAAGAACTTCCACTCGCTCGAAATCGAAAAGCTGGAATGCTGCGCCGGTGGGTGAGGCCACATAGACGTCATCAACATAGACCGCCACAGGTGATTCTTGGTTGTCGCCAGAAAAGTCGTTTTGAGCAACGCCTCGGATGTTGACGTAAAAAGAAGAGGGGCCGTTGGGTTGTATTAGCGTCACCCCAGGAACCTGCGCTAGTACATCCTCGGCGGTGTCCCATCCCAACTGATTGATTTGATCGCCGCTGAATGCGCTGACAGCAATGCCAACTTCCTGCAGACTCTGCTCGCGTTTCTGAGCGGTTACGATAACTTCTTCCAAGACATTCGCATGTACTGGAGTAGATAGGGCAAGGGTGGCTGTTGCGATCGCTAGCGACAATTGACTTTGCTTCATTGAGAGATGCTCCTTTTTTTTGTTTAGCTCTCCCCTGGCGTGTGGACCAGCAACTCACATTGGTTAATGCGCACAGACGCGTTATTACCCCTACAACCGATGTGGTGTTGTTCTTAGGATCCCCGCAGGTGGCTTAAGAAAACCATAGAGCTCAAAATAGGTCAACTGTATTTATGGTTTGGGTCGATCGTATTTTTTCTTTGAACGGGACGTGTGTGCAACGGCGGAAAGTTGTTACCATCGCCACCCCAACGTTTTAATAGTGAGAGAGTTGTATTGTGAGGCGGGAGCTTTCTGCACGTAAGGACGGCGGATATCTCAAGGGTGAGCAACGCCGGATCCGAATCCTTTCGGCGGCCCGTGAGTTACTCATTGATAGTGGTTATCACAATTTCTCCTTGCGACGTGTTGCGCAAAAAGCGAGCATCAGCGTAGGCAACCTACAGTATTATTTCCCCAGTAAGCAGGCTCTGACCACAGCGTTGCTCGATGACGTTATTGATGAGTATTTGGCGGAATTTGAGCAAATGCGGTCCGAGGGTAGCCCCGAGGAGCAGTTTCTCAATATCGTTCGACTGGTTTTTGAGGATTTACAGGATCTCGCTACCACGGTGTTTTTTCCAGAGATATGGTCCTTGGCAAACCATGAGGATGGTGTCACCGATCAGCTTGACGCCATGTACAGCCGATATCGCGCAGTACTCGCCAATGTAGTCATGGACATCAATCCAAGCTTAACCACTGAGCAGGCGCGTAAGATCGCTGTGTTTATTTCTGCCTCTATGGAAGGCCACACCATGTTCGTGGGCTTTGAAAAGCCTATGTGCGATGAGATTGAGTCTTACATCGCCCTTGCCTCAGAGAGTTTTCTGCACCTAATTAGAAATCCACCTATAGAGTAGCCTGCTTGCGGTCTAAAGGGCGCAGGCGGAGCGGTTGATCCGCCGGCACAAATAGGGTGTTTACAGAATTGGGTCGGTCGTACTATATTGTTGCCCATAACGATACTAAGTATAGGGTAGTGGACCGTCGTGATTGCTAAATATCTCTCTCTGATTGTTGTCAGCCTTATGTGTAACTCGGCGCTGGCGCTAAATGCTTCGCTGGGTGAAGAGCTATTGCAGGAGAACTGCAGGGGCTGCCATACGCCTATTGAGCAGGGTCTTTCTCGGATCAGTCAGCAAAGGAAAACCGCTGAAGGCTGGGAGATGACTATCAACCGCATGCGCACCATGCACGGCTTGCAGTTGAGGCACGAGGGCATGACTGAAGTTGAGGTACTGGGAGCGCTGGTCAAACACCTGGCCGACTCGCAGGGACTGGCACCTTCAGAAACAGAAGGCGTGCGTTACCTCTTGGAGCGTGATGGCAATCGTACAGAATCCTTTGAGCCCCTGATAGCAGAGACCTGCGGGCGCTGTCATTCATCTGCCCGGGTAGCCTTGCAGCGACGAACCCTGGATGAATGGGACCGCACCGTGGATTTTCATTTGGGGCAATGGCCAAGCACCGAATACTCTCTGTACGGTCGAGATCGCCCTTGGCTGAAAATCGCGCGAGAGCAGGCAGTGCCCATGTTGGCGGAGCAGTACCCCCTAGAGAGCTCGGCCTGGGAAGCATGGCAGGAAGCCGATAAACCCGTTCCCACCGGCACTTGGGTTTTGGCAGGCCACATTCCAGGTGAAGGCGAATTTTCTGCGCTAATGACGGTGACGGCTGAGCCTGATCAGCCCGACAGGTACCGCATTGCGCTGGAAGGCAACTATGCAGATGGCTCCGAGCTGAGAGGTTCGGGAGCATCTATTGTTTATACCGGTTACGAGTGGCGAGCTGGACTCAGCCTTGGGGATCTGGAACTGAGTCAGGCATTTGCCTTGTCCGCTGACGGCAGGGCAATCAGCGGTCGAATGTATCAGCGTGATCAGGAGCAGATCGGTGCGCCGATTGTGGGTATTCGCAGCGAGACCGACAGTCGACTGTTATCGGTCTATCCCAAGTCTGTATCGGCGGATCAAGAGAGTGTGATCACCTTGACCGGTTCCGGGCTATCTGCAGATAACGTCAGCTTTGATGATCTAGAGGTTGTTGAAGTGCTCTCCGATGTTCCTCATCGGGTACAGCTCCGGGTTCGAAATGCCTCGGGTAAGAAACTGGCCTTACAAAATATTTATGTGAATAACGAGCAAACCGACGTCAACGTCGCCGTCTATCAACATGTGGACGATTTGCAAATCGAGCCGGCCTACGGAGTTGCGCGGATCGGTGGCAATGGTGGTGGGGCTCCAAAATTAGAGGCTGTGTTCCGTGCTCGGGGGATTTCATGGGGCAGTGATGGTGTGGCGGGCACCGAAGATGACATCGATCTCGGCTATATAGATGACGTTACCTGGCAAGCAGTTCCCCGTGACGAGACTGCAAAGCATGATAATGACGTTGCGTTTGCTGGCGATATGGATGCTCGAACTGGTCGATTTGTACCTGCGGGTGCTGGGCCAAACCCCGCACGGGCGCGCAGCACTAACAACGCCGGCAACTTAAATGTTGTTGCGACTTACCAGCAGGAAGGGAGAGTCGTAGAAGGCACAGGTCGTTTACTTGTCACGGTTCAACGGTGGGTAAATCCACCGCTGAAATGAACTTCAAAACCTTCACTGACTAAGAAACTCAATTCGGGAGCGATTCTTATGAAGCACTTGAAACCATTGAATCAGAAGGCACGGCAACTTGATGGCAGTACCACGACGGCGGAGGTTGACGAGGTTGTCGCTATGCAAACTGTCGTACAGTGCACTGCCACCACTGACCCTGGCTGGGAGATAGACATGTTTGGCAGCGTGTCGGGATTGTGTCAGCCCATGGAGTCGGATTTGTACGGTTGCTCGGATCCGTGCTGGTGGCCCGCACAAGTACCCGACACCATGAATACCTACCCCAATTGGACAGATAACGCGCCCTCCGCAGCGAAGGATTGGCGTAATCTGGAAAGCATCTACCCCACCGATGACAGTAAGAGCTAAGTTATGTCAGTCGAATTCGGGAGCAAGATCCGCTGGATTGGTTTAGTAGCAATACTACTTTCACTGTTTACACAGCCCACCTTAGCGGCTGACGATGCACTGAGCCCATTGCCCAAGGGTGAGTATTTATTAACAGTTACGCGGCCAGGCAGCACGCTGAATGTGATTGATACAAACACCGATGTCATCGAGCGTCAGTGCGACATAGGTGTCGCCCCGGGCCCCGGCACAGTTATCACCTCGCCGGACAACAGCATTGCTTACGTGCTAACAAACCGCTTCAGCGACGTTTATGGCGTGCTTCTCGATTCCTGCGAAGTGGTTTTCTCTACCCAGCAATCCCAGGGCAACGTGCGTGTTAAGTCTATGGCTTCGCTGGTGCTGAGCCCGGATGGAAAAACCTTGTACACCCATCAGAACAGGGTGCAGATTTTAAATGATCGCTATCAACTGTTGTCGACGGTGATAGCGGAGTTTCCGACAGATGGTGGGTTAAATACCCCGGCGCGACGAACCATGCTAGCGCCTCGGCAGATAACGATTCTTGATCGTCTAGATAACGGAACACTCATTTTAGGTGGACAGGATATTTTCCTGATGGATCCGGTTTCCGGGGACTACTCAGTGCTCATAAAGAGCCTGAACCATGAGGATTCGCAGTTCGCCCCTAGGGATGTGCTGACTGTATGGCCGATGAGCAGTAATAATCATGAGTTCACTCGCTTATACAGCACAGCGAAATGGCTGGGTGAGGCGGGGGATCTAGACAACGCTGAATGGCTCTGGGGTTATGAGCGCGTTGACTTAGCGACGGGGGACGCCTCCAGCCCAATTTTTGGTCCCCTGGAGGTTGCGTTATTTTCGGGCACCACACGGCCTCAACATCGAAATGAAATGTATGGTGTGCTGAATTTCCTCAAGGTCTTTGATATCAATACCAAGAAAGAGCTCCGTTCAGTCGCAGTGGATCACTCTTATTACACCCTGGCGTTTACGGCAGATGGTGAAAAACTGTACCTCCTAGGCGCTGACGCTGATGTCGCTGTGTATGATCCCGACACCTTGGAATTGCACAAAGTGATACCCCTTCCCGGAGACGGCTCGCTGGCCAACGGAGTCATCGTTAAGCGTTGAAAGCACATTTATTCCATTGAGAAATCTTGAGGTCAATAACATGGAGCCTGCTCTCCAAACAGTGACAACCAATCTTCATGAAATAGCGGTGGGCGGTAAGCCTTTGCTGTTTCATATTCCCAGCACATCGCTGTTCGAGCGAGATCGTCTCACTGGGGACGTATTGGATTTGTTACGGGAGCAGTCCTTAACCCGCTCAGAGGTTATTGCAGCCCTGTCCCATGAGCACGCCTCTGAAGATGTTGATACGGCTTTGGATGAACTGACACGGTTGTCGCTGTTGGCGCCCGGCGGTGACGCGGGGGTCGTGGTGCCCTTTAAACCCATTGCTCTGGACAAAGTGCCGCTAACCACGGTCGTGCTAAATGTAAATACCGGCTGCAATCTGAGCTGCAGTTATTGTTACAAAGAAGATCTAGATACCCCTCAGAATCAGCGAAAAATGGAGTTTGCAACAGCGGTTCAGTCAATAGATATGCTGCTGCAGGAGTCCCCAGATCAAGATCGTTACAACGTGGTGTTTTTTGGCGGTGAGCCTTTATCGAATCTACCCCTTATTAAAGAGGTCATTGAATATTCGGAGAAAACCTTCGGCGCATTGGGGAAGAAGGTGGATTTCTCGCTAACGACCAATGCCACTTTATTGACCGAGAAAGTCATCGATTACCTGAACGCTCACAAGGTGGGTATTGCGGTCAGTATTGATGGCCCCAAGGCATACCACGACCGCAATAGGATTACCGTGGGGGGGCAGGGCACCTATGAGACGGTAGAGAAGAAAGTCGGATTGTTGTTAAGCAGATACAACAGCAGGCCGGTAGGCGCTAGGGTCACACTGACAACCGGTATCACTGATATTCACACAATCTGGGATCACTTGTTTAACAACCTGGGTTTTGCTGAGGTAGGATTTGCACCTGTCACCTCAGGAGATATCGCAACCTACAATTTGACTCCCGAGGAGCTGACGAACGTTTTCACTGGGATGAAGCAACTTGGTGAATTGTATCTGCAGGCTGCGCTTGAAAACCGCAGCATAGGGTTTTCCAACCTGCATCAATTGCTAACCGATTTGCATGAAGGTAACAAAAAAGCGCTGCCCTGCGGTGCGGGCGTGGGAATGGTCGCGGTGGATCACGAAGGGGGCGTCAACCTCTGCCACCGGTTTACGGGTTCTGAGCTGCCGCTTTTGGGAACCGTTTCCGACGGTATTGATAAGCCAGCCCTGAATAGCTTTTTAAACCAGCGTCTTGATAAATCTAACACCGCCTGTTCTACCTGTAGAATCAGGAACTTGTGCGCGGGTGGCTGCTACCACGAAAGCTATGCTCGCTATGGCGATCCTATTCATCCGACCTATCATTACTGCGATTTGATGAGGGACTGGGTGGATTTCGGAATTTATGTTTACACCACCATCATGGAAAAGAACCCAGAGTTCTACGAACGCTTCATCGCGCCCCGTCGCGCAGGTTAAGGCGCGACTGTGAGTTCGCGGGGAGAGCGCCGCGAAGCACTGCGGTGGTTGTACAGCTTTGTTCTTCCCAAAAGCCGGCAGATTGTAGGGTTGGCGGGGTTGTCGCTTGTCGCGACGCTGATGGTGATCGTCCAGCCTTGGATAACAAAGCTGATTATCGATGAGGGTTTGATAGCCGCTGATTTTGATCGGCTTTGGAAATATGCAGTCCTTAGTTTTGCTGTTGGATTGGCGGGGCTACTTCTCTCCGGCTACTCGCGGTTGGCTCATACTCAGCTCTCAGGCGATGTCTTGTTTGCGCTTAGAGAGGATATTTTTAAACATCTTCTAAAGCTACCTCCCTCTTTTTTCGCAGCCCAGCGCATGGGAGATATCAGCTCACGCATTGATAGAGATGTGGCTGAAATACAGCGGTTCGCTGTTGACACGTTGTTTTCAGCTTTTTCATCTACCTTGGGCTTGGTGGGTGCAGTCGCCATGATGTTGTTTTTAAATTGGCAACTATCACTGGTGCTCGCGGTGCTACTGCCTCTGGAGTTTTTGTGGTTAAGAAAAATGCGTCCGAAAGCAGAGCTTCGCAATAGAAGTTTCCGCGAGAAGTCCGCAGATTTATCGGCATTTTTCGCTGAAAAATTGCCGGCCATCAAAACAATACAAATATCTGGCGCAGCGGGTGTCGAAGCAAACCGGCTCAGCGGTTTAAACCATCGGCTAATGTCGTCTTTGCTGCAACTTCAGAAAACTGAATTTTTGATTTCAGCAGTGCCCTCCACTTTGGTTTCACTCGCCCGTTTAAACGTCTTGTTGGTAGGCGGTTATATGGTGGTTACTGGCCATTTTGAGGTGGGGGCACTTATTGCGTTTATTACCTATGTTGGTATGGCAATAGGGCCCGTGCAGTCGCTTCTAGGTGTTTACCTTGCGTGGCAGAGATTGACGGTGAGCCTTGATCGCATCAGCGTTCTTAGATCAGAACCTATCGACGAGCGTGAGTTGAAGGGCTCTTTGCTGCCCGCTGATGGAGCTGGCGCACTGCGAATTGAGGGCATCCATTTTCAGTTTCACAAGGACCTGCCACTGCTTGCTGATATTTCTGCGGTCATACCTGCGGGCTACAAGGTGGGTATCGTTGGCGCCTCAGGGATAGGGAAGTCCACGCTGCTCGATGTCATGACCGGCTTCATACAGCCAAAGTCAGGGACTGTGATTCTGGATGACTCGGCGCTTTCGGATATTAAACCCTCATCCTGGCGCACTGCTTTTGCCATTGCATCTCAGGAGCCACAGCTTTTCTACGATACCCTGCGCAATAATATTTGTTATGGCGAACAGAATGTGGATGAGGAGGCGATGTTGTCTGCGAT
>Ga0182090_1568963_pt1 | contig 10793 bp, 6 predicted proteins | sample 041ome_24_FD_127767 | JGI IMG/M metagenome (GOLD analysis project Ga0182090, IMG submission 127767) | Metatranscriptome of coastal salt marsh microbial communities from the Groves Creek Marsh, Georgia, USA - 041408BS metaT (Metagenome... | ecosystem: Environmental > Aquatic > Marine > Intertidal... | reverse complement strand
TGGAACTGCTTTTCCGAAAAAGTTCGAGGAGCTCGACGAATTTTCTCCAATCAGACGAAGAGCTTCGCGAATAGCCGCATCGAGTTGTTCGTCGACTTCGTTCATATTACCAGGTGCTCTTTTCACTTCCACGTCTGGTATGACGCCTGTGTTTTCAACTGAATTTGTCAAGTTGTTGTGTTCATTTTCGTCGTCATCTTGGAGACATACGTTTTGGGTAGGCATGCTCAGAACAGAACCGTCATTTAAGACATCTGATCGGCTCACCGCTAACAACCCTCCCCAGGTCCGTTCGCCAACGACAGATCCGATTCCTAGTTTCTGAAACGCGTGCGCGGCAAGTTCTGCGTCACTTCCAGTATTTTCATCTACTAACGCAACCATTCCAACACTCGAAGGAGAGCGGGGCGGATAAATAAGTGGTGATCCTCGTCGTGGAACATCCATTGCAAGCGCTCGTTGCGTTAATGTTTGTAAGAGGAGTGCGCTGATATTGCCACCTCCGTTACCTCTTAAGTCTATGATTAAAACACGTTGATTAATCGATTCAGTTTGATATGACCGCCAGAATTGCGAAAACCCGAGTCTCTCCATATCACTCAAGTGGAGATAACCTACTTTGTCGTCGCTGGTTTTGTGCACGTACTCTGTTCTTTTATTGATGCAGTCGCGATAACGAGGATCTAGTTCTTGACTCAGGGCGCGTGTGCGTGTCGCTACTAAATCACCGCTATCTTTTTTCAAAACCGAAAGGAGAACTTCGCGGCCTGCGGTTTCGTATAAAAGCATTCCGGGAGTTTTTTCCGGTGTTAAACGAACTCGGTTGATTGCTCCGAGTACGTCTCCTACCTGTATATCAGCACTCGCTCTGTACAAAGATCCAGAATTTTGTGACGACCACGGGTCGCCTTTCACGATTGATTGGATTTCGTAACCACCGAGGGAATCGTCCCACTCAGAGAAATTCGCTCCCAAGAAACCAGGTTGATGGTCGCGATCGAGTTCAGCCCGTCCGTCATCCCCAATTGATACGTGCGCATGTGAAAACCCAAGTTCACTGAGCATATCTGATACTACAACTGCAAACTCCGCGCGTGTATTTATCCTTGGTAGCGTACTCACTGCCGTTCTCAACGCTTCCTTCCAATCAAAGTCTTCACGTGATAACGGGTCGATGAACAAATCGTCGCGAACACGTCGCCATATTTCTAATAACATTTGGGCCCACTCATCTTTTGGGCGAACTAATACTCGCACACGATCTAGAGATATTGTACCTGATTTACGCGTGCGATACAAAAGATCGTCGGAATCTTCATCCTCTGGTTTTGATCCTGCCTTATACGCGGTTAACTCAGACGTGTATCCCTTTTCGGACTTCTCGAGCACCATAATCTTTTTATTCATCGATACGTGAACATCCGTGACTCCACTAGAAACGAGAACTTGTGCCGATAGATCGCGAACGTCGAATGAAATGAGCGAACCGCCTCGTTCCTGGTCCAAGTCATCCTCGCTGCTTGTTAAATTGACTTCTCCGCTCGATATGGTTGGATATTTAACAACCATGAATCGATCGTGTCGTATGGCAGCCAAATCGCTATATCTACCTAATGGTAATGGGAGCGCGACAGCGCGCTCTGCTATACCATCAAAGTCAATCTCAATAGGATTTGGCGGTTTGTCGTGGAGTGCGTCCTCCTCCTCCTCCTCCTCCTCCTCCTCGTCATCTTCGTCATCTCCGTTAACATCCTTATCTCTCCTTTCTTTCGATTTCGATTTCATGCCTTTATCCTCCTCTTTTTCTTCCTCTCCCTCTTCCTTTTTATCCTTGCCATCTTCCTCGTCGTTCTCATTCTTATCGTCGTCTAGATCTGCATCGCCGAGAGCGAGGGATTCAGTGTAGGACTCGTCTCCCACCGGGCGAATCTCTTTCAGGTGCGGATCCCGGACGTTTTTACGTAAACGCAAACAATACACGGTTTCGAGGTGAGGAAAGCTCATGCCTTGCAGAAGTGCATCGTACTGTGGCTGAAGCTCTCGCGCGCTGAGAAAAAATAGATAGCGTCCGTCCGGGTCCCACGACGCGCATGAATCTCCTAAAATTGGTTTTGTCACAGTTTGCGTTGCCCCGGTACGGACGTCCAGAATTTTAATGACTTCCGCGTCTCGTCGACGAAACGTGTAGGCTATCCAGTTTCCACACGGCGACCACGAGCATTGATACATTCCACGATCTTCAAGACTTTTATCTGCAAGTTTGGTCTCTCCCGTGTTAATGTCTATTACTAAGAGTTCGGCGCGGTGATTTACTACGCACGCGAGTGGAGCTTCCGGCGATAGTACCATTTCTTCCACGCGTCCAAGAGTTTGGGGAGGAATATTCAGTCGCTTTGGCATTCTCCGATTATCTTCCCAGTGTACTTCTATATCATCCTCACCTGTCTGATCGCTGACAATTACGAGTCGTTCCGCGTCGTAAGTGAACCTCGCGAACCTACTCCTCGCCTGCGCATTCGATTCGCGCATAATTTTTGCGCATAAAGCGCTACCCATAGGATCTTCACTGTTTTCTTCTTTTTCATCTTTTCGAGGCTTTATTGGAGCGTATTTCAAAGCTGGTCCGTCCCAGAGACCAAAAGAGTTTACTTCTCCGCGTACAATCGTCGTCATAAAACGACCGGCGGGATCTATATCCCAATCTTGGACGTAGTGCTCGGCGGTGACGTATCGTTGTTCCAGCTGCTTTCTAGGTCCGGTCCATTTGAACGCAACCTGCTGTATACTATCGCTTCCCTTTTTCAAATCAGCTGTGTAGAGCTGGCCACATCGGGATGCATACGTGCACTTCCCGGATGGTTCTATAGAATACGATTGAATACTCGCGTCCTTCACGAGAAGCGTCGGCTGGCGCGAAAGCTCATTCTGCGCGTTGTCTGCTACAGAAAATGACCACAATCCTCGCTCACCTTGTTTTGACTCGGCTAAGAACACCATCGCGGAGTTGTCCAACCACTTTGGCTGCGATACAAACGTGAAGAAATCATCCAAAGCATCTACTCGTTTAAAGTCTGTGTATGTTTTACCATCTTTTCCTTGAGGATTGGGGCAACTGTTTTTGGCAATCCAGACGTCTCCGCTGGCTCCGCCACCATACTTCCTCCACGGTCTCGTTGCCTGAGTATTACGACCAAACAAAGCTAATGTACCGTCAACATTCACTTCAAATGCAGTCGCTGGTCCCAAGTTTAGCTTTTTCGGATGCATCGCAATGGGCATATCGGATTTTTTTTCTTGATTCTTATAATCCAGACGTAACGTATACACGTCGGTTTCGTCCGGCGTTTGTTGTTGTGAAGAAGATGCAAAGAACAGCTCACTCCCGTCATCCGAAAAAGAAAGTGGTCTTATAAAATCAGCACCCATATACGTGATTTGTTTAACCGCACCTCCCTCAGTTGGAACGAGAAAGAGTTCCATGGCGTAATATTCTATCGCCGCAAACACGACGAAAGTCCCGCATTTGGAGATTAGAGGTGAAAAGCACTCTCCCGTAGCTGTCGTGAGTCGATGCGGTCGTATCTTCTGTTTCTGATCATTAGCATTCACAAAAATGGAATACAGTTCGTCCTCGGCGACAAATACAATTGTCATTTCGTTTTCATCTGATGCGGAAGTCGAGGGCGCTACTTGCGGTTGCTGAACGAACGCGCCGTCGTCGCCGTCTTCGTTGGCGTCGTTCGTCGCCTCAATTGCATTATCCGAATCGCGCAGGCGAGAACCGCGCTCGCGTCGTCGTCGTCGTCGTCTCGCGTTCGTCTGAGAACACTTCGATGGTGAAACCCGAGAGAAAGTAGACACGTCTTGAAAACGCGCGGCCCTCATTGATACCGTTCGGTCAGCGAAGATATGATGGGTTACCTGCTCTCCTTTTTTGTTGTGGGGGTAATTTCTACCACAACCACTTTATTTTATCACAAAAAGTACAACCACAATCCACACATCCTCCAATAATAATCCCCTAAAAAAAGGGCGACAAGGAATCCTCCTTCCTTCCTCCTTTATTTAGTTTGCAGGAAGGCGATGAAGAAAAGAGGAAAGATATTTGTGGGGTTGGAAAGTTGCTTGGATGCGTTTGGGGGCATCGAACAAAACTTTCGAAACGTGTGCGAAGAAATCGAATATGTCGCAACGTATTACGTGATTTTTTCGAAAGCCGATTTGAAGTCCCTCGTGAAGTGTTCGGAAAGATTGATGGTCGATGAAAACGGAAGAGAGAGACACGAAATTGAAAGAAAAGCTGCCATTCGAGCTGTCGAGGCTGTGCGAGCCATTCCAAAGTTGAAATCGAGCGACAAGAAACATCTGGCAAAACTCATCAAGTCAGCTCATATTTCTACTAGGAGAAAGGAAAGAAATACAAAGAATATGGAAAGAGAAGAAGAAGAAGAAGAAGAAGAAGAAGAAGAACAAGGTGAAGCGATGATTGCGCGACTCCCCGACGAAATCATGCGAGAAATATTTGCTCACTTTAGAAGTAAAACGGATGTAGCCGTGGCGTCGTGCGTGTGTGCGCGCTGGAAGCGTATTTTGTCGTGTCAGAAGAAAGAAAAGAGCAATTGGTACGCCGCGTTACATATGGACAGAGAAACCGGACGTTGTACCACGCGCGATGGAAGATTAGTGTGGGAAACGATGGTAAAGAATATTGCAAATTCGGGTGTCGATGATGAGGAACATGTAGCGCTTAAATCCAAGATAGAAGTATACGCCTTCATAAGGGAAAATGTTCGCTCGCAAAGAAGAAGAGAGATAGACTCGGATTTCTCAGACACGACGAGCGAAGACGATGATGAGGATGAGGATGATGAGATGAAGGAGGAGGTGAACGACGTCGACGATACCGACATCGAGAAACGAGTGATGTCGCACCGATTTTGGAACGTCCGTAAATATCTGTAAGTTCGTGTGTAGAAAAAAGTATGACGTGTAAGTTTTAGCGGGGAGAGGGCAATAGTAATAGATTCTTAGGGGTTGTTTTGGATCAAAGTTTGTATGGTGTAGTTTTTGCTTTTACGCGATGAAATGACACTGACTATCCGCCCTCTTGATCTTTTCTGGCCAAAGCGAGCGCCGCACTAACTGGATTTGGAATTTCAGACGGTGAATCAACCGCGTACGCTCCGCCGCTACCGAATTGGTCGTCCGGCGGTTGATACGCCCTCGCCGAAGCGTTGGATAGGGGTGTTACAGTCGGCGTGTGTGGGTTTTGTTCCCCACCTATCGGAGTATGAAACGTAGCCTGTGGAGATCCCCCCATTTCAATTTCTTGCACACCCTTCCTCTCACCAGTTCTATAATCCAATTGCGCGCCATTTTCGTACACATACGCGCCAGGTCCTGGATTTGCGCTCCACGCCGCTCTGCGAATGCTCTGAGCGTTCCTTCGTTTCTGTCTTTGCTTTACGCAGCAAACAGTACCGACGATCGCGAGTACGAGTAGAATAATAACAACTGCAAAACCTATCGTGAGCTCTTTTTTGGTATATTTGGAGGATGTTGTTGAAGAAGTTCCGAGCGGATCGATTCCAATATTTTCGCATTGTGCGCCGTAATATCCCGAAATGCAATTACACCCACTTCCCGCGCACTCACCTCCGTTTTCGCAATATGCCACCGGATGGAATTCATCGCACTTGTTCACAGACTTCTCGCAGTGTTCCCCGGCATAACTTCCCGTGCACGTGCACGATGCTAATCCACCAGTGTTGCACACGCCGCTGTTTAAGCAATAATGGTTGCTACCATCGCAATCTTCGATATTTTGTACTTCCGTTTGACACTGGTTTCCCGTAAAGTGTGGGTCACAACGGCAGCCTGAACCTGAACCCGAAATTGGGCATAAACCATCGTTGTAGCACTCGACCCCCCCCGGGCACGCGTTAACTTTTACGCCACAATCACTCTGTCCATAATCTGGAGGACATAAACACTTCGTTGGGCTGTCAGGGTCGCAATTTCCGCCGTTTTTACATTCTGTAGTCCCACACGTTTTTATCGGGCACGATGGGCCTTGACAAGTTCCAACCCAGGATGCCGCTCGCACTTCTTTAAAGCCGACAGAAAGAAGAACACAGAAGAACGAGAGGAGCACGACGTGAAACCTCACCGCGTGTAGATTATTAGTGCTTTGATGTGGCCGCTTCGCGATCATCTTATATATCTATATATACAAACACACGCGCGCGCTCGTGGGTTCTTGGGTTCTCGATTCGTCGCTTTTGTTTTCTGTGAGTAAATCAGGAAAAAATGAGGAAAAAGGGGCGTGTGTTCAAGTGTCAGTCAAACTTCAAAAGAATATTTGTAGATTTGCGAGACACAGAGAGAGGAGGAAGAGAAAGAGGAAGAGGAGGAGGAAGAGATCGATAAACGAGTAACGCAGAAGGAACGACACGAAGAATGACTTCAACCTCCTACTCGCATCGTCCTCATCGACACTTGGAAGATGTTCACGAAGACAGCTTTCGCGTGCATTACAGAATAAGTGCACTCTCAAAATCAGAAGCGCTATCCATCGTCGACGAACTTCGGTACGAGCAAACCGTGGAGCTTCCCGAACAGCTCGTGCCGAGAGAATCCTGGATTGGACGCAACGTTGTTGGGCAAATAAACGCGCTGGAAGAAGAAAGTGAAGGAGTAGAAGGAGGAGAAGGAAAAGGAGCAAAGAGCGACGGCGCCGTCGGAAAAGACGAAAAAACACGCTTCGTGGCGAAAGTGACATATCGCAACGAAACGAGCGGGAACGAATTGCCTCAGCTCATCAATGTCATATTCGGCAACACTTCGATTAAAGAGAATGTGATGGTGATTGATATAGAGTTTGGGAAACACATAGAGTCATCGTTTCGCGGGCCCAGATTTGGAGTTCGCGGGTTACGGAAGCTACTGAACGTAAAGTATGGACCGTTGCTGATGACGGCGCTGAAGCCGATGGGGACGTCATCGGATAAGCTCGCCGAAATGGCCTTTGCATTCGCACTCGGTGGTATTGACATCATAAAAGACGACCATGGCTTAGCGAATCAAGTGTACGCACCTTTTGAAGAACGCGTGACGAAGTGTGCTCAAGCTGTACGTCGAGCGAATGATATTACTGGAAGAAACTGTTTGTACGCGCCGTGTTTGAACGCTCCGGCGCACTTAGTTTTAAAGCGCGCAGAGTTTGCCAAGCGCGCAGGGTGTGGTGCAGTCTTGATGCTTCCAGGAATCACCGGACTCGACGTTTGCCGTGCCTTGGCGGAAGACGACGATTTCAATCTTCCAATCATAGCGCACCCGGCTATATCTGGCGCTATGCTCGGCGGCGGATCAAAGAATGAAGTCAGAGGTTTTTCTCACGGTGTACTCTTAGGTTTACTTCCTCGTTTGGCAGGCTGCGATGCGACGATATTCCCAAATTTCGGTGGTCGATTTGGTTTTTCCAAAGATGAATGCAAAGATATCCAAAAAGCGTGTACGAGTATTCTAGGCTCGAAACCGGCTATCTTCCCGTCGCCGGGTGGCGGGATGACTCTCGAGAGGATTAAGAGCATGCGCCAATTCTACGGTGGTCAAGACGTGTTGTTACTCATCGGTGGAAGTTTATACTCCCACTCGAACGACTTGACGGCTAATGCGCGTCACTTTTTACAAATGTCCGGCCGAATTGATGCCTACGGGCCCAACGAGCGCCCCATCGACGGTTTGAATCACAATGGAATTACGAACTTGTACTCTCCACTACAACAAGATGACATAGAAAAGTCAAATTTACGTACGAATATTAGCGATCGTGAAGCGACAGCGTCGCGTTTTGAAAGCATATTTGCAGCGTCTCCTGCGCATTTGAAGCAACGCCAATCTCCGTCTCCGCATCGGCTGTCGTATTATGATGACGACAAAACGAAAGTTACGCCAACGAAACAGAGCGATCGGTACGATGACAATCACCATGGACACCACCGTCTTACAACAACACCTTCTCATTACGCGCCAATGACACCATCGAGTGCTGAAGTGAGCGAATTACGGGAGAAAAATGCCGCTTTAGAGAAAAAGCTAGACGAGCTCACCTCTCTGGTGGCCAAATTAGCGCATAGCGCGGATGCGAAGAGTTCCTCCGCAAATCACAGACACGCCACAGACGGTCCTTTAGAAGGTAACCATAGCAAAGTGCTGATAAAGAAAGAGAAGAAGTTCATGTGGAACCGCGTTGAAAGGGAAATGTACAAAATGGACGGTGGTAGTTTCAAAGGATGTTCGCGAGTTGAACTCATCGGGAAAAGGGGCGAATCGACGAATTTTCATGTTCGATACTTTGAAGTGGCTCCTGGTGGATGGACGACGTTGGAACATCACCAACACGAGCACGTTGTTGTTATCGTGCGTGGTTCCGGGTACATTCAGCTCGGGAGCGAAGCGTATGCCATGCATGTTGGCGATGTCGGTTACACGGCGCCGGGAGATGTCCATCAACTTCGATGCGCCGAGGAAGCGACGGATAATTTTGGGTTTATTTGCATCGTGTCGGCGGAGAGAGACAGGCCAATAGAGGTCGACGCGAGCGAACACTTGATATATTGCGAAAGCGTCTCCGGTAACCATCTCGAAGACGCTATTCGAAAATCTTTGCAAGCGCAAGCGAAACATCGCGCGGCACAGGAAAAGCTGAAAAACCCAGACGGATCCTACGCCGAAGGTAGCGCGTGCGAATGGCGCCCTCCGGGAAAGAAGTGAGCATGGGATGATATGGTAGCAATCGTTGATAGCTTATGACAAAAGCTAATTTCATTTCCTATTTTTTATGTACCTCCTAAAAAACGCTCTGTTTTAATACATTAGTTGCCTTCACTTTTTTTGGACTCTGTCTGCTCCCACGCCGCAACTTTGAAGGAACTCACGGCAAAGTCAATCTCGTCCTCGGTGATTTGGTAGTGGAACGCAACACGAACTGAATTTGGGTCGTTGAAAGGATACGGTGCGCCAAACGCAGTCACCAAAACCCCGTACTTCTTTTTCAACCAGGCGACTATATCGTGGATCGTGACGTCCTTCTTCAAACGTTGGAACGAGAGGATGACCAAATTACTCTCAACAGGTCCACACACTTTAATATTTTCGATTTTCTCCACACCTTTTGCAAACAGAAGCGCTAATCGATTGGATTTCGTTACGTTTTGTTCCCACGCGTCTACGCCAACATCCGCGGCGGCGGCGAGAACCCCTACTTGTCGCATGCCGCCTCCCAACGCTTTGCGCAACCTTTTGCACTTTCGTATGAAAGCTTCCGTACCTAATATGACGGAACCTATTGGTGCGCCGACTGCTTTCGACAAGCACACGGAAACTGAATCGCATTTCGCAACCGCATCTTTTAAGCTAACTTTGTTCTTTATGCAAGCGTTCCATATTCTTGCGCCGTCCATGTGTATTTTCACGCGCTTGTCTTCGTCGCCGCCGTCGGCGTCGCCCTCTCCCTTTTTTGTCGCCGCTTTCACTTTGTCGCAAACTTCGTCCACGTACGATTGCTTTAGTACTCTCCCGCCGCACTTGTTGTGCGTTTGTTCCAAGCACACGACTCGAGTCGTCGGGAAATGATCGTCCTCAACCCGAATAGAGTCTAAAATATGCTCGATGTTCATGGTGCCATCTTGCTCGTTCGGTATTTGTCTCGGGTGTGCTCCTCCTATGGTTGCCCCGGAGCCTTGCTCGTAGAGCGTGATGTGCGACGCAGATCCGCATATGTATTCTGACCCTCTTTTTTCGCAATGCACGGAGACTGCTATCAAATTTGCCATCGTTCCACTCGGCACAAACACCGCTTTTTCTTTTCCAAACATCATCGCCAAGCGCGCCTCTAAATCCAAAACCAATTCGTCGTCCCCGAAAACGTCGTCGCCGACGCCTTCGTCCACGGAGTCGTACATGGCTTGTCGCATTTCTTTATTAGGTTTCGTGACCGTGTCTGATCGACAGTCGATGACGAGAGCAGACATAACGGAAGGCGTCGTGTCCACCATCTTCCACTACCTTTTTCTAATACGACACAGTAAAAGGTCGCGCTCTGATGAACGCGTTGTTTTTTATTGACGAAACACAAGAAAAACATCCTCACAACTCACATTTCCTCAAAACACACCGCATCAAAATAAAAATGGCGACAACTGGAGGTGGTGATACACAACAACAACAACAGAAACAACAACACACGACACCGCAACACAAACAAACCGTTTTGGATTTAGGAAAGTACATCGACAAAGGCGTGCGAGTGAAACTTTCCGGAGGGAGAGAGGTAGAAGGCATTTTAAAAGGATTCGATCAGCTCTTGAATCTCGTTCTCGACGAAACGAAAGAGTATTTACGAGACGTGGACGACCCGTTGAGAATAACGGACGAAACGAGAAACTTAGGATTGATTGTGACCAGAGGGACGAGCGTTATGGTCGTATCGCCGTTAGATGGGTTGAAAGAAATCGAGAACCCGTTCGCGGTAGCCGAAGAGTATTAGAGAGAGAAAAGAGAAGAGAGAGAGTAGTTCTTGTTGTAATCACCACCCAATTCTCTGAAATGTTGTTGCTTATTTTTTCGAAAAACTTTTCTTCAACTTATTTCACACAAACACTCTTCTGTTCTTCGTCACAATGACGATCGCGCGAAGCGAACGCTTTTTGTGGAGTTTCATCGGCCTCGTAGGCGGCTCTGTAGCGTACGTTCAGACGCAAAGAACGCTTTGGCGATCAACTTCGGAGTTA
>Ga0182090_1784914_pt1 | contig 10798 bp, 7 predicted proteins | sample 041ome_24_FD_127767 | JGI IMG/M metagenome (GOLD analysis project Ga0182090, IMG submission 127767) | Metatranscriptome of coastal salt marsh microbial communities from the Groves Creek Marsh, Georgia, USA - 041408BS metaT (Metagenome... | ecosystem: Environmental > Aquatic > Marine > Intertidal... | reverse complement strand
GGTCTCGCCAACGGCGCGACGGCGGTTGACATTCAAGAACTCGCCGATGCGGCCAAGGCGGCGACGGTTGTGAACGGGAAGAAGTGCGCCGGGACGTTCCGCTCGCAAGTGGGCGAAACCAAGCTCGCGTGCGCGGGTCGTGCGGACTTGGAGGTGCGTGAGCGATGTGTTAGGGTTTCCCAGTCGCGAACGCGAACGGACGTCCAACCTCGAGGTTCAAAGCGCACGAGTTGTCGCGTCTCGTGATGCGATGCATGCGCGTTCGTGTGCGTGCGTGCGTGCATGCGTAAGGTTCTCACGACTTTCGCGCACCATGCGATCGATCGGCGCCTTTGCGTACGCGCTTCGCTACGTCGCCCGCGTTTCATCTCTCGCCGCTGTACTGACCAATCGTATCGTTTATGTACTCTCTTTTGCGCGCACAGAAAGCGGCTCTCGCCCGCGTGTCCGCCCTCCACAAGGCTGGTCGCGTTGCCCGAGCTAACTAGACGCCTCGCGTTGAGTGAGACACGTCGTGCTTAGTATTCTTAGAGTGTTGAATACGAATGAGAACGTATTCCAAATGTTTGTCTACGCGACGTCTGCGACTTTCGTCTGCCTCGGCTCGCGCGCGCACACGCTTAAAAGCCCAAACCATAATGAACATAACCTCATCGCGCACCCTTGACGACGTCGACGATTGACATACCGCATCGCACGACGCGATTAAATCGTCATCCGACGCGAGCAGAGGGCGCTTCGTCGCCAAGCCGCCAGAACGACACCACACCCTCACACGTCGTCGCGACGTGCTCGAATATTTCGCGCGATGGCGGTCGCGAACGACGCGGGGCAAGCGCACGCGTCTGTGTCTACGCCCGATGGCGCCCCAATGCATCACTCGCTGTCGCGCCAGCAGCTGGAAGACCTCGCGCACGAACGCGAGTTGGCTGAGAAGGTGGCCACCATGAACACGATGCAGCGGTTTTGTCACCGGTTTGGGTTCTCCGATACGTTTCTGTCGGGTCCAAAGTATGCGAAGGAGGCGTATGCGTATTACAAGGCGAATCCTTTGAGGTTTAAGAATGAAATCTTATCCGGGCTCACGGTGTCGTTGGTGTACGTACCAGAGTCGGTGGCTTTTTCGTTTGTGGCAAACGTGGACCCGATTGTTGGATTGTATGCGACGTTCTTTATGGGCATCGTCACCGCATTGGTCGGTGGCAGACCTGGTATGGTGAGCGGTGCCGCGGGTGCGATGGCGGTCGTGGCTGTGAAGGTGATGGAGACGGATGGATTGTTGCCGCAAGCGACGTTGTTGGAGTGGGGCGAAATCGCCGGGTGCACCGGGGACGTCTCGAGTGGATGCTTGAGTTTACGCGAGCAAGCGTACAACGCGCGATTGGAATGGTTGTTCATGGTGATGATTTTCTGTGGGGTGATTCAAATCGTGCTCGGGGTGTTGCAAGCGGGTAAATTGATGCGACTGATTCCGACAACAGTCATGATTGGTTTTGTCAACGGTTTGGCCATCATCATTTTCAAGGCTCAAATTGAGTCTTTTAAAGAAAAGGATTGGGACAGCGCGTTTGCGGTGTTTGATTCTGATAGCAATAATATCATTACTTCGAGCGAGGTATCGGCAGTTTTTGCGTCAGAGCTTCCTGATTTGGACTCCACGCAGTTGGCTGCGTACGTCTCGAGCGTCGTATCCGAAGTCGACGCCGACTCGAGCGGGGACATTTCCCCCGCCGAGTTCGAAACCAGTAACGATTATGCTATTCATGGCGGATACGAAGATGTCAGGGTGTGGCGCACACTGGACCAAGCCGTGACTTGGATTATGTTGTTTTACGTCGCCACATCAATGGCCATCGTGTACATTTTACCAAAGTACACAAAAATCATCCCATCGTCTTTGGCGGCGATTATTTGGTGCTTGATATTCGAGCACGCCATCAACCGACCGTTGATTGGTTTAGATACTCCAACCGTGAAAGACCGCGCGGCTGTGAATGGGGCGTTACCGATGTATCACACGCCGCAAGTGAAACTCACGGGGAAATCCTTCATACACGTTTTACCAATCTCCTTCTCCCTCGCCGCCGTGGGGTTGATTGAGTCTGTTTTGACGTTGCAGTTTGTAGATGAAATTTTAGACGACACATCGGACGGCTCGGGTCGATACACACAGGAATGCGTCGCGCAAGGCTTGGCGAATGCCATTTCTGGAATGTTCACATCCATGGGAGGAGATGCGATGATTGGACAGTCGACAATCAACGTCAAATCCGGTGGCTACGGCCGTTTATCCACTACTTTTGCATCGGTGATCTTTCTCGTGTTCGTCGTCGCCGCTTCTCAGGTGATTGAACTCATCCCCCTCGCCGCATTGACGGGGGTGTTGTTTATGATTATCATTTACACCTTTGATTGGACGTGTTTACCGCTCATGTCTGGCAATATCAAGAGCTTAATTTGTGGACGACAAGAAGATGGCACGCGCGTAGATTACGCTGGCCGACGACAGCGCGCGTGCTTCTTCGACACAAATGATCGCATTCGTTGGAAGGATTCGACAATCATCATCTTGGTCACTGTCATCACGGAACGTACCAACTTGGCCATCGCCGTTGGCGTGGGCGTCGTCGTCGCCGCGCTTTTCTACGCTTGGGATAACTCCACGGGCGCGCTCAAAGTCGAGCGTCGCGAAGAGGCGGTATGGGGATGCGAGCGAGGCACCACTCGTGTCGCATACGATGTGCGTGGTGAATTGTTCTTTGGTACTGACAGAGAATTCAAAAATCACTTCCGCGTCGGTCCCGATCCCGAAGACGTCGTCATTTACATGGACAGGTGCAAAATCAAAGACTATTCATCTTTGAATGCGATAAACTCCTTGTACGAACGTTATGCTGACGCCGGTAAAACAGTTCGCGTGCACAACACCGACGCCGATAACAGAAAATTGATTGACTTGCTGGGCGTCAAATTCCTCCCGCAAGTCATCGACGAAGACTTGTCCGTAAGCGGCGTCTCCCACGTCGTCATCCGCGAAGCTCACGCGAAGCGCCCATCATTTTTCGAGGGCACTACCGATGGTGTCAGCTTTGAAGAATCCTAACATGCATTCATTATCATTCATTCATCTTGTAAACGAGCAGCTAGTCGAATTGTTCCCAACCAACTTTTTGGCCACCACCGACGCCATTGCAACGCACGTGCGATTGAATCATGTTCGCGAGCCGTCGATGCGCCAAGGCACTCGGCACCGCTTCGCTCGTGGTCTACGCGTCGACGTCGACGTCGTATTCGCTCGAAGACGCGCGGCGCAGGCGGCAGGGCTCGCCCGAGACGCCGACAGCTCAACCGTCGAGCTCGCGGTTGAAAATCGATCACACCACGCGCACGACGTGGGACGACGATTGGGACGGGCGCGCAGACGATAGCGATGCATTGCGTTCGAACGTGACGCGCGTGGTGTGGTTCGTGAGACACGGTCAGGCGACAGCAGAGGTTTCGGGAGAAGATGACGGCGCGCGGCGGCTCACGGCGCTCGGCGAGCTGCAGGCGAGACGCACAGGCGAACGCTTGCGTGAATTACTTCACGCCGAGGGGGTGCACGCACCAGAAAAGATTACGTATTCGACGATGGTACGGGCAAAAATGACAGCGGACATAATCGCGACGGTGTTTCCAAAAGACGTCGAGCGGCGCGCGGCGGATGTCTTACGCGAGGGCGCGCCGGTGCGTCCAGAACCAGACACGTGGAGGCAAAGCGAAGAGACGCACGTGAAAGACGCGCCTCGCATAGAATCGGCATTTCGCTCGATATGTTATCGCGCATTGCCGCCGGGAACGTCGCGGTCATCATCAACAATGGTGGACGCAGATGCGATGTCGTCGTCGTCGTCGTCGTCATCTGCATCGTCTACGTCGTCATCAACGACGGCATCGTCCAAAATGCCATCGACGACGCACGAAATTGTCGTGTGTCACGCCAACGTCATCCGATATTCCACATTACGTGCGATTCAATGCCCACCCGACGCGTGGCTACGCGCGTCTCTGTACAATGGATCCATCACGCGCGTCGATTTCTTCCCAGACGGCGGTGTGAGCGTCCGAACGTTTGGCGATTGTGGCTTCATGCATCCATCTATGCTCACATTCAATTAAATCAAACGTTTCAATATGTAAAACCACAAACACGCGCGTTGGAAGCAAACATTAAACGCGCGCGCGCCTCCGCGGGCCAGCCCTTTGGCGAGGGGTTTACCACAGCTCTCATTTTTGCCCGTACCACATTTTTGCCCGCACGTCGTCGCGCGCACCGCCGACCGAGGACACCACACGCGACACACCACGAACAATGTCTGAATTCGCCCCTCCGAGCTACACCGGCGACCCGAACAGCGCGCGCTGCCAAGAAGACTACTTCAAGTTGGGGTTCTGGGGTTTGCAAATCGCCCTCGCGTGGAACGCCGTGGGCATGTCGCGCGTCGCTCGCATGAACCCGGGCGTGAACGGGGACACGGCACTGATGCTCAGCGAAGAGGCGGCGAACCGACGACGGGAGGCGAGAGGCAAGGGGCGAATGACGTGGGCGCAATTCGGGGATAAGACGCAAGTGGGGTACCAGCAACGCGCGCTCGAGTTCCGCCGACAAGCAAACATGTAAACGGCAGGCACACGGGAAGAAAGCCGCGAAGTACTTAGTGTTATAACAGTATAGATGATGATGATGACGACGACACAGCTGTGTGTGTGCGTGCGTGAGGTGAGCGCGGCGCGTTTCGGTGGGTCGCGAGACGCCACCAACGAAACCTCGACGACGACATGGACCGTAGCATTGCATAGTAGACAAATGATTGAAACAAAATGATTAATCCACGATTTTCGTGAACGATGCATCATTTGAGACGTGTCCGCACGAAGCACCTCGCGTGAATGCCACGTCGAGTCGTCCTCACAACTCGTCGCGCGATGGCTACCGTTTCGGCATCATCGCCGTCGCCATCGCCCTCGATCGCGACCGTGGTGGACATCGATGCAAGTGCGATACGCATCGTCACTAACGGACCGCGACTGCCGCCGAATACGCGAATTCGTGTGCGAGCGATTTCACAAAAAGACGATGACGCAGAAGATGATGATGATGATGTCGCGCCGCCTGGATTAGACGACACGGTGACGCTCGCCATGTACGGCTGGCGCGCGCGCGCATTCATCGATGACAGAATCGTACATGACGCTGTATTGAACGCGTCGCCACGCATCGAAACGCACGTGATGGACGGCGTAGACACGACGTTGTGCGCGGGACTGGAAGCGGCGACGCTCTCGGCGCGTGTCGGCCAACGGCTCGGGGTCGTCGTGCCGAGCGGTGGCGCGCCGTTCGCCTCAGCCCCGTTCGATGCGCCGAGGGATGTATATATTGAGTATGAGCTTGAGGTGTTGAGCATCGCACGCACGGGAGGATTGTCGGTGGATGCGCGGGACGAGGACGCGAAGCGATTCGCCGACGCTAAGAAATCGGAAGCGAACGCGTTGTTTTCGCGTGGGGAGTACGCGCGTGCGCTGCGGCGGTACGACGATGGCTGCGCTGCACTCGCACGTGTTTTAATGTCTGGAGCAGGGACGCAGGATGACGTCAAGGCGACGGAGCGGGTGTTGGTGACGTTTCACGTAAACGCCGCCGCGACGCTGTTAAAGCTCGAGCGCTTTGTTGACGTGTGCCGTCGATGCGACGACGCACTCTATATCGAAGCGACGAACGTCAAGGCGATGTATAGAAAATCGCAAGCGTTTGAGGCTTTGGGCGAACTCGCGAGCGCGCTTGAGGTGCTTCGCGAGGCGCTTGAATTGAGTAAGGACCGCGCGATTCGTGAAGCGTTTGTGCGCGTGCGTCGGCAAATCACCGCCGCAAATGACGCCGAGCGTGCAGTGTACGGGCGAATGATGGATGGTGACGCCATGGCGGCCATGGAGGCAAAAGAACAAAACGCGACCGTGGAAGCTTCAACGATAAAAGGCGAGATTTCGAGCGGGAGCGTTTTCGAGCGATGCTCAAAGTTTTGTCGCGAACGGCCGTTTGTCGTTGCGTCTGGCGCGTCGATGGTCGTCGTCGCTGCGGTCTTCGTTGCGCGTGCGCGCGGTGATAGAACAAAATAGTATGCATAGAAGCAAAATAGCTCATAGCCAATAGCGTAACAATTACGTTTCACATTCTAAGGAGTTGATTAATTATCGTCTGAGCATTCGCGCAGCTTGCGAACGTATCGCTCGATGAACGAATTAGTCGTTTCCTGTGCGCGAGGAGTTGTTTTCTCGGAGCGATTGGTGTGTGTGTTCATCGTTGGTGATGCGGTGGCGATATTATGCTTAATATCATCGACGGCGGCGTTTCGGCGTTCCAAAGCTGCGCATCGAGCGTTTGCCACCGCGAGCTCCTTCTCAACTCTCGTCACTCGACCGAGCACTTCGGCGAATTCCAACCGAAGTGCTGTGACAATCTCTCTCGCGTCATTGCGTCTGCATTCATGTGGCGTGACTGCGTCTTCTTCATCATCGCCTTCTTCGTCATAGTGTGAGTTGTCGTAAACGTCGTCGTAGTCGTCGCTTTGAAACGACGTCTCGATGTCGTCCGCGTACGTCGATGGCGAAGGCACACGGCGCCAATGTACGTCATTGTGCGATTTAAGCTCGTGTAGCCGTCCATAGTTGGTACTACCCTCATCTTCATCGTGTCCAATGTCATCGCGCGCGGCGATCATGGCGCGGAGGGGCGCGCTCCACGTTCGCGGCGCTTTCAGCGCCCGCCACCGCTTGGCGGTTAAAGACGCGACAACCCCAGGTCGCTCCCGTCGTCGCCTTTCTCGCTCGCGACGCGCGAAATCAATATCCATCGCCTCCACGAGCGCTAGCACGTCACTCACGATTGCTATTTTCACACGAGCAAACCCGCTATCAGAGGTGAATTGTAACGCGCTCGCCTTTGGTTTGTACCCAAAAACATCAATCGTCGCTCTAAACGCGCGCTCGGTGAACCGCAGCGCGTTATCGACGCCCACCAAGTCGTGTCCGCGATTGGCGATCGCCCGCGCCACCGCGGACGAACGCGCGCATAGCGCGTGACGAAGCATGGGCACGAACGCCGACGAATTGCCTCGCGCGAGCGCAGTGTCTATTGGTATTCCTCGTCCGAGCGCTGACCGAAGGGTGGTGAAATCGAATTTGGCGCGATGCAGGGCGCGTTTGAGCGACGCGCACGCGCCTGCGATGTCATGCATCGCAACGTGTGTGTATACGTGAGGCAAGGTATGCGTGTGTATCGACCCGCGTGGCGATTAGACACGCGCGACACGCGCTCGCGCGACTGAGGCTGCAGGCGTCCCGTTGACCCGAGTTGACTACGCGCGTGGTTAACAACGTCGTCGTCGTAACACTATGTGACGCGTTTGTGGTTTTAAAGAATGTAGTCATCACACTAATATCGGTGAAAATAATAAATCGGATTATGGACGCGCATCGCAGGGCTTTTAAATAATTCTCATTGCGACGACTGCGCTCGGCGTAGCAATCGCTCAATCGAGACTCGCTGCTTGCTCGTTTATTCGCGCACCCACGGAGTGTTGGTCGGCGTCCAGTCAACGATACCCGCCTTGTCACCAAACCAAAGCGCAATTTCACGCTCGGCGGATTCGACAGAGTCAGAACCGTGGATGATGTTGCGACCGACTTCAACCGCCCAGTCTCCGCGAATCGTCCCGGGGTTGCTCACCAACGGGTTCGTCTCACCAATCATCAAACGCGCGCTCTTCACCGCACCCGGGCCTTCCCAGATCATCGCCACCACCGGACCAGAGCAAATGTAGTTGACCAAGTCACCGAAGAACGGCTTGGAGGACAAATCTTGGTAGTGTTCCTCCGCCACCGCCTTGGGCGCTTGGTACGTCTTCAAGCCCTTCAACACCATACCCTTCTTTTCGAAGCGAGAGATGATATCGCCCACCGCACCGCGTTGGACACCATCCGGCCTATTTACACAATGCACACACGCGCGTTCGCGGTCAGTATCGCGCTCAAAACATCCACTCGATCGACATCCAAAACGTAAACAATTGACCTCGCGCGCGACGCAACCCTGAAGAAGCACACATTCTTCCCACCCCTACGCGACGACTTCGACGCCTCGATTGATGTTCGCCCCACGACACGCATCACTACACGCACTTGATCATGATGTACGTGCGCTCGGCTTCAAATCGCCCAGCGCGCGTCACCGCACGCGTCGCGCGCGCGTTGGTCGCCTTTCGCCCCTTGGTCATCATCACCTTCTGCGTCGCCGCGCGGCTCGTCATGTGTGCGCTCATGGAGGACATCGTAATTGCGGGTGCGTGTGTGAACCAAGTCTTTCTTTCTCTCTCTCTGTGTGTGTGTGGCTGGCCGTGCGTGCGAACGAAACCGGTCGCGCGTGAACGAATGACGCGTGTGTCGCGGATGGATAGAACGTCACGACACATCGCGACGCGCACGCACCCGCAAACGCATCCGCGAACGCACGGCGCCGCACCACCGCACGCGAAAGAGGTTTCGTGCAGAGCGCGCGTGATGGCATCCTCCGCACCGCGCGCGGCGACGTCGACGACGAGGACGATGAGTGCGTGGAGAAGACCATCGACGACCACGTCATCGATCTCGCCGCGCGCGCGTCGCGCGTGCGCCGTGCGCGCGTCGTCGTCGTCGAATGCGAATGGGAATGGGAGTAATAAAACGTTAGTAAAGGTGTGTGGGATCACCAGCGTGGAGGATTGCGCGGTGGCGACGGCGAGCGGGGCGGACTTTATTGGCATGATTTTGTGGCCGAAGAGCAAGCGTTCGGTGACGGAGGATGTGGCGAAAGCTATCGCGGCGCGTGCGAAAGCGGATGGCGCGATTCCGATCGCGGTGTTTGTTGATGAAGATGCTGCGACTATTGTTCGCGTGTGCGATGCGATCGGTGTTGATCACGCGCAATTGCACGGGGACGGCGCGAGAGACGCGTTGGAGGCGTTGCCGATGCGCATTCGAGCCGTGTGGGTATTAAATGCCGACGCGAATGGGCAAATTGTCACCAAGCTTCCTGGAGATGAAGATAAACTTATCGCTGCGCGGCAAAAGAGTATGTCTGGCGAACAAGGGTGGCGCGCCGCGGTGGATTTTGTCAATGGTCCTCGCCGCGTGGTCGATTGGTTGCTCATCGACGGCGTCAACGCCGGAAGTGGGACGGCGTTCGATTGGACCAAGCTCAAGGCGCCGAGAGGAGCGTCGCGTAAAGGGTGGTTACTTGCTGGTGGTTTGACCCCGGAGAACGTTGCAGAGGCGATTGATGCCGCGCATCCGAATGGAGTTGATGTCGCGAGCGGCGTCGCGGATGCGAGCGGCGTCGCCAAGGATGAAGCCAAGATCAAGGCGTTCGTCGCTAACGCGCGTAACGGCGCGACGACCACCGCGTAAAAGCCAACACCGCAGCAGCAGCATGATAAATAATAGTACTTTCGTTTTTAATTGCACAGAAACTAATAATACAGTAAAATCAACCTACTGGTACTTCATTTAATCGCGGAGCTCTGCGTTGAGCGCCGCTTTGAGCGACGGCGCGCACTCGTCGGCAATGTGCGCCGCCCACGCGGCGTAACCATCATCATTAGGGTGCACACCATCTGCACACGTCAACTGCACGACTACACGCCCACCGTTTTCTTTCGTGACGCGCGCGCGCAAGGCTTCCAAACTCGGTTTCGACACAAAGACGACATTCTCCGCGAGCTCGCTCACGCGGCGCTTTTGCGCGTCCCACGCGTCGTTCATGCGCGTGGCAACCCACACGAGTGGTGGTGGGAACAGCGTCGCCGCCTCGAGCGGTGTCGCCGGGATAACTACCACGCACTTCTCACCGACGACGTCGCGAATATCGCGCACGAGCGCCTCGAGGTCGCGTCTAAATTCCGTCGTCGTGCGTCCGACGATGGAATGTTTCGCGTCATTCAATCCGCACATGAGCACCACCGCGTGCGGCGGCGACGACGACGACGACGACGACGACGACGATGACGACACCATACCACCATCCACCTCATCCTCGCCACCGCGCATCATGGCTTCACGCAACGCCGGTAGAAGTTTCGCGCGCAACGCGCGCACATCCGCGCCTTTATACCCGAGCGCTCGCCACTCCACATCCACATCCAACGCCTCGCCCAGCGCGCGCGCTAACCGTCGCGGCAACGTCGGCCCATCGCATCGATCGCTCGTCGCGCACCCTACACCACACACCGTACTATCGCCCGCCACGAACACCACCCGTCGTCGTCCCGCGGCGCCCGACGATGACGTCGTCGACGTCGTCGTCGTCGTCTGTCGACACTCCAACCCAAACCTCGGCCCTTTCGCCTCCGGCGCCGTCACGTACGTCGCCGTCAACACCCCCGCTTGCGCCGCCGTCGTCACCGTCGTCGCCACCGCCGCGTACGCGCACCCGCGACGCACAAAACCACCACCACCACGCATCTCTCGCTCCACAATCACCGTCCCTTCCCACCGCGAATCCAATCCAATCCAATGAATGAATGAATGAATGAATGAATGAATGAATGCACGCAATGCACGTCGCACTTTGGTCCACCCGAAAACCAAACTCCCAACGCCGAGCCCCACGCGCGTCCTCACCCCCTCACGCGCGCGCGCGCGCTGTGCCGTCCATCGGTCCATCGGTCCATCGGTCCATCGGTCCATCGGTCCATCGATAAATTCAAATAAATGCGATTTTTGTTCAAAT
>Ga0182090_1570153_pt1 | contig 10807 bp, 7 predicted proteins | sample 041ome_24_FD_127767 | JGI IMG/M metagenome (GOLD analysis project Ga0182090, IMG submission 127767) | Metatranscriptome of coastal salt marsh microbial communities from the Groves Creek Marsh, Georgia, USA - 041408BS metaT (Metagenome... | ecosystem: Environmental > Aquatic > Marine > Intertidal... | reverse complement strand
GTTCTTACTCTTGAAAAAAAAACAAAAAAGCAGACCAAGAGGCAAAAAGAGGCAAAACTTTTTCACTCTCATCACACCTCTGTAAAAAAGATGGCCCAAAATGAGACTACTAATGAGAGTAAGAATACGAAGAAGAAGAAGAATCACAAAATCGCACTGAAAGCGACGTTGGTTGGCCACAAAGACGCGGTGTGGTGCGTGGCGTTCGAACCGAACCGAAACGATATTTTGGCCACGTGCTCGAGCGACAAAACGGTGAAGATTTGGAAACGAAATGTTGTAAAGCGCGATGATGATGATGATGATGTGAAGAGTTCGCATCAAACGTGCGAATTCCGATGCGTGTGCACTCTGGACGGCGTCCACGAGCGAACGATTCGATCGGTGTCGTGGTCACCGTGCGGGAGGTATTTGGCGAGCGCGAGCTTTGACGCGACCGTGGCGATATATCAGAGAGCGGAGGATGAAGAGAACGAGGAGGATGATGAGGTAAAATTTGAGTGCGTCGCCGCCTTGGAAGGCCACGAAAACGAGGTGAAAAGCTGCGCGTGGTCGCCGTCGGGTTCACTTTTAGCCACGTGCGGGAGAGATAAGTCGGTTTGGATATGGGAATCCGCGCCTGGAAATCACTTCGAGTGCGTGGCGGTTTTACACGGGCACACTCAGGACGTGAAGAAAGTGAAATGGCACGAAACCGAGGACGTGTTGTATAGCGCGAGTTACGACGATACGGTGAAAACGTGGAAGGAAGATTTAGATGGGGACGATTGGAGTTGCAGCGGGACGACGAAAGCGCACGAAAGCACGGTTTGGGATTTAACTCAGGAGAAAGTGAAAGAGGGGGGGAGATTTGCGACCGTGAGTGACGACGGGTGGGTGAAGATTTGGAAAGCGGGCGGCGCGCAAAGGACGGAGATTAGTGGTAGTAGCAGTAGTAGCGGTAAAAAAGATGACGCGGCACCTTTGGAGTGCAGTTTTAGGAGTGGACACGACCGACCGATATTATGCGTGGACTGGTTAGGCGATGCCAACAGGAAGAATAGCGAGAGTGGTAATAAGAAACAACCGGCAACGTTAGCCGCCGGGGGAGGCGACAACTCGGTGAGAGTCTATCGCGAAAAGGAAACGGGCGTTTGGGAAGAAGCCGCTGCGGTCGTGAACGCGCACGAAGACGACGTGAACGACATCGCGTGGTTTTCAATGGCGAGTGAGAAAGAAGAAACCGAGCAATCGACGAATTATTTCGCCAGCGCCTCGGACGACGGCACCGTGAAAATTTGGACGTTTTGTTCTTCAAACGTCGACGAGTAAAATAGTTTGATAAAATGAACAAAAAGCAGCACGCTTTAAAAGCACGAACCTTCCGCGTACCTCACTTTCGCGCACGTCGCGATGCATTCATTCGCAAAAGTTTCCCCAGTCTCTCCACACACCGGCTGAAACTCCATTACATCCTTCGCTCCTAAACACGCTTCGTACACGCACGCTCGCTTCCTCGGATCGAAGAAAAAAGCGCACGCACCTTCCTCCAAAACAGACAAAGTTTGCACATCACCAGAACTTTCCTCCAAATCGTGTGTGCACCGAAACCAGCACTCGTTCGCGTACGTCGCGTTGTTTTTCGTATCGCACATAGGCCCCCAAGACGATACATTCAGTCCTTTACACCGCTCTCGGCACTTTCCGACGAACGAAGGAGTACGAGTTTGTTTTTGTCCCTCCGAGAACCAAGAAGAAAAAATGCCCCCAAAAATCCTCCTTTTCTCTCCATCATCTTTCGTAGCAGTAGTAGTAGTATCATCACTACTCTTGCTCCCCACCTCCTCCTCGGCGTTCGCAAAGACGCAGAGACGCCATTTTGGCGACACCACCATCACCAACACCACCAACACCAACGCCTTAAGCACTCGTATTTTTTTAATGTGGGCACCCATTTACCATTTTTTGAAGCAAAAAAAGGGGGAACTGCTTCATTAAAAAAAAAGAACAACACTTACGCGCGTTTAATATACACACACACACACACACAAGGAAAAGAGCATCATGCCTCTGACCGACTTGACCAACCGAAACTACCCAACAAAATCCTCCTCTCTGTCCACTTGGGAGGAATGCGATGATGTTTTGCAGCGGCAAAGAAGGAGTACGAATACTTTTAATGTCAAAGTCCCTGCAAAACAACACCCATCGGGAAAACGCACGAATGCGAAGAACACGGGAGGGAGGACGACGGTAAAGTTGACGGACGTGTTCCCATCAAAAACAGCATCAGTCGCAGAGAAAGAAGAAGAGGAGGATTTCTTCGCGAGCAGCGGTAAAGATGAAGCAGTTATCATCGTCGCTACAAAAGGTACGCATTCTTTGCGTCGTCATCATCAAAAGAAGTAGTAACTAATGTGTTCGTCCCCCTCTTCCTCTCTCTTGAAAAAAATGTCAAAACCACCACAGCGAACGCTCAACCAGCAAATACCACGCTCAAATCGGCGAAACATTTGAGTCCTCCGAAGAAGACAACAACAAAAGCGAACACGAACGACGATTCGGACGACGATTGGGAGAGTTGGGGGTGTTCGTCGGAGGACTCAAATGTTGCCGCGGAAGCGAGGAGGAGGAGCGAACAACACACGAAGAAGACGAGCGAACGCGCTTCCGTCCCGCTTGCGAGTAAAAAATTCCAGTGCGTGCCGACGCCAATGGAACAGATTGCGTTGGGTTCCAGTAACAGTAGTAAGCAGCAACAAGCACCGAGGACGCCGTCGTCGAATAGTGCGCGAGGCGGGTTCGGGAGTAACAACAACAATAAGAAAAATTTCACCAGATTATACCGAACGTCCTCGCCCGAGCGCAAGGCGGCTTCGCCAACCGCGCAAGTGATTCAATCTATCGATGAAGCCGTGGACAGCGTTTTGACGAAATCGTACACCGGTTTAGTCGGAGCGGTGAGCTCCTTCGCGTCCACTTTAGATGCAGCGGTCGAAACGACGGCGTTGAAATTGGACCACTTTGCCTCGCAAAAGATGTCGCCGCCGGGCGGGCGTCCGCGGAAGAGCCGAACGACGGAAGACGAAGACCCGATGAGCTCGCCGAACGTGATCAAAATGCGATGCAGAGAGTCGTTAGGCAGCACAAACAGCAGCAATAGAACTAGTACCAGCAGTAGCAACAACAACAAAGACAACGGAGGAGGAGGAGGAGGAGGAGCGGAGGAGACGAAAGCCTCCTCCTCTTCGTCTTCTTGGGAGAACTGGGACGAAGTTGACGACAACAACAAAGAAAACGTCGACCCAAACTTTCCTCAAACCCCTCGCAGGCTCTCCAAACACCTCCTCCAACAAAACAAACATCTCCAACGCTGCAACGCGTCTTTAACCGCCCAAGTGGACGTGGTCGCTCAAAACTTGCGAGAAGAAACCGCGCACCGAAAATTGCTCCAACGCGACATCGACTTGCTCAAAAAACAAAACCTCGGCCTCCAAAAACGCCAACAGAGCAAACACAACAAAGAGGAAGAGGACAAGTTGATGGAACAAGTCCGAGTCCAGTTACAACAGTTGATCAAAGAGAAGAGTGAATTGACCGCGCAGAACGAACGACTGGTCAGGGAGAACGAGCAACTGCACGGATTTTTGTCCCACATGAGTTCCGCCTCGGACGACGACGACTAGGAATAGAGAGAGGAATAGAGAGAGAGAGAAAGAGAGACTCGTCGAAGTAGTACTAATAAACTATTAATAAGAAGAAGAAGAAGAAGAGCTTATTAATGAGATGATAGAATGTGTGCATTTATTTTTACCACGTCTCCCTCAAAATTTGTGCACCATCCCTCTTTTTGCTCCTCTGAACCATTTTCAGCACAGACCAAAAAGCGTATCACAGGAGACAAAATCCTTTTCCAACACGCAATTTTTTGGGCGATTTTGAACCGACCGTTTTTTCTTTTTTTTTGCCATCGTGGCTTTCTGCGTCCCAGAATAGGCCTTTGTTTCGAGGGGAAACCACAACGAGAGAGTATCTTTTTTCCGTCTCGCACACATCCAGCGTATCGTCACTTTTCGCATCGAGAGACGCTTCGACTTCAACGATACGCACGTACACACACGCACAACACAACAGTAGTAAGATGTTTTCTTTGACTCAATCCGCATCTTTTTGCGCGGGCGCGAAAGTAAACGTTGCCGCGCAAAAAAAGCAACAATCCAAAATCTCGAGATCCATCCAAGCGGGCAAAGCGATCAGCTCGGAATCTTTATCCAAGAGAGACTTCCTCTCCGCCGCGGTGTTGTCCTTCGGGTTCCTCTCCGTCGGCGACGCCAACGCGGCGACGAAGAGAGTGAGAAAGTCTTCCTCCGCTGCTGCGGTGAAAAAGTCTCCGGCCGGCACGAAAAAGTCCGCCGCGAAACCCGCGTACAAGCCGAAAGGGAAAACCGTCGTCCCGGCGCCGTCCGTCGCGACGTCGCCTGCGGCGAGACGAGGCCGAAGAGGTGTGCCAATCGCCGGGAAATCCTCCTCTGTTTCCGCGGGTAAGAGAAAAACCAGATCGCCGGCGCAAGCGAGAAAGGGCAAGTATTAATAAATTTAACGATACGCTTCACACGAAGGATGATGAGATGCGCTCGCAGAAAGAGAGAGAGAGAGAGAGAGCGCACGCTTTCCGCTTTAGATTAATGTAAAAGGATAAAGAGAGAGAGATGAGTTGTCGTTTGTCTGCCACACGAAGAAAAAAATACTTGAAAATACCGCTACTATAAACGTTGTAAATATTTATCTTTGCCAATGGTACCGAACGCATGTTATCGAATGAAACACGAATACGAATACGCAACAGCTGGGAAACGACGCTTTTATCACAATTATGAGAAGGCCGAGAGGAGGAGGAGGAGGAGGAGTATATTGGTAGTAGTACTATTCGTTTTTCTCTTCGCGTGTTCGACGACGAGTCTCGTTTTTTTCTAAACGTTTCTCTATTATGCTCGCTCTCGCGGCGAGTTTTTGTATTAGTTTATGGTACATTTTTTAAACGTATTACTCGGAAGCGGCTTTATCCGCTTCCAAGCGTTTCAAAGGCGCGTCGAACGTGGTGAAGTACCCGAGCGTGACCAAACCTAAGACTATTAATATCGCGTAGTCGCCGCTCAGTTTACCGAAGAGTAAGTCGCCGTGTGCCGCGAAGGCTAAGATGGGGACTAAGATGGCCGAGAAGAGGTTGCCGCAGACTTGCTGAAGCGCGACGACGCCGTTTTCATCCTCCGGGTAGGAGACTTCCACGGCCAACTCGGCACAAATCGGCTGGACGGGGCCGACGGTGAACCCCAGGAGGACTAAACTAAATAGGACGTACGCGTCCGGTATGACTTCTCCCGCGCCAATTGGAATCAAGAGGAATACGGAGAGGATGATCAAAGCCAAGGAGACCGGTTTATACTTCTTGGACCGATCGACGTAGCCGCCTAAAAAGATGGATCCAAACATGATGGCCAATTGAAACGCCGCGCCAAACTCGTCGGCTTCGAACGCGTTTTCCACCCCCGCTTTCCCTAAAGTTGTTCCAATAAACGCCGAAACGTTGTTTGAAATGGCAATAGAAGCTACAAATGCAGCCGTTGGCTGCCAAAATCCCGGCGTGTTCAACAAACGTTTACATAAAGCCGGGAAATTTAACTCGGCTAACTCGTCTTTGCCCATATTCTGCGACGCGTCGACGTCGCGCGATGCCTCTTCGGCTTTGCATCTACGTTTTCTCTCTTTTTCCTGTTGCATTTGCGATAAACTCGGCGGCGTCGGTGGTTTCTCTTGAAACTGTATGAACGCGCCAATAGTCACGATTCCACTCAGTAAAGTAATCAACGAAAAATACCCATTTAAACCTTCGTTGGTTTGTCCCATCAATCCGCCGACGAGGAAGGCGACCGCTATGCCAATCTGGTTCGCGTTTATCGCGATCGACGTCGATAACGCTCTCTCGTCTTTGCCGAACCACCTCGACGACAATAAAGTAGGTGTGCATTGAAAAAATGGCTGCGCAGCTCCAACTAAAACAGTGCCTACCACTTCTTCGGTATACGAAGGCATAAACGACGCGAACGGAATGAAATCGTTAAACTCTAATCCCGACCGTAAAGCGCACCCAAACGTCATCAAAGCCGCCGCGCTCACCACGACGTTTCGCAAACCAAACTTCCCGACAATCTGCGGCTCCAAGAAACAAAACGCGACGTTCGTAAATAAAAACACGTCGATCAACGTTTCCGGACTTCGATGAAAAATCGAATCCCAGGTCCCCGGCGTTGCCGCAACTGAAAAGCACACCCAATCGGAAATCAACGCTAAACAGGCGAGATAGCCGAGTTGAACCCATCGTTGGGAATAGAGGATGATTTTTTCCTCATCATCTCCTTCCTCGAAATCGGGTTTTATCGACGACGATGAAGATGATGATGATGAAGAAGACGCTTTCGCCGTCACGTTTCTCTTATCCGCTTTTTCATCAATTAAATTCGGTAACAAACTCTTCCCTCCTTTAGATATCATCGAACAAAAGCCCGGCGACGGCGGAAGACTTCCTTGACGACGCACGCGACGACGAGGAGGAGGAGGAGGAACAAAACGCGTCGTCTGAATCGTTTTAGTATTCTTCATCGTCGTCGCGCGTTGAACTCGAGCGCCGCCGCCGCTGAATGTGTTTCTTCTTTGCGATGAAGATATCGACGGCATCGACGTCGCCGCCTTTCCCGAAATCTGAGACATTGAGACGACGGAAACCTGTGAATAATCGAGCGTCGCGCGGGTGCGGATGTGTGTGCTTACAAATATATATGTATATACTATGCGCTGAGTTTGTGGAGATGTGGAAGGAGCGCGTGATAAATAGTGTTTATGCCGTGCGCGCGCAGCGCTCTTATTTTGTGTAGAAAAGAAACTAACAAACTCTCGTGGTATTCGAAACATCCTCTCTGGAAGCGTCGTCGTTTTCCGCGTCGTCTAATTCTTCTGCAAATTCCAGAATGTTTTGTTTCGTGCATTCAGCAATCTCCGTCAGCGCTTCGTGCGTTAAAAACGCTTGATGCGGCGTCACTAACACTTGAGGCAAAGACGAGAGCTGCGCCATGGTATCGTCCCAATATAACATTTTTTCTTCGACGGTTAAGTTGGAAAAGTCTTTGAAGAAAATCTTCTCCTCGGATTCGTAAACGTCTATGCCTAAACTGCCGAGCTTCCCGAGACGAAGTCCGCAGATGACGTCTTTGATGTTCAGAAGGCCTCCACGAGAGGTGTTGATGAGCATGGCGCCTCTCTTCATCGAATCGATTTCCTTCTCCGCGATGAAGTGTTTCGTGTGCTCGTTGAGCGGTAAATGGAGACTGATGATGTCGCTATTCTTTAACACGGTTTCGACGTCGTCGCAATATTGACCGACAAACTCTCGCTTTTGTTTCAAGTCGTAGCCTAAAACGCTCATGCCAAACCCGTTGGCGCAAATATTCGCCAAGCCTCGTCCGATTTTTCCCGTTCCTACGACGCCGAGCGTTTTGCCTCGCATCGAGAACCCAACCAACCCATCTAAAGTGAAATTCCCAGACTTGACGCGCGAATGCGAGATCATGAGTTTCCTATTCAACGCTAAGATCAACGCCATGGCGTGTTCTGCTATTGAGAGCGGATCGTACATCGGCACCCGGTACACGAGCACGCCGAATTTTTTACAACTTTCCACGTCTACTTTATCGAAGCCAGCGCATCTTAACGCGATCATTTTTACCCCACACTTCTCACTCAATCTTTCTATAACGTCCGCGGATAAATCGTCGTTCACGAAGCAACACATCGCGTCGTACCCGTGAGCTAAATCGACCGTTTCTATTGTTAATCTAGGTTTGAGAAAAGTCACGTGGAAATGTGAATTCAGTTGCTTTTCCAAAATCTCTCGCTCGTAATCAGACGTGGAAAAGACGACAACCTTTAGCTTCTTCTTACTAGAAGAAGCGTAACATCGCTCGTTCGATGCTCTAGAACGTCGTCTGTTCTCGCTTCTTTGGGGTTTTAGTCGTAATAAAGTGCGCTGTTGTTGCGACGAGAGCAGTTTGTGCGCGCGCATTTTGATTTTTAACTGTGGCTTTTCTTAGATATTTTACAACACACAACTGCTTATAGTATTATTATTATCGCGGCTTGGTGGCTTCATCTTGGCTTTTGAGTTCTTGCGCGACGGATTCGTCTATGGATTGCGTCAGAGGGTCTCTTTCTCTCTTGATGCGCTTATAGCTCCCGCTGCCTATTTGCTTCAAATCCTGGGTCGCCGCTTTGAGTTCTTCCGACTCCGCCATGGCGTTCAAGTTTGCGGATGCGGCTTCGTTCCAGCTGCTCGTGACTTCGCACGCCTCGAGCTCGTCCGAGGAGAGGTTGGCGGCATCGTCGGAACAGTTGCCGAGAGGTAACTCTGGGCCGGCGATTTTCATGGCCACTTCGACCGCGACCGGGGTTAACGCCATGGATAAGATGACGACGCAGACTAAAACTTCTTCTAATTTTTGCGGGAAGAGGTTACCGGCGCCGGTGGAGGTGGCTTGACCAAAGATAACGAACGCAAATTCGCCGCCTTGGGAGAGGACCGCGCCGGCGACCAAGGCTTCGCGCCAGGAAAGGCCAACGAGTGGGCCAAGTGCGGTGACGACGCCGGTTTTGGTGGCCATCAAAGTCGTGGTCATGATCAAAATAATCGGGAACATTTCGATGGCCAACGGGACGTCGATGGTCGTGCCAATGGTCACGAAGAAAAGCGAAAGGAATAAACCTTTGAACGCGTTCAGCTCGTTGATGATTTGGTGCGCGTATTTCGTGTCCGCCAAAACGATACCGGCGAGGAACGCTCCCAACGAGTCGCTAAAACCAATCGCAGAACAGGCGAAGGAGAAGCCGAAGAGAGTGAGCAAGGACATGGCGACGAAAACATCCGTCCCAGCTTCCGCCGCTTCCACGGCTTCGAAACCAACCAACGCGAGCGATCTCCCAGCAAACGCTAGCGCGCCGAGATCGAGCATGGACGTCGCGCCGCCAGCTGCCATGACGCCCATATCCATGCTCGCTCCTCCGCCGCTCGCTGCCGCCATGGACAACACCGGCAACAAAATAATAAACGGCACGACCGCTAAATCTTGAAACAAAAGCACCCCCAACGATGCGGTTCCAAACTTTGTCGCCAATTGTTGCTTATCTTGCAACAACTGCAAACCAAACGCGCTCGAAGATAAAGACAACGCGAAACCAATCACCACCGCCTCTAACGTCGAAGTCACCTGTAACATCTCGTTGTTCCCCGGTTGTACAAACTCTAAAACTTTCGTCCCGATGGCGTTCCCTGCTGGCAACAACGCCATAGCGAAGAGCACGTTCACCGCCGCGACTTGCGTGAAACCTAAACCGAACGCGTATTTCGCCAACGCTTTCAATCTCGTAATCGACAACTCCAAACCCATCTCGAATAACAAAAACTGAATCCCGAGCTCGCAAAACTGATCCACCTCTTGGTTCTCGATGAACAACCCGAGCTTATTCAAACCTAGACCGGCGGCTAAGAAACCCAACACCGGAGATAATTTAAACTTTCTAAACGTCGGCACGATAACCACGACCGAGAGTAAAAGCAAACCGACGTCCACATCCACCGACTTCAAAACCTTCGTCCACTCGTTATCGTCCAGGGTCGCTCCGGATTCTACCCCGTCTCTCGTTTCCTTCACCAACTCGTTCACGAATGCCCTCGGATTCTCCGCGGCTTGTATAATCACCCCAGTCGGTAACTGTTCCTCTTCGATTCCAGAATCGAGCAATCCCATCGCGTCTTGTGCGCGTTCGACGAATATTTTCACGATGGATGCCGGCGTTTGGTCTCCGTCTAAGCGCGGCGTCGGGAGGTACACGTCCGCCAAGAATAGAGCATTTTTAGTAATGATGTTGTTCCTATTATCGCGACGAAGAATGCTTTCTGGGAAAATTTTGCTCGCATCATCGTTATCTTCCGAAGAAGAATCTACCAACACCGTACTTACGCCGTACTTTGCGAGGACTCCATTAAACCCGTCGCTCGTCCTCGTCGGCGGCGTCGCGACAAAACGAACTTCTTCTCCACTCCTACTCGTCATCATCTCGCTCTGTTGTTCTCCATAAAACGCATCCATCGTCGTCATCGCGGCGCAGCACACTTTCGCCGATGATTTACTCCTACCGTAATAGTTCTTCCTTCTTCGTCCTCCTCCTCCTTTTCCTCCTCCTCGACCACCACCGAAATCATCATCGCGCAAATATATACAAGAAGGAGAAGAAGACCCCCCGCAAAAGCCGCTGCTTTTGCTACTGCTCGCGAATTGATGCGACGCCGCTCGTTCTCTCGCGGTCTTTTTCGTTTTCGTGCTCCGCGAGACGTGTCCTACTCCTCCTCCTCCTCCTCGGGAACGAACGACCATCATCTCTCTCTAATCTTCGTCTTCGTCGTCTTCTTTAAACGCTACACGAAACAGGCGCGCTAAACTCTGCACAAAATCGTCTCCTCCGAAACTCGTTCACGTCGTCGTTTACGTCGTCGTCGTCCGTACTATATATATATATATATATATATGTGTGAGAGCACAGAGAGAGAGCACAAAAGGAGCGCTTTCGGGGAAAACGTTGTTAGAATTTGTGTTTGTTCGAGTTACGTGTGACGTGACCGAAAAGATACGCAAAAAAAAATATCGTTCAAACAAAGAGAGCGAAAGTTTTGTTTTGTGTGTCGTCGTCGCCAAAAAGAAGTAAAAAAGAAGTGTTTTGGTGTCTG
>Ga0182090_1249787_pt1 | contig 10825 bp, 6 predicted proteins | sample 041ome_24_FD_127767 | JGI IMG/M metagenome (GOLD analysis project Ga0182090, IMG submission 127767) | Metatranscriptome of coastal salt marsh microbial communities from the Groves Creek Marsh, Georgia, USA - 041408BS metaT (Metagenome... | ecosystem: Environmental > Aquatic > Marine > Intertidal... | reverse complement strand
GTGTTTTGATGCAAAAAGAAAAAAAAAAGAAGAAAAAAACGAAACCTCTGCCCCCTCACAAACACAAAAAAAAGAAAAAAAATATGCAACAAAAACAAGGAGGAAAAACGAACACCACGGCGACGACGACGACGTCTTCGTCAAAGTTCAACACCAACAACGCCAACACTATTATGGTGGTGCGACCGAGAGCGAACAACGCGCACTTGTTTAAAAAAGCGAGGTAGGTTTTATGGGGAGTTTCTTCTTCTCGCGGTGTTTTTTTTTACGCGCTTTGTTTACGTGTGCGACGAGTTTTACGGACGGAAAAAAAACGGGTCTCTTTTCTTACTTCGCGCGAACGTTTTCTTTTGTTTTGGTATCTCTGAACCTCCTTTGTGCAACGAACGACAGGATGATCGAAGAGGAGGACGATTTGGAGGACGATTTGGACGACGAGTTTAAGCTCGAAAGAAGCGATGAAGAGGACGAGGTGATGGGTTCAGGCGAAGACGACGTCGAGGAACACTCAGAAGAGCTCGAGGAAGAAGAGGTGGAAAGAGAAGAAGAGAAAGAAGAAAAGGTAAACGAGGAGGCGAAAGAAGTTAACGAACAAGAACAAGAACAACAACAAAAAGAACAGCGCGAGGCAACGACTTCTGCGCCTCGAAACGCGGAATTGATACAGCCGCGAAATTTACAGATCGCGCTCACGAAAGTCGTCGCGCGCGGCGAAGAAGATTTTACGAATCCGGCGAGCACAAACGCCATCAAGAGGAAAGTTTTACCTCCGACGCCGGGGAATACGCCGGTGGAAATGGCGGTAGAAGGTGCAGAAAAGGTTAACGCGATGACGAAGGAACAATCGAAAACATCGTCGTCGAATTTGCTTTTGAAGCAACGCTCGATGTTACCACCGACGATGACTTCGCCGTCGAAGAAGAAGCGCCGAGGCGAAGGCGGTAAGGAAAACGCGGCGAAACCGAGATCTGCAGAGGATCTTCCCATCCCCACTAATACCGCGACCGCCGTAGCTACGAAAGGGATGAAAGAGAGTACCAACGCCCCAAAGTCATCTGCGCAGGTTCCACCACTCGAAACGAACGCTAACCGTGATTGTTTGGAGGACGAGAAGCGTTACGCCGCGGAGGCTATCGATCTCACCAGTCGATTGGAGAAGTTACTCGACGAAGCTAAAGAACTAACAAATCGAAGCACGAACACGGCATTGCAATTAACCGTGGCGTCGTGTGAATTTCATTTCGCGGTAAACCCGGCAAAAATAAAACAGATTAAAGAGTATACGAAACAGGCCGAGGAGATTCTCGCTCGAGAGGAGTTGCGCAAACCGAGGGTAAGCGCAACGGCGGCGAAAAAGTAAACGCGATGGAAGGACTTACTATTAATGTACAATATAAGAAAAGATACACACGGAAATACTATTACTATTATTACTAAATATCATACTAACACTACTTAATGCATACTAGAAAAGCTATGCTGATGTAAACGCTGATGCCGTTGCAAATCCAGGTAAAATGGTCGCGTACGCTTCCTCGTCCTTTTCGTTGGATTTTTGAGCGTTAAAAGTACGACTCTTCTTGCGGCGACTATGAGCGTTGGCAAAGAAATCCCCAACCTTCACATCGCCCAACTGTCGTCCGTCAACGTAGTTGGACCAATCCACTTGGACGGTACTCATCAAATAACTCCTAATCTGCGGTGACTGCGCTCTTTGGAAAACTTCTCTCAACGTGATTTCCTCCGCGTTGTCCCTCTTCAAATACTCGTACAGGAACCTCGTAAACCGATCGGAAACGGCCAGACCGATATCATTTCTCGTCCCGTGCGCGTAACTGTTTTCACCTTTCATCGAAGACGCGACTGCGATAATATTCCTCAATCCGTTAAACCTTTTAAACATCGTCCCAGCTTGACACGTGTCCACGACGAACAACAACTCGTTGTACCGTTTCATCTCGCGCATCTTCGTAAACGCGTTTTGCAAATCCATCGAGGTGATTTCTTTTTGGTCCTGGAACTTTAAAAACTCGTCACCGCCGTGACCGGTGAGGTAGAAGAGAATGTTCGAGTTTTCGTCCGTCCGCAATCGTTTCGAGTTGGGTAGATTGAGTAGTACGCTACCGTCATCATCATCGCTCTCGTCCTCCTCGGAGTTATAGTAGTGCGCGTCCAACAATACCCTCAATACATTCGCTGGCGTCACCTCGTCGCCTCGATAATCCACCTCTATATCCTCCGTATACACGTTATTCTCGTACCCGCTATCGTCTGTGAACACTTCCCCGGCGCGAACGTTCCGGCTGTTACACGCGTAGTCGTCCGCCACCATCAAGATAATATTCTCGTCCGGAATACCTAATCGTTTAATCGTTTTGTAAATAGCCAACGTGTTCGCGGCGTGGCGGTAGTTGAACCAAAAGCGCGACGCATCCACGAGAATCGCGTGATTGTTTGTTTTTTGTTTATGTTGTCCACCAAAGTGATCGTCTTCGGCGAAAGCACCACACAACCACCACGCGCAGCGTCCGCCTTCTAATCCGCTTTGTTCAACAGAAACAAAGCCGAGGAGGAGAAAAAGAAGACAAAGAAGAAGACGACAAAAACGGCTGTTCAAGCGCCGCCCCCGTCGTAAAACATCCCTCTTCTTTGAAGCAAAATCATCGTCGTGGAAACGTTTTCTTCTCATCTCTGTCTCTCTCTGTCTCTCTCTGTCTCTCTCTCTCTCTCTCTCTCTCTCGAGAAGAGAGAGAAAGGGGGCAAAGGCAGTCATGGAGAATTTTGGAGAAGTCCTCCAAGAGAGGTTAGGGTTTCAATTGTAACCCTAAACAGATATTTGCCAGCCGATTCGATTCAATCCAACGCAACAATTCAATTTCTCCATTACGTACTACTCTCTTCTTTCCGCGCGAATATATATATACTATATATATATTTAAACCAACTCTTTAAGAAGAAGAAGAAGAAGAAGAAGAATAACGCACTACTGTTTTACTGTTAAAGAAGATCTTTTGCATCACCATATATAACACATACATTAGTAATAATGTCATCCGAAGAATTAAAAATAATCGACGCCTCGATCATCTCCGGCGAAGAGTGGTTCACCCAAGTGTTCAAAACCAAACTGGACGAAATGATGGCATCCGCACCGAAAGATTTTGAAGTCAAAGAAGATACCGGCGCCGAGGGTGGGTTCTTTAAATCCGGCGAAGATTTCGTCGACAAGGAGAAGTTGAAGAAGGAACACTTCGCGAAACAACGATTGGCAATTCTGAACGAATGCCACGAACTGCTCAAGGAGGAAATGAGGGAGATTTTGATTTCGAAAACGGAACGCAAACGCGTCGCGAAAGAATTGATCGAGAATTTGAGAAAGGACGCGGAGAAGGAAGTCGCGAACGCGGTTGCGATTGCAAACGCGGAAAGAACGAAAGTTGCGGCACAAATCGCGGAGAAGAAGGCGAAGGCTGAAGCCGAGGCGAAGAAGCAAGCGGCGAAGGAAGCGGCGGAAGCGGCGGCGAAGGAGGAGAAGGCGAAGAAGGAAGCCGAGGAGGCGGCAGGAGTACAGGTGGAGCTCGAGAAGAAAGCGACGTTGACCAAGCAAAAGAGCATGGCGCCAGAGGCTTCGGAAAAGGATAAGGCGGAAGCGACGGCGGCGGAAGAGGCGGCGAAGAAGGCCAAGGAGGAGGAAGCCGCCGCCGCGAAGAAAGCCGAGGAGGAAGCCAAGGCGAAAGCGGCAGCAGAGAAGGCGGCGAAAGAAGCCGAGGAAGCCGCCGCAAAAGCGGAAGCCGAAGAAAAAGCGGCGGAAGCGGCGAAACAAGCCGCTTTGGAGAAGCAAAAAGCGGCCGAGGAGGCGGAGAAAGAACGCATCGCCGCGGCGAAAGCTGAGGAGGAACGGTTGGCCAAGATTGCCGCGGAAGAAGAAGCAAAGAAGGCGGCAGAAAAGGCGGAAATGGAGAAATTACGCGCAGAAGCGCAAAAGATCGCCGACGAAGCCGCGAAGAAGGCGGAAGAGGAAGAAAAGGCGGCAGCGAAGGCGGCGAAAGAAGCCGAGGAGAAGGTTGCCAAAGCCAAGAAGGCGGCGGAAGAGTTGGAAGCTGCGAAAGCGTCCGCGCAGTTGACCAAACAAAAGTCCGCAGCTGCGAATGCGTCGCCCAAGGAGGTAAAAGAAGCGGAGAAGGCGACCGAGGAAGTCGAAAAGAAGGAAGCTGCCTTGAAGAGAGCCGAATCCGAAAAGAAAGAGGCGGAGGACAAGTACTCGGAGTACAAGGACAAGGCGATGGAAGCGGCGAACCAAGCCAAGGCGAAAGCGTTGGAGGCGAAGGACTTCGCGGCGAAGAAAGGCAAGGAAGCCTACGAAGCCGCACAAAAGAAGGCGCAGGAATTGTCCAAGATTGCGCAAGAGAAAGGGTGCTGCATCATCCAATAATCACCCACACAATAATAAAAAATATCAAACGCTTTATGATGTGAACTTTTAATATATACTTATTTATTTATCCACTACTACGATGCTGCTACGCTACTACTTCTGCTCGCATAAGCTAAACGCATAGAATACTTTTCCCCTTTCAAGCCGCCGCGTCGTACAAAGACGATCGCAGCGCATTCGTTTTTACCTTTTTCGTTTCTAGGATTAACTTGCCGACCGAGCCGTTGGAGGTGATGGTGTAATCCACGACTTCTTCGCTAAACGCATCAACGACGGATTTGAGACACTTTTGCGGCGCTCGTAAAAACTTACGCAAAAGTTTGGAGACCATGGCATCGTGTGATTTCAAAATACCGTGTTTGGCGCCGACGACAATGACGGAAAGAAGATTGGATTGACCTTGATTCTTCGCGCGATGTTGCGCCGCTAACTTTTCCAAAGCGATCGAGGCATCGCCGGAGTAATTCTTCTCCATTACTTCTTTCTCTTGCCCATCCATGCTCAATCTTTTGGCCGAAACGACATCGCTCGCCACCGACGATAACGGGCCGAAGAATTCGTCCTCGGAACCGTTGATGCACAAAACTGGGCAATTCGAACTCCAACTCGAACCGAACGTTCCCGCGAACCATCCTTTTAAACCGTCGGTAAAGTAGCTCGGTTCGAAGGGATACGCGATAGCAATTCGTGCTTTCACTACTGATTTTGACGATGCAGTCGCGTAGTTATTCATGAAAGTCTTATCGTTCAGCATCCCGAGAACTGCGGCGCCTTCCGAGTTTCCAACTAAGGCCACGCCGGCGTTTTTGATAAAGTCAGGTAACGTCAATAAAATGTGTGAGACGACGACAGATTTCAACTTCAACGCCGCGTCGTATTGCTTCTTTAGAAACGAGTCTTCGATGAAGGACTTCGCGGACGATTTATATACCAAACTTCCACTCGCGCTTTGTTTCGCGCCGGTCGTCGCATCGGTGGCAACGTCGTACAAAGCGAAATCGTTCCAATACGAATCTTCCTCCTTCGTTATTTCATTCTCTTCTTCCGCGGCGCTGTCCTCGCGAAGATCTTTCCTCGGGCGGTAGCGCAAATGCATCGGCCACGCCATATCGTCTGGTGCTATCACCACGTGTCCCATGCTTGCAAATCTTCTGACGTACCTCAACGTGTCTCCCGCTACGCCTCCGGAACCGGGTATGACTACCATGTATTTCAACGCCGAGGATTCCTTATTTTCTGTCGTCGTCGTCCCGTTGCCACTACTCATCTCGTTCGTGCTGCTATGCGTGCTACTGCTGCTTCTATTGTTATCAACATTACTACTTACTTTATTACCACCACCCCCATTTGAACTCTCGTTGTTGTTGTTCTCCGCGAACGACGTCGAGGCAGAAGTCGTCATAGGCTCGGAAGGAGCACTCGTCACCACCTCGTGTATCGCCTTCAACACCACGTAAAACGAATACAAACTCCTCGACCCGAGCTCTTCGTCCCGCTCGTTCTCCCCGGGCGTCGGCGTCGTCGGTCGACTCTGCGATGTCATCGTCGCCGTTTTCGCTTTCACCGGCGACAAAGATGAAGACGACTGATTGTGCGCCGTCGTCAAGTTTGGCGTCGACTGATGCGAATACTGATGCGTCATCGACGACAAAGGCGCCGTCGTCGCGCTCGTCGTCGGCAGCGGCGGCGGCGTCATTCTTAAATTTCTGAACGCCAGATCCATGCTCGACCGCCGACTGCTGCTCGCGCTGTTGTTGTTTCTCGACTCCTCCGTCTCCTCCGGAGTGTTCTTTTCCGTCCTCTCGCTTTTGTTGTTTTGTTCTCCTCCTTTTCCTCCCTCTCCGAATCCTTCTAAAGTCTTCCCTAACAAAGCGCCTCGTTTTGTCGTCACCGTCCTCGACGACGTCAAGACCTCTTGGCTGGCGCATTTTGAGAACCGAACGACGCCTAACGCTTTCGCTAACTGGTCCACTCGGCCGATCCAAATATCATTTTTTGTATCGCGCTTTTCATCGTCGTTCTTCTCATCCGGCGGATGGCTTTTCGCGTTCGGACGAAGCGGGCGAGAATGATGGTTTTGATGACGAAGAAAAAACGACGGAGGTAACGCGACGACGGAGCTTTCGTGGCAGCTGTTCAAGCACGTGGCGACGTCCGAGGCGGTCAGGAGTGCTTGTGATTGCACTTGGTCGTCGTCCTTTCCTTCTTCTTGGTCTTCCGCTCTCCGAGACATAGTCTTCTTATAGTCTGCGTTGTGGGGAAATCGAAGCGAAATCACTTCACTTCTCTGCTGCCTTTTCGCGCGCAGAAAGAAGCAGCGAAAAAGAAGAAGACGAAGAAGACGACGCAAAGATGACGACGTTGAAGAAACAGCACAACAAACGTATGAAGCGGAGACGTCGATTGCTCGTTCTCTTCGTTCTCTTCCTCCTCTTTCTCTTCGTCTTTTTCCTCCAACGAGGGACGGAGACTTTGTCGTACTTGCAAAGATTCCTCATCCGAGACCCGGGTGAGGACCCGTACGAGCACAACTCCATGTCGCGTGGGGACGTGTGCGAAGACCGAGGGTTCCACTACGACGGATTAAGCTTTTTAGACCCACACAAAACGCGCCTGAGCGGAACGGATTTCGAAAAGTACGAGAGAGAGAAAAATCTGTTCCAAAGTGCTCTGTGTCACCACCAGTTTAAGACGAAGTTTGACGATATGCGAGCGACGAATGCGAAACCGCTGGTCTACGCGGACGACGATCCAACCGCAGGGTTTGGGAGCCGAGTGTTGCGAGTGTGTTCGGCGTTCTTCGCGTCGGTACATTTTGGACGACCGTTCGCGTACGCGAAAGTTGGACGGTGGACGTATAGTAAGTGCGCGAGTCGCGGGAACGATTGTTACTTTCAGAAAATCACGAGCGCGCAGACGGAGTACGAGACGCCGGAAGGGGTGTACCGAGGCGAAGGGGCGCTGGTGAAGGAAGAGGAGAAAGACGAGGAGTTGATTTGGACGCGAGGGAGTTTGGATGGGTTTCAGAAGGAGCACAACGCTGGAATTGGGTGGATGAAAGATTTGAAAAAGGCGTTAAACGGGTTCGAGATGCCGAGCGGGAGAGGCGGATGTTGGGTCGTGTCGCAGTTTTTGTATTACATTTTACACCCGAACGAGAAATTAGATCGAGTGTTGCGATTGGAGAAGAAACGGATGGGGTGGGAAACCGAGGAGAGAAGAGAACCGGTGGCGGCGATTCACGTGCGACACGGCGATCGCGCGCAGAGAGGCCACCAAGGGTCCAACTTGCAAATTGAACAGTTTTTAGCGCGCTTGCGAAAACTCGATCCGAAGTGTAAGAAGGTTCTGTTGATGACGGAAGATGGGGAAGTCATCGACGACGCCATCAAGAACTTTGGGAAAGAGTTTCACTTTTATTACACCACGATTCAGCCGAGACACAACGATGACATCAATCGATTGTTGAAAGAAGGCAAATTAGATCCGGAGAATGAGATTCACAACGCGCTCGTGAATTTGTATTTAGCCGCAGACGCGGATTACTTTTTAGGCCATTTATCGAGCACGTGGGGGAGAGTTGTTTTACTGTTATCGTACGGCAAGTACGGGTGCTTCCAAAAGATGGACCTGATGGAATCCACGTGGAAAAGTCGATGGGGATTTAGTTCGTGTTCCACCGAGGAGTGGGAAAAAGAAGCGAAGAAGTTTGAGTGTAGAAACTAGTTTTGATGATGAGCGTTTTGCGTGCTACGTAGCGTATAATAGTTTTCACCCCCGGTCTGTCTTCGTCTAAATCTATCTATCCGTGTATTTACTCTCTCTCGCGTCCGAAAATGTCTGTTCTTTTCTTCTTAGGCGGAGGAGGAGGTTGCTCCTTTTTCTTCCCGCCGCCGAACAAGCTTTTAAACACGTTGTTCTCGTTCTCTTCCTCTTCTTCTTCCTCTTCTTCTTCCTTTTCGTTTCTCCTCCCGAACGACGAGGAAAACGGCACTTTGCCGCTTTTGAACACGCCTTCATTTTTCTTCCACGTCGGCGTGATCCCGTTCGAATTCTTCTCCACGATTTTCTTCGCCTGTTTCTTCTGCCTCCGCTCGTCCCCCATGTTCTTCGCCCCGAGCGCGACTTTAAACGCGAGTTTCCCGCCTTCCTTGATCCCGGTCGCCGCGGCTTTGGCGACAATCGGCGTCGCCACTTTCACCGTCTCCACGCTCACTTTCTGAACAATCTTCGCCCCTTTTTGAACGCTCGGATTGTTCGCGATTCGTTCGCCTCTCTTGAACGTCTCCCACGTTCCTTTCACGAGAAAGTTCTGTCGCGTTTCCTTCTCCACGCCGTCCAGAATGCCATCCACCCCTTTGACCACTTTCCGCATCAAATCAGATTCTTCTTCTTCTTCTTCGAAATATTCGTCTTCTTCTTTGCTCTCGTTCATTCGTTCCTCCTCTGAATCTTCGTACATCTCTTCCGCTAAAATCGCCGCTTTTGATTTCATCACCGATGGTACTTCCACCTCTGCACTCCTCCTCGTCGACGACGACGCAGACATCATCGTCATCGTCTCGCGCGCATCTTTCTTTACGTTCTTTCGCGCTTTCTTGCTCACATCAAACAAGGTTTTCCTGTTCGACGGTCGATCGTCGTCGAAGAGTTCGTCTAAATCATAACGCGCATCGTCGTCGTCGTCATCGAATGAAACGCTCTTCGTCGTCGTCGTTGTTCTTCTTCTTGTTCTTCTTCTTCTTCTTCGAGAGGAAGAGATGCACGAAGGAAACGCAGGCGTGGAAAAGGCGGTCGAAATCTTCATTTTAAGTGAAGATTGTACGCAAACTTGTATCGCGCGAGAGTACCTTTGTGTAGGTGCGTGCCAGAGTCTGCGTGCTCCGCGCGCTTTCCTCTCTCTTTGTCTGCGTTTGCGCGCGAAGAAAGAAGAATGGAATCGACGAGAGGGAAAGAAACGACGACGGGAAAAGAAACGACGGTGTACGTGGGGAAAATCCCATCGGAAATCACGAACCAACAGATTACGTCGATACTGAAAACGTGCGGGAACCTCTCGGAATGGAAACGGACGCGAGATATCGAACCACCCGATTATAAGTATAAACCGTTCGGGTTCGCGACGTTTGAAACGTTAGAGGGTGTTTTAGCGGCGATGCGAGTTTTGGACGGGATGCAATTGTACGAGAACGTGGACGAGCAGTTGAAAGCGAGGACGGAGACGTTGTTATTGAACGTGAATCAAGCGACGAAGATAGCGGCGGAGAAGTTTAACGAGGAAAGGCGAGAGAAAGGATTAGGCGAGAAGGATGGGGAGGAGGATTACGAGAGGAAGAGGAAGATTGAGAAGATCATGAAAGGCGAGATGATGGATCCGGCGGAGGACGAAGACGTCGACGCGGGTGAATTCTCGGAGGAAAAAGAGTTAGAAGATAAGGACGAGGAGGATATTCAAAGTGGCGCGAAAAGAGCGACGACGACCACGACGACGACAACGAAGTCTTCGCAAGAGAAACTGCGAACGGCGTCTATGCTCACGAACCAAATTTCTACGAATAAGAGCACGAGCGCCGGAGGGACGAAAACGGAAACCACCGGCCCCAAAACAGCCGGAGCGATGCAACACGAAGACGGAGAAGTCGGTCGAGCGAGTGGTGGACAATATCCGAACCAAGGGGATAATAATATCCCGGCGAAACCTCTGACCAAACGCCAACGCGAAGAGAAACGAAGAGAGGATGAAAAACGAAGAAACGAACAGAGAGAATTCGGAAGGAGAGAGCGAGAGTGGTTGGACGAAGAGAGGTTTATTTTAAACGAAAGGAACAAGAGAATGCGACGACAACGAGAAGAAAAGAGTAACTTAGACCGCACGCGAGCGTCTCGACGCAAACGCGACGACGACGATCGACAGTTGAACGTTTGGGAAAGAGACGAGAGAGATTTGGATCGCCGAAAGCGATTCCGAGAACGCGAATTAGAAGCCGAAGAGAAAGATAGACAGAACGAAAAAGACGAGATCGAAGAGGCAAAACGAGACGAGGAGAAACGATTGGAAGAAGAGAGAAAGAAGAAGCTCAATTTAGAAAAGGCGAAGAAGGAGAAAACGGTGAAGGAAACCACCATCGCGGGATTCTCCAAGCGAAAGAAAACAAAATCCAGCGAAGACGGGGCAGGTGCGGAGGCGGACGGAAACGACGACGACGACGACGACGACGACGACGACGATGACGATGAAACAACCAAACTCAACAAAAAAAGACGTCGACAATTCGTACCAATTGAATACACCGAAGCTGAAAAACGCATCGTCGCCGCCGGTCTCACCGTCGATCACAAAGACTCCGACGACCAAGACCAAAAACGTCTCCTCGAAGAAGAAAAGAAACG
>Ga0182090_1162595_pt1 | contig 10856 bp, 9 predicted proteins | sample 041ome_24_FD_127767 | JGI IMG/M metagenome (GOLD analysis project Ga0182090, IMG submission 127767) | Metatranscriptome of coastal salt marsh microbial communities from the Groves Creek Marsh, Georgia, USA - 041408BS metaT (Metagenome... | ecosystem: Environmental > Aquatic > Marine > Intertidal... | reverse complement strand
GACGTCACTTCGTAATAACTGATTTTTGTCCCTTCTTTTATATTACACACATAATTTAAAGAAGAAGAAAGAACACAGAGAGAGAGAGTGAGAGAGAGAGAGGGAGATATTAATACATCGATCATCTCGATTTGAATAATACTTTGCTTTAAGAAAAAGAGAGAGAGAGAGAAAGAGAGAGAGAATTTCTTTGTAGAAAATTGAATTGGATTGGCGAGAACACTCTCAAAATCTCTCTCTTGGTGGTAACGATATGTCGTTTTTAGCGAGAGATATTCAGCGGAAGTTAACGTTTGATAATTCCAAGAGCGAGAACAGTTGCGAGGAAGAAGAAACGGAAGGAGAGTTTGAAGGAAAGAAGAGCAGCGGAGCGACGACGACGAGTACTACGAGTACTACGACGACGACGACTAAGGAGGAAAAATTAGAAGGATCGTCGTCGTCACCACCAGGGATGTTGAACTCAGGGAAACATTTTTTGAGTCTAGAGACAACTTTGGCGGACGAGGACGATTCGGAAAACGATCGATCATCGGACGACTCGACGTCGACGAGCAGTAAAGGGAGCGCGGATGTTCTATATGAGAGAGAGTTGAAAGATGTGGCGGCGTCGCCGATTCAGGAGCCGCCGCGTCGTCGCGAGAAGACGAGCGAGTGGTCGAGCGAAGAGGAAGAGGAAGACGTACCGTCCACGCCGAAAGGAGGACGCAAATCGATCCATTTGGACGACGAAGAGCAAGCGGATATGTTTTGCTTCTCTTCGCCGTACGCGAAAAGAGTGCAGGAAGGGAGAGAAAGGCAAAGAGCGATGGTGAACGCGGCTTTAGACGCCGAGGAACCTTTGTTGATGCCAAACGAGGACCGATTTACGTTGTTCCCGATGAAATACCCGAGAATTTGGGAGTATTATAAGAAAGCGGAGGCGAGCTTTTGGACCGCGGAGGAGATTGATTTGACGTACGATTACAGAGATTGGATCACGTTGAACGAGAACGAGCAACATTTTATCACGCACGTTTTGGCGTTTTTCGCCGCCTCGGACGGTATCGTCTTGGAGAATTTATGCGTGCGGTTTATGAAAGAGATTCAGGTTCCCGAGGCGAGAGCGTTTTACGCGTTTCAGCAATCCATCGAGAATATTCACAGCGAAACGTACGCGTTGTTGTTAGAGACGTACGTGAAAGACCCAATTCAGAAGAGAAATTTGTTTCGAGCGATTCATACGATTCCAACCGTGAAAAAGAAGGCGGATTGGGCGATGAAATGGATCGAGTCTTCGTCGGCGAGGTTTGCCGAACGTTTAGTCGGTTTCGCATGCGTGGAAGGCATTTTCTTCAGCGGCAGTTTCTGCGCCATCTTTTGGCTAAAGAAGAGAGGATTGATGAAAGGTTTGACGTTTTCCAACGAGTTGATCAGTCGAGACGAAGGGTTGCACTGCGATTTCGCCTGCGAGCTGTATTCCGAGTTGAAGCACAAGCTCAGCGAGGAGGAGCTGCACGAGATTGTCTCCAACGCAGTCGCAATCGAAAAAGAATTCGTCTGCGACGCGTTGAGCTGCGCGTTAGTCGGCATGAATGCAGATTTAATGTCAGATTACGTCGAGTTTGTCGCCGATCGTTTGCTCGTGCAGTTGGGCGCGAGTAAGTATTATAACGCGCAGAATCCGTTCGATTGGATGGAGACGATTTCGTTGCAAGGCAAGGCGAACTTTTTCGAACATCGCGTCGATCAGTACCAAAAAGCAGGAGTCATGAATAACAACGCAGACGCTCAACACTTTGAGTTCCGCACAGATTGTGATTTTTAGTGCACGATGATAATAATATTTAGATGGAGCGAAAAGAGAGAGCGAAGGAGAGAGAGAGAGAGAAATAACGCCAACACGAACGAGAACACAGAGAGAGATTGTACTTATAAAACTTACTTGTTATAATAATTCTCGTTTACAATGCATTTTGATTTATGTATTAATCCGCTCCGGAGTACTTGGCTTCTTTCTTCAACATCTTGCTCAAAGTCAACTGTCCTTTGACCGCTTGCAACATCATCACGGTGGCTAAGCCCAACGCGATTTTCGCTTGGATCAGATACAATCCCGGATTGGTTACCCATAAGACGCACCCAATGTTCGCCATGCACGACGCAATCAACGCTTTCAAAGTAATGTCTTGCGTCACCGCAACTCTCTCAACCGCGCGTTCAACTTCCAAAGCGCGGACTCTGATTTTCAACTTACCGGTTTCAATTCTTCGAATGATATCGGCGATGGACTCGATCGCGTCCGGCGCCTTGAACAAGTTCACAACCGCTCGCGTTTGCGCGTCAGCTCTCTTCAACCATTCGCGCTGCGCGGTAACAACTTGCGGCGGAAGCGCATCCGGGTTGGCTTCGATGAGCAAGTTACGCGCGTATGGCGCTGCGATTTCACCAATATCAAACTTTTTGTTGAGCGTTTTGCCGATGCCGTCGAGGACGCTAAAGGCTCTCTGTAATATATAAGAAAAGAGAAGATAAAAAAAAAGTCAGTAAGAATGCTCATCAGAATAGGAAGGAAGGAAGGAACAGTGACGATCGAGTACACACGACGAAGTGATGCGCTGTTTGCTCAGAGAAACCACAATGCCTTGTTTTCGACAGCGACGCAAAGTCTCACGAAGTGCATAAAATTCTAGATGAGTTTTCTTCACAGCAAACGCACGTCACACGCTCTTTCGTATATATACCCCCCTTTTCGAGCGCGAATATACAAACAAATAAACAAACAAACAAAGAAACGAACAACGAGTAGTGAAAAAAGCAAATCGAGCACACAATAAAACGCACCACCACAAAAGTGAACTCAGCCGGAAACCTAAACGGTTGGTCTTTAGACACCACCATCAAATCTTCCCCGATGTTCGTCAAAATTTTCTTTCTGACCGCTTGCTTCTCTTCCTTCGTTCGCGGTTCTTTGAATTCCTTTTCGAACGCCTCTTTATCTTCCGCTCTTTTAGATTCTTGGTAGTTGATTCTTTTCCCTAACGCTTCCAAAAAGAAACCAGCCGTTCTTTCTACCGCGGTTAAATCGCCGCCGGTATCGACCAAAACGCCCATCTTGATCAACGCTTTGGTGGCGGATTTCGAGGACCCTTCGTAGGTGGCGTAAAATAAGTCCAACAAACCAGCTCTAGTTTCGTCTGGAATTCTACCCATCATGCCGTAATCGTAAACGACCAATCGACCTTTGCCTTCTGGATCTTTGTTATCCACGGCAACGTTCCCAGGGTGCGGATCCGCATGGAAAAATCCAAATCTCAAGACTTGTTGAAGGTACGCCTCCACCGCCAATCTCGCCATGCGATCCGGATCAACATTCATGGCTTGAATCCCGGCTAAATCGTTAATCTTCGTCGCTGGGACGTACTCCATGCACATCGCGCGTCTAGAAGTGTAATCCCAAAAGATTTTCGGCACTTTAATCCAATCTTGCGTTTCGAATTGTTTCGCGAAATCCGTCGCGTTTTGCGCCTCGTTCGTGTAATCGACTTCGTCGTATAACACTCTCGCGGTTTCGTCGAAAATAGCCACCCAATCTCTCTTTGCGCCGTCGTTTTTTGGATCGACCGACTGCAACAACTTCGCAATCACTCTCAAGTTTTTCAAATTGATGTCGAAAAACTCCTTCAACACAAGGCGTAGAACTTTGTTGATGCCTTACTCCCTCGTGGATGTCAACTTTGCCAAGTGCTCTTGTCCTAGCGACGCTGCCGCCAACGCGACGTCGTCAAAGTCATCGAACACGTCGTCAATTGGCTTCCCTAACTCTTCGGTTAAAATTTCTCTCGCAATATCCGTTGGAAACGGTGGCACGCGATCTTGCAATTTCTCCAACTCGCGGATAAACTGCGGACTCAACACGTCCACCCTCGTACTGAATTGCTGCCCAACCTTAATAAACGTCGGACCTAACCTCAACAACCCGAGTCTCAACCACTTCGCCAACCGTTCCAATCTCGCCGTTCTCTTCTCTTCCGTGTACCCGCCCTTATACGTCCACTTCAACCCCAAACTCACCCTTCGAATAACAAACGTAAACGCAAACGTCCAAATCTCAAACGACCGAGAAATAGTCCCGACCGATCGCAATCGGCCAAAGTTCAGCGGTGGTTCCGACACCGCGCAGTTATCCTCGTCCACGGAACACTCGTCCCCGTCGTACCCTTTCGCGTTGACGAATTCTCGCTTTTTTGGTTTCGTCTCGCTTCCTTCCGCGGGCGAAGAGACTAACGCCGTTTTTGTTTTCGTTTCCTCTTTCTTTTTCTTCTCTTCCTCTTTTTCCTCCTCTCGACTGGAGCTTAAACTCTTCTCTAACCCTTCGATGAGTTGATCTTTGCACTCTTCGTCCGATAAGCAGTCCTCGATTTCGGTCGCGCTGTTCCCGGACGGGAAGTTGCTGTTTCTCGGGCGCACGTTTTGGAATCTTCGTTTCGTCTTGTTCAGAGTCGTTCTACACGAGACGTTGTCGTCCTCCTCCTGGAAATTATATCGAACGAATCCTCGAGCGAATCCGCGAGAGGATAAACCGGCGAGCGGATTTCGCGCGCTGCGAGATTGATGCGCGAAAGAAGAGGAAGACAAAAGCGCTCTTCTTTTACCACGAACACCACCAAAAGAAGAGGCAGAGGAGACCACGACGACGCGCGATCTGTTCTTCGATCTTTGTCGAGACGACGACGATGATTGCGAGGAAGATAAAGCGCGAAGCGTTTTAGGCGACGTCGTCGACGATAATCTTCCCCGAGAAGAAGAAGAAGAATTCATCCCGGAAGAAGAAGAAGCGATCATCATCGATTGATTCTGCGCCGCAACGATCAAAAAAAAGCTGCCACGCTTTATTTAACAACGCGTGCGTGTGTGTGTGTGTCTTGAGTGATACAAACAAACGCGCGCGTGTGTGTTTTGGAGCTTGGAGCGAATTCGCCGAATTATATCTTTCTTGTGAAATGTGGGAAAACGACGAGTGAAGCATTTTGGGCCATAAATGAGCCACACGACAACGAGAGGAAAAGGAGGAGGAAAAGAAGGCCAACGGTTCAGTGCATTCAAAAAGAGGGAAAATACGCGAGGAGGAATGAGAGAGAGCGAAATATACGTGAAGAAAGCGCTTCCCAAAGAAGAAGGACGATCATCGAGTTGGGTGTCACAGTAACTTAGAAGATATGTGTGTGTTTGTGTCTTTCTTTTGTATTTATGCATGATGTTTATGCGCGCTATCCTAATGGAACCTTTGAAAGCGCGTTCTTTGTTTGCGCGTGTCTCTCTTTTCTTCCTCCTTTTTCTCAAACTCGTTCTCGTTCTTTTTCCGCGTACAATTTTCTCCTCTCGAATAAAAAAGATCAAATCATCTCGGCCATGTTTAAGAGCATCTTCTTCAAATCGGTTTGCTCCGCGCACTCTCGGCGGATCCTTTTACACTCTCGTTTGAATTTCGCGGACTTTTCGCGCATTTTCGTTTGTAACGCGTTCCACTCGTCGTTCGCCTCTTCGACGACGGCTTTGACGGCGGCGTTGGCGTTTTTGTACGCGGACTTTCCTTTGGATTTGACTGCGAGTAAGAGGTCGCGTTCGCGCTCAAAGTCTCGGGTAAACTTTTTTGTAATATCTTCGAGACGCGCGAGGATTTTCTGCTCCTCTTTTTCGAGTTGGTGCGCGGTCTCGTCGATGAAGCGCTTGGAGGTTTGGACGTTTTCTGAAACTTCTCGAGCGAGTTTGCTCGACGCTTTTTCAAAGTCCATCTCGAGACTTTTGGAAAGTTTTTGCACTTTAGATTCAGCTTCGCGCGTCTTGGTGCGTCGAAGCGTTTCCATGGCGTTTTTAATCGCGTCGAATTGGTTTTCTGCGGCCGCAGCAGAGGGGAGATCGTCGTCTTCGTCGTCTTCCTCCTCCTCCATTCCAAAGTCTTCGTCGCTACTTTTCAGACCAACAACTTTGGTTGCCGTCGCAGCTCGTTTCTTTACTCGCTCGTCAGATTCGTTTTGCGAAGAAAACAACAACAAACCATCGTCGTCTTCGTCTTCTTCATCGTCGCGATACGCAAAATCGTCGTTGTTGTCGTCGTCGTCGTCGCCTCGATTCTTACGTTTCAGCGTAGACGCTTCGTCTGCCTTCTTCCCTGTGGAAAATTTCAATCTTCGTCCAATTTTCGCTTTATTATAACTCAGCGTTTCTTTCTCGGACTTGCCACTTTTGCCAAGTTGTGCGTCGATGTTGTTTTCCTCGTCGTCATCGACGTGTAAAGTATTCGTAAGATTGCTCATTTTTTCTCGCCAACTTTCCTTCTTATTCTTCGTTGTCGTAGGCGCCAACGCCGCTTTCATACCGCGTGAAGTTGTTTCTTTCGTCGGCGGAGCAAAGCGCACGGTCGATTTCTCGGGCTTTCGAAGAGGCGCGGTTTTCGGAACCTTTATAGTCGCCTTTGGCGTTTTAGTGTCGTCGTAGTTGTTGTTATGATCTTTAGTTCTCTCATTTGTCTTCTTCTTCGTCGTCTTCTTCTTCTCTAACAGAGCGTCTCCCTCCTCGTCCTCCTCGAAGGAGGGAACTTTTGCTGCGTCCTCGTCGCCAGCGTCCAACGATTCGTCCGTTTGGTCAAGAAAACTGTTTTTGCCATAGTTTCCTTCTTCGTCGTCTTCCTCTTCTTCTTTTTGGTCGTTGTCGTTGGCGAAGATGTCTCTCAAACTTCCAATCTTCTTCTTTTGCTGCTGCGTCTTCTTCGCCTCGATCGGGGATGCAATCTTCTCCGCGTTTTCTTTTTCCTTCAGCGCGCTTTGGTACGCCGCGTTTTGCGCGGCTAATTTCGCGTTGGCCTTTGCTTTTGCTGCTCTCACGGGTTTCGATGAAGGGCTTGGTAACGATGGCGTTGGCAACGCTTTCTTTTTGCTTTCTTTTGCCTTCGTCGTTGCCTTCTTTGCGATATTTTTTTCTTCGTCGGCCGCGAGATCCTTCGTCGCGGTTGGATTGCGTGGTAACGGTTCTGGTTCCATTAAATCCGTCGTCGACTCTGGTTGCGTGAGTATCTCTTGCAAATCATACGTCACCTCAACTCCTCTGGACGTCTTCTTTCGCGCCGAAGCGTCGAGCGTGTCTCTCAACTTTTCCATCGCCTTGCAGGATCCGCTTTCCGCGTACACTCGAACGCAATTTTTTACTCCAGGGACGTCTTCCGGTTTAAACGTCAATGAGATCCAGCCGTCGTCTTTCGCGTCAAAAACATCTCGTTCCAACATCCCCTCGCATTTCTGAAAAATGCCAATCGTAAGCGTGTTCGTCGAACTGTTAAAATTCGCGACGCGGATGTTCTGTTCGATCACGTCCACGGTGGTGGCATCATCCTTGCCCTTCTCCAAGCGCACGTTCAAAGTCAAACCCATATACTTGCTAAAATGCACGAGATTATCTGCAACTTCGAACTCGCCAAATTTTGCCTTTTCGCACTCGTACGAAAATACCGAAGCTCGGGATCCAAGCAAAGCGTTCGATTGTCGAACAAAGTCAACGACGAGAGGAAACCTTTCGCAGCTATCGCCGAGTTTCACGAGCGTCTCCTGGAGCAGTAAAATCTCCTCCGATCGTTTCGGAAAGAGCGTCTTTATCGTCTTCATCCCGTGCTCGGTGGTCGGATCGAAACTATCGCACTTCTTACTGTGTAGCAAATGGATAGAAATTATCGTGATCTCCTTCTGGCATTCGAAATCACCGCACGTCTCAAACGCTCTCGCCAACTTCTTCAATCGAGAAGCGTTCAATTGACTCCCTTCCGGCGACGACGAGTTACTCGAACGGTCGAGCAATACCTCGTCCCCGAGCTTCTTCAAGTTTGATTTACACTTCTCGATCAACTTGTTCAACAATCGATAACACTGTCTCACGTTTTCCACGCACGTTCTATCATCAAACGCCATATCGCACGCCACGTTGAGCATCGGCGCCCACTTCTCCTTCTCCTTCTCCTCCATCTTTTCCAACAAGTCCACGACGACGTATTGAACGTCCCCAAACGCTGTCACGTAGTTATCGTACGCTTCGTCGCTTTCAATCTCACTCGTAAAGCGGTTAGCAAAACTGCTCAACAGTCCCGAAAACGCTTCTCTGTACGCCGCTTTCTCTTCCTCGTCGGCGTTCTCGTTATACTTCTTCGCGAAGAATCCGCTATCCGCGTGTACCGTCATCGCCTCGGTCACCTGTTTAATGAAAAGCGTGATGTTATCCGCTTCTTTTCGGCGACCTTCTTTATCGTTCTTCTCGATGTTGCCTTCATCCTCCTCGAGGTCTTCCAGCGCCTGTTGTTGTCGTTATAAAAGAGAGAGAGAGAGAGAAAACACACACATAGGGGTGAGAACTAAGGTGCCCACAAAAATTTTCAAACGGACCAAAGAGACAAAAGAAGAAGAGATTTCTCTCTTCGCGCGCGTCGAAACCGGCGCGATGCGCGCTCGACGCGACCGCACGAACGCATAAAACCTACCTTCACTATGGCATCGGATAAACCCATCGCGCGTTTCGCGTCCGAAAAGAACTTTTCCTCGTCGTTTATTGCGTCTTTTCCTCTCCCGTTCTCGTCGTTCTCCGCCTCTTCTTCTTTTCGTTCGCGTAACAACAAACCTCGGAAACCTTTCAAAAGCGCTTTCGAGTCGTTCGTTTTGACGTATTTCGAAAAGTTCGAAGAGATGTCCGCGCAGGACATTATCGTCACAGGTTTCTTCTTCTTCGCGTCGTTCTTCGCCATGGCGGTCGTGGTGGTTTTTCCGTTCGCAAAACTTTCTTATCTGCGCGTTTACTCACGTTTGTGCGCTGTTGTGCGACTGTTTCTTCCTGCGCTTTTATGAAAAAACGTCCGGGGTTCTGATTTCGTAACGTATTCTTTTTTTTTTCGCTTTATTCTTCTTAAATATTGATCACAATAAGCATCATCATCTCACATCTTCTTTATCATCCCAATCCGCATTCATCAGAGCAGATTCAAAGAAATGGACGAATGGACGAGCAAAAAAGTATCCCTGAACGAAATACTCAAAGAGGAACACCCGGAGAAAGAACCACATTTTTTGGACGATGATTTGGTGATGTCGAAATTCGTGACCGAGAAAGACATTCGAGCGCATTACCAAAACGAGTTGGAAAACGGGAAAGTGGTCTCGAATCAAGCCGGAGGCGCGAGGAAGATTACGATCGACGAGAGGTCTTTGGTTGAGAACAGACCGAAAGTGGTCATTGATAACACTTTAGATTTAACGCCGGAGGATTATCGGAAGGCGGCGTTTGCGACCGGGATTCCATTCCGGCCGAACGGTTTATTCCCGCCAAACGACACGCTCTTGACTAAACTCAGCACGGACCCTATGTATTTTCCGTTCATGAAACACGTGCCGTGTGAGCGACCGCACGATTTTGTCGTAGCGCCTGGGTGCTGGGCCAGCGGTGATTCCGCGGCGAAAGCAGGTTTGGACGTCCGACATTTTTACAGGTTCCCTCGAAATGGATGCGACCACGGAGAGCTGCACGGCGCAGTCAGAGCCGGTGAAGGCGCTGCAATCTGTTTACACGGGTACACCACCGCGCACGGTGGATCGATCGAAACCATACTGGACGAATGCACGGCGGAAATTGCAAAGTGCGAATTCGCTCCAACCGCTACGACTATAAATTTCAAAGTCAATCTGAAAAAACCGTTCCCTCTTCACCGAACCTGTCGCATCCTGTGCAAAATCAAATCCATATCGAGCAACAAACTCCGCATCGTGACTACTGGAGAAATCTACGACGCGGAGGATGACACGTTATTAGTCACTTGCGAAGCAGAACTCGTCGATATCGCTCGGATTTCCGCAAACACCCAAGAGATGCAGAATAAGATGAAAAGCAACGGCGCCGTCAACAGATGGAACGGCATGTAACGGAAGAAGCGTAATACTAATTCAACACCCCAAAAAGTTCGACGCCATCATCACGTTCATCGCCTCCTCCGCTGGCACGTGAAATCGTTGCTCTCCTTTTCCCTTTTTTCCAACGAACTCATCATCAGCCTTCGAACAGAACGAAGAATCATCATCGCTGTTGTTCGAGCTGCTGCTGCTGCTGCTCGTAAATCCATCTTCTCTTCTCCGTAATCGTCGTTTCAGTTTCATCTCTTTCCGTTCTTGTATCGAGTCACGATGGTTTAAATACTCGACGATAATGGACAACGTTTTCGAGCTCACGTTCGGGACGCGAAGGACGATGAAGTCCTTCTCTTCTTCTCGTTGATGTTTTCCCGAAACGAAACCGCCAAAGTCCTCGCGTCGTCGCAACGCGACCGAGAGAAACGAAGAAAACTGACAGGCTCGCGTGGGAATCGGGATGAGCTCCTCGTCCGAGGAGAGGAGGTGGACGATGTCTTCCTCTTTCTTTTCGGTCGTCATCGATGAGAAGACATTTTTTCAAACGCACGTTTCGAATGACGTTTGGAACGAGGAAAGACAAAGGTCGTAGTAGTAGGTGTTCAAAAGTAGTACGGTATTGTGTATCTACCTTCTTTTAGATATACTCGGCGCGTCAAACAGTATAAAGTGTCTCTCTCTATTACAAGGCTCTTATTTCAAGCCGTTTTATCTCTCTAAAAAAGGATGGAAAGGATGTGATGAAAAGTAGTACAATCTTCGTGCGCGCCCAAAAGAAAGAACGAGAACGCGCTCGTTTATTGTCTTTCTTCGCCGCCTCGTAAACGCAACACCAAGTGCAACGTAGACTCCTTCTGGATGTTGTAATCGGCCAACGTTCTGCCGTCTTCTAACTGCTTACCGGCGAAAATCAATCGCTGCTGATCCGGCGGGATACCTTCCTTG
>Ga0182090_1087769_pt1 | contig 10874 bp, 12 predicted proteins | sample 041ome_24_FD_127767 | JGI IMG/M metagenome (GOLD analysis project Ga0182090, IMG submission 127767) | Metatranscriptome of coastal salt marsh microbial communities from the Groves Creek Marsh, Georgia, USA - 041408BS metaT (Metagenome... | ecosystem: Environmental > Aquatic > Marine > Intertidal... | reverse complement strand
GAATAATTCTCAGTCCCAAGCGATTCTGATCCCAGTGAATGGCTGGGTAACCGTTCAAGTAAAAGAATCGCTGCAGCGCCGTAGTGCCACACTTGTTGTAGCCGATGATGAAGATGTAGGGGAGTTTTTTTATGGTCCCGCGTGGACTTATTCCTACTTGTCGCATGGCCAGAACTAAAGATTTGCGCAGCGTTCCCTGCAGCGCGTCGATCCGTTGTGTTGTGGTAGCCATTTCACCGCCCTCGTTGCTTCCGAATCTATCTGTAATACCTGGACAGTTTTTTCATACGCTCCACCATCCGATGTTTGCTCCCGGTGGGGCGATTTACTAAATGGAGGATTCTATTGAGCAAATTTTGTCAAGTTCTCCTATTTTCCCGCTTCAACGCATGAACCTAACGTCACTAGGGCGAGCAACCGATTTGGGGGCTTAGCTTGGCCTTGCCAAATAACATTCAGAGTCGATTGCCAATACATTCATTGACGTGGCTCCGCGTTCGAAATCAGGAGGTTACTGGTCTAGTGTTGGTGACGGCCTTGACTGACGGGAAGACCGTGAACATCATGGCCAAGGGAAACAAGCGGCATTCAGAGAAGCAAATCGTTTCAAAGACTCGGAATGCTGATCCGATTCTTGCTCCGCGTGGGGATGTCAATACGATGCGGGAGGAATCTAGAATCACAGAGGTGAGGAACAGCCTATGGCGCACCCTAACTTCGACTTGAAGGAAAAAGAGGCGAGAGGTACCCGTGCTGGCAGAGCCTGCCACTGAAGCAGATATTGAATGAGCCGGAGCTTGAGATGCTGTCACTCAGTGAGTTTGCTGAGACAAACTTCCTTGCTCGATTGGTAGACTTAGGGCCGTCATTCTTGAGAAGTCGGTGTTTGACATCAGTGACCGGTTCGCGGGTCGCCAAGTAAAGCCATCACGGTCAGCCTTCCGTAAGCCTCACTAGACCGACCCGTCGGGACACCCAAACCGTGTTCCGCGGCCAAGAGGACAACTTCGACCACTCTATTACCGGTCTCGACTTTGCAGAACAATTTCGACTCCTGAGAATCCAACGGGGTTCCCTGGAAACGCTACGGACACTCGACATGAGGCAACCCATGAGTGAAGCTTTCCCCGAGTCGGCGCTGGAACCAAGCCTGTTCTTCATTTCGCCAAGCCAACTCTGGAAGACGGTTTCTTGGAATCCTTCACCCATCAGCTCCGCGACAAGTGCCTTAGCGTTAATAATTTTTACGCCCTGAAGTACGCCGAAGTTATCCTCGGACTGTCGGGGGAAATTTACTAGACCTTCCTTCCGAGCTCGGCACTCGGATATCTCAACTCTAGCGCTCTTGCTGACCGGCGGATCCTTTAGAGACCGGCGACACACCAATCGACTGAACCGAAAAGAGGGAACAAGTCATCTTCCGCGTTACCCACCTCCTCTAACGCGCCTAATCAAAATGGCGACCCAACTAGAAAGTTCGAGTCAGCGCTTTCGATTGACCTTTACCGCCTCTGAATGAGAAAAACGAAGAAAGACCGTCCGTTCAACCGCGCCAGACTAATGAAGTAGCCAAGAAAGAGCCTCGCCGAGAGTTCCTCTTCGGTAATTCTCGTATAGGACGTTGTGGCGTCTCGTCCTAAACTCGACCCGATGCTTCGATAAGGGAAACCGGAACCTGGTAACAACGGCGCCCCACAAATCTCTACCTTTTAAGGGAGACAATACTCTGGCGGAAAGACGCCGGTCGAAGTTCGGCAATTCTCCTAGGCCCGCCGAGGCCGGACCAGCAATTGAGAGCCTCTGGACATCTCGGATAGCCACAGCGAATCGGCTAGCCACCTCCGTACCTCCGCTTACACCCAAACTAATTTTCGGGCAGTAGCCCAAGGCGCCAACGACTTTGCCAACGCTCTCGACAACATCTTCCATTGAACTACCAAGCCCGGGAACCCCAGAACGATATCTTGACCTGTGAGGATCAAAAACCAGAACAACATCGCAGCCTAAGCCTGATATTTCATCAAGGAACATGTGAATAGGAATCATCAAGTTCGAGCCAAAACCGGTAAATGCGACGATGCATTGAGACTTGGGCCGTTCTCCCCGTTGGTACCTCGAAATGAAATCGCCCACCGAGGTTCGGCTCCATTCCTCTTCGTTAGATGCTAGTCCCTCGGTGCTTGGGAATAATTCGTCCGGAAACTGGTATCGCCTCGATTCAGCGAAGCTTCGAATTTCCGCCTGAATCGCGAGTAGTTCGCTCCGCACAAGATGTCTGAGGGCTACCTGGATACTTTGAAGAAACTCTATTTCGCTTTGGCTGTGCAAAATTGTGTCAAGAAAATTTCTCGGTGGATATGAGTTTTCTCTCGCTAATACAGTCTGGTTTTTCAAGATTTCGAGAGGATTTGATGGCAAGGTGCGTGGATGTGCGTCTGGGTTCTGTTGAAGCAGAAACCTCTCTAAAGACGCAATTGTCGGCATTTTAGTTGCCCAGTCTGGAGGAAGCGCAACGCCATACAACGCTTGAACCTCCGCGGCAACTCTCACAGCCGATAACGAGTCTCCACCCGCAGCAAAGAAGTTAGTCGTTATAGATATTGACCTGCTATCAAGTTCTTCCTTCCATAGAGAGAGTAAGTGTTGGGCGACGGCTCCGTGTTTTCGTTTTCTTCGCGAAGAGTCTTCCGAAATCCTTGCTAGTTGGCTGCGAATCGCGTCCCGCAAAATTTTTCCCATTGCATTCCGGGGAAGAGAATCCATGACTACCAGACGGCTTGGAACTTGGTCGCCGGGAAGATTCAATGCGAGGAATTCGCCAACCTTCCTATCAAGTTCTCTTTCGCCACCCGAGGGGACGATTACGCAGACGACATCTTCACCTAACGTCTTGTGAGGAACCCCAACACACGCAGACTCCAGAACTCCGGGGTGCTTATTGGCGCACTCCTCGATAAGTCGAGGGTAAACCGTCATGGCCCCTCGCCGAATGAGTTCTTTCAAGCGTCCGGTCAGAACGATTTCTCCCGACGAGTTCACGTACCCAAGGTCTCCCGTCGGGAACCAGCCATCTAGCAAAGTATCGGCCGGCTCGAGTATGTCATCGAGGTACCTTTTAATTACGCTGGGTCCCCTAATCAGAAACTCCGACTCGCCCCGCCCGGTAGTTCCGATTTCTCTTTGTCGTACTTCAACACCATCGATTACTGTTCCAACATTCCCAGGCGAGGGGGGTTCGTACAACGGCCTGGTGCTCGCGATTAATGGTCCAGCTTCCGTCATTCCCCAAGTATGAATAATCGGCGCTTTGATTCGGCGAGTCGCATTTCGCCAACTCTCTGCGTCTAACTCAGCGCCAACAACGCGGATGAATGACAAAGAGTCAAAAGAGTCCGGCGTCGATGTCCTATTGAGGTAACGGACGAATTCATTCAAGGTGGTCGGAACAAATTGTGTCCACGTCGGTTTCCAGGATGAAAGTAGCTCTCTCATGATTTTGGCATCAAAGGGCCCACCGAAAACAACCGTGGAACCTGAGATGAGAGGGGCAAGCAAAGTATCTACAACTCCGCCAATCAGATGGCGATTCCACATATTCAGGCAAGAATCTTGTTCCGAGAGTTGAAGACTTCTTGCAACATTGTGCGCACCACTAAGAATGTTCTCAGGAGAAAGACCGACTTTTTTTGGGCTACCTGTGGTCCCCGATGTCCGAAGCAACAAGCCTTGGTTGGTCGAATTATCCTCAAGTAGATCCAGCCAAGGTTCCGCGTCACGACATACTTCACTTCGAAGCCCGTCTACCGAGATAGTAGGAGTCTCGACCTTGAGCTTGAACGAATCTAGACCAGAAATTAGCAGGGAACTGAGGCCAAAGAACGACGTCGACATTTTAATTTCATCAATAGTCGCATTCGGGTTCAAAGGCACCCCCACTCCTGCCAGTAGGCTTGCACAAAGAGACACTGCGTAGTCGATTGGATCAGAGCAAAGAACCCCAATCCGACCGCTGTTCCGGGGTGTTTTTTTGATTGCGCTCGCACAACCGAGAATCTGTTGGGAAAGTTCAAGGAAAGAAAGGCTATGTCCGCTGAATGCGTCCACGAGAGCGGGGCCATCAAAAGTGCGCAAGTTGTAAAACGCCCGGGCTAACGAATTCCTCGTATCGGCATGGGAATCTTGAGATATGGAGTCGCTTAGCACGGTCCAATCATTTCGGTTTCAAACTTCAAAGACGTTGTTATCTTTTTGCACTCTTCTGAGTCTCGCTCAAGGTGAATCTTAATTCTTTCGATTTGCGCTGGCGCTAGGGCTTTTCCAGCCAGAAACGACGACAAGATCTCTGCATCGAAGAACCGCTGGGAATGGCAGAGAACCCCCGCCTCGAAAAGCAAGTCAGGGGTACCTCCAGGGGAAGTAATATCAAGAATATTGTCTGAACCAATCCTCACGGGTATGCCACGGCAAGCAAAGTCCAAAACTCTCGCCATTGAGTTACCTATCGGGCCTTGCACTCCCCTTACCATCCGCATGCTAATGGCTGCCGATGGGCAAACGATTAATCCCAAGTTACTCGACTGAAAGCGGTCTAGAAGCGCCTCAAAACGTTTCTCGTCGTAATTACTTGGGGAAATGACATGTATTGCCCAAATTCCGGACGGATAGCTCGACAAATTTTCATCTTCCAACACACTGAGAAGCTGTTCAGTTCCCCGCTCTTGTGGCAAATTCATTTGGTCAAGGTGTATGTGCGTTGGCTTACCTGCTGTCGCCCCAATCTCAACCGCGATGTGCAAACTTTTTCTGAAGCCAATCGCTTCAGGATTTCTACTGTAATCATCACGTTCGGGCAAGAATGCTGTGAAATCTGAAATTTCACTTGCTTTCCGAATTAGGAGCTCTGAGGATTTTCTGTCAGAGCTGAACCCTAGCGGGTTGTATGCTCCTACCCTCAGGTCAAGCTTGTCTCGGAATTCTTCTTTCAAGGAAAGAAAAACCTCGAGACCTCGCATCCCCAAGCCGTCTGTCGTGACGTCGACTAGAGAATCTGCTCTTGTCGTGCCAGCGTGAACCATTTCCTCCAGAATCGCGGACGTTCTTGAATGTAACGTCTTGGAGCTATACAGCTCCGAGGAATGGATTTTCGAAATTAAGTTGTGCTTACTTGGGAGAGACAAATGAGATGCCGACTCAGATCCAGAGGGCAGCAACATTTCGCGCACAGGATCATAAGTGAAGGAGCGGTCGAGATGCAGATGAGCGTTATGGTAGCCCCCCAATTCCAACGTCAGACTGTGAATGCGCTCGTAAAAGGGAGTAAGCGAGAAGGGGTTGCCCTGCAAAGTACTCATAAATGCACCATTTCAATGTTCTCGGATGGCGACAACGCCACCGTACCAAGGTCCGAAAAACTCATTCCCGCCGTAAGGCAGTATATTGAATGCTTCTACGAGTCACGACGTGGTTAACAAACTTATCCTGAGGCTCAGGTCAGGTCAGGCAATTCGACCATTACGTCGCAGCCTCCATCAGTAAGTCTCGCATGGTCAGGCGGCCAAGTGCAGTTCCTCATTTTTTCAGCCGGGGCCCAGAATATTCTGAAATGCGCAATTATTAGTTCGGTCATACAGAATTTCTGGCCCTTAGAAAAACTGCAAAGCTGAGAATGGTCACAAAAATGCCAACACGTAAAGTACTCTACGCGAGCAACGTCTACGCCAACCTAAGAAGAAACGAGAAGTTCAAGTTTTCTTCAGCCTATTTGTTGTCGATTTATGGCCTCAACGCAGTCTGTACATACATCCCAAAAAATGCCTGTAGCTCTCTCCGCTTCTCCGTGGCGATGAGCAACGGGTACGTCTCTTCAATCTCCGACGTTGGTTGGATCCACAACAATAACGACGCATTTGTCGCGACTAAGCGAGAGGCCGCCACAGCAGATTATGCCTTTGTCATCCTCCGATGTCCATATCGGCGCGCAGTCTCTGCTTTCCTAGACAAAATTGTAGGAGGAGAGATTTATCGACTCCAAAGCTCTCAGCGAGAGCGCGTGGAGCACAAAAAGGGCCTGATTTCGCACACGGTAAAAGGAGCAAATCTTTTTGGAACTCATCGCAAAGAGTCGTTGAAAAGAAAACTGGAGGCGATGAGTTTTCGATCGTTCATTGAGGAGATAGCTGACCAGCCCGCAGAAAAAAAGGACCACCATTGGCGGAATCAAAGCGACTTCCTTATGTTTAATGAGTATGACGATTACTTTTGCGTCGAAGATATCAACGGTGCAATCGATACACTCAAATCACGTGGGTTTGATTTAGTCGACACTCGACCCGCTCTTCGCCACGACACGAGCTTCCAACGAGAAACGGTCGAGGTCTCTGCAGATACGACGGTGGCGAATCTGCGAGCTCTTAAACTATTGAAGCGTCTCCCTGGGCCAGCCGCTCTCTATGACGGTGAACTCTATGACCTTGTCTCAGAGGTTTTTGCGGACGACATTGCTCTCTACCAGACAAAAGTAAACACGGGAAGTCTCCTCCCGCGGCCGAATCACTGAGCCGATTCGGTCCTCTCGGGCGTTGGAATCAAGCCCTACCTCAACCCCAAGTACGTAGTCGACAAGATTTATAACCGCACCATTGGTAAACAGTCGAGAAATTCCGGTGCCAACGACAAATTCGGTCAGGTGGTCGAGCAGGTCCTGTGACGTCGGCGATTCCTACAGTTCATAATGCTTCATCTTGAACGACTGGCCATCTCCATCCACCAAAATGCTCAGGTCATCGAGTTGGTGAGGTCGATAAGCAAAAAGAATCGGAATGCAGCGCACAAGCTCTGGGTAACGAAGTAATGACTGAAAAGCACCTCGAAAATCTTCTTTCCCGAGTAGAGAATTTGGGAGGTCTAGATCGCGCTCAATCTGGGTGACATTTTCTTTGGCCTTTGCCCAGTCGACAAAGCAATCCCAGTTGCGAGAACTGCGAATGTTCCCCATGAAGAACTCCAATCCCTTCGACACAGTCGAAATGCCGAGGCGCTCAAGAACCTGGAGCGATTTCAAAAGGACTTCACCTCGACGGCGAGTCTTGGACGGGCAAATTTCTCGAGATACTCAGCGCTCGAATCAATCCCGATGAATTTTCGCCTGTACCGAATGGTGATAACCCCCGTGGTGGCAAAGCCTACAAACGGGTCAAGGATGACGTCACCTTCGTTTGTGGTCGAAAGCACCATGCATTCTAGATGGGCCTCAGGTTTTTGCGTCGGATGTTTGCCGATTCTTCTCTCTGGAAGAGGGAGTAACTATCGACCAAACACTCTTCATTTGCTCTCCCGGGTTCTCAAGACCGTCCTTGGGAAAATCGCCCTCTCATATTACGTCGTAGTTAAAAACACGCTTGGCTTTCTTTGACTTTGACGCCCAAATAAGTGTTTCGTGGCTAGCTGTAAATATCCTTCTCCCGGAGTTCGGGGCAGCATTGGGCTTGTACCAACTGATGTCGTTGAGCACCCGAAACCCTTGCAGGTTGCGTGCATGGCCACAGGCGAACATGGAGTGGTAAAGGCCAGAAATCCAAACAGTTCCGTTATCTTTCAGGACCCTTTTGCAGGCTACAATCCACCGAATTTGAAAGTCAAAATCCTGTCCCACGCCTTGGGTCCAGTCCCTCGTTTTTTCGGACGGGGGTGTGGGAAATCTAAGAGGGCATTCTACGTCACCTTCGGAATAACTCTTCAAGGCTATCTCAAATCAATTGAATCGACCCCGACGGGACTGAGCGGCGCGATGATCCGAGAAGGTTCAGGCTCTTCTCCTCAGTCCAAAGCGGGTGATGAGCCGGTCGCCTTCTTAGGGTGATGCAGATTTCGCATGGCTAGGCCACGCTCGATGCGCATACACGAACAATCGTCACGCGGGAAAACATCCTCGTGCGCCCTAAGCAAAACCTATCCGGGCCATAGCTGGCCAACCCGATTTCAACTAGTAGGTCACAGGGCGCTGACGTCGAGCGGCACAGCCGGTCCGAAGGTTGTCGAAAGGGATGCCTTCTGAACGTAACGACCTTTCGAGCTCGAAGGCTTGAGACGGATAACTTCCTCGAGAGCTGCGATTAAGTTGTCACGAAGCTGTGCTTCGCTAAAGCTCGCTTTACCAATAAGAAAGTGCATATTGGCGTGCTTGTCAATACGAAACTCAATGCGACCACCCTTGATGTCATTGACGGCCTTCGCCACATCCGGGGTCACTGTTCCGGTTTTGGGGTTTGGCATCAGGCCTCGAGGGCCCAAAATCTTCCCGAGGGTTCCGACCTTGCCCATCAATTCAGGTGTGGACACTGCAACATCAAAGCCTGTGTAACCACCTGCAACCCTTGCGATGAGCTCCTCCCCTCCGACCTCGTCAGCACCAGCTTCCTTGGCGGCTTCAGCTGCCGGACCCGTTGCGAATACCAATACCTTCGCAATTTTTCCGGTGCCGTGGGGCAGGGATACCGTTCCACGAACCATTTGGTCTGCTTTTCGGGAGTCCAGACCGAGCTTGAGGGCAACCTCAACCGTCGAATCAAATTTCTCCGAGCCCGTCTTCTTGATTACAGCAACAGCCTGTTCTGGTGGATAGAAGTGACCCGGGGTGATGTGCTCGAGGGCTTTCTTGTATTGCTTTGATCGTTGTGCCATCTTTTCTTTCCTTTGCTGAAAGTGCGGTCTAGCGAGCCTGGCTGGCTCTCCCGCGAACTATTAGTGGTTAGCCGACGGTAATGCCCATACTGCGGGCGGTACCGGCAATAATTTTTGCTGCCGCATCAATGTCGTTAGCGTTGAGGTCTTGCCGCTTCATTTCAGCAATCTCACGCACTTGTGCTGGCGTGAGATTAGCAACCTTGTCGGTGTGAGGGGTCGAGGAACCCTTCTTCACACCCGCAGCCTTTTTAATAAGCTCTGCTGCCGGCGGGGTTTTGGTGATGAAGGTGAATGAGCGGTCCTCGTAGACGGTGATTTCCACCGGAATAACGTTTCCGCGCTGACCTTCAGTAGCCGCGTTGTAGGCCGTGCAGAACTCCATAATGTTCACACCATGCTGACCCAGTGCGGGGCCGACGGGTGGCGCGGGGTTTGCTTGGCCGGCTTGGATCTGAAGCTTGATCAGACCAACAACCTTTTTGCTTGCCATAGTGTTTCTCTCTTACCTTTCGTGTGTGATGTCTCACACGCTCCCGACAATGAGACCTACCTTCATTGCGGTAATTTTTCTAAAGTTTGGCGACCTGGTCGAAGCCCAGTTCCACGGGTGTCTCTCGCTCGAACAAGGACACCAAAGCCGTTAGCTTACCGCTTTCAGGCTTGATTTCACTAATCGTTCCCGGCAGACCAGCGAACGATCCTTCTTTGATGGTGATGGTTTCACCAATCTCGAAGTCAATCTCAGCTGGCAGCATTTTCGAGACTGCTCCGCCAGCACTGACGGACGCACCCTTCGCAACGGGAGCCTCACCCACCTGAACCGTTGACTTCAGCATGTCGAAGGCTTCTTCGAATCGAAGTGGCGTGGGGTTGTGGGCATTACCCACGAAACCCGTAACACCGGGGGTGTGGCGCACCGCCGACCATGAATCTTCATTCAGGTCGAGACGGACCAGCACGTAGCTCGGGATACGAACGCGAGTGACCAACTTTCGTTGACCGTTCTTAATTTCAACGACATCTTCCATCGGCACCTGGACTTCAAAGATGTAGTCCTCCATGCCCAGTGAAATCTTGCGATTTTCGATGTTCTGCTTTACTCGCTTTTCGAAGCCGGCGTAAGAGTGAACGACGTACCACTTCCCAGGTTTACGACGAAGTTCTTTCCGGAAATCTGCATATGGGTCTTCTTCATCACCAAGCCCCGCAACACTTGAGCCAGCGTGCGCGACCATTTCGGCTTCATCGTTGGTAGCTTCAACCGAGGCTTCTGCTTCTTCCATCGAATCGATGTCGAGTGCGTCTTCCACCACAGCATCAGCCTCGGGATCAGTGGCATCAGCAAGTGATGAAGTTGCTTCGTCGAAGTCAGTCGCGTCGTCGTCAATCACGTGCATGGCCGAATTCTCAGCCGCATCGGAAGCATTTGCTTCCTCAGCCAAGATGTTGCCTTCCTGCGCCTCATCTTCTTCTGAAGACTGTTCAGCAGCTGGGGCCATATCAATGTCTTTGAGGTGATCTTCGGTCACTGTGATTTCTTTCTATCTACTCTTGCTTATCCGAAAAAGGATGAACCATCACCAAACACCCACGAGACGCCCCAGCCGAAGAGCAAATCGAGGAAGGTGATGATGCCCATAACGATGACTACGAAAACCAATACAACCAGGGTGTAGTTCACCAGTTCGCTACGTGTTGGGGTAACAACCTTGCGTAACTCATCAACGACTTGCCTCATGAAGAGACTCACCCGGGATACCAATCCTTTGGGTTTTTCACCACGAGAGGAACCAGAAGCGCTGGTCGCTTCCGGGTCTGGCAGGTTTGTTGCCATTAGTTCTCACGCCTTTTCTTATTTGAACTGGTTTGCAGGGCGGACAGGACTCGAACCTGCAACCTGCGGTTTTGGAGACCGCTGCTCTACCAATTGAGCCACCGCCCTTTGGATAGACCGTTTCCCACAAAGAAAACATCTTCTTTTTACACGCCAAATAATGGCAGAAGTCAACTACCCGAACCTTTAGTCTAGGGGAGTTGGCCGATGCTTAGCAAAGTAGAAACTCGACCGATACGGTAGCGGGGGCGGGGCTCGAACCCGCGACCTCACGATTATGAGCCGTGCGCTCTGACCAGCTGAGCTACCCCGCCGCGATGGATGAGAACATCCGAGCCCCGAGCGAGGATTGAACTCG
>Ga0182090_1059360_pt1 | contig 10876 bp, 11 predicted proteins | sample 041ome_24_FD_127767 | JGI IMG/M metagenome (GOLD analysis project Ga0182090, IMG submission 127767) | Metatranscriptome of coastal salt marsh microbial communities from the Groves Creek Marsh, Georgia, USA - 041408BS metaT (Metagenome... | ecosystem: Environmental > Aquatic > Marine > Intertidal... | reverse complement strand
TATACTGAGGTAGCTTTCGGCCTCTAAGCAATGAAACTAATTCATCGGTCATGTGTTTTCCTGTAGGGCTTCGCCATTCCAGATAAGTGAGGTCAGTCGCACGTCGTTTGGATCGCACTGCTCGGCGTGAGAGGAAAGGGACGTACCATCAAGGTAGATCGTATTCGCCTCGGGCAAATCTAACAATGGGGCCAGCACAAAAAGTCTATCTTTAATACGAGGGTGGGGAATAGTTAGCCTTTCTGTCTCAATGTGGATGGACGACCAGATTAGCACGTCGATATCGAGTGTGCGGGGTCCCCAGCGTTCACTGCGTTCTCGTCCATTTAGCCGTTCAACTTCTTGGCATATGTCTAGGAGCGCTTCGGGTTCGAGCGCGGTTTTAATGAGGGCTGCGCAATTAAGATAATCGTCTTGAGCAGGGCCAATAGGTCGTGTTTCGTATAGACGTGATACTGAAATTAGACTGATTTGCGGATAGGCTTGCAGTGCCTGAAGCCCCAAGTTCAGATGATTCTGGGACTCCCCGATGTTGCTCCCCAGTCCAAGATAAACCGATTTCATGAAGGTCTACGTCGACGGCGAGGTGGTCGGCGGCGTTTCACGGGTTCGTCCGCTGGTTGTGCGGCGCGAAGTTCTTCCAGTTGCGGGTTTTTATGTTGAAATTCGGTCCACCACTGCGCTATGTCTTGCAGAGGCTCGCCTGCCTCCGCTCGCAGAAGCAAGAAATCATAGGCAGCGCGAAAGCGTTTACTGGAAGCAAACTCCAGTGGTTTGCGGTGGCGTCGCCTGTCCATGCGCATCTGCAAATCCCAGATTTCTCGCATTACCATGCTAAATCTCTTTGGAATTGCGATGCGCGAGATGGCCCGTAAAATTACTTCTTGCCCTGCGCTGTTCATCGCCGGGATGGGGGCCTCACCTCGCGACACAGCCGCGCCCCAGGCTTGATCTACCGCGGGCCACAATATGGCGGCAAGTAAAAATGCAGGCGTTACGCGCTTTCCGCTATTCACTCTTTCGTCGGTATTAATGAGCGACTGCTTGAGAAGCTTAAGGTATTCCGGCTTTTTATTAAGGTACTGGGCATTGTCAGGAAAGAGTTCTTGCCAGAGTGGGGTAGCCAGTAGTGCATCGGCAAAAGCCGCGGCGTCACCGCCCATAAATCCTTTTAAGAACTCGTCGAAAAGTCGTGCTGCCGGAATTTGGGCGAGTAAGTTAGCGCAATCTTCAATGGCCAGCGCGGTCTGCGACTCTATGTCAAACCCAAGTTTGGCTTGGAAACGAACAACCCGGAGCATCCTAACGGGGTCTTCCTGATATCGAGTTTTGGGCTCACCAATTAATTTTAGGAGTCTACTTGCAATATCTTCTAAGCCATTCGTGTAGTCGATTACCGAATCATCAAGGGGATTGTAGTAAAGCGCGTTGATTGTCAGATCGCGACGAATTGCATCTTGCTCGAGCGTACCGAACACGTTGTCTCTTAACAGCACGCCAGTCTGCCCACGTCGAGCCTGATTTTTATCCTTGGAATCGGCTGACTCGTGATCCCCACGGAACGTTGTGACTTCGATTATCTCGCGTCCCATTCTAACGTGGACGATCTGAAAACGGCGACCGACGATACGCGATCCTCTGAATAGGGCGGCGACTTGCTCTGGGGTGGCGTTTGTTGCAACGTCAAAATCTTTCGGCGTTTTGCCGAGCATGAGATCGCGTACGGCGCCTCCGACCACATAGGCCTCATAGCCTTTTTCATTCAGACGCGACGCTACCTTGATAGCGGAGTCATTTAGATCGCTTAAGTTAAAAGGTCGGGGGATGACGTTCACGCTCATGCTAAAAACTCAGGCATCAGGAGAACTTTTTGAGAATTAGGGGGTCTATAAAAAATACAAGGGGAAGCAAGCTTCCCCATCCAGGTCCACAGTGTCGCTATTATTATTATTGAGGCTTTTCTTATTGTTGTTGTTGAGCCGCTAATACAGTTGCAGACCCTGTGCCATGCTTCTTTTTTGTTTATTAAATCAATCACTTATTATTTTTCCGGTCTGTGGGATGGCATTTTCTCGGTTTGCATTGTTACCTATCGCCTCGCTTAATGCTTCCTTAAGGTGTCAAAGGGTAACGTTAGGATTTCGCTGTGCCGGGCTTCTTTTCTGCGCCCTTGCTACGAGGGATGCCGAAACGCTGTCTTCTTTCCCATAAGCACTTGCGACTCACCCCGAGTTTTTGGGCAAGCTCAGTCTCGCTCATAGTGTCTTGATGCTCTAAAACAAAACGCTGAAAGTAATCCTCGAGCGATAAATCCTCAGGTGGATCTTGCGCGATTGTGCGAATCGAGTGAGGGTGCTTGGCCGCAGTGTGGCCTGCTCGAAGTCGACTCACATTCACCAGTTCGAGATCGATGCCCAGCAATTCGTTGTCAATTTCATCGCCCTCGCATAGAACAATGGCGCGCTCAATCGCGTGCTCTAGTTCTCGGACGTTGCCGGGCCATTGGTAGGTCGTAATGGCTTGAATGGCTTTGGGTGACAGCGTTTTTAGCGGCTTCCCTAATCTCGTGGCGTATTTTTCGAGCATATATTCGGCAAGGTGCAGGATATCCTTACCTCGTTCACGCAAGGGCGGCAACTTAACACGCAGAACATTGATGCGATAAAACAAGTCCTGGCGGAATTTGCCTTCTCGAGAGAGCCGTTCGAGGTTGCGGTGGGTTGCACAAATGAGTCTCACATCGACTTTTTTTGATTGAACGGAGCCGATGCGTCTGATCTCGCCCTCTTGAATAAAGCGCAGTAATCGAGCCTGTGCTTCCATTGGTAGCTCGCCTATTTCATCAAGAAAAAGGGTTCCACCATCGGCAGCTTCGATAAGGCCAACGCGGTTCGCGCTAGCGCCGGTGAACGCGCCCTTATCATAACCGAATAGCTCAGACTCAATGAGTGTCTCGGGAATCGCTGCACAATTCACGGAAATCATGGGTTGGGTTGCTCGTAAACTCTGCGTGTGGAGATTACGAGCCACCATCTCTTTACCGGTACCTGTCTCACCCAGTACCAGTACGGTCGAATTGGTCGGCGCCATCTTGGTTATATTGGAGGCCAGTTCGCGCATTTCTTCGCAGTCGCCGACGAAACTTGTATCGTTCGATTTTGGCGCAGGGCTTGTTGCTGTTTTAGATTTGGCCTTAGCTTCTCGGTGATCTTTCAGTATGCGTTCCACGGCATTGATCATATCGGCGTGATCAAAAGGCTTGGCGATGTAGTCGACTGCGCCCATTCGCATTGAGTCCACTGCCGATTTAAGGCTGGCGTAACTTGTCATGATGAGTACGGGTACTTGTCCCGCCTTTTTAATCAGAGTTGTGCCGGCAGCCCCGGGTAATCGCAAATCACTGATAATGAGATCGAAATCGTTTAGATCGTATTTGCTTTCGGCTTCTTGTACCGAGCCGGCCTCACTCACATCGTAGTCGTTGCGTTCCAGCAGTCGTTTCAGTGCGGAACGAATGACTGATTCATCTTCGACGATCAGAAGTCTGGCCATAATGCTTGCCTCGGTTGCCGTCTGGCGTGTTTCATGAGTGTTTAGTTGCCTTGCTGGGTGTCATTATAACGCCCTTCTCGTAGTGTGAGTAGAAAGCGTGTACCTGTCGGAATTTTATCTCCATGGCTTGATTGTACATCGACATGGCCTTCCATTTCTTCCATCATCGTGTGAACTAAGGCCAGACCTAGCCCCGTTCCAGCCCCGGGCCCTTTTGTCGTGAAAAAGGGTTCAAAAATTCGCTCGATCTCATGCCCAGGAATGCCCTTCCCAAAATCTTCCACCGTTATTTGAATGAGCCCTTGATTGCGCGGTTTTGCAGAGGTGGTGATGACACCGTCACCGGCATATGCGTCGCGCGCATTGGTATATAAATTGATGAATATTTGAAGTAGTTTTTGTGGATCGGCAATGACCACGAGGTTGCGGTCACAGATGTTATTGAATTCGATGTGTTTGGTGCCTGGATCCAGCTGCAGTAGATGCGCGGCCTCGTCTGCAGCATCGGCAACATTGCAAGGGCAAAGGCGGTTTTCGCTCGAGACGTCACCTGAGTGCGAGAAACGGACGAGCGATTCGACAATGCGGCTGATACGCTGCGTCTGCTTTAATATGTCGCTCGCGGTTTCATCGAGCTCCTGTTTTGACTCGGCGTAGGCAATATTTTGAGCCAAACAGGCGATTCCCGTTACGGGGTTGCCCACTTCGTGAGCTACGCCGGCAGCTAGGCGGCCAATTGAGGCCAGCCGTTCGTTATGCATCAATTCATGCTCGAGTTGCACGTATTCCGTAATATCCTCAACGACCATGACACGGTCGCGCGACGCCAGAGTCTCATCAAGGACAGGTGATTTGTGCAAGCTCACCCATCTAGATTGCCCATTTGGCATCTGCACCTTTTGACGAACGACGTGATCAGTGTCTTGGTCGCTAAATTGAGTGAGGATACGCCCCCAGGGCTCTGCAATGCCTCGTATCAGTGATCCCAGTACTTGGTCAGCAGGGATGCCTGTCATGGCTTCCATGCTTTCATTCCACATGAGGATTTCGCCATCGTTGGCCAGAGAGCAGACGCCAATGGGTAAGGTGTTTAAGGTTTCGCGGTAGTGATGTCGCAAATTGTTCAAATCGGCTGCCAGCCCGGTGAATTGCAACTGTGCTCGATCCAGTTGAAGTTCGATCAGATTAATGTCCTCCCCGCCACTCTCGTCACTGGGGGTGTAGGGCAGGTAGCGTGTGACCAGGCTGTGTGCGACGGAGGGGCCGAGAAGGCCCGACAAGTTTGCTTCGATTCTGGCCCGCAATCTTCGTAGGGCATAGGGTCGGGTTTCAAAAGGTTCAAACTGTAATTCTTTCATGGCGCGTTCGACCTCTGCGCGAGCGGTCTCTTCTCCGAGCCCAGCAGAGAGGTTGCGAATGAACTCTCCTGGATTTTTGAGGTTCAAAGAGTGTCGTGCAGGGCGGCTCAGGTCGTCCATCGAGCAAATTTCAGCCGCAATACGCTCCTCTTGGCTGGTTGGTAAAATGAGCGAAAGCGAGATAAAAATAAGAATGTTCACACCCAGTGAGAGAGTCGTTGTGAGGGTTGCGTCGAGACCTGTCGATTGCAGCCACGAGGGATCGACGACCGGGCGCCCCAGAACCAGGGGCGCGAGTAGCAACAGGCCCCAAATTAGCAGCCCAGCGGTTAAGCCGCCGAGTAGGCCGAAGCGATTGGCGTTGGGTAGGTACAGTGAAGCGATTACACCAGGCAAGAACTGCGCGGTTCCAACAAAGGCAATCACGCCCAGTTGTGCGAGTGATTCGCGGTGCCCCAGCAAGATAAACGACCCAAAGCCAGCAAAAATGAGCACCGCGATCAGCGATCTTCGTATCCAGGTTAGTTGGCGGTATATTCCCTGCTCTCGGTCAACGGGGATTATATTCAGAGGTAGCACGAGATGTTTTAGACACATGTTCGACAGCGCCAGCGTAGATACAATTAGGGTGGCGCTGGCAGCGGATAGTGTGGCTATGAAGGAGAACATGACAATGGCCGGTGATTGTGCGTCAACGCCGATACCCAAAGCGGCGAACTCTGGTGGTAAGGGTTGATCGGTGGCGACGCTGGCCCAGGCAATGGGGAGCACCGGTAGACTGAGTGCGACTAGATATAGCGGCAGAGCCCATGAGGCCGATCGGAGCTCTTCGATTTTTGGGTTCTCTGCAAAAATCATGTGGAAAATATGCGGCATGCAAACCGTGCTTGCGAAAAAAAGCATGAGCGCGGTCCGTGTTGCAGCGTCGGTGCCATTAGCTGGGTCGGGTATTAGACTTGTGCGATTGGATTGAAACCAGAGCTCAAACGAGCTGTAGTCACCAAAGACTTCCCACACGATAAACACCGCAGCGAGGCTGAACGCAATCAGCTTCATTATCGATTCGAATGCAATTGCGGTCACGAGACCGGTATTGCGCGTCTGTGCTAATGGATTTCGTGTACCAAACAGAATCGCAAAGATAATCACGATTAAGCAAAACAAGAACGCGAGACTATCGTGGCGCTCTGATTCTAGAGGCGATAGCCGCGTTCCGCTGGCGATGATATGAATGCTGTCCGCGACAGCTTGAATTTGTAGAGCGAAAAAAGGTAATAGCGCCAAACACATGGCGATCGTGATGCCGGCGCCCACGTACTGGCTGCGAAAGCGGAAGGTCAGTAAGTCCGCTAAGCTGGAAAGTTGGTATATTCGGCATAAGCGCAACAAGGGGAACAAAATGACAGAACTGGCCAGGAACGCGAGGATAGCTCCTAAGAAATACGTCAGTGCGCCATAGCCTTCCCAGTGGGCTAGCTCGATTGCGCCGTTGGTTGCCATTGCGCCCGCAAAGACACCCAAGGATAAAATATAAGTGGCCGGGTGTTCTGTGATGCGGTTTTTGATCCATCCGCGCTCCGCGGCATGCGCTACACCGAAAAGCAGGGTGAGATAGCCGACTATAGCGACGAGCGCTTGCCCTAAGCTAAAGCTCATCTGACGATTTCTCTCTTTGAATCAAATAACTTGCTACGATCAGTGCGGCAGCAAAAATATGAGGGCGATACCAAGGTGCGTCTGCTGTAAAAAGCCAGGCGCTCAAGGTGGGGAAAAATAAAAACAGCAGGCCAAAAATCAACAGAAGGCCGCGAACGCCCTGCATAAATTGGGTCTCTTTTGCAAAAAGTTCAGTCTATGCGAATGTCCTAAGTTTGCAAGTTTTTGGTCGGTAAGTACCAGTGATCTTGCAAGGACTTTAGCCAATCCGACGGACTCGAATCTCTTCTGTGATGCTTCCAGGTTGGGTGCAGATGTTGCAGTGCCTCTTCAAGATTTTGAACAGGGCTATGGATGTCGATTCTCTCAGCTCCCGTTTGTTTGCTGAGCTTTTTACCATCGGCATTTCTCACAACCGGTATATGAGCATATCGAGGTGCGCTTTCCCCCAGCACCGCATAGAAGGCCAACTGCCTGTGGGTTTCAAACAAGAGGTCGTCTCCGCGCACAATATCCGTGACGGCCGAGTCAATGTCATCAACCGTGGCAGCGAGTAGGTAGGCGGGTAGCTCGTCTTTGCGCCAGATGATCGCATTGTCAAACGCGAGCCGTTCACTCTCAACCTGCCCGTAGATCCGATCCGTAAAATCGCGGTTACCTGTGGGGAGCTTGATCCGCAAGTTGTTGCCGTTTGCTGAAATATCGCGATCCTGACAATTGGCGATGCATCGCCCTAGGTGATCCTGCTGTTTACGGGAGCAAATGCAGTAAAAGGCATGGCCTTGCCGAAGCAGATTCTCGCAGATCGTTTTATATCGCTCATGCCGAGTATGCTGGAAAAGAGGCTCCATTTGGGAGTGTAAGCCATGTGCGGCCAGTGCGATTAAAATCGCCTCCGTCGCGCCAGCCACTTCCCGCGGCGGATCAACGTCTTCGATTCTAATCAGCCAGGTGCCCCGATGCGTAAGCGCGTCCAGGTAGCTTGCCATTGCGGTAGTCAGCGAGCCTAGATGCAGGGGGCCGGTGGGAGAGGGTGCAAACCGACCAACGTAGGTCGCGTTGGTCGGATTCGCGAAGTTCACGGGGGCTTAGCCTCGCTCTTGTTTCTCTTTGATCTCGGCCAGCGTTTTGCAGTCGATGCAGAGTTCGGCGGTTGGTCGCGCTTCAAGCCGCTTTATGCCAATTTCGATTCCGCATGCATCGCAAAACCCGTAGTTGTCTTGCTCGATACGCTCGATGGTTTGGTCAATTTTTCGAATGAGCTTGCGCTCTCGGTCTCGCGTTCTCAGCTCGAGGCTGAACTCTTCCTCTTGTGTTGCGCGATCTGCGGGATCAGGAAAATTCGCCGCTTCGTCTTTCATGTGCGTTACCGTGCGGTCGACTTCGTGCATAAGATCTGATCGCCAGTTCAGCAAGATCTCTTTAAAATGCGCGAGCTGGGCTTCGCTCATGTACTCTTCGCCTTTTTTGGGGGTATAGGGCGTAAAGTTTTTAAAATTTCCGTCTCTGCTAGGAGCCATGGTTCAATTCCACCTAGTGCGATTAAAAACAGTTGTCTGCCACCGTTCTGGGCCGGTACCGCTGAAGCCCCGTCTGAGCGGGCGGAGAAACTACCAGATAAATCGCGCATGGGCTAGTATTATCAACGTTTTTTGAGCCAAAAGGGTTTTAAATTGAGCAAAACGCCACTGGGAACGTTGTTTTTTGATTGGGACCGCTGCGTTGTTGGCTTGGGTGCGCCAAACCTGAGCACGCTAAGGTTGCTTGATGGTGATGTTTCTGAGGCCTTTCGCGAATTGACGCGTCGCGCCAGACAGAGCGGGTTTGACTTGCGGTGTGCCAGTGGATATCGCTCTCTTGATCGTCAAACTGCGATCTGGAATGGCAAGTTTCAGGGGGTGCGCAGTGTCGAAGATGACCAAGGTGTCGCTCTAGAGCGGCATGCCTATAGCGCTCTGGAATGGATCCACAAAATACTGCGATTCTCGGCATTGCCTGGCACCTCGCGTCACCATTGGGGTACCGATTGCGATGTTTATGACGCGGCTGCGGTAGCGGATGATTATAAACTTCAGTTAACCGTGATCGAATCGCGCGTTCAATTTGGAGAACTACACCGATGGCTCGATGAGCAAATTGAAAGCGATAACAGCTGTGGCTTTTTCCGCCCCTATGCGCAGGATCGAGGTGGTATATCGGTGGAGCCTTGGCACTTGAGTTACGCGCCCTTGGCGAGCGAGTTTGAGTGGCGCTTGAGACCCGCTCTGTGGCGTGATCTTTGTTCGGATCAATCTATTGAAGGGTTGGCCGCATTTGACGCAGAGTTAGAGGATATCTTTGAGCGTTTTGTTCGCGTCCCACAAGAATGGTGCCCCGAGCATTATCGCTCGGGGCGATCCAATTAGTGCTGCTCTTCGCGGTTGAAGTTTTCTACTGCTTTAATAATCGCGTCGCGTGCATCGGCTGCTGTGCCCCAGCCGTCGACTTTAACCCACTTACCTTGCTCAAGATCTTTGTAGTGCTCGAAGAAGTGCTTGATTTGGTTAACCAGCAGCGCGGGTAAGTCGCTGACTTCTTTCACGTCTTTATAAACGGGCGTGAGCTTGTCAACAGGTACCGCAATGAGCTTGGCGTCATGGCCTGCTTCGTCGCTCATTTGCAAAATACCAACCGGACGACAGCGGATTACGCTGCCCGGAACGACCGAGTGGGGAGTTTGAACCAGTACGTCAAGAGGGTCGCCATCGTCGGCAAGCGTATTGGGAATATAGCCGTAGTTGCAGGGGTAGAACATGGCGGCGGACATGAAGCGGTCAACCATGATCGCACCGCTGTCGTGATCAACTTCGTATTTTACTGGGTCACTGTGCGCGGGGATTTCGATGATTACGTTAACGTCTTCCGGTACGTTCTTTCCCGCTGGAATTAGGCTTAAGCTCATGAGTCTGTGGTCCTCTTTGGGGTGTTCTGCCAAATTTAGCGCGCGAAGTTTAGCAAAACTGCCCGATCCACGCATTAGTGTTGTTTGTGGTTAATTTACATCGAAATCGCGGCCGGTTCGTTTGGGCGCTAGTGCGCCAAGTATTTTCGTGTAAACAGGAAGGCCGGTCTGGTAGGTCGGGTAATCTTCGCCGCCGATCAAAGGTTGTAAATAGGCTCTGGCTTTGTCGGTGATGCCAAAGCCGTCGTCGGTAATGAAATCTCGAGGCATGAACTTCTCGGTGTTTGCGACTTTGGCGAGCGGCACTGCTTCAATACGCCATCGGTACTCGTGGCCTGATTCACGGATGATGGCGGGCATCACGGCGTGTTCGCCGGCAAGTGCCATTTCAACGGCGGCTTTACCCACAGCGTAGGCTTGTTCGATATCCACGCCTGAGGCAATGTGCCGTGCAGCTCGCTGCAGATAATCCGCGAGCGCCCAGTGGTATCGATACCCCAAGTTTTGCTTGATCATATTCGCCAACGTTGGCGCTACCCCACCCAATTGTTTATGACCAAATGCATCGGTGATCCCTGAGTCAGCTAGAAATTGGCCGTCTTCAAAACGTGCGCCTTCAGATGCAACGATAACGCAATAGCCTTGTGTTTCTACGCTATGCCTGACCCGCGCCAGGAAAGCCGCCTCATTAAACGCGATCTCAGGGAAGATAATGATATGAGGTGCTTCGGTTGGACCTTGACCCGCTAGACCACCAGCCGCCGCAATCCATCCGGCGTGTCGTCCCATGGTCTCCAATATGAATACTTTTGTGGAACTCGCGCACATGGATGCAACATCAAGAGAAGCCTCCATAGTAGATATCGCGATATATTTAGCGACCGAGCCAAAACCGGGGCAGTTATCCGTTATGGGTAGGTCATTATCCACGGTCTTGGGTATATGGATTGCGGCGAGCGGATAACCCATAGCGTGGCTCAACTCCGATACTTTCAAGCACGTATCCGCTGAATCTCCGCCGCCGTTGTAGAAAAAATAGCCAATATCGTGGGCTTTAAATACCTCGATTAGCCGTTCGTACTCGGCTCGATTTTCGTCTAGGCTTTTTAATTTATAGCGGCATGAACCGAATGCACCGGAGGGGGTGCTGCGCAGGCCGCGAATGGTTGCATCGCTCTCGAGTGAGGTATCAATTAGCTCTTCTTTTAACGCGCCTATAATGCCGTTTCGACCGGCAAACACAGTGCCGATTTGATCCGATTGTTTTGCGGTTTCGATTACCCCGCAGGCGGAAGCATTGATGGCGGCGGTAACACCACCGGATTGGGCGTAAAAGGCATTGCGAGGCATGGTGTGCTCCTTGTTCGGG
>Ga0182090_1024868_pt1 | contig 10892 bp, 8 predicted proteins | sample 041ome_24_FD_127767 | JGI IMG/M metagenome (GOLD analysis project Ga0182090, IMG submission 127767) | Metatranscriptome of coastal salt marsh microbial communities from the Groves Creek Marsh, Georgia, USA - 041408BS metaT (Metagenome... | ecosystem: Environmental > Aquatic > Marine > Intertidal... | reverse complement strand
GTTCCTAGTGAGCGCCCGTGTTACGCGCTGGACTTCTTAACATTAATCCCGCATTTTGTGCGCTTTCGGCATAATAGCGCCTAATGATTGGGCACTGCCATTGGGGTAAAAAATCTTAGTTCAGGAGCGCGTTGGATGACCGACGAGATTAAAAAACACTATCGTGCCTGCCACTTGTGCGAGGCGATTTGTGGCGTGGTTATCGAGACGCAGGGTGAAGAGATTATCTCTATTAAAGGTGATCCAGATGATCCGTTAAGCCGGGGGCATATCTGTCCCAAAGCCGTGGCTCTGCAGGATATTCATAATGATCCCGATCGCTTGCGCAAGCCGGTGCGCAGGGTTCGCACACAGGCAGGGGAGTACCAGCACGAGGAAATCGAATGGGATCAGGCGCTGGACTTGGCTGCGGACGGTCTAGTCCGGGCCATTGAGCGCTATGGCGTGCACTCCGTGGGTGTCTATCTGGGTAACCCTTCGGTGCACAACTACGGCATGTTGACCCACCAGGGAGCGCTTTTTAAGCATATTCGGACAAACAACCGTTTTTCGGCCACCTCCGTGGATCAGCTTCCCCACCATCTGGTTTCATTGTGGCTGTTTGGCCATAAACTGCTGTTCCCCATCCCAGACATTGACCGCACGGACTACTTCCTGATGCTGGGTGCTAACCCCATGGCGTCTAATGGCAGTATTTGGACCGTCCCCGATGTACGTAAACGCATCAAAGACCTAACCGCTCGGGGCGGAAAGCTGGTTGTTATTGATCCTCGGCGCACCGAGACCGCCGAGCTTGCAACGGACTATCACCCCATCAAACCTGGCTCCGATGCGCTGCTTCTGCTGGCTGTTATCCATGTGTTGTTGCAAGACAAGCTGGCCAACCCCCGTGCCCTAGAGGGTTATGTAGATGGCATGGCGACGGTGGAAGCAGCGGTAGAGCACATCACCCCCGACTTTGCAGCTCAACACACAGGTATATCCGCCTCAGACATCAGCGGCATTGCTCGGGATATGGCCGCGGCAGAGAGCGGTATTTGCTACGGTCGCATGGGGGTTTCGACCCAGCGCTTTGGCACGCTGTGCCAGTGGGCAATTCAAGTTATCAACATCATCACCGGCAACCTCGATCGTGAGGGAGGAAGCTTATTTACCCTGCCCGCTGTAGATCAGGTAGAGGGTACTGGCCCCGGTGGCTTCGGGCGACACAAAAGCCGTGTTCGGGGGCTGCCAGAGTTTGACCGAGAGCTACCCTCGGCGGCCCTAGCCGAGGAAATCCTCGCTCCGGGTGAGGGCCAGATCAAGGTGCTGTTCACAGGTGCTGGTAATCCGGTGCTGTCGACCCCTGCTGGCGATAAGTTAGACGATGCCCTCGAGTCCCTAGATTTCATGATCTCCCTTGACCCATGGATTAATGAAACGACGCGGCATGCGGACGTGATACTGCCCCCGACATCACCCCTGGAGCATGACCACTACGATCTGGCGTTTCACGTTAATGCGATCCGCAATACCGCACGCTACAACCCGGCTGTGTTTGAGAAGCCCAGCGACGGTATGCACGACTGGGAGATCTTTGAAGCTCTGGGAGCTCGAGTGGCCACCGCCCTGGGCAGCGAGCCTCAGCCATCTATGCCACCCCATATCATGATTGATTTTGGGCTGCGGGCGGGCCCCTATGGTGATCAATCAGAGCATCAAGTGTCCCTTGAAAAGCTGCAGGCGAACCCTTCTGGAGTCGACTTTGGACCACTCAAGCCACAGCTGCCCCAGCGTTTGAAAACCCCTGAAAAACGCATCAATTTGGCGATCAATGAGCCCCTAAGGGACATAGAGCGTCTCCTTGAGGAGTTTTCTCAGGGAGTTGATGATGGCTATCAGTTAATTGGTCGGCGTCATGTTCGGGATTGCAACTCGTGGATGCACAATTATCGTCGGCTGGTTAAAGGTCGAGCCCGCTGCACGCTGATGGTTAACCCTGAGGATGCTGCCCGAGAAGGGTGGTCTGAGGGCGAACAAATCACCATAGTGTCTGACTCTGGCAGCGTATCGGCGCCAGTGGAGATCACGGCAGAGATGATGCCTGGGGTTGTCAGTCTTCCCCACGGTTACGGTCATGATCGGTCTGGAGTTCGAGCCGGAATTGCGACGGAGCATGCGGGGGTAAGCTGTAACGATGTGACTGACGCCCAGTATTTGGATGAGCTTAGTGGCAACGCCGCGGTGAATGGTGTGCCAGTGCGGTTACTGGTTGCTGAGCCCGGCTAATTTGCAGGCTTTGGGGTGAGCATAGGCGCGCGAGCAGTCCAGACCGCGCTATACTAGCCCCCTTAAATGAGTCCTAGATTATTATGAGTTCCAAGCTAATCCCCACCGTGCAAGTGTCGAGCGGAGAAAAGTTCGTCAACGACCGCGGAATCCATGCCATCAAAGACGGCATCAAGCGCGCCGCAGAAGGCGGATCCTCCCTCGCTAAGCCCGAGTGGCTGCGGATGCGCATTAAAAGTAGCCCGAAATTCGAGTCGGTGCGAACCATTGTGCACGATCACAAGCTGGCCACTGTCTGCGAGGAGGCTAAGTGCCCCAACATGAGTGAGTGTTGGAGCGCGGGAACCGCGACCATTATGCTGATGGGGGACGTCTGTACTCGGGCGTGTCGTTTTTGTTCCGTGAATACCGGCAACCCCAGGGGCTGGCTGGATGAAGAAGAGCCTGCTAATACAGCCCGTGCTGTATCCTTGATGGGCCTGCGCTATGTGGTTTTGACGTCGGTTAACCGCGATGATTTGGAAGACGGTGGCGCCGGCCACTATGCGGCGGTGGTCAAGGCGGTCAAAGCAGCTAATCCTGAAACCGCAGTGGAAGCCCTCACGCCAGATTTTCTGGGCGATCTGAGCGCGGTCGAAATTTTGCTCGATTCGGGCATTGAAGTATTTGCCCAAAACGTCGAAACGGTAGAGCGGTTGACCCATCCCGTACGCGACCCTCGCGCTGGATATCAGCAGACCCTTAATGTGCTCGCCCACGGCAAACGCTATCGTCCCGATGTCATCACCAAAACCTCGCTTATGTTAGGGCTTGGCGAAACGGAAGATGAGCTCAAGCAATGCATGGACGACTGCCGCGCCCACAATGTCGATGTGCTAACCCTTGGGCAATATCTGCAGCCCACACGTAATCACTATCCTATTGCGCGCTATGTCACACCCGAGGAGTTTGAACGCTATCGTGAGTGGGGGTTAGAGCGTGGCTTTATGGAGGTGGTTTCTGGAACCTTTGTGCGTTCCAGTTATCGTGCCGAGCGTGTGCTCGAGGGCAATAACGTCGGCCTGGATTGAGTGTGAACGAAATCCCTAATTTACCTCAGTTGCTGTACATATGTGCCGCAATGCCCGATGCCGGTGAAGACATCATCAGCTTAGAAAGTCGCGTCAATATCGGCATATTGAGCCGAGACTTTGATGTTTCTCTAGCGGTGGTGGGGCCTGTTACTACGGTCGGGCTTAATCGCCTGCGGGTGGATTTAGGGCCATCTCGGGTCACCGGTGGTTTTGAGGCATCGAATGCCGACAGGCCCGCTGAAAAAGATCTCTCGCCGTACGTGGCCTCGGTACTCGGCAGTGACATTATCAACGCGCGCCTGCAAACAACTATTCAACGCAAAGCCCATGATTTCGACCTTGTGGTGGTTGATTCACTGCTGGCGTGGCCCTACCGCCCTGTCGGAACAAAAGCTCCCGTTGCATTAGTAGCTCAGTCCCTCGCTTCCCGTAGCTTTAAACACGCCGGTTTGCTGGGTGGCGTGAGCGACCGTAAATTTCGGGAGTATGAGATCGATGTGCTGAGCTCGGCGGATATGGTTTTCGCGCCCCTTGAGCTGGCTCGCGAGCTGTCTGAGGCAGGGGTGCCTATGCGGGTCTTGCAGTACAGCTTTAGCAAATCGGATGTAGCCACGCCAACCTTGGGAGACGTAGATTTTAATCTCACGTCAAAGCGCATTGGCTACGTAGGCTATCTCGGAGATCGCGACAACATTGCCAGTCTCAACTGGTTTCTTGATGAAGTGTGGTCAGTGGCCGACAAAACTATGCCCGATGTGGAGTTTCACATTATCGGCAAGGCGCCATCCAGAGATCTACGTGAGCGAATGGCTGGGCTGGAGCGAGTTAAATTGCATTGGAGCAGTGACGACCAGTTGCTCTTTGATCAGCGCTGCAGAGTGGTAATAGAGCCGCTGCTATATGAACACCATGTTGATGCCAAGTTGGTCAATGCCATGGCGCGTGGAATACCTACGGTGACAACATTACATGCCCTGCGGCGATCGCATTTTCGCTTGCGAGCAGGACTCACCTGCGCCGAGAGCCGGGAGGGTATGGTGCTTGCCATCAATCGCTTGATGTCAGACCCTATGGCGTGGAAAGCGGCTGCAAACGACGCCAAAGCTCTGGTTAGAGAACAGTTGCCCGCCTTTGAGTTAGCACACTGCATACGCCGAGAGCTTTCTCGCTGGCACGCAGGAGGCTAGCTTCACACTACCGCTCATCGCCGGTGAATAGACCGGCATCAGGAATCTACGGCCATGAACAACACCTTTCAACGCGTAGGCTTATTGGGACGTCGTGAGCACCCCGGGGTGTATCAGATCGTCGCCGACTTGCTGAAATTGTTAGATGAGCGCGGAGTTGAGGTCACCATAGAGGACCGACTTGCCACCCTGTCTCATTTCGAAAAGCGTGCCATGATGCCTCGGGATGCCATCGGTGAAATGGTTGATTTGGCCATTGTTATTGGCGGCGACGGTTCTCTGTTGAGTGCGGCACGTACGCTGGTTCGCCACGACACCCCAGTTATTGGTATCAATAGAGGCCGTCTTGGGTTTCTCACCGACGTCAGTCCCGATGAGTTAATCCCCCAGGTGAGCGCTGTGCTAGATGGCAATTTTACGCGCGACTACCGCTTTCTCTTGGACGTTAAAGTGGTGCGGGGAGATCGAGTGATTGGTAGGGCAGAAGCCCTTAATGACATCGTGGTGAACTCTGGCACCTCTGCGCAAATGATCGAGTTCGAGCTAACCATTGATGGTGAGTTTGTTTATAGAATGAATGCAGACGGCTTGATTCTGTCGACCCCAACCGGTTCAACCGCTTATTCAATGTCGGGGGGAGGGCCGATCATGAATCCCGCACTTGATGCCTTGGTGCTTGTGCCGATGTTTCCGCATTCATTGACCAGTCGGCCGATCGTTGTCCACGGTGACTCGGAGATTCGTATTGACGTGGTATCGCGCAATCAAATCCACCCGCCGGTCACCTGTGATGGTCAAGTCAGTCTGACCGCGTTGCCCGGGGATTCGGTTTTTGTGAGCAAAAAAAATCAGCGGCTGACGCTGTTACATCCGCCGGGGCATAGCTTTTATGCGAGCTGCCGCGACAAGCTCCGTTGGTCAGATACCCTTGCAAAATAGTTTTAAGAGCGTCGTCGCCCGAGCACCGGTTGCCTTCGGCTTAATCATCGCCAGTGGCATTGTGTTCTTATTGTTTTGGGAGTTGGGCCTGGTGGAGCTGGTACACCTCCTTAACTTTGTCCCCTTCGACGAAACCCCGTTTGGGCGCTCCTACGGTGAGCCCGGCCAGGACTTCTGGCGATTTGTAACCCCAACGCTGCTACATTTTGGCTGGATGCATATCGTCTTCAATAGCCTGTGGGTGTGGGAGTTTGGTCGACGCATTGAATCCCGATTAGGGTCGATCAATTTGTTCGGGCTTTATGTTGCTGCCGCTATTTTTAGTAATAGCGTGCAGTATTTCGTGACCGGCGGCTCGATTTTTGGCGGTATGTCCGGCGTTGTTTATGCGTTTTTAGGCTTTATTTGGGCGGGTAATATGGTGCGCCCACGGTGGATAGAGCCGCTTCCGCCAGCCATTTTCGGGTTTATGTTAGCTTGGCTCATCATCGGCATGGTGGGTGCTCTCGAGATCTTGGGGGTAGGAGCTATTGCCAATGGCGCGCATTTGGGCGGCCTAATCATTGGTGTCATCTTAGGTGGCGTTTTTGGGCAGCTGTCTAAGCTGGCTCGCCATTAATAAGGGAGTAGAGATGTCTGATCCTTATCTAGAGACCGTGCGTGCCATGGGCCGCGACGTTTATGACCGAATGCTGCAGGCTTTGGAAACAGGGCGTTGGCCAGATGGTCGCGCTGTCAGTGTCGAACAGCGTGAGCACACCATGCGCGCGGTGATCGCTTGGGGGAAAATGTATTTGCCGCCAGAGGAACGCATTGGCTTTATTGATAAGGGGCACAAGGCCGGTGACAGCTGCGACGAGCCTGCGCCGCTAAAGTGGCAGGATCAGGGAGCTGACGCATGACTGGTTTGGTGGGAAATGTCCGCAAGATGAAGACTGCACTCGACCTGCCGGTTACTTACCAATGGATCGCGGGTGACCATACCTTTTCAATGAACAGCGCCCTTGGTAAGAAGATCAGCCTGAGCTTCTTGGGCAGTATTAATTGTGTCCACTGTAATAGGTTAACCAAGAAAAGCTTCAATCAAGGTTACTGCTATCCGTGCTTTCAACGGCTTGCCCAGTGTGACAGCTGCATCGTCAAGCCAGAGAAGTGTCACTACGCCGAGGGCACCTGTCGGGAGCCCGAGTGGGGCGAGACCAACTGCAATATTGAACACATTGTCTATCTGGCGAATACCTCCAGCGTCAAAGTGGGCATCACGCGTGGAACTCAGGTGCCGACGCGGTGGATGGACCAGGGAGCCACTCAGGCGCGACCCATCGCGCGGGTCTCCACTCGGTATCAATCGGGTTTGGTTGAAATTTTATTGGGCAACTTTGTCGCGGATAAAACTGCTTGGCAAACCATGCTTAAAGGGAATGGTGAAGCCATTGATCTGGCCGATAAGCAGGCTGAACTTTGGTCACAGTGTGGCGCGGGCATTGAGGAACTGCAAAATCGTTTCGGTTTAGGCGCGATACAGTGGTTGGATGCACCCGAAGAAGTGGTGATTGATTACCCCGTATTGGAATGGCCCGCCAAGGTTAAAGCTCATAATTTAGACAAAACCCCTGAGGTGGAGGGGACCCTACAGGGTATTAAAGGACAGTATCTGATTCTCGATACCGGGGTCATCAATATCCGTAAATACGGTGGCTATAACATTGAACTAAAGGTGTATTGATATGCGTGACGGCGCACCACAGACCATTTACCGAAAAGATTATCGAGCACCTGCATTCTCTATCCCCGAGGTCACGCTGAATTTTTCTATCTACGAGGGGTACACCCTTGTAGAGAGCGAATTGCACCTGCGCCGCTGCGACGACGGCGGCAAGGAGCCTTTGGTGTTGAACGGCGAGGGTCTCACCGTAGAATCCCTAACCCTAGATGGTACAGAGCTCACAGAGGCTGACTACACCTATACCGATGGTTTGTTGACCATTCCCAGGGTGGGCAATGTTGGGTTGCTGTGTACGCGAGTGAGGATCGCTCCCGAGGAAAATACCTCTCTTGAGGGGTTGTACCGCTCGCGCACGATGTACGCCACCCAGTGTGAGGCTGAAGGGTTTCGCAAAATAACGTTTTTTCCAGACCGGCCTGATGTGCTGTCTACTTTTACGGTCAGTGTAGAAGCCGACAAGCAGCGCTGCCCAGTGTTGCTAAGTAATGGCAACCAAGTGCTCAAAGAGGATCTAGAGGATGGCAGGCATAGAGTAGTGTGGCACGACCCCTGGCCAAAACCCTGCTATTTATTTGCGCTCGTAGCGGGGGACCTGGCGCAGGTATCAGATACCTTTGTAACGCAGTCGGGTCGGGTAGTGGACCTCCATATTTTTGTTGAAGCCAAAGACATCAACTATTGCGGTCACGCAATGGACTCACTCAAACGATCAATGCGCTGGGATGAGGAGGTCTATGGTCTGGAATACGACCTCGACCTGTTCAATATTGTTGCCGTGGACGATTTCAATATGGGGGCGATGGAGAACAAGAGCCTCAATATTTTCAATACTTCTTGCGTGCTGGCCGCACCCGATATCACAACCGATGCGGGATACCAGCGAATCGAGGCCATCGTCGCTCACGAATACTTTCACAACTATTCGGGCAATCGCGTCACATGTCGAGATTGGTTTCAGCTGAGTCTTAAAGAGGGGTTTACGGTGTTCCGTGACTCCGAGTTCTCTGCGGATATGAATAGTCGAGGTGTGAAGCGGGTAGAAGATGTCTCGTTCTTACGCACCCATCAATTCGCCGAAGATGCGGGGCCGATGGCGCATCCAGTGCGACCAGATAGCTTCATTGAAATCTCAAACTTTTATACCCTGACTGTTTATGAGAAGGGTGCTGAAGTCGTAAGAATGCTGCATACCCTGCTGGGCCACGAACAATTTATTGATGGCGCGCGCCTGTATTTTCAGCGCCACGATGGTCAGGCCGCAACCTGTGATGATTTTGTTAATGCCATGGAGGAGGCTTCAGGCAGAGATCTGTCTCAGTTTCGAAACTGGTATGAGCAGCCGGGCACCCCCGTGATCTCGGTCGATGAGATTTATGACGAGAACAACCAGCGCTTTATCCTCACCCTCCGGCAGGAGAACCCCGGGGCTCCTAACAATCCCCCATTACACATTCCTGTTGCCGTCGGCCTCTTGGTAGACGATGAGCCCGTGGTCATGGAGTCTGGTTCTACCACCCGCTTATTGGAACTCACCGAAGCCGAGCAGACGTTTGCCTTTGAGCAGGTGGTCAAGGCTCCGGTGGCTTCCATCCTGCGCGGGTTCTCTGCTCCGGTTCGTTTAAGGGCGAGGGAGGATGAGCGTGCGCTGCAGAGTCTGATTGCTGGGGATGACGACGATTTTGTCCGCTGGGATGCCTTTCAGCGCTATGCGTCTCAAATTATCGACGACATAGCGGCGGGCAATTCGCCCCATGACGGGTTTTTTACCGCCTTTGCCAGTGCGCTGGCCGCCAATACTGATCCGGCCATGAAAGCCCACTTGCTTACCCTACCGAGCGAGGAATACTTGGCTGACGTTGCGGCAAGTCGAGGACTGGTTGATGTGTTTGCTATTCGCAGTGCTCGGGAGCACCTCAAAGCGTTGCTGGCTAATCGTTTCGAAACCCAGTGGCGGTCCCTGTACCTTGCCATGGCCAACCATGAAGCTTACTGCGCCGAGGGAGCCCAGATCGGTCGACGCGCCCTGCGCCATCTAGCGTTGGATTACCTCAGCCATGCCACTGAGACCGATACCGGAGCCGCTGAGCAGCTGTTTGAGTCCGCTGATAACCTGACTGATCGCCTAATGGGGCTGCGTCTCTTGGTTAATCAGGAGGATCCTCGCGTAAGAGAAAGAGCCCTCAACAAAATGTTGGCAGATTGGCAGCATGAAGCGCTAGTGGTTAACCAATGGTTCAGCGTGCAGGCTATGCGCCCCTCGGCGGATACTGTGGAAGCGGTGCTGGCACTGCAGGATCATCCTGCATTTGATTGGCGCAATCCAAATAAGATCCGAGCCCTAGTTGGCGTATTTGCTAATGCCAATCCTGTGTCCTTCCATCGTCAGGATGGTGCGGGCTATCGATTGCTGGCGGATGCCATCATCCGTATGCAGGCTGCTAACCCGCAAATTGCTGCCCGCTTATGCACTCCATTGACTCGGTTTAAACGTTACGCCCATGGGGTTGATTTGATGCGCGCTGAGCTCGAGCGGATCGCGTCTGTGGATGGGTTGTCGCGGGATGTTTTTGAAGTGGTGGACCGCTCTCTGAGGGGCTGATTCGGCTTGCTGGTGCTATAACACGGAATGTCAGGCGCTGGTTTATGCAGCGCCATCCGTAACCAATTTCCCGTGCTAGCTCTCTGCAGTCACGAGGCTGCTTTCATAGGGCGATAACGCTCGTAGATCGATTCAATGTCTCTGTGCGCCGCCAATAACGTCTGAAGCACTTTGGGATTGAAATGATCGGGGTTGGACTTTTCGTCGCCGTTGCAGATGATGTCGATGGCTTGATGGTGAGGCATCGCTTCCCGGTAGGGGCGGGGGGCTCGCAGGTTGTCGTAGACATCAACCACATGAACGATGGCGGCCTCGAGGGAGATTTCATCGCCTTTTAGTCCCGCCGGATAACCCGAACCGTCCCAGTTTTCGTGGTGTTGAGCCGCGATGGTCTGCGCTAGAGCAAATATCGGATCTTTATAGCCCGACAAAAATTCTGCGCCCAAGGATGTGTGTGATTTGGTTTGATCAAACTCCGATGGCTCAAGATTCCGCTCGGCGTTGTACAGCTCTTCGGGACCTTTGAGTTTGCCAATATCATGAAGAATGCTGGCGAAGCGAAGCGCTCGAATCTGCTCTTGATCCATTCCAAGACGACGACCCAGGCACGCCGCCATTTCACCAATACGATGGATATGGAGTTTAACGCTTGGGACATAGTGTTCAGCGGTCAAGGCCAGCAGCTCAACAGCGGCACCAAAACCGCTGGTCAGTTCGCTGCTCAGGCGCTGGATTTGATCGCTTTTCGACTCAACCTGCTGTTCTAACGTTGACTGCTGGAATCGTCGATACCGCCGCTGATTGATTCGGTCTTTAGCGTCCTCTATTTCCTCCAATAGCTGCTCTACTACTAGTGGCTTGAACAGAAATGAAAATGCGTCCAATTTGAGGGCGGAGACCACTGATTCGCTGTCGTTGTTGCCGGTAATGAAGATTGCTTCGAAGATTCGCTCCCGATGGACGTCCATTTTGCGAATTGCATCCAGGGTTTGTAGCCCAGTGCAGCGCGGCATACGGATATCAAGCAACAACAGCTCAATTGATTTGTCATCACGAAACTTCTCAAAGGCCTCGATGCCATCCACTGCGGTGGCGACGTC
>Ga0182090_1378209_pt1 | contig 10902 bp, 8 predicted proteins | sample 041ome_24_FD_127767 | JGI IMG/M metagenome (GOLD analysis project Ga0182090, IMG submission 127767) | Metatranscriptome of coastal salt marsh microbial communities from the Groves Creek Marsh, Georgia, USA - 041408BS metaT (Metagenome... | ecosystem: Environmental > Aquatic > Marine > Intertidal... | reverse complement strand
TCTGTCTTTTTTGAGTGTGTGCGATGACTTTTGTCAAGAATTCTTCTCTTTGTGCAACAAAAACTTTTCTTGCAAAAAAAAATCAAACGTCAAAAGAGACGAAGAAGAAAATTTGATGAGTTTTTTCCAAGAGAGAGAAGAGAGATCTCGTTTTCCTCAGATTTATTCTCCGTCGTTATTCCAGAGAAGAAAACGTCTACTAAATAACGCGTAAGTGCACACGAATACCACGAGAACAAACCTACTTTTAGAGAGAAGAAGAAGAAGACTTTTTTAAGAAGTCTCTCGAAGTCACTCTTTCTAAAGACGCGAAAAAGAGAAAATAATGGGCTGCGCGCAATCGACTCCGAGTTCTTCTCAACATCATTCGAGATTGTTTCGTCAGTTATTCGGGAATACCTCCTCACAAGAAGAAGAAGACAACAACGACGAGAGAAGACGGACGAGAGGCGCTTCCTCCTCTTCCTCTTCTCGACAACAAAGAAGAGAAGAACGAGATGAAATTTTGAAAACGAAAGTCGTTTTACTCGGCGACAGCGGGGTTGGGAAGTCCTGCATCGTCAATCGGTTCGCCACGAATACGTTTGACGTTGATTCTCGAGTGACGGTTGGCGCCGCGTTCGTGGCGAGGACGATTGAAGTCAACAAAAGCGATAAAGATGAGAGTTTAATAAAAATGAAAAAGCCACCACAAACAGGGCGAAGAGTCAAGTTTGAAATCTGGGATACCGCCGGTCAGGAAAGGTACGAGAGTTTAGCGAATCTGTACTACCGCCGAGCGCACGTGGCGATAGTCGTGTTCGCGCTGGACGACGAGAAGTCGTTCGAGAAGGCGAGATTTTGGATCAACGAATTAAAGGAGAAGTGCGAGAAGAGAGACGCTTTGATTATTTTGTGCGGGAATAAAATGGACAAGATTACGGACGAACACGAGGATAGGATCGAGGAGCCTTCTTCTTCTAGCAGAGGAGGGAACGGCGGTGACGAGATTGTCGAAGACGACGACGGCAATGCGGTATTCGTATCCATGGACCGCGCCAATCGCATGGCGAACGAACTCGGGTGTCACATGTGCGTCACATCTTCGGCAAAAACCGGGGAAGGCGTTGAAGAATTGTTCTTCGAAGTCGCGCGCACGTTGTTACGGAAACAACGAAACGGTGGCGGAAAATCAGAAGCGACGAATGACGGTGGCGCAACTACTGCGAAGAAAATGAAAACGAAGAAAACGAAGAAGAAAACCCGAAGCAACACAACATCGACAAGGGAGAACGCAGAGGAAGAAGGAGAAGAAGGAGGTCCAACGCCGCCTGAAAACGACGGCGACGCGAATACCGCCGCTCTTACCGCTCGCGAATTCGGCGCCAACGCAAAGACGAAGAAAAAGAAAAAGAAAAAGCCGATGCAGGGGGAAACGAGCAATCCGTCCCGTCGTCCTCTTCACGACACGTGAGTGAAAATATAATTGTAACTCGTTTTGAAATCGAGAAAGAAAGAAAGAAAGATGTACACGACAACAACAACAGAAGAACTCTGACATTTTCCTTCTTCCGTGCGTGTTTTTTTTCTCCTTTTTCATTCAACTTCCTTATTGAGAACAACACACGTCACTTCTGTGAGTATTCGTTAAACACAGAGAGAGACAGAGACAGAGAAAAGGAGCATCATCATCGCGTCATGCGAAACTTTACACTCCTGAATAACAATGTGTTTTGCTCACGCGTGACGTCGTCCTCGTCCGCGTCTAAAGATGATAGTAATACGAGTAAGAAGAATCAAAAGTCGAGCGTGAAGTCGTTCCAATCTCTGACGTTCCGAGAAAAACACTCAAACACGAAAGTGTGTTTAATCGGCACCATGCATTATAACCCGCGCTCGATCGAGCTCGTACACGAGATGACCTCAAAAGCCATCGAGGACGGCACGTTTGGATGTTTAGTCCTGGAGTCGTGCGAAAAACGATGGGAGAAAACGTTGGAGTTTCAACGTCCAGGAACTATTAGGCGTCAACTGTTGGATAACGAGTTTCAAGCGGCGCAGGAATTGGTGGAGGATCAATCGCAAGTCTCGCTCGGGGACCAGTCCATAGACGATCTCGGGCAGAACATGAAACGGATATTCAAGGAAACGCTGGAAGATGTGAAGAGCATCGACGGTTGGAAAAGGGTGAGAGAGGATTTGGTGCGGTACTCGGCGACGGAATTGTACCCGACGAAAGAGTTCGGGAAGGACGTGCAGACTTTATCGTTGCAAGATTTCTTGTTAGACGGGAGGTTACTCGTGGCGTTGCCAATTTCTTTGTTTCGGTACCCGTTGGCGTGGTTATTGAAGTCGCCAAAATTAGTCGTGCCTTTGCTTTCGTTTTATTTCGGGTTGGCGAATTTGCCGGGGTTGGTCGAGGCGATGGAAACGAGCGGCGGCGGGGACGTTCTAGCGACGGCGGCATCTGGAGGAGTTGGTCTCGTGCAAAGCGCAGATATCTTGGACGAGACGTTGTCCGTACTTTTCCTCTTTTTAGACGTGTTCCAAATCGTGGTTTTGTCTCGATTGATGTTAGTCGCGTTGTTGGGAGAACGCAACGACGTGCTCTCGGAGAGTATTCGCCAGAAATGCGAGGAACAAAAAGGAACTGAGAAAACGGTCATTGCGATATTAGGTGCCGCGCACTTGAACGGAGTGCAAAATAGATTGCTGTAAAACTGTAGATTATGACTAATTTATTTAAAGTAGTATACATGTTAGTTCGACAACACGACCTATCGCTTCTAATAGCTCTCTCTCCTGCTTCTAAGTGGTAAAATTTTCTAAGTAAGTAGATTAAATTAATTCGCGTTTTTATTCGCTAACTCTGCGTCTCTGTCGTCAACTCCAACGTCTCCGGTACTAACGGTCCCCATACCGACGAGATTGAACATCGCGTTGACCACGTGCCTCGGCAAACACGGACACGCGCTCTTTTTGGAAAAACCAATCTCCCCTTTCCGCAACGGCGACTGTTCGTAAAACGCGCCGCAGAAAATGATAAAAAACACCGCTCCGGCACCGTCTAAAGACGCGTGGTTGTTCCATATGAAATAATTTACAATTTCGCTCAAAAATTTGTTACAAGTAGCCACGACGGACACCGATGTCGCGCTCAACGCGTCTCTGATGAGCATGGTAAAGACGCCCATCCCGACGCCAAACACGCACGAACAACCCAAAGCCAACACCGCTCTGTTGGTAAACTCTAAAGCGTCTCCGTGCACATCTTCCAAATTACCAGCGTGCGATAACTCCCCCGTAAACAATGCCAACATAAACGATATCGGTATGCTTATCAAATTCATCAAAAATGTTCTCGACCAACTGTTCATCTTGTAGCGGTTGATGGTGTCCTTGGCGATGGAACCTTCCAAACACGCGAAGACGATAAAAACGACGCACAATCCGTACGATGCGGCGTTGGACAAAACGTCTCCGTGGACGTAATAAATAGCACCTAAAGTAATACCAACCATACTCATGATTGATTTCGCTCTCGGTAACGCTCTTCCTAAAAATATATAATCGATCATCGAAAAGCAAATAGGCGTCGTCGACTTGAACGCGATGAACGTCTCCAACGGCGCTTCTTTCATCACCCACATCCCGGCGCTCAGTAAACCAAAAAACGCGATGGATAAAGGTATAAACCCAAGAACAGTCTCGCGATTGATGTTGGATATTTGTATGACGTTCATCGCGTGCGCTCCGCCTAATAAACACACGCAGGAGACGAACTGAAGTATTAAAATTGTATTCGGGAGCTTCAAATCCGACACGGCGAGTTTGTTCACCACGGAGAGTTGCGAGCCGATGATGCAGTCTGTTTAATAATAATCGCGAAAGGTGGTGGTCAGTTGAAGCAGTGCACGTAAAGGCCCGCAAGCGAGAAGAACAAAACAGAGTACGAGAACTACGAGACGCGCTTTCGTCTTTTCATCATCACATTCGGGAAAAGAAGAAGACAAAGAAGAAGAGAGGAATACGAACAACAATAAACGTACATCCAACGATAATCGACAAGACTTTGACGTTCATCCAGAGATACTTCGTTTCCCCGTAGGCGGTTTCGCCGGAGGAAAGCTTTTCCGAAGAGGCCACTTCTCGGTTCATTTTTTAATTAATTAATGAAGTTTTTGTAAGCGAGAAAAGACAGGTTGCACACGCGAAAATGAAAAGACAACACAAAAATCATCTGCTACTACTCTACTACTGCTATACACTTCGCTAATACACTCTAACTACTAACAATTAACTAAAGAAATACGCGGAATCCCTGACGGTTTCGATGTCCAAGTCCCCGTACTCTGGAGGAGGCAAAAACTCACCGGCAACTTCCGGATAGGTTGATTTCAACTCTTCGTATAAGTTGTCCAAAAGAGGCGTTTCGTGCAACTCGATGAATTTTTCGCGGAGGATTCGAGACATGACCGGGACGTCTCCGGCGTGGGTCCAGAAAGAATCGTGGACGCCGGCGAACGTGATGTTTGCTCGAGAACACTCTAAAGCGGTCATCATCATGTGCGTGGAATCGATGGAGTGGATGTAGTTTGGCGGGAACGCCGATCGCTGTTTCGATTTGTTCACTTTTTGCTTCTCGTCTTCCGATCTGAGGACAAAGGTTTGGAGCAACGTGCGGACTGACTTTTGCGTTTGATTTCGATACGGTTGAAGGACAGGAAGACCGAGCGGGGTTGTCCATTGGACAGGGGCGTTGACTTTCGTCACGACCGAGGCGCAATGCGTGAGCCATCCCATGACTTCGCGAGCGTTTTGAAACATGTCGTTCAAAGCGTCCAAAGTTCGTTTTGCGGCGTATGCCGCGACTCGGTACCGGACGCTTTCGCTTTCGAAACCGACGCGTTCTTTCAAGCGCGCTGAAATCTGCATTCGAGCGCCGACAAAAGTGACTCCATAGACGGATGTCATGACCGTTTGTTTGACGAGTTTTCGATCGACTTGGTCGATGAGAAGTTTTGCCAACTTCATTCGTTCCACGGATTCTTCGTCTTTGTAATCACAATTTTCGATGTCTTTTTGAACGATGTCTCTCAAAACATTCGCAATACCGGTGTAAACGTCCGCACCACGATCGGCGGGGACCAAATTTACTGCTCGTCCACCGGCGAAATCTCTGCCCAAGGCCGCGTAGTGTTGTAAACCGTTGCACGACCCGTCTTGGTGAACGGGCAAATTACACATGTACTTCGCCGGGTCTTTCGAGTTGATCGCTTTAATTATTTCCATGCACGTGGCCAAGCATTGCCACGGGTCATCGGCGTCTTGCCACCAAGACCCTTCAGGGCCGAGCGGATCCTCCGCAGATTTCTTAATCTTCTCTAAGTTTAGCTTGCTAAACTCGACGCGCTGATGTAAAGGGAGTTTATCCGCTCCACCGCCGTATAAGTTCGCGCACTGAATAAATAACCAATCTAAACCGTTCTCACCTAACGGTTTTGCATCGGCAAACTTCAAAGTACCTCGACAAAAATCAGACCCTATGTGGTTCAAGTGCGCGTGCATGGTATACGCGCGACCGCGGAAATCAACGTTGTGCGGAAAGTATATGCGCTCTTCGTTCTTCATTTCTCTGGCGACTTGAAGCTTGATGGCAAAATCACACCTTTGTGAATGCAACTCGCGATTGGTTTGTTTCGCTCGGTTTAAAGCTCTCATGAACTCGCCAACTTCTCTCGAGGACGGTAGCGCCGTCGCGTAGAGAGGTCCATTGCGTTCGCGCCGTAATCGAAACTCGCTCGAAGGCCAGTTCGGTAAATTTAACTCTGCTCGAGGCGGTATGTTTGCGATACCACCACCAAAACCACCCGCGTACTTCTTCTCTCGCCAAACTTGTTCGATGACTTCTAAAATGTCCGTGTTGATCACCCACGCGGTCGAGCCGAGCACATTCAAGGCGCCAAAAACGTTGTCGTATTCGCCGACGCGTTCTGCTAGAAGTTTCATTTGCCCATCCGAAGGACCGTCTCTCGAGTAATTCCCTCGCATGACGACTGAATTCGAATTTAAATAACCACCTTTGTTGTACGATTCCCACGGTCTAGGAGGAACAATCATCGGTTTGTGTCTCGTAATCGCGCTCCTCGCTCTCGCCAACGTCGCCGAATGCACGAATCGGAAAAAAGAATCGTGCCAATGCACTGTCCCCGATCGATTGTTCGGACTGGCTTTCTGTTTCCATCCCTGGTACGCGTTTGGTTCCAACGAATAGTCGTGATAAAAAGCCGGCACCTCAATTTTCTCGCCTGTCTCCGCGGTTTCCGGTCCTGGCACTTTAATTTTACACACATCCAAAACGATGGCGATGATTGCCGCGCCGACTTTCAAGTGAAGAACTGAACCCCAGTCGGCGTTATCTAGCGCTTTCTTCGCTTGTTCCGAAACCGCGCGAACTGATTTCAATTTCTTTGTCGAATCTCTTTGGAGCATCGTGCTCGTAATATCGCTTTCCTTTATCAAATTCTTTTCGCGAATCTCTCTATCGATGTTTGCGATTTTCTCTTCCCGTTCTCTTTCTGCAATCATTTCGTTTTCACCGGCGTGTCTCTCTTGGTTAAACGTTTCCACGATATCTTCCATGTTGATCAATCCGGCGCGGTATCGCGCCGACAATAACTTTTCCCTCGTTTGCAATCGCGATAAATTCACTTCGGCTTCAATCACTCGGCCTAGCGAGCTCGCCAGACGAACAAACTTCACGCTCCCGGCTTCGCCGTGTTCACGTGAATGGTCGCGAAACACATCGCCTCTCGTCTTTTCTACCCCACGCATGAGCATGGAAATTATCGTGTGTAACGAAATCACGGCTATTTTATCCGCTCCTAATAATTGTAAATACGGTCCGTACACTCTTCGATCGAAGCCGGGCACGCCTTCACTAATCATGCTTTGTTCTCGTTCTACACCAACCATTAACGGCTCGTAAAACGACGTCAACAACTGTCGCACTGCTGGTAAATTCGCGCCCGCGCCAACTTGTGCCATCTGTTCGCTCATCTCTCTGTATCGTTTAATCTCGTCGTTCACGCTTTCGTTTTCCACCCGTCTTTGCCTTTCCCGTCTGGCGACGAACTCGAGATTTTCCGGCGACTCTTCTTTAATCCTCAGTTGCGATTTGCGCTCGACTAAAACGCTAAACAAACCTCTCATAGGTAACTCTATTTGATTTTCTAATAATTCCTTTTGTTTCTCTTTCTGTTTCTTCTTCTTTCGTTCCACGAGAGCGCCAACGTCCCAGTCGTCGAAATCGTCAATCGCCGGCAACGGAGAATCGAACGATTGCGGTGGCACCAACGCCGGACCGATGACTCGATTGTGCGGAGACCGATATCGGATCTGTCCTGTTGGCAGAAGCTCCACGTCCTGTTTATGTCAGAATTAAAAAAGAAGACAAAGAAGAAGTGGTGAGTAAACAACGACGAGAAAAAGAAGAGAAGAACGACGCACGTAGGATCCGTCGAGGAAATTTTTATCGTCCATGGAAAGTTTCTGTTCGGGCACCGCTGCCGCCGCAGAGAGATATCTTTTGAGGAGGAAGAGCGACGACTGAGGATGAACATCACCACCACCGAGAGACGACGACGACGACGACGACGTCGCGGTTACGCTCGAGAGCCTTCGCTGTAGTCTCGCCGCTGCTCGCCGCATTTCACTGCCGACGAGTTGTTAAATTCCAATCGACATTTTTTATTTCTTCGCGGCGATTTTTTTCTCTTTTTTTTCTGAAGAGTCTCTTCTGTTCGTCTGATTTGCTGAGGAGCTGCCCCCCCTGCAACAAAATTCAACTTCATTAAAACGTACTACAGAGACATAAAAATAAAATGGCAAAGGTAAGCGCAGAGCATTCTCTTTTGTTGTCGTCTGCGATGATTATCAGCTTCTCGAGAGAGAGAGAGAGAGAGAGAGATGATAAAGCATGGTTTGTATCGCGCGCGCGTGAATGGAGCGAGAAATACCGCGCTCTTTCGCTTTTTGCTTGCGCGCGTTGGATGATGATTTTTTTGGGTTTCCGCCTAAAATGTAGAGGGACTCTGAAAATTTCTCATCCTTTCGAAAAACGGCGCGTGAAGGATGGATGCGAACGGCGCGCGCTCGATGATTCGTCGTCGAAATGTTGATGAAATACGTTTGGACGAGTTGATATCGAGTTTGCATGTTTTTTGATTTCATCGCGCGTGGTGTTCGAGAGGGCCTGAATTTCGTTTTTTGTCTCCGTTCTTTTTAGGTTCCTTCCTCTCTCTTGAAGGGCTTTCGAGGTGTTGGATGCGACGATTTGACCGCACGCGCAGAACGTCTTTCTTCTTCTCCTTTTTTGCTCGCACGCAATCATCACTCACACCTTCTCTTCTTTTTCATCTCCTAATAATCAAAACAGAAAGGAGCAAAGAAAGTCAAATCTGGGACACCGTCCTTTTACCCGGCGGATGACATCAAAAAGCCGCTCAAGTCGCAAGCCAAGTCGCAAGCGAAGAACCAAACGAAGTTGCGCAAGAGCATCACACCGGGGACCGTGTTGATCGTCTTAGCTGGTCACTTCAAGGGGAAGAAGTGCGTGTTCTTGAAGCAATTAGATTCTGGTTTGTTGTTGGTGTGCGGCCCGTATGGCATCAACGGCGTGCCGGTGAAGCGATTGAACCAAAGATACGCCATCGCCACCTCCACCAAGGTTGACGTTTCCAAAGTTGATTGCAAAGCGTTTGACGATAAATACTTCAAAAAGCCGGCGAAGGACCGCTCGGCCAAGTCTGAGGATGGTTTCTTTGCCGCGCCGACGGCGAGAAAGGAATTGCCGGCTGAGTACGTCGCGGCAAACAAAGCTTTGGACGCCTCGGTTGGCGCCGCCATCGGCGCCGTGCCGCACTTGAAAGAGTACATGTCCTCTTTGTTTTCCCTTAAAAGTGGCGACAAGCCCCACGAGATGGTCTTCTAAGTATTGATTGTAACATTTCAAGTGGGTGATAGAGAGAGAGAGAGAGATGTGCGAGAGGGGATAAATTTAGAATTTGTAATAGCGGAACGAAACTAGAGATAAAAACTAACATTCAAACAACTAAAAAAATTCCTACGTGCCTAAATCCTCGTTGAAGTCGTCTTCATCGTATACCGTGTCGGTGAGGTTTCTCGTTCCTCGCTTTTCTATTTCTAAGTGCTTCCTAAGTTCGCTCTTCTGCAACCATTTCTTCTCGAAACCGGTGCCTCGATCGACGCCGTCCCAATGTCTTCCGGGTTCGATGCCGTATCTATTCCTTTCGACCGCAACTGCTTTGTTCCTCCACGAGTGCTTTGGAATTTCTTGCGGAACTTTAAACCCGTGTTTTTTAGCCAGTTTCTTATCCACGCCTTGCATCACGTTCAGCTTTTTCTGTTGCTTTTCAAGTTCCTTTTGTTGCCTCTCGTGCGCTTTCTTCGCCATGGGGTCGCCGTATCGCACTTCGTTCATTTTCTCCGAGTTCCACGTCGCGTCTACTTCCGAACGAGCGAACGGCGCCTCGCTCGCTTTCCTCAGCTCCTCCGCTTTTTCATTTTCAATCTGTTGTTGCTTCAAACCTCCTCCCCAAACCGGTTTCTCTCGTTCCTTCTTCGTCTCTTGAGCGCCTTTGGTTCTCTCTTCGATTTCTTCTTGCGTTAACAACCGTCCGGTGGTTTTATCTCTGACTAACGTTTTCGCATTCTTCCCGCTCTTCTCCGCGGACATCTTCTCGATGCGTTCCTCTTGCTCTTTGCGCCTCAACTCGGCTTCTTTGACAATTTCGGACGCGGACACTAAACCGGTTTTGTTCTTTGTCGCTTTCACTGGCGGTTGCGGTTTGACTATAATGTCGCCGTCCGAGTCGTATTCGACTTTTTGTTCCGGTTCCTCGCTTCTCTTCGCTTCCGTTGTTTTGGTAACTTTTCGAACGATGACGTCTCCGTCCGAGTCGTATTCCACCACTTCCGTTTTAACGTCATCATTTGTCGTCGCAGGTTCTTCTTTTTCTTCTGCGTCATCGTCGTCCGAGTCGTGTCGTTGTCTCCGCTTCTTTGTCTTCTTCTTTGTCTTCTTCTTCTCTTCTTCTTCTTCTTCTTCTTCTCCATCCGAATCGTGCCGTCGTTTTTTCTTTTTCATCTTCGTCTTCTTATTGTTGTTCTTATTATTATCATCATCGTCGTCATGCGGTTCCTCTTCCTCCTTCGCGCCTTCGACGACGGTCACCCACCCTGAATTCGAATTCGACGAATTCTTCTTTGTCTTCTTCTCATCTTCTTCCTCCCGTTTACTCCTCGCCACGTAGTGCGCGTCGGTCACAATCACCGGAGTATTCTCAAAATCCTCTTCTAAAGCCGTTTTATTATTAGTATTAGTAGTATTGTAGTTGTCCTCGTCTTCGTCGTACACTTTCACTCCTTCTTCTTTCCTCTTGTTCTTCTTTGTCACATTCGTCTTTTTCTTCTTCTTCTTCTTTACCTTCTTTTCTTCTTCTTTAACTTCTTTGCCTCCTCCTCCTCCGCTCAGAAGATAGTTTCGCTTCAAATACTCCAACTTTGACTGACTCATCTCACATCAGAGATAGACAACAGAAGAGCGCGTTGTTCAAAGCAGAGAGTCTTAAAGAGAGGTTTTTTTCTTCTCTAATTTTATACGTCAAAAGTCGTCTGGTTCTTGTTCGTATGAATGAAGTTGTGTTCTTGTTGTTCTAAAAGTTCTTGTTGTTCTCGTTCTTGTCACTTGTTCTCGAAAGCAAAAAAAAAGAAAGAAGCGGTTTGAGTTTGATCTAAAAAAAATGACATAGAATGAAACCACACAACTCAACTAGTATTACAACTCAACTATAACTCCCCATCCTAAATATTTCTAAACAGAAACACACCGTCGCACAAGCT
>Ga0182090_1259482_pt1 | contig 10913 bp, 6 predicted proteins | sample 041ome_24_FD_127767 | JGI IMG/M metagenome (GOLD analysis project Ga0182090, IMG submission 127767) | Metatranscriptome of coastal salt marsh microbial communities from the Groves Creek Marsh, Georgia, USA - 041408BS metaT (Metagenome... | ecosystem: Environmental > Aquatic > Marine > Intertidal... | reverse complement strand
GCGCGCTGCGCATCAAACGCGTTTGCATCGTTCGCGCCGCGGTTGGCGGCGAACGCGCGCGCGAGGGCGACGCGGGCGTCGTCGACAGCATCTTCTGCGTCAGTCTCTGCCGCAGCGTCGACTCGATTTCATCATCCATGACGTCTGAATCGCCGCCGACGACGTCGCGGTACGATCGGCAGTTGCGATTGTGGGGCGATGTCGGTCAGCGCAAGCTCGCGCGCGCGCGCATCGCCGCGATCGGCGTCACGCCGTCGACGATGGAGTGCATGAAGTGTCTCGTGCTCGGTGGTTGCGAGTCGTTCGTCATCATCGACGACGGCGCGCGCGTGGATGCGCGTTTGGCGGGGGAGTTATTTGAAGTGTCGGTTGACGATGTCGATGGTGCGTTGAGCGCGGCGGAGGTATGCGTACGGGCGCTGTGTGCGTTGAATCCAGACGCGCGAGGACGCACGCTGCGGGCGGCGCGCGAAACGCTCTTCGTCGCGCGCGATAATGAAACGCCAGAAGCATTCGCTGATGTCGACGTCGTCGTCGCTGGAGGGTTGAGTGATGCCGAGTCTGTGGCGCTCGAGCGCGCGTGCACGAATGGGCTGACGCCATTCGTGATTATGCGCGCGTGCGGGTTGTTTGGAGAGACACGAACGGGCGCACTCGAACGTTGGGCGACGGAAAATGTCACTCCTGAAGGCTCGCAGACGAGCGATTTGCGGTTGATGACACCGTGGGAGCAATTGTCGTCTTATGCGGAGATGAAGACGTGTGATTTAGAGCGGTTGGATGCGGCGGCGTTTAAACACGTACCGTTTGTGGCGTTGTTGTTGCGCGCGACGATGAGGAGCGGGACGCGGGATAGGCGCGCGGTGAAGGAGGCGTTGACGTCAATGCGACGAGGGATGGATGAGGAAAATTTCGATGAGGCGATGGCCAATGTGCGTTATACGTGGACGGATACTGGAGCGGTGCCGAAAGAAGTTGATGACGTTACACGAGAGGCAGCGGAGATGAAGAACGCCGGCAAGTTGACTTTAGAAAGTGATAAGTTTTGGTTCCTGGCGTTAGCTCTGCGAGAGTTCATCGATCGCGAAGGGTGCTTGCCTTTAGAGGGAAGCATACCCGACATGACGAGCACGACTGAGGCGTACGTTGAGCTTCAGAGGCTGTACGCCGACAAGGCGGCGAGCGACGCTTTGACGGTGTGGCAGCGCGCATTGGAGCTCGCGCAAGAAGTTGGATTTTTGCAACCTGAGGACTTTATCACCGAGCGCGACGCCAAGTCATTTTGCAAAAATAGTCGGTATGTTCGTTTCATGAAGTGGAAATCTCTGGACACCGAATTGTATGGAACAACCGGAGCGGCGGTGGACGCGCTCGCCGTCGACGCCAAGGACCCGTCCAAGGCGATGTCTGTTGCAATTTTCGGCGTTTTACGCGCCGCGGATGTGTTTGCGATCAAGCATGGCCACCGCCCCGGTGTTTATAATGATATGTCGTCAACAATGGATGTCTGCGATGAAACTGAGCGTTTGCACGCTGATGGCGAGGAATTAGTCAGTCTGACGACGACGTGGTTCACGAGCCGCGGTGTCGACGCGCCCGAATGCGTCGCGGACGTCGCGCACGAGGTTGCTCGGTACGGTGACGGACAGTTGCATGCCGTCGGTGCAATTTTAGGCGGCATCGCGAGCCAAGAAATCATCAAAATTATCACCCAACAATACACACCGATGACGAGACGATTGATTTACGACGGAGTCCATAGCACGACGGCGTACGTAGGATGAACACACTTGTAAACGAACATGTATAACTATCAACAGTGGCTACCGGTACTACGCTACCTTTTATATTATGTCGCAATACGACGTCCCCGTACAGAACGCCCAGCTTGCTACGGCGAAAATTACAGTTACCGTGACGCCAATCGTCAACCCACCGACGACGTCGCCGTGTTTTGTCATCAACGCGAACACCACGAATGGCTTTAACATCGCGACGAACAGAAGCGTCGTCGCCGCGGCAAACGTGTCAAAGAAAATACAGGTCCCACTGGACGAGTGATTGTCACCTAACATACCAGCCGCGGTGACGAACGTAAAGCCCACGAGACTCACCGCGCCGACGACGTACGGTCGCTTATCCGTGGACGCGACGATGAACACGAGCGCGGTAATTCTTATGCCCGCTCGCATGAGTGCAGGTAATAACGCGTACCATGAGTTTGTGACCATGGACGCCGTGGCGTGAGCGCCGTCGGCAATGGCAAACATGCTTGCCGCACAAAACGCGAGAAAAGACTCTTGCGTGACAAAGACATTTCCCATGCGAGAGACAACTCTGCCTTCAATGTCCAACTCTTTGTCATCGTCGTCGTCTATATCACTCCAAGGTCGCACGTTTTTCAGCGATGGAAGCCACATGGTCTTGCGAAACGCAAGCGTGCTGCCTGAGACAGCGGCGAAGCATCCCAATGCGACGAGCGCAAAACCTCCAACGCTCGCGGCGCCTCGCCACGTCGCCCAAATCAATCGAAACAACGCGCTTGCCCCAGCCGTACTCGCCGCCAAACCCATTCCCGTCGTGGACGCCACTGATGCCGGCGAGTACGACGTTGCGTACATTAACACTAGCGCTATAACAGGCGCGTACACGCTCGCGGCTAATCCAACGTCCATGGCGCTCGCCGCCGAGTCGCCGCCGACGCGACTCGCGCTCGCTTCGCCCATATTCTCAATACTCTCCATGATCATTCTAAATAGTTCCAACGCCCCGGCGCTTAACGTCACCGTCGTCGCCACGGACTTTGAATCACTCGCATCCGCTAACGCATCCGGCAATAGTTCGGCAAACACGATCCATACCATGCACCCCGCCGCGAATCCCAACGAAAACGGCAACACTGGCTGAAATGTCTCCACAAACATGAACGCCGGCACCGCAAGCAACGGCTGCGGCAAAGACGTCACCACACACCACCACGCACACGTCACAGGTTTCACCCCTTTTGCCGCGAGCACGTTCGCAACCGCTAATCCCTCTGGAACGTTGTGCGCGCCGATGGCCAACGTCACCAACCGTCCCTGCCTCCACCCACTCTGCCCGCTAAACGACACCCCAACGCCGCATCCTTCACCAAACGCATGCGCCGCCATTATCCCCACGATCATCATCGTCTTCCTCGCGTCGGCGCCGCGCAACTCTAAAAAACTCAACCCATCCCCGCGCTCGGAGAGCCACGTTTGCGCGCGAGCGATGAGCGCCGCCCCGACGACGACGCCCACCGCGACGGACATCGCCCCGTGCGGCTGGCCTTCGTGAATGAGGTCAAATGATGCCGCGAGCATCACGCCGCACGCGCACGCGTTGGCGAGAGAGGTAAAGTGCTTGGATACGCCCGCGCGATTGCTGCGCGCGAGGTACGGTAACGCTCCGAGCGCCGATGCGCACGCCATGATTGTCGTGAGCGCGAACACGGTGAACACGGAGACGTGCTCGGAGGCGTCGGCATGCGTGGCCGCTGCCGCCACGGTGGGGTCGGCGCTCATCGCGCGCGCGCGCGGTGGCGAATGACGTGTGAGCTCTGGCGCGCGAGTGAAAGTAAGAGAGACTTCAACAGGACGCCGTTTCGAGCGCGTGTGTAATACAAGTGCTAATGCCAGCGCACGCGGTGATGCGTGCGTGTTATACAATCAATTCAGAATAGCAATAAAGTGATACGGTGTTTACTCGCGCGTGGATTAGGACCAATCGGCGGTGCGCTGACGTTTCGATGGCGTGATTTGTTGTTCTTGGCCCAAATTTTGGCGTTGGAAATTTGTAAACGCTTGGGCGACAGCGTCGACGTAATCGTCATCTCTGCTGCGACTGTACACGCGAACCGTTCGCTGGACAAACGTGTGTGGCAGGAGTGAGCTGACTTGTTCTTTGGGAATGCTAATGGACTTTTCATCATCCCAATAATGAAAGAAGCGCACGCTGTCCACTGGGTTGCGATGCTTTTTGCCGTAGTCAATCTTCAAATTCTGCACGATGATGTCGTCCGGTTTCAAGCCGCCGGGAATGTTATTTGTGCCTTGACAAGCGGTGATGTCAGACGCAAGTACGGGCTTGAAATCTGCGACGCGCTCTTCGGGCACGGTGTACTCGTTCACAAAGCGATAGAGTTCGCGTCGGCGAATGCGACGCACGATGTCGCGCGCCTTGCCCAACGCCGCTTCGTTGCTATTCTCAATCTGCTTCAACAACGTATCGTCCATCTTGATGAATTCTTTGACGTCCCAAATAGAGTCACTAATTTTACTATTCCACGCCACATCAGCTTCGACGAGAGCGTCGACAACCATGTATTCCACCGCCTTTGCTTTTTTGTGCGTGTACACGCTCTGATGCATCGTCGCGCGTGAGTGAAACAATGAATACACATTCATGATTTCACTCGATTTGAAGCAAATGCGGTCATCAATCACCTTCATGTGAGACGTCAACCGCATCGTGTCGACGTTCATGCGCACGCCCGCCTGAAACGAATCGCGCAACAAGTACTCAAACTTGTCGACGTCGATGCCGTTTTGTTTGTTGGCGATAATGTCAAACAAGTACCTCTTCTCCTTGGCGCCGTCTTCGTTGCTTGTGATAAAATCACACACCCGTCGCACGACACTAGGGTCTAAATCAATGTGATTGTCATCGAGGCACCATTGAAACATATCCGCCCCCATGCGTTCGTGATTCCACGGCGCTTCGCTTTGTTTCAAATCCCACCCGTGACGCAACGGCAAAAACTCGTTATCAAACACGTGCGAAAACGGCCCATGACCCATGTCGTGACACAACCCCGCAAGTTGCACGCATAATTTATCCTCCGAGGTTAACCCCAACCCTTTCTTCGGCGCCGAACGCTTAATAGACTCAAACACGGTGTTCGCCAAGTGACACGTACCGAGCGAGTGCTCAAACCTATTATGCGCCGCCCCTGGAAACACAAAGTAACTCGTCCCGAGCTGCTTCAAATCCCGCAACCGCTGCATTTGCGCCGTATCAATCACATCACACACCGTGGGATTAAAATACATGTGCCCATGCACCGGGTCGTTAAACGTCTTCCCGCGCGCGCGCCTCGCGCCTCGCCCAAACACCCCTCTCGCCTCCTCCCCAACGTGCACGCGCGGCTCGTGCGCGATTTGCGACAACTGCGCGATAAACGGATCATCATCCGACTCATCCCCGAACGCATCGGCATCCAAGCGCGCCTCCGTCATCATCGGCGCCGCGCTATCATCCACCGGTCCTTCGCGCACCGCAGCCACTCGCGCACCGTCACGACACCCACCATCCCCGCCTGGCGCCTTCTCGGGCGACGACAACCCACGCTCGTCGTCCTTCGCCTCGCCGTCGCCGTCGCGAACGCTCGCGCGCATCGTCGCCCGCGCCGCGCGACGTCGCACAGTGATGAGCGCCGAAAAGCGAAACGGTCAAAACGTTTTGGACCCCGAGGGGGGTGAAATCGACCAATCGTGACCAGGCCTACCAATGGACACGTGGTTCACACATTCAAAACGGCCGCGCCGCCTTCAGGGTTTATCCACGCGCTCGGTCGCGTTCGCGTTCGCGCGCCGACGCCACACGCGCGCGCGCCCGCCCGCGACAACGCTCGACAGAGACGTCACACACGGCGTGTTTGTCCCTCGCGACGCGGTTTCGATGACGTTTGCGAGCGCCATGCACGCGAAACTTGAGAATGAGCGCGCGCGATCGGTCGCGACGGCGGCGTGCGCGGCGTGCACTGTTGGATTTCTATTCATGCGTCAGCGCGCGATACGCGGGGCGATTGCGAAGATGCTCACGGTGCGTGGTGACTCTGCGTTGTGTGTGGTGCTGGTGCTGGTGCGGGCGCGAGGGATGGGATCGCGCACGCGCGAGCGCGGGAGGTGATTGTTGAGGCGACGGGCGCGGGACTTCCGCGGCGTTCCGCGCTTTACGCGGAGCGCGCGACGGCGTGCGCACGACGCCGCGCGGCGGTGTGCGTGATGGTGCATATATATATATGTAGAATTTCTGTGGTGTGTTTTAATTGATGATGTGTACTGACGATGATGATGATGATTTTTCGTGTTTATGAAACAGGGCGCGGCGACGCTCGTAGGGGCGGATGCCCAAGCCGAGGGCGCGCCGAGCGCCAAGGAAGAGGCTCAAGTCGCCATGATGCGTCAGATGCAGCAACAGATGCAGCAAATGCAGCAACAACAAATGCAACAGCAACAGCAAGGCGGTATGGGTGGTATGCCTGGTGGCGAGGAGGAACTCAGCGCGCTTGAGCGATTTTGCACCGACGTGACGGATGAAGCGCGAAGAGGTTTGCTCGACCCGCTCGTCGGTCGCGAGGAGGAAGTTCGTCGTTTAATTCACGTCTTGTGTCGCCGAACGAAGAATAATCCGGTGTTATTAGGTCAATCAGGTGTGGGGAAGACGGCTATCGTTGAAGGTTTGGCGCAGCGCATCGTGATGGATGATGTTCCGCACGCGTTGCGAGGGGCCAGGTTGCTCGAAGTTGACCTCGGCGCCGTCGGCGCGGGGTGCCAAATGCCCGGTGAATTCGAAGAGCGCTTGACGATTATCGTCCAAGAAGTCGTCGATGCCACGGCGAAGGGCCCGATTGTGTTGTTTATCGATGACATTCACAACTTGTGCCCGGCACCGCCGATGAATAACAACGGCGCGGCGATTTTGAAACCCGCGTTGGGTCGCGGTTTGCTTCGATGCATCGGCGCCACGAGCGCGGATAAGTTTAAGAAGACGATTGAGACCGACGCTGCGCTTGAGCGTCGATTCCAGCAAGTGCCGGTTGAAGAGCCGAACGTGGATGACACGGTGTCCATTTTGCGTGGATTGAGACCGCGATACGAGCAGCACCACAACATTGCGATTAGCGAAGGCGCCATCATCGCCGCCGCGCAATTGTCGGCGCGTTACGTGTCTGGACGTCAGCTTCCGGATAAGGCGATCGACTTGCTCGACGAAGCCGCCGCCGCGGTCCGTATGATGAAAACACACAAGCCAGAAGGTCTGGACATGGCTGATCGTAAGATTACGCAGCTTATGAAGGAGCGCGATCAATTGTTGCGCAAAAACGCCGGCGAGCAAGCGCGCGCGGGATCGTCCAACGTCGCTGCCGCGGAACTTCAAAAGATTGCCGCCGCTTTGAAGATTGAGAAAAAAGCTCGCAAGGAAATGCAAGTGAAGTACGATCTTGAGCGTCGCATCCAAGACGAGTACCGTCGCGCTTTTGCCAACCATTCTTTCATCAAGCGCAAGCTCGAAAACGCCCGCATGAAGGTGAAGCAAGCGAGCGCCGCCGAACCGGGGAGCGTCTTGGCGGCCGAACTCGGCCGCGCCGAAGCTGAAGTTGATAAATTAGAAGAACAAGAGAAGACTGCGCAAGAAGAAGTCATCAAGACTGAAGCCTCAGTTCTCGAACTCAATGACGGTGGCGCCATGTTGCGCGAAGAAGTCACCGACAGCGACGTCGCCACGGTGGTGAGCCGATGGACTGGAGTCCCGGTTGCCAAGCTCGTGTCCAGCGAAAAGGCCAAGTTACTTCAACTCGAAGCCGAACTCCACCAGCGCGTGATTGGCCAAGAGGCTGCGGTGACGTCTGTTGCTGAAGCCGTGCAGCGCTCTCGCGCGGATCTCGCCGACCCGAATGGTCCGGTGGCGTCGTTTATGTTCCTCGGTCCGACTGGTGTGGGTAAAACGGAGCTCGCCAAGGCTTTGGCGAACTACTTATTCAATTCCGACACGTCTCTGGTCCGCCTTGACATGAGTGAATACATGGAGAAGCACTCTGTCGCGCGCTTGATCGGTGCCCCGCCCGGCTACGTGGGCTACGACGAAGGTGGCATGCTCACCGACGCCGTGCGCCAAAAGCCGTATTCTGTCGTGTTGTTTGATGAAATTGAAAAGGCGCACGTCGATGTCTTCAACGTGCTCTTGCAGCTTCTCGATGAAGGTCACGTCACCGACACCCAAGGCCGAAATGTGTCTTTCCGCAACTGCCTAATCATCATGACTTCCAACTTGGGGTCGGATGAAATTTCCTACGCCAACAAGCGCCGGAACAAGGGTAACGTTAAGGATGCCGTCATGCAGCACGTGCGCTCGCACTTCCGACCGGAATTTGTCAATCGTATCGATGAATTCATCGTGTTCGAGCCTCTTACGCACGCGCAAATTGAAGACATCGTACAACTTCAGACCAAAAAGTTGTCCCAGCGCATCGACAACCAGCGCATGAATCTTCAACTCGACAGAAGCGCCATCGAACACTTGGCGCAGCAAGGATACGATCCGGCGTATGGTGCTCGTCCGGTTCGACGTGCCATCCAACGCGAGTTGATTCAACCATTGGCGAACGCAATGTTGCGTGGAGTGTTCAACGAGGACGATACCATCCTCGTCACCGCCGACCGCTCTGGTATCTGTTTATCCAACGGTCCCAAAATCGTGCGCGAAGTGTACGATGTGCACGCGCAAGACAGCGAAGACGAGCACGCCGGCGAACATTAGCGTCTCAAAAGTCGATCCTTACTAGGTATAGATGTCTGTTGTTCTAATGCAAAATTCTTAATTCTTTTCAAGTTATTTGTATTTGATATTTGACGTCTGTCTCATTACATTTTGCATCGTCTGGACCGCGCGCGGGAAAGGCGGCTTTGCATCTTCGTATACATCAGTCGCGTTTCAATCAACGTTATGTGATCTGTGAAACGCGACGTCACAAAAATCGAATTACTATAGCCTCTACGCGCAATCGCATAGATTTGTCATCGAGATAAGTAAACGCCGGCTTTACAATTCAGCCTTGGCTTCGGGCGCCTTGATGAGCTTGTCGAGGAGCTGATTCGCCTTGTTAAGGACCGCTTGGCGCTTCTTCCACGCTTGGGTCTTGGAATTATACTCCTTGGTCGCCGCCTTCATCTCAGACTTGATGGTTTCCAACTCCTTCTTCTTATCCGTGAGCTCTTTCTTGAGCTCTGCCTTGGTTTTACCATCCATTTTCGTCAAGAACTCCACCTCATTTTTAGCGCAGTTCTTCTTCGTCACGGCGTCGCACACCGGCTTATCGAGCGTCTTGGACACGAACGACTTCAACGCGTCGTATTCTCGACCCCCATTGTAGTCCTTGCCCTTCTTATCACCCGCCGTGAAATACTTGATCGTCGGGTAGCCTTGAACGCCCATTTTGGAGCACGTCGCTTTCCCATCCGCCGTGCAATCCACGTCAACGATCATCACCGATTCGCTTGCCTTGTAGTCATCACCGAGTCGATCCCATGCTGGTTTCATCGACTTGCAGTGGCCTCACCTGCGTTCATCGTACGTTTCACACACACACGTTAGTGGTTAGCTCGGGTAACAGTAATCCCCCGCCGTCTCAGCGTCACGCTAATCTTGTCGCATCGACGCGTGATGCGCGAGTTTCACGCCCATAGACGACGACAGAAGCAAAACGAAATAGCACACGGGCCATACTCGAACTCGTGGCGACGACGAACACGCACCAAGGCGCTAAAAACTTGACAAACGCATGCTTGCCGGAGTTCATCACCGCCGAGTCAAAATTCTTGTCGGTGGCTTCGAACGCGCCAGCGTGCGCGGCGTGCGGGGCGAGCACGGCTAAGATCGTCGCAAACGCGGTCGTGCGCATCGCTGACGCGCGCGTCGATGTGCGGCGGACCATTGCGTGGGTCTGCGCGTCGACGAATGACGAATCGTGTTCCGAAACACTCGATCGAACATTGAGGAAACCATCTTTTTGACGCCTTTTTGACGCCGCGCGCGGCGAGCGCGACGGCGACAGCGCGCGCGACGATGCTAATGCGACTATGATAGATATCTGTACTAAAATACATGTCGTTGCTATGTTATATCGCCATGGTTATGGCACAGGCACGCTCAAAGCTCGTCCACGACGAGTTCGTCGAGCCGCTCGCGAAACGACCACGACTGAATATCGTGATACTGCATCGAACGACTCGTCGACGCGGAAAATCCCACCCATGCGCGGCCATTATCTAAATCTAAGAATGCCCCTAAATTAATCGGTACCGTGAGCGCGGCGTCGCCGAGATTATCGACGAATATTTTAAGCGTCCCCAAGCCGTGCTTGTAGTCTCGCATCAAATCGAGCAAGTGCGCGGATGACCGAAATGACTTGTGCACGACGTTTTCCGCGATGAAGACCGGAGTGTACTCTATACGCACGAAATGTCGCTCACCGTCGGCTAAATTCGGGACGTCTACGGATGAAGCAATCGCGCCATCGTGCGACGACAGCACGGGTGCGTTCGCGCCGCGCGTCAACACCGCCACATGGTTATGATACGGATCCCTCGACTCCGCATCATGAAACGTATCAAACTCCACCGCTACCGCGTTTAACACACCACCGTACCCAAGCTGCGACGCCCCGCTCCCGAGCGCGCGCGCATCGTGATTCTGAATCACAAACGCGAACCCGTCGCCGCCTCGTTTCGCGCACGTCGCCGGCGCGTGGTCCACGCCCTGACAAGGCATCTCCACATCCGATGGCGCGTGCAAGCGAAACGTAAACTCGCTCACGAAACCACCGCGCACGAGCTGTTTGGTTTTCGCATACGTAGACCCCACCGTGCGCGGCTTGGCTGGCGTTAAACGCAACGCGTACGTTTCGTCGGCGTCCGAAGCGAGCACCGCGCTCGCGGCGCCCTGAAACGTCAACGCCGTCGTCGTCGACGCAAAGTCGCGAATGGCAAAATCTGCGCGCACGAGACACGGTGCCGATACCGCCGCGACGAGCGAGCACATCGCGGCGAAGGCGTGGAAGAACGCCGCGCGACGCCGCGGCATTATGTTCAAATTGCTCGCGTTGCCAATCG
>Ga0182090_1299657_pt1 | contig 10953 bp, 7 predicted proteins | sample 041ome_24_FD_127767 | JGI IMG/M metagenome (GOLD analysis project Ga0182090, IMG submission 127767) | Metatranscriptome of coastal salt marsh microbial communities from the Groves Creek Marsh, Georgia, USA - 041408BS metaT (Metagenome... | ecosystem: Environmental > Aquatic > Marine > Intertidal... | reverse complement strand
GCGGTAATCGTCACTGTGGCTGTGGGCGTGACCGGGATTGTTGGCATGATCCAAGATAGTGTCGCGGTAATAACTCGCCATGAGACGCAGGTCATTCGAGGGCGACCAGGATATTGTGCCGGTGTAGGAAAGGACGCCCTCTTCAAAAAAATCGTCGCCCTCAGACTGGCCTGTTCCCAAGACGAAATCATAGCCAAAATTGGAGCCAGCAATGCCATTTCCGCCAAAGCGAACCCCAAGCTCATGAATAGGAATGAAGCGATTAAACGACAGGGGACGATTGATGGTTGGAAAAAATAACCGACCGTGGTGGAAAGTGTCATTCCAGTAGTTCACTGGGGTGTGCATTTTTCCAACGCTGACCCAGTTTTCGCTATTCAGCTCATAGCGAAGCCGGTACCGCTCTAGGGTGAATTCATCCTCTCGATATTTGCTTGGGCGGAAAGTCCCCTCTGCCAGGAAAGACCATTTGCTGGGCAAACGCGCCGTGACAAACAGCGCCGACTCGCCCAAGCTAAGATAATCCTCGGGTTTGACCTCCGAGTTATTGTAGTACTCGATGTGACTAAACAGATTGACCTGCACGCCCTCCAAACCCTGGGCCAAACCCGTCTGGCTGAGGAGGGCACCGAGACAAAGCGACAGAAACCTGACTCGAAGCTTACTCAATATACTTGGCATAGGCGTTATTCTGAAATGCTACCTGAACCGATAGTGTACTTGCTGCAATCAAGAGATTCGATACCCTTTTGGCCTGAGTCCAACTTTGGTACAGCACTTTCACGGGGAATCTACCCACACCGCCTGCTAGAAAGCCGGGAAATGCTGAGGGCCAATACCCACAATAAGCCAAGGATGTGAAGCGCTGCTTTCGCATAACCAAGACCACTCCCCTAGCCGCAGCCGCGCACTGACGAAGAACCGCCTTAGGCCAGAGCAAAGCCAAAAATCTGCAGAAAAAAAGGCCCGCTATAAAGCAGGCCTTCTGAACTACTAGAGAAGCGTGAAGTTACTTAGCTTCCATCTGCGCCTTGATCAGATCACCAATGGTTCCGGGTGACGCAGCTTCGTCCTGCTGCTTCAGAGACTGCACAGCCTCCTTCTCATCATCCATGTCTTTGGCTTTGATAGAGAGTCCCAAGGTGCGGTTCTTACGGTCAACGTTGATGATCTTGGCTTCAACAGCATCGCCAACGCTCAATACAGAGCGAGCGTCTTCGGTGCGATCGCGGCTGATGTCCGCCACTTTCAAATAGCCTTCAACCTCATCAGAGAGCTTGATCAGAGCGCCTTTGGCGTCAACTTCAATCACTTGGCCGTTGACGATAGCGCCACGATCATTGTCGCTGGTGTAGAGCGTGAAAGCGTCCTCTTCCAGCTGCTTGATACCGAGGGAAATACGCTCGCGCTCCGAGTCAACCGACAGAATAACTGTCTCGATCTCATCGCCCTTCTTGTAGTTGCGTACCGCTTCTTCGCCAGTCTCATTCCAGCTGATGTCACTCAGGTGAACAAGCCCGTCAATGTTGCCATCGAGACCGATGAAGATACCAAAATCGGTGATCGACTTGATGGTACCGCTGATACGATCGCCCTTAGCGTGGTCTCCAGCGAAGGCATCCCATGGATTCTGAGTACACTGCTTAATGCCCAGAGAGATACGACGACGATCTTCATCGATGTCCAACACCATCACCTCAACTTCATCGCCCAATTGAACGATCTTAGAGGGGTGGACGTTCTTGTTGGTCCAATCCATTTCTGACACGTGTACCAGACCTTCAACGCCTTCTTCAATTTCGGCAAAGCAGCCGTAATCGGTCAGGTTGGTAACGCGGGCTTTAACGCGGCTACCCTCTGGATAACGATTAGTGATTTCAACCCATGGATCTTCGCCAAGCTGCTTCAGACCCAATGAAACGCGGTTGCGCTCACGGTCGAACTTCAGAATCTTGACATCCATCTCCTGGCCAACTTCTACAATCTCGCCGGGATGCTTGATGCGCTTCCAAGCCATATCGGTGATGTGTAGCAGACCATCAACGCCGCCCAGGTCTACGAAGGCACCGTAATCGGTTAGGTTCTTCACTACGCCCTTAACGGTCTGGCCTTCCTGCAGGTTCTGCAGCAGCTCTTCACGCTCTTGGCTATTGGCTGCTTCCATAACAGCACGTCTAGAAACGACAACGTTGTTGCGCTTCTGGTCAAGCTTAATGACCTTAAACTCCAGCTCTTTGCCTTCGAGGTGCGCCGTTTCACGAATAGGACGCACGTCGATGAGAGAGCCGGGGAGGAAGGCACGAATAGAATCGATGTCTACGGTGAAACCGCCTTTAACCTTGCCGTTAATGACACCAGTCACTACTTCTTCGGCAACGTGCGCTGCTTCGAGGCGTTTCCAGGCCTCTGCGCGCTTGGCTTTCTCACGGGAAAGTTTGGTTTCACCAAACCCATCTTCAACGGTTTCAAGGGCTACTTGAACTTCGTCACCGATGTTCAGTGTGCATTCACCGCTGGCGTTCATAAACTGATCTAGCGGGATAACACCTTCGGATTTCAATCCTGCGTGGACAGTTACCCACTCGTTATCGATATCGATGACCACGCCGGTTACGATGGAACCGGGTTCCATGTCGACGGTTTTGAGGCTTTCTTCAAAAAGCTCGGCGAATGATTCGCTCATTAAAAATACCTGTAGTTGCAGTGGCACTGCCACCTCACCGACTTCCAGACCTAGACGGGGTAATTCAAAAAGCACGAATCCGCGGGGTTTGGCCGTCAATCGGAGGTTCGTGCGCTCAGTCCTCTTTCGGCTACAAGTGCTAGCACTCGGTTTAAGACCCCATCGATTGGCAACGCTGTGCTGTCTATTACGATGGCGTCTTCCGCTGCTACCAGAGGTGATACCTCACGGTTTGAATCGCGGGCATCACGCTCCTTGATGGCTTCAAGAAGGCGCGGGAGACTAACATTTTCGCCCCTAGCAAGCAACTGGGCTTGACGCCTCTCTGCACGGGCCTCCGCGGTGGCCGTCAGGAATATTTTCAAGGGGGCGTGGGGGAAGACTTCGGTTCCCATATCGCGCCCATCGGCAACCAATCCGGGAGGGACCGCCAGTTCTCGCTGGCGCGCTAACAAGGCCAGGCGGACTTCCGGGATAACGGCAACCGCTGAGGCCCCCTTGCCGCCAAACTCAGAGCGTATTTCACGGGTGACGTCTGCACCCGCCAGGAAGACGTCGACACCATCGCCGCCTGACTTAAAGCTGACCTGAAGACCGCGCGCAATCGAAGCTGCACCGGCAATGTCATCCCAAGCGGTACCCCTCTGGTGACAAGCATAGCCAACCACGCGATAAAGCGCGCCACTGTCTAAGAGATGCCACCCAAGAACATCAGACAAACGCTGGGCGATAGTGCCTTTTCCTGCACCGCTGGGCCCGTCTATGCAGATAACGGGTACGGGGGTCTTTTTGTCATGCATGAGTGGCAATGTCCTCTCGTGCGGGATTCATGGTCACTACCCCGCCATTAGGTAGCAACGTGCTTATTCGCCCCGATCGATGCTCAGCTGCAAGCCGGCTCCTGCGGCCAGTTCGGCAAAATTCGGGAACGAGGTGGCAACATGATCGCAGTCCAGCACTTCTATGGGCGCTTTCGCCCGCAAAGCGGCGACAGCAAAACTCATTGCGATGCGATGATCATGGAATGTGCGAATAGAACCACCGCCGAACTCTCCACCCTCAATGATGATTCCATCCGGCGTGGGCTCATTGGTAATGCCGAGGGTTGTTAGCCCCTCAGCCATTGCTGCAATTCGATCGCTCTCCTTGACTCGCAGCTCCTCGGCACCTCGCAATATCGTGCGACCCTCTGCACAAGCAGCGGCGACGAACAGCGCGGGGAATTCATCAATGGCGAGGGGCACCTCTTCCTCAGGAATAACGATGCCTCGCAGGGGCGCGTGGCGGACGCGCAAATCTGCGACGGGCTCGCCCCCCACTTCGCGCTGGTTCAACACTTCGATATCTGCACCCATAAGTCCAAGGATGTTAAGAACACCGATTCTCGTGGGGTTCATACCCACATGCTCCAACGTCAAATCGGAGCCCGGAGCAATACTGGCCGCCACGAGGAAGAATGCCGCAGAAGATACGTCGGCGGGAATATCGATATCCGTACCGCGCAACGTGCCGCCGCCCTCGAGGCTGATCACGCCATTATGGTTGTCAACCTCATATCCGAAACCGCGTAACATTCTCTCAGTGTGATCACGGGTGGGCGCGGGCTCGGTCACTGAGGTGCGACCCTCGGCAAACAATCCGGCTAACAGTACGCTGGACTTCACCTGCGCGCTGGCCATAGGCAGGTCGTAGTGAATACCCTTGAGCGACTGCCCGCCGTTAACTTTCAGGGGAGGACGACCCTCGGGGGCAGAATCAATGCTCGCACCCATTTTGGTTAAAGGCGTTATTACTCGCCCCATTGGGCGCTTCATGAGCGATGCGTCGCCCACTAGCTCACTGTCAAAGGGCTGACCAGCGAGAATCCCCGCCAAAAGACGCATACTGGTCCCTGAATTGCCCATATCCATGATGCTCGACGGCGCCGTTAGGCCACGTAAGCCACGGCCATGTATCGTCATCTTGCCATCGACTGGCCCCTCTATCTCAACACCCATGGCCCGAAAAGCGGCGACTGTTGCCAGGGCATCTTCCCCCTGTAAAAACCCCGTCACTTGGGTTGTACCCTCTGCCAGGGAACCTAGCATTACCGAGCGGTGGGACATGGATTTGTCACCGGGCACACGGACTTTCCCCTGCAAACAGCCCCCGGGCTGCAACTGAAACTTCATGACTAGATCTTCTCTTCCTGGGAGTCCCCGCAGGGGCCCTCGTCAAACAATGGATTCAACACCGCATCATGACTTCTTCGAACCTCTCGACAGCGAGCAAAATACTCCTTGAGGCCCTCACCGTCTTGTGCCGCGATCAGTGATTTGAGCGCTGTGATTTCACCCTCTACGGCGGTCATTGCCGTGAGCAGCGCATCTCGGTTGGTTAAGGCAATGTCACGCCACATTATTGGATCCGAACCCGCGATGCGCGTCATATCGCGTAGGGCTCCACCGCCATGCTGCATCGGATCCAGGGGATCATCTGCCAGCGCCATGGTAAGGGCGTAAGCCAGCATGTGGGGAGAATGGCTGCTAGCGGCTAGCGCAGCATCATGATCCTGTACCGACATAGAAGTAACCCGCGCCCGGGTAAGCTCCCACATTGCCGCCACCTGCTCCAACGCCTGTTGATCGGTGCGGTGATTGGGGGTGAGTATAATTTCTCTGCCGGCAAATAGATCGCCACGAGCAGCCCCGACTCCGCTATTTTCCGAGCCAGCAATGGGGTGGCCGGGGACGTAGCCCGGGTAGTCATGCGTTGCCGCTTCTATCACCCAGCCTTTGATGCTAGCCAGATCGGTAACGATGGGCTGGTGCACCGACTGGGCGGCTAGAGGTAATAGCGTAGCCAATAATTCTCCCGTCGCAATGGGTGGTGCACCCACAACGATGAGATCAGATTGAGCGACGACTTCATTCAAGTCTAGGGTGTACCGATCGATCACCCCCAGGGCCAGACCCCGCTGCAAACTGGGTTCTCTCGGGCCCCAGCCAATGAGCTCGCCGGGAAACCCTGCCTGACGAAGCGCCAGAGCAAGTGACCCAGAGATTAAGCCCAAACCCAATAGGGCAACGCGTTGACGGTTGAAGGAGGACACGAAATTCTCAGATCGGCGCGCAGGGGTAAGACCCCAAACGTTTCAGCATGATGGAGTGTTCCTCAAGCTCGGCCATGATCCGCACTACCAGCTCATCCTCCAAATGCCCTTCGAACTCAATGTAAAACATATAAGTCCATTTCTCGGTCTTGGACGGTCGTGAGTCGATGCGAGTGAGACTTACACCCAACTCTTCAAAGGGCCTCAACAGGCTCAACAAAGCACCGGGGCGATTGCGGCTGGACACCAGGATAGATGTCTTATCTTCCCCTGAAGGGGGGACTGACTCGCGCCCCAGCACCAAAAATCGGGTGGTGTTGTTGGCGTGATCCTGAATAGACTCAGCCCGGCGGAGCAAACGGTAGGTCTCGTTCGCAATGTCCCCCGCTATGGCAGCCACACCGGTCTCGTCTTGAGCCCTGCGCGCAGCCTCCCCGTTGCTGGAGCAAGTTTCTCGGGGCACATCGGGATAATGGGTGTCCAACCAGCCGCGACACTGAGCAAGCGCCTGGGGGTGACCACAAATGATTGTGATATTGCCTTGCCCGGTTGACTCACCAACAAACAAATGATGCACCACGGGCAATTCGACTTCGCCCACAATTTGTAGCGGCGACTCCAAAAAGCAATCCAGCGTCTGACCCACCATACCCTCAGTTGAATTCTCAACCGGCACGACGCCAAAATCGCAGCGCCGCTCTTCAACGGCTCGAAAAATCAAGGGGATTGAGGGCAATGCCTCGGGGAGCGCCGATTGGCCAAAGTGTTTTCGAGCAGCAGCTTGAGTATAAGTGCCCGGGGGACCAAGAAAAGCCACTGTCAGCGGCTGCTCCAATGCCAGGCAACTGGACATGATTTCCCTGAAAATTCGGGCGATGTAATCGTCGGGCAACGGGCCAGGATTGCGCTCTTGAATAGCCCGCAGGACCTGCGCCTCTCGCTCGGGGCGATAAAACAAGGGCACTTCGCCACCGGAGCTGCGCACAGCCGCAAGCTTGATCTCAGCAACCTCTTGCGCGCAGCGCGCCCGATCGTTGATCAACTGCAACAGCTGCTGATCAATCCCGTCAATCCGGGCGCGTATAGATGCGAGTTGTTCGTCGCTAGCCATCGATCAACCGTGACGCTGTTCGAAATCCGTCATGAACTCGCAGAGCGCAGCTACTGACTCTTCGGTTACCGCGTTGTAAATGCTGGCTCGCATGCCGCCCACCGATCTGTGTCCTTTCAAATTCAGCAGACGTCGCTCTTCTGCTTGAGCAAGAAACGCTCCATCTAGACTGGAATCAGCGAGGGTGAACGGCACGTTCATCAATGAACGACTCGACTCCTCAACAGGGTTGGAATAAAAATCGCTGTTATCAATTAGTGAGTACAGCTTTTCCGCCTTGCGCCGATTGATGGTCTCTATGGCCGCCAGACCGCCCTGCTGTTCTAGCCATTCAAAAACCAAACCCGCCAAATAGACGGAAAAGGTGGGTGGTGTGTTGTACATGGAATCATTATCGGCTGCGACCTGCCAATCCAGCGTTGCAGGGCAGTTGGCGCGGGCTCGACCCAGTAAATCTTTGCGCACAAGCGTTAATACGAGACCGGCGGGGCCTATATTCTTTTGGGCGCCGGCATAAATGACGCCAAATCGTTCGACTTCGATGGGACGCGACAGAATGGTGGATGACATATCGGCCACGAGGGGTGCATCGGTCTCTGGCACCCAACCGAACTCGACTCCACCGATGGTCTCATTGGGGCAGTAATGGACATAGGCACCACCACCAAGATCCCAACTGCTCTGGGGAGGTACTGTTGCAAAGTTGCTGCCCGCGCTGCTCGCGGCAAGATTGGCGTTGATGAGCCGCTTGCCTTCAGCCAAAGCTTTCTTGGACCATTGTCCAGTAACGACGTAATCCGCGCTGTCCGTCTCTGCACCCAGATTAAGGGGTATAGCTGCGAACTGCTGTGAAGCGCCACCCTGCAGGAACAACACCGAGTAGTCATCAGAGATATTCATGAGTCGACGCAGGGACGCTTCAGCATTCTCCATCACGCTGATGAACTCTGCGCTGCGGTGACTGAGCTCCATAACCGAGGCGCCCGTTCCCTGCCAATCCAGCAGCTCCTCGCGGGCACGCTCTAGAACAGCTAGCGGAAGCGCGGCTGGACCTGCGCAAAAATTATGAGAACGTGACACGATTATTCCTCAGTGGCGCCATCGGTGGAGGCTGCGTCAGCCCCCTCAGCCTTGGCAGGCTCTAACTCTTCAGCGGCATCGTCATCTTCGGCGATGCGGCTGACGCTGACTAATTTCTCATCTTCTCGGGTGCGAATAACCCGCACACCTTGGGTATTTCTACCCAGGATTGATACTTCATCAACCCGGGTTCGGACCGCGGTTCCCTGATCTGAAATCAACATCAGCTCGTCGGTCTCAAACACCTCTACGGCGCCCACAAGTGGGCCATTTCGGTCCGTGGTTGCCATGGCGATGACACCCTTGGTGCCCCGGCCTTTAATGGGAAACTCTGCAGTATCCGTGCGCTTGCCGTAACCATTCTCACTTACCGTAAGTATCTGGCTACCCGCTTTTGGAACGATGAGTGAGATCAGGCGATGTCCATCTGCCAGGTTGATGCCCTTAACGCCACGCGCCGTACGTCCCATGGCCCGAACCGCGCTTTCAGCAAAACGCACCGCCTTACCTTCACTAGAGAACAGCATGATGTCGCAGTCTCCGTTGGTCACCGCAGTGCCCACCAGCCAGTCATCCTCATCGAGCTCTATCGCTCTGAGGCCTACACTACGCTGACGGGAGAACTGACTGGCCTCGGTCTTCTTCACAGTGCCTTTAGCGGTCACCATGAAGATGTAGTGACCATCCTCATAGCCTTCAATGGGCAAGATTGAGGTAATGCGCTCGCCCTCGTCCAACGGCAATAGGTTGACCATGGGTCTTCCGCGGGAGTTTCGGCTGGCCAAAGGAATATGGAAAACCTTGAGCCAATACACTTTTCCAAGGTTAGAGAAGCACAGAATCGTCGCGTGGGTGCTGGCGATAAGCAGGTGCTCAACGAAATCTTCATCCTTGACCGAGGTCGCGGAACGCCCTGTGCCGCCACGACGCTGCGCCTGATAATCTGTCAGCGGCTGGGTCTTGGCATAACCACCGTGGGAAATAGTCACCACGCGATCTTCTTCCGTGATCAGATCTTCGACGGTTAAATCGTGGGTCGAGTCGGTAATCTCCGTTAAACGGTCATCACCGTATTCCTCTACGATCTCCTTGAGTTCTTCCCTGATGACATGACGCAGTCGATCGGGATCCCCGAGAATTTCCAGGTAATCGGCGATTTCCGCCAACTTATCGGAGTATTCCTGCAGCAGCTTTTCATGCTCAAGCCCCGTAAGGCGGTGCAATCGCAGCTCAAGAATGGCCTGAGCCTGAGCGGGAGAAAGGTAATATAGACCGTCGCGCAGCCCGTATTGTTCGGGCAGCTCGTCGGGACGGCAGGCATCGTCACCGGCACGCTCAAGCATCAACGTCACATCGCCGGGGGTCCATGCCTTGGCAATAAGTCCTGCCTTGGCATCAGCCGGGGTCGGCGATGTCTTGATCAACTCGATAATCTCATCGATGTTGGCCAGGGCAATCGCCAAACCTTCGAGCACGTGGCCCCGCTCTCGCGCCTTGCGCAAGAGATAGACCGTGCGCCGAGTAACCACTTCCCGGCGATGACGAACGAACGCCTCGATCATGTCTCGTAGGTTTAGCGTTTTGGGCTGGCCGTCTACCAGGGCCACCATATTCATGCCAACAACCGACTGCAGGTTGGTCTGGGCATAAAGATTGTTCAGTACAACATCGCCCATCTCACCGCGACGAAGCTCAATGACTACGCGCAATCCGTCTTTGTCCGATTCGTCTCGAAGCTCGGTGATACCTTCGATTTTCTTTTCTTTGACGAGCTCGGCGATACGCTCGATCAGTCTCGCCTTGTTGACCTGATAAGGAATCTCATGAATGAGGATCGTGTCCTTGCCCTTGGACTCGTCGGTGATCACCTCGGCCCGAGCGCGAACGTAGATCCGGCCTCGACCCGTACGGTACGCCTGCAAAATACCAGCACGGCCGTTGATGATGGCCCCCGTGGGGAAGTCGGGCCCGGGGATATACTCCATTAATCCGTCAACGGTGATCTCGGGATTGTCGAGAAACGCGATGCAACCGGCGATAACTTCGCGAATGTTATGGGGCGGAATATTTGTAGCCATTCCCACCGCAATACCCGACGAGCCATTGATCAGTAGATTGGGCACTCGGGTCGGCATTACCACCGGAATTCTCTCGGTGCCGTCGTAATTGTCTACGAAATCGACGGTTTCCTTATCGAGATCTGCCAGCAATGAGTGCGCGAGCTTGCTCATGCGGATCTCGGTGTAGCGCATAGCCGCCGCCGAATCTCCGTCTATCGAACCGAAATTGCCTTGGCCATCGACCAGGGTGTAGCGCAGAGAGAAGTGCTGCGCCATCCTAACGATCGTATCGTAGACCGCTGAATCGCCGTGGGGGTGATATTTACCTATCACGTCACCAACAACCCGTGCGGACTTTTTGTAGGGCTTATTCCAGTCGTTGTTGAGTTCGTTCATGGCGAACAGAACCCGGCGATGAACGGGTTTCAAACCATCGCGAACATCGGGGAGAGCCCTCCCCACGATGACGCTCATGGCGTAATCCATATATGATTGTTTGAGTTCGTCCTCGATATTTACCGGAAGAACTTCGCGCGCTATACCTTTGGGTGTTTCTGCCATTCGGCCTACTTCATCTGGAGGGAAAGAAAGTGGTGTCTTCAGGGGCGACATGATACCAAAAACGCCCCCAACAGGCCATTACAAGACAAAGCTCTCCCCAAGTGCAGCGATGCAGCGGTTATACTCCGCTCGTGTCCCGCTAAACGATTTGACCCATGTTTGATTTCATTATTCACCCCGATTGGGTTGTGCCCATTATTCCGCGAGGCCAGGTGCTGGAGAGTCACAGCATCGCAGTGAAAGATGGGCGAATTGCGGCCATATTGACCCGCTCTGAAGCGAGGAATGTGCCGGCTGAGGAGCACATCGAGCTGCCGGGGCAAGCGGTTATGCCCGGACTGATCAACTGCCATGGGCACAGTGCGAT
>Ga0182090_1937239_pt1 | contig 10955 bp, 10 predicted proteins | sample 041ome_24_FD_127767 | JGI IMG/M metagenome (GOLD analysis project Ga0182090, IMG submission 127767) | Metatranscriptome of coastal salt marsh microbial communities from the Groves Creek Marsh, Georgia, USA - 041408BS metaT (Metagenome... | ecosystem: Environmental > Aquatic > Marine > Intertidal... | reverse complement strand
TTTTCCGCCCCCCATTTGATGGACACGCTTGAGGATTGGTTGCTGCCCTACCTTGATGGCGTCACAACGGCAGCGCAGTGGCAGGCCTTTGACCCGCTGCCTGCATTGCGCGCGCGGCTGGATTGGGGGCAGATGTCCCTGCTAGATGCGCAAGTGCCTGCAGCCTTTACCACACCATTGGGGCGGCAGATCCCGATTGATTATGACACGGAACATCCCACCATTTCATTGCGATTGCAGGAAATGTTCGGGCAAAAAACCCATCCGATGGTTGGAAAAACGCCCCTGCGCGTGACACTGTTGTCCCCCGCCCAGCGCCCTGTGCAAACCACGATGGATTTGCCGGGGTTTTGGAAAACCAGTTACCAAGATGTACGCAAAGACATGCGCGGCCAATATCCCAAACACCCATGGCCCGAGGATCCAACCATTGCGGACCCCACACTGCGCACGAAACGACGGTCGTAACGACCGCGCTACACTGCGTCGCCCGCCACCTTAAGCACAATTTTGCCGATATGTGCGCTGCTTTCCATGCGGGCATGGGCGGCGACGGCATCGGACAAATCATATTCGCTGTCCATGACGGGGGCCACACGACCTTGGGTCAACAGTGGCCAGACATGTTGTTCCAAATCTTGGGCAATCCGGGATTTGGCCAAATCAGATTGGGGACGCAGGGTGGATCCCGTAATCGTCAATCGACGCATCATCATGGGGGCAAAATTAATATCAGCGTTGGGACCCTGCAAAAACGCAATTTGCACCAAACGTCCGTCGGGGGCCAATGATTTCAGGTTGCGGCGAATGTAATCGCCCCCCACCATATCCAAAATCACATCTGCCCCGCCTGCTTGGATCATAACATCCTCAAACGCCGCTGTCCGGTAATTGATGGCAACATCTGCGCCCAAATCGCGGCAGGCCTGACATTTTTCATCTGATCCCGCGGTTGCAAACACCCGCGCGCCAAAGGCATGGGCCAGCTGAATGGCCGTGGTTCCAATGCCCGATGACCCCCCATGCACCAAAAACCGTTCGCCAGCCTGCAGCTGACCGCGTTGGAACACATTGGACCAGACAGTAAAAAACGTCTCGGGCAGGCAGGCCGCCTGTTTCATGTCCAAGCCCGCTGGTATGGGCAAACAATGCGCCGCTGGGGTGGCAACATATTCGGCATAGCCACCGCCCGGCAACAGGGCACAGACACGATCACCGACCGACCAACGCGACACACCATCCCCAACCGCGGCGATGACGCCCGATGCCTCAAGCCCTGGCAGATCGCTGGCACCAGCGGGTGGATCGTATAACCCCGCCCGTTGCAGCGCGTCGGGCCGATTAACGCCAGCAAATGAAACCTTGATCACAACCTGTCCTGCCTGCGGCTGTGGAACAGGGCGCTGGGTTACCTGCAACACGTCAGGGCCACCTGGATGTGAAATTTCAACGGCGTTCATCATGTTTGGCATTATTTATCCTTGGGGTTTGCCCAAACACCTGGGCGATTCATGTTTTTTGTCTGCGGTGCCTTGAAACGATCCAGAAGCCATTTCGGCCCTGACAACAGTCGCGACAAGGATGGGTTTGACCGAACCTGAGCTTTGAGCTTCTCGAATTGCATGACGTCTGCGATTCGGCGATCCAGATAATCCCATGTATCTTGGTCATCAACACTGTCATCACCCAGCCAATATAAAACGGTACTGCCATAGACGGCCGACAAAGTTGCACGCTTGGTATACCAATTATAATCCTCAGAGGTGTCGCCCAAAACTGACCAAATCACATCGCATGTTCCCCATATCAACGACGCGCCAAGTGCTGCGTTTTGGGGCAGCGCAAACAACGAAGTCGCGCGACGCACCGATTCTTTGTCCTGCGCAATTTCAATACGCTTTCTAACGCACCATGTGATTTTTTCACGAAATTTATAGCCAGACAGATCTGTTTCACTGATGGCCAAGCGCAATGCGTCATCGCCCATTTTATGCGACCAAACGGCCAAATCCAGCCCACCACGCGGTAAATGTAGGCGTGCAATATTTGGATCTATCCCGCAATCTTGGCATGCGGCGTGTAACGCATCATCCGTCCAACCATCAAAAGCCACGTGAATGATCGCTGCATCAACCAGACGATTTTTGATCTCTTGGGCCGTATTTTCCATGGTCAATCCTTCCAGAGCTTTCTCTAGACAATAATAGAACAGTTTGCTATAGGACAAGCTCCTGCTATCTAATGCAACTCTAAACTAGAAAGGTGGTGAAAACCACATGCAGGTAAGCGTTCGCGACAATAACGTCGATCAGGCCCTACGGGCCCTGAAAAAGAAGCTACAGCGTGAAGGTGTGTTTCGCGAAATGAAGCTAAAGCAACATTTCGAAAAACCGTCGATCAAAAAAGCACGCGAAAAAGCTGAAGCGATCCGCCGCGCCCGGAAATTGGCGCGTAAGAAAGCACAGCGTGAAGGAATGATGTAATCATTCTGACTGTTTTTAAAACCCTCCGAGTTTCTGCTCGGAGGGTTTTTTTACAGCCAATGTTCTGGCGTTTGCCCAAATTATTCCCCCTTCATGCGCAACATCTGATCGTTGCAAAAATTAAAAAACATTCCACAGAAAGTAATGCTTATGCCACTGATATTATTATCATATTGACATCAAATAGATTGTAAAAGATCGTGTAAGCTTAAGCTGACAGAATATTGGTCATTTTGCCTCACAATAGTACTTGTCTACCGAACTGAAACTAATGACTACTGCACGACAAAATGAACATACATCAAACCCTTAATTCTATCTGCGCCAGAACTTCGTTTCTGCTTGATATCGAAACATGCTTTATTGCCAAGCATATCCAGGATGATGATTGGAAAATGATTGCAGGGCATGGAATATTGTCCGCCCCACATGCTTTTTCACTTTCATCAAACCTAAATCCAACCGATCGCGGCCTAAATGTGGTTCATGGAACTTGCACGTTAACGTTTCAACAGGCTTTCAATACAACAATTGAATTCGAATTTTTAGCAAAGCAAGGTCACAACATTTCACTATTCATTGGGTCGCGCGTACCGCAATCTGCCCTAGGCTCCGATGACATCAGACGTTTGGGGTGCAATACAAACTTATGCAAAAAGAAATATCCCGGGTCAGTACCTGGCTAACGACACCCCCGTCGCATACGCACTAGAATTTAATACACCTTGGGAACATACAGTTCATCTGGCAAAACACGCCGCTCATAGTCGGGATTAAACACACGATTTGGCAGATCCACTTTTTCGAATGGAATTTCTTGATAAGGGATCTGACTAAGGATGTGTTCAATGCAATTCAATCGTTCCCGTTTTTTGTCATTACCCTCAACGATGTACCATGGGGCCTCGGGAATATTGGTGCGTGCAAACATGTCCTCTTTCGCCTTGGTGTAATCTTCCCAGCGAATTCGGCTTTGCAAATCCATCGGCGATAATTTCCATTGTTTCATTGGATCATGGATCCGCATCAAAAACCGTAGTTGCTGTTCTTCGTCAGTGATCGAAAACCAATATTTCAATAAAATAATGCCAGAGCGCGCCAACATGCGTTCAAACTCTGGGACATCGCGAAAAAACTGTTCGACCTCGTCTTCTGTTGCAAATCCCATTACACGTTCAACACCGGCGCGATTGTACCATGAACGGTCGAACAAAACGATTTCCCCCCCCGCAGGCAAGTGCGGGACATAGCGTTGGAAATACCACTGTGTTTTTTCCCGCTCTGTGGGCGCGGGTAATGCAACAACACGGGCCACACGCGGGTTCAATCGCTGTGTAATCCGCTTGATCACGCCGCCCTTGCCTGCACTGTCGCGGCCTTCGCACAGGATCAATACCTTGGCGCCGGTCAATTCGACCCAATGCTGCAGCTTTATCAATTCTGCCTGCAAACGCAGTAAATTTGTATAGTATGTACGCCGATCCAGCATATTGGGATGCTTTTCTTTATATAATCCGCGCAATTCATCGCTGAGCATCGGTTCGTTAAACTCGCTCTCAAAGAGGTCGTCCAATGTCTCTTCTAGCTCTGCTTCGATCCAGCTAAGGTTCTGCTTTTTTTGCTCGTTCATTATATTTTCCCAATTCTAATCAGCCTTGCGCCCGTTGATTGCGCATCACCTGATACATGCACCAATTAGCGTAACGATTTTATTATCATATCCGCAGCTTTCTCTGCGATCATGATCGTGGGGGAATTCGTATTCCCGCTAACAATCGTTGGCATCACACTGGCGTCAACCACGCGCAGCGCATCAATCCCGCGCAGGCACAGACGTTCATCCAACGTTGCTTTGGCATCCGTTCCCATCCGAACACTGCAGGTCGGATGAAATATTGTCGTCCCAATATCACCTGCTGCATTCATTAAATCATCGCGCGACTGAATTTCAACACCTGGCTTGACCTCGGCAGGTTGATATTTTGCCATCGCATCTTGTGTCATAATCGCCCGTGCAAGCGTTATCGCATCGGCGGCCACCTGCCGGTCATGTTCTGATGATAAATAATTTGGAATAATTTTGGGTGCCGCCATTGGATCCGCTGACGACAACAGAACACGCCCCCGACTGGTGGGACGCAGATTACACACCGACGCCGTAATTGCCGGATAATCATGTAGCGGCTGTCCAAATGCCTCAAGCGATAGGGGCTGTACGTGAAATTCCAAATCTGGCGTTTCTAGGCCGGGACGCGATTTTGCAAAGGCCCCAAGCTGACTGGGTGCCATAGACATGGGGCCAGAGCGTTTCAGTGCATATTCAAGTGCAATCCGCGCCTTGCCCAACCATGAATTGGCCATGGTATTTAATGTCTTTGCCCCCTGCAGCGCCCAAGAACATCGCAGTTGCAAATGATCCTGAAGATTTTCGCCAACCTCGGGCAAATCGCGCAACGTTTCAATACCGTGCTGTCCCAATTCTGCAGCAGGGCCCAGCCCTGACATTTTCAAAATCTGTGGCGATCCGATTGCCCCCGCGCTGACAACCACCTGCGCGCGTGCGTGTAGACGATGCACAGCGTTGCCACGCCGATATTCCACGCCCACAGCGCGATTGTCCTGGATCAAAATCTTACAAACATGCGCATGCGTGATGATCTTTAATCGGCCCGTATTTTTTGCAGTGCGTAAAAATGCCTTGGCCGTGTTGATCCGCCAGCCTGATCGCTGATTGACCTTGAAATACCCAACACCTTCGTTGGTGCCAGAATTAAAATCGGTGGTGGCCGGAATTCCATTTTGTTGCGCAGCCTTAGACCAGTCATCCAAGACATCCCAGCGCAGCCGCTGGTTTTCCACCCGCCATTCGCCCCCTGCCCCATGCAGATCAGACGCGCCATCGACGTAATCTTGGGATTTTTTGAAGTAGGGCAGCACATCGTCCCACCCCCATCCTGTCAGACCCATTTGCCGCCAGCCATCATAGTCGGCCGCCTGCCCACGCAGATACAGCATGCCATTGATCGAACTGCATCCACCCAACACTTTGCCACGTGGATACAACAACGACCGCCCATTCAAACCCGCATCAGGTTCGGTGCGGAATTGCCAATCGGTTCGGGGGTTGTCGATGCAATACAGATATCCCATTGGAATATGGACCCAATGGTAATTGTCGCTGCCGCCTGCCTCAAGTATGGCAACGCTATGACCAGCATCGCTTAGGCGTTTTGCCAAAACGCACCCTGCACTGCCTGCGCCAATGATGACAATATCAAATTCCATGACGCCCCCTATAGCGGCAAAGCAGTAGTCTTGAACACTGTGCGCAGCGCAAATGATGACTGCATCTGTGCGACGCCAGGCAAACGTGTCAAATACTGGCGATGAATGCGGGCAAAATCATCTGTATTCTCTGCAACTACCTTAAGGATATAATCAGCACTGCCCGCCATTAAATGACATTCTAAAACGTCTGGAATACGCGCTACAGCCTTTTCAAATGCCTCAAGAACTTCGTCGGCCTGTGCCGATAGTGTAATTTCAACAAATATCGTTGCTGGAACATTTACCTTGCGCGGATCCAGCATTGCCACATAATCTTTGATCCAGCCCTCATCCTCAAGGCGCTGAACACGCCGATGGCAGGCAGATGCTGATAAATTGACCCGTTCGGCCAAATCCGCATTCGAAATTCGCCCTTGCTTTTGCAGCACGTTCAAGATTCGGCGATCTGTATCGTCAATTTTCTGATTTGCCATAATTCTTTCACTAAACTCGCTATTAACGCAATTTTCTTGCAAATATTATGTCACGGGCAGGATAAATTATCAATCTAATTTCACAAAAACAAATCAATACTAGGGGCATGTCATCAGGGAGGACAAGATGATCGTAGGATGCCCCAAAGAAATCAAACCGCAAGAATTTCGCGTAGGTTTGACACCAGCCGCCGTGCATGAATTGACGGGTCACGGCCACACAGTGTTGATTGAAACAAATGCCGGTACCGGTGCAGGTTTCACAAACGATGATTACGTTGCAGCAGGTGCAACTTTGATCGAGACCGCTGCAGAAGTGTTTGAACGTGCAGACATGATCGTCAAAGTAAAAGAACCACAGGCCATCGAACGCAAAATGCTGCGCTCTGGCCAGCTGTTGTTCACTTACCTACACTTGGCGCCTGATCCCGATCAAACACATGACCTGTTGGCCAGTGGCTGCACAGCAATTGCCTATGAAACAGTGACCGATCGCAACGGTGGCCTGCCGCTATTGGCCCCAATGTCCGAAGTTGCGGGCCGTTTGGCACCACAAGTTGGCGCGTGGACCCTGCAGAAAGCAAACGGTGGTCGCGGCGTATTGTTGGGTGGTGTTGCGGGCGTGTCCCCTGCCAAGGTGTTGGTTATCGGTGGCGGTGTTGTTGGCACCCAAGCGGCCAAAGTTGCCGCCGGCATGGGCGCAGATGTCACGGTACTTGATCGGTCATTGCCACGCTTGCGGTATTTGGATGATGTCTTTGGCGGTCTGTTCAAAACAGGCTATGCCTCATCCGCGGCAACAGCTGAATTGGCGGCACAAGCTGATATGATTGTGGGCGCAGTTTTGATCCCAGGTGCAGCCGCGCCAAAATTGATCACCCGCGCGCAATTGTCAGACCTAAAGCCTGGTGCTGCACTGGTTGATGTCGCCATCGACCAAGGTGGCTGTTTTGAAACATCACGCGCCACAACCCACCAAGACCCGATTTATGAAGTTGACGGCATCATGCATTACTGCGTTGCAAACATGCCCGGCGCAGTTGCACGTACATCGACGCTGGCACTTGGCAATGCAACGCTGCCATTTGTTGTTGCCTTGGCAAACAAGGGTTGGCAACAAGCCTGTGCAGATGACCAGCATTTGCTGAATGGTCTAAATGTCCATGCAGGCCAGCTGACAAACGAAGCCGTCGGAGCAGCATTGAACCTGCCCGTTGTTTCACCAGACCTAACATTAAAAGCTGTCGCATAATAAAAAACGCCCCCAACATGGGGGCGTTTTCATTTCGCTATCGAATATTTGAAACGACTTATTTTTTCAACGAGTCGCGAATTTCTAGCAAAACATCCAACTCAGACGGACCTGGATCAGCTGCTTCTTCTGCTGCGGCCTCTTCCTTCTTCTGCGATGCTTCTTTGACTTTGTTCACATAGCGCACCAACATGAACACGACAAAGGCAATGATCAAGAAGTTGATCAACGCCATAATGAACGAACCATAGGCGAATACAGCAGCCCCAGCATCACGTGCCTCGGCCAATGATGCATATGTTGCGTCACCGCTGATGACGACAAACAGATTGGTGAAATCAATCCCGCCCATGAAAATCCCAATAATAGGATTAATTAAGTCATCGACCATGGATTTGACGATTGCAGTGAAAGCTGCGCCGACGATGATACCGACGGCCATATCCATAACATTGCCTTTGGCAATAAAATCTTTAAATTCTTTTAGCATTCCCTTACCCTCTTGCTACGAAGTGTCGCATTCTTATTTGAATGCAGACTCGAACCAAAGGGGAAAGTTTACCAAAAGTAAATTTTCTATGGCAATGTGCTTTCTAAGACATACCGAAGGATATCTACAACCTGTTGGGGTGTTTCAACGACTGCCAAAGCTGCCGCATCCACTTCCTTCAGGGCATGTTGATGATCTGGACCATGCATGACAATCAACGACTTGCCCAAAGCGGATGCATAGCCCGCATCAAAGGCGGCATTCCATTGTTTGTATTTGTCACCAAATCGAACGACGACGACGTCCGCGGCCTCGATCAGCATGCGTGTGCGAATGGCGTTGACCTTGGCCCCCTTGTGGTCATGCCAAAATTTATTTGGCTCGGCCCCCAATATCGCAACGCCGCAGTCATCGCTGGCATCGTGGTCGGTCACAGGTGCAGAAAACGTGACATCCAAGCCGTCAGCGCCTGATATAATTACATCGCGCCAATCGGTGTGTATTTCACCAGATAGATAAACTTTCATACTATTGTCCCTTCGTCGATATGACGCACACGATTTACGCGCGCAATTCACCACCCGATGCCTTGGTCACTTTCTCAATGATCTTGGCAGAAATGTTTTCTAGGTCTTTGTCGGTAAATGTTGCATCTTTCGGCTGTAATTTAACAGCAAACGCAATGGATTTTTTTCCATCCCCTAATGAGCCGCCGATAAATTCATCAAATACGCGAACATCAACAACATGTGCCTTGTCTGCGCCCATAGCTGCGTTGACCAAGGTCAGCGCATCCACATTGGCATCCACAACAAAGGCAAAGTCGCGATCCACAGCCTGCAAATCATTCAATTCCAATGCAGGGCGTGTGGCCGATGATTTGCGTGGCATTGGGATTTCTTGCAAATGGATGCTAAAGGCAACCACGGGTCCCTTGACATCAAGCTGGGTCAAAACCTTGGGATGCACTTCACCAAAGGTTGCCAAAACCTTTTTCGGGCCCAAACAAATACGACCATGACGCCCTGGGTGCCACCATGTGTCCCCGTCGCGCAGGATCTGAACTTTGGCAGGTGCGCCAAGTGCAGATAGGATTGCCTCGACATCGGCTTTGGCATCATAGACATCAACACTACGCGATGCGCCATGAACATCCTTGGGACCCGTCCGCCCCACCAAGACGCCCGCCACTTGCAGGCTTTGTTCCTCAGGTTCGCCACCATGAAACACGGGGCCCACTTCGAACAAAGCCATGTCAGCAAACCCACGCGCCTGATTGCGTGCAGCCGCTTGCAATAGGCCCGCCAACAAATCTGGGCGCATGTGACTCATTTCTGATGAAATGGGGTTTGCCAACATTGTGGCATCAGATCCACCGCCAAACAGCTGGGCCGATTTTTGGTCTATAAACGTATAGCTGACGCATTCGTTATATCCCAAGGCCGCTGTTGTGCGCCGCGCGATTTGTTCGCGTTTTTGCAGTGGGCTTAGGATTTGTTTTGGCACACCAGCTGTGGCACGCGGCATGGGTTTGCCTTGCAACTTGGTCAGGGATGCAATGCGTGCGACCTCCTCGACCAAATCGGCCTCGCCCAGAACATCAGGGCGCCAAGATGGGACATGCGCCATATCACCGTCCAGCACAAAGCCCAGATCAGTCAATGTTTGACGTTGAACATCTGCCGGAATTTCCATCCCAACCAACGACTGCACGCGGTCAGTATCCAATTTATAGGCACGCGCATGATCGGGCAATTCACCCGCAACAACCACGTCTGACGCTTCGCCGCCACACAGATCTAGGATCATTTGCGTTGCCGCCTCGATCCCGACAGGCGTCCAAGCAGGGTCAATCCCACGTTCAAACCGATACCGCGCATCGGAATTGATTTTCAACGCACGACCCGTATAGGCGGTGCGGATCGGATCGAAAAACGCAGCCTCAAGGAACACATTCACAGTGTCATCGGTACAGCCCGAATGTTCACCCCCCATGATGCCGGCCAGGCTTTCGACACCATTTGCATCGGAAATTGCGGTCATGCCCTCTTGCAGGACATATTCCTTTTCATCCAGCGCAAGGAATGTTTCGCCACCCTTGGCCCGATGGACCCGCAATGCACCACCGGCAACTTTGTCCGCGTCAAACACGTGCAGCGGTCGGTTATTGTCATAGGTGAAGAAGTTGGTGATATCGACAAGCGCCGAAATCGGACGCAACCCAATGGCCCGCAAACGATCCTGCAACCACGCAGGGCTGGGGCCATTTTTCACGCCACGGATCACACGGCCATAAAACACAGGCGCTTGGTCCACTGTATCCGCGTCAATGGTCACGCTGATTGGGCAGGCAAATGTTCCTGCGACGGGTTCGACCGGTTTGGTTTTCAACGTCCCCAAACCACGCGCCGCCAAATCGCGGGCGATGCCATGGACGCCCAACGCATCAGGGCGGTTTGGCGTGATCGCGATTTCAATCACGGGATCAACCTTGGCAGGATCATTGTCCGCCAACCAATCGACGAACAATTGGCCCACCTCGCCCGACGGCAATTCGATGATACCGTTGTGTTCGTCAGACAATTCCAATTCACGTTCTGATGCCATCATACCGTGGCTTTCGACACCGCGGATATTGCCGACACTCAGTGTCACATCGATACCTGGCACATAGTCGCCCGGCTTACACAGAACCACCGTGATGCCCGCGCGCGCATTCGGTGCGCCGCAAACGATTTGTTTGTCGCCCTCATCCGTTTCAACGGTACACACCCGCAACCGATCCGCATCCGGATGTTGTTCGGCATGTTTTACCTTAGCCAAGGTAAAGGTTTTCAACGCATCCGCAGGGTTTTCGATGCCCTCAACCTCAAGCCCCAAATCACTTAGCGCGAATTCGATTTCAGCCAAGGTTGCGGTGGTGTCCAAATGCTCTTTCAGCCAAGAGAGTGTGAATTTCATCGTTTCAT
>Ga0182090_1535152_pt1 | contig 10962 bp, 9 predicted proteins | sample 041ome_24_FD_127767 | JGI IMG/M metagenome (GOLD analysis project Ga0182090, IMG submission 127767) | Metatranscriptome of coastal salt marsh microbial communities from the Groves Creek Marsh, Georgia, USA - 041408BS metaT (Metagenome... | ecosystem: Environmental > Aquatic > Marine > Intertidal... | reverse complement strand
TGCCATCTGCTGAAGTATTGCCGCGGCTCCTCCAGCCGCTTCGGTACCGAGCAACCCTGTCGCGGTGTATCCTTCCCTGAGTCGTAGGGCCTACCGCGTCACCCCTCCGACCCCCACGTCCCGCCGACGCCCCCGCCCACCGACGACATGAGTCTCCAGATGCCCGATGAGCCGGCTTCTGACCCAGTGGCAGACACGCCAGACGCCTTTGCCGCGAGTTTTTCGCAGCGGAGTTCGTATCCGCAGGTGGTGATCGTTGGCCGGCCAAACGTGGGGAAGTCAACGATTTTCAACTGGCTCGTCGAGAAGCGGATTGCAATTGAAGACCCCACCGAAGGTGTCACCCGTGACCGCCTGGTGCAGCGGATTCGACTCAGCACGACCTCGCACGGTGAAGACGGGCGGGTCGTCGACCTGATCGATACCGGCGGAATGGGCTTCGACGATCCTGATGGGCTGACCGAACAGATCGATTCGCAGATTCTTGCCGGCCTTTCCGACGCCGCGGTCGTCGTGTTTGTCGTGGATGTGCGATCCGGGCTTGTCGCCGGTGATCAGATGGTCGCAGATCGGGTGCGGAAACTTGGCGGCACCGTTCTGCTGGTGGCCAACAAGGCTGACAACGAAAAGTTCGACGTCCACATCCATGAGTTTGACAGCCTCGGCTTCGGCGCTGCCCTTCCCACCAGCGCTCGCCAGAAGCGACACCGACGCGAGCTTGTCGAAGCTATCACCGATCACCTGCCGCTGCCCGGCACACCGAGCGGTGATGGTGAGGGCGACGGTGATTCCGTTGAACTGCCCGAGATGAAGCTGGCGATCGTGGGACGCCGCAACGTCGGCAAGAGTACCTTTGTCAACGCACTCGCGCAAGAGGAGCGGGTGATCACAAGTCCCGTTGCCGGAACGACCCGCGACAGCATCGATGTTCGCTTTGAGGTTGACGGCCACTCCTTCCTGGCGATCGACACGCCTGGCCTGCGACGCACCAAGAGTCGTAAGAGCGACCTCGACTACTACGCCGCCCATCGCGCCGAGCGGAGCATCCGCCGAGCCGACGTTGTGCTGCTGTTCTTCGATGCAAGTGAACCAATCGGCAAAGTCGACAAGAAGCTGATCGATGCGATCGTGGAGTCGAACAAGCCGGTCGTGTTTGTGGTCAACAAATGGGATCTCTACGCCGGCGAAGTTGAGCGGAAAGAGTGGCTCGACTACCTCCGCGATGAGTTCCGCACCATGCCGTGGGCTCCCGCCGCCTTCATCACCGCCAAGACTGGCCGACAGGTGAAGCGGGTGATCGACACGGCCCAGCGACTCTTCCGACAGAGCCGTTCCCGCGTGCCCACCGCTCGCCTCAACGAGATTGTTCGCCTCGCTGTCGAGGACCACAATCCGCCTTCCGACCGTCGTGGCCGCCCTGTGCGGATCTACTACGCCACCCAGGTCGAGACTGCTCCTCCCACGATCATGCTCTCAGTGAGTGCTGCAGCGGCGATGAGCCAGCCCTACCGCCGCTACCTGATGAACGTGCTCCGTAAGGCAACGGTTTTTCGCGAAGTCCCCATCAAACTCCTCGTCCGCGGCCGCCAAGACAACGACCCAAAGCCTTAGGATGGGCTGCGGTGAGCGACCTGCTGCAGGGTGCGGTCTGCGGGGCGCCGGCTGCGGGGCGGCAGATGTCTCGTCGCTGGACTTTTTCGCCGCATGCTCGCATGCCGCTTCAGACCCCAACAAAGTGGCGAAAAACTCGCAACGCTCCTCGAGCACCCGCCGTCCCCTCCGCCTCATCAATAGCCAGCGCAGCGAGGGGGAGCCCGATGCGGATCCGCCGGTGTGGTTCTGCGAGCGAAGCCTGGAAGGCGAGAGCGAGCAGAACCTCGAGAGAGCGAAGGCCCATGGAGGGGCCGCAGCGAGCGTCCGGCGGAGACGCATCGGGCTCCCCCGAGCGACCACGCCCATCGGTCCCTCGCGACTTCGTTGGCGGTGGAGTTTCCCGGCGCCGCTGGCGCGGGTATCCTTGCGTCCCTTTGGGAGAGGAACGTTTCGTTCACGCATTTCCTCCAGCCGCTGGTTTTCAGGAGAGTGTCACGATGGCAAAGCCTGCCTCGGATTCGTCAGCCCCACAGTCTGTCATTTCGCGTCGCGACGCGATGGTCGCCGCGGGTGCCGCGGGAAGCATGCTTGCCGGCATGTCGGCCGTGCATGCCCAGAACCCATCCGATGAAACGATCCGTGTGGGTCTGATCGGTTGTGGTGGCCGAGGCACAGGCGCCCTCCAGCAGACACTGTCGGTCCCTGGCAGCAATGTGAAGGTGACGGCGGTTGCCGATGCGTTCGAGCCGAATGCCAATGGTGCCCTGCGTGCCGTCGACAAGATGAAGGACGAGGGCAAGGTTGATGTGCCTGCTGACCGCAAGTTCATTGGCCTCGACGCCTATCAGAAGCTGATCGATCTGCCCGACATCGATCTTGTGATTCTGGCCACGCCTCCTGGCTTCCGTCCGTATCACTTTGAGGCTGCGATCAAGGCTGGCAAGCACGTCTTCATGGAGAAGCCCGTCTGCGTTGACAGCTTCGGCGCACGGCTCGTGCTCGAGGTTGCCAAGATGGCCGACGAGAAGAACCGCAAGGTTGTGGTCGGCCTGCAGCGTCACTACGAGGCCCGCTACCGCGAGACGATTGCTCGCGTCCGCGAAGGTCTCGCCGGCGACATCATTGGTGGCCAGGTCTACTGGAACGGTAGCGGCATCTGGTACCGCCAGCGACGCGAAGACCAGAACGAGATGCAGTTCCAGGTCAACAACTGGTACCACTTCAACTGGCTCTGCGGTGACCACATCTGCGAGCAGCATGTGCACAACATCGACGTGGCCAACTGGTTCCTCGATGCGGTGCCGGTGGCTGGCTACGGTGTCGGTGGACGTCAGAACCGCGTCGATGGCCAGCCCAGTGAGATCTATGACCACCACGCTGTCAACTTTGAGTACCCAGGCGGAATCCGCATTGCCAGCCAGTGCCGACAGTTCCCCGGTGGCGACAATCGCGTCAACGAGGAGTTCCAGGGCACCAAGGGCTTTGTGCAGATCGGTCACATCACCGATTTCGACGGCAAGACGCTCTGGAAGTTTGAAGGGGACAACCCGAACCCGTACCAGGTGGAGCACAACGAACTGCACGCTGCTATTCGCAACGACACGCCGTTGAACAACGCCTATTACGGAGCGACCTCGAGTTTCTCGTCAGTCCTGGGCCGGACCGCCACCTACACAGGCAAGCGGCAGGAGTACCAGCGGCTGCTCGACATGGACTTCCGGACCATGCCGCAGGACCTCAGCTGGGAGTCAACACCCCCCACGCTGCCTGACGCCGACGGCAACTACCAGCTGCCGATGCCGGCCAGCTACAAGATCGCCTAGGCCTGTTGCTTGCGATGATCGTCGGAATCCCAAAGGAAACGAAGCGGGACGAGTATCGCGTGTCGATGCTCCCTGCGGGTGTGGATGAACTCATCCGCCGAGGTCATCGTGTGCTGGTCGAGCAGGGAGCCGGTGCTGGCAGTGGCCTCCCTGACGAAGACTACCGAGCCTGCGGTGCCGAGATCATCGGCACCGCAGGCGAAGTGTTTGGGGCGGCTGATCTGATCGTGAAGGTGAAAGAGCCTCAGCCGCCTGAGCTGGCACTGATCCGTGCCGGACAGACCGTTTTCACCTACTTTCACTTCGCTGCCAGCCGAGATCTCACCGAAGGCTTTCTCGCCACAGGGGCAACCGCTCTCGCCTACGAGACACTTCGTGATCCACGGGGTCGGCTTCCGCTGCTGGTGCCGATGAGCGAAGTGGCTGGGCGGATGAGCATTCAGGAAGGGGCCAAGTACCTCGAGAAGCCACAGATGGGCCGCGGCATCCTCCTTGGCGGCGTGCCTGGTGTGCCACCAGCCAACGTGCTCGTGCTCGGTGCGGGAACCGTCGGAGCGAATGCCGCGAAGGTCGCGGCTGGCTTTGGTGCCAACATCGCGCTCCTCGACACCAACCTCGAACGCCTGCGGTATCTCGACGACGTGACCGCCCCCAACATCGACTGTCTGTTCTCCGATCGTCACACGATCCGTGAGCGGCTCGGCTGGGCAGACCTCGTGATCGGCAGCGTGCTGATTCCTGGCGCGAAAGCACCACATCTCGTCGAGAGGCCAGATCTTGCTCTGATGAAGCCTGGGGCCGTGATCATCGATGTGGCTATCGATCAGGGTGGCTGTATTGCCACAAGCCGTCCGACCACGCATGCGGAGCCAACGTTTGTGGTTGATGAGGTGGTGCACTACTGCGTCACCAACATGCCTGGTGCTGTTGGCCGCACGAGCGCCCACGCGTTGTGCAACGCCACACTACCCTATGTGCTCCGGGTCGCTGAACAGGGAGTCGAGGCCGCCGCGAAGGCATCCGCAGAGCTCGCTTCCGCCGTTAACATCTTCAACGGACATCTCGTCAATGCCGCTGTGGCCTCGGCCTTCGAGATGACGTATGAACTGAATCCATTCCTCGTAGAGACTCCCTCTCGATGACCTCAGACAGCGCATCGCCAAAGACCGCAGTTGACCGTGTCCCTCAGGCAGTGCGATGGATCGGAGAGGAGGATGGTCATCTAGAGATTCTCGATCAGACTAAGCTCCCACTCAGCCGTGAGCAGGTGGTCTGCCGGGATGTGCCAACGGTGATTGAGGCGATCCGCATGCTCCGCGTTCGCGGGGCACCGGCGATCGGGATTGCCGGAGGCTACGGGCTTGTGGTCGCTGCCCGTGAGGCTGTCCGGGCAGGCATGGCTCCCTCGGCTGCACGCAGCCACATCCTTGCTCAAGCGGAGGAGATTGCGACGGCCCGCCCCACAGCCGTCAACCTGCGGTGGGCCGTAGAACGGTCTCTCGGTCTGCTCTCGTCTCTCCCAGCAGAGACTGCGGCCGAGCAGCTCGCCCACGTGCTCCTGGAAGAAGCTCGGGCCATCCATGAAGAAGACCGACGGCTGTGTGCGGCGATCGGTCGTCATGGCGCTGCCGTGCTCCCGGAAGGAGGCATCCTCACCCACTGCAACACAGGAGCTCTGGCGACCGGCGGCGACGGCACGGCGCTTGCTACGATCACCACCGCCTGGGAGCAAGGGCGTCGCTTCGACATCTTCGCTGATGAAACCAGACCCCTCCTGCAAGGTGGCCGCCTGACTGCCTGGGAACTGACCGAACGCGGCATTCCTGTCACGGTGATCGTTGACTCTGCTGCCGCCCACATCATGAAGAGTGGCCGCGTGTCGAGCGTGATCGTCGGAGCCGACCGGATCACCGCCAACGGCGACGCTGCCAACAAGATTGGCACCTACGGGCTGGCGGTCTTGGCCGAGGCCCATGGAATTCCCTTCTTCGTGGCAGCCCCGTCGAGCACGTTCGATCTCTCGCTGGCGTCTGGCGACGACATTCCCATTGAGGAGCGTGATGCCAACGAGGTAAAGCGGCCACTCGGTGTGCAGGCCGCCCCCGAGACCGCTGCTGCTGCAAACCCGGCCTTCGACGTGACCCCCGCACGGCTGATCCGCGGCATCGTCACCGAACATGGTGTGATCTCCCCGGTCAGCCGTGAAACGGTGGCAGAAATGCTCGGCAGCCAGCCATAGCCGTGCCAGGCTTCCAGGTTTGGGCTACTATTCAAAAAAGAGCCTTTGCCATGCCTGCCAACCTCCACGACACCATTGCCACCGCTATCCGCTCGGTGCTGAGCGACACCGGTCGATCCGCTGATGTGATCGGTGCGGAGTCGTTGCTCTCAGGTGATCTTGGGCTCGACTCGCTCGACCTCGCGCAGACGATCGTGCTGCTCGAACGCAGCCTCGGCGTCGACCCCTTCCGCACTCGCCCTGCGGATGGCAGCAGACCTTCACTCCGCACATTCGGCGACCTCTGCTCGGCCTACGAAGTAGCCGCCGCCCCTCCCGACCCCCATCAGCCGTAACCCGCGGTTCGCCACCGGCGGGATGCAGCCCACCTCGAGAGTCACGATGAACGTCACACTCGCTGCCGCAGGGTCCGCCTCCTCTCCCGCCCTCTCGGACGCTGCCATGCGGCGGGTCTTTGACAGCCCTGTCGAAGACCGGCTCGCGACCGCTCTGACAACGATCGCCGAAGCCGCTCCCACGCGAACCGCCGTTGCGCGAAACGCCGGCACCGACAAACCCACGGCCATTGACTATGGCACGCTCGCTGCGCGACTGGTGGACCTCGAGCAGCAGCTCGACGAGGCCCGTCCGATCGGCGTGGTCGCTCGGACGGATCAGGTCGAGTCGTTGATTGTGCTCACCGCCGCCTGCTCACGGCAGCATGTGCCACTGGCCATCCTGGCTGACGACGCTGCAGACTCTGGCCACGAACTGGACGACTGGCTGTCGGTAGACGACACCCTCTCGATACCATTTACTGCGGCAGGCAGCATGCCGCGTGGTGAGTTTGCCACCGTTGCCCCCACGATCTGGGTTGCCACTAGTGGAACCAGTGGTCCACCCAAGATTGTTGACCACTCATGGGAATCGCTGCTTGCTGCCGCCCGGCTCTCCAGCCAGTGGCACTCACTCACCTGGCTGCTGGTCTATGATGCCAAACGCTGGGCCGGCATCCAGGTGTGGGTGCAAGCGATGCTTACAGGCGGCTGCGTGGTGGTGCCAGCGAGTCGCGACCCGGACGTGGTCGCACGGGCTGTTGTTGACCGGCAGGTCACCGTCCTGCCCGCCACGCCAACGCTGATGCGACGGCTGCTTACATCAGCAGACCCCGCGGTGCTGGCGACATGCCAGCTCGAACGCATCACCCTCGGTGGCGAGGCTGTCGACGGCCCTCTACTTGATCAGATTAAAGAGACGTTTCCCAACGCCGGAGTCTCGCACGTCTACGCAACCACCGAACTTGGCGAGGTGTTTCGAGTGCGTGATGGGCTTCCTGGGTTTCCCGCTCACTGGCTGACCAAGCCGCTTCCGGGAGGTGCTCGACTTTTCACCCGCCGTGATGGAGAACTCCTCGTGCAACTCTCCCGCGACACCGCGGAAGTGGCCACTGGCGATCTGGTCGAACAGCGAGGGGATCGCTTCGAGTTTGTCGGCCGCCGCAGCGATGTGATCGTGGTCGGAGGGGCGAAGGTCTATCCGAAACGGGTCGAAGAGGTGGTGCGAGGAGTGCCTGGTATTGCCGAGGCTCGGGTGCACAGCGTCGCTAGCCCCATCACTGGCGAGCTGGTCGCCGTTGACGTGGTGGTCTCCCCCGGCTTCTCCCCGGATGACGTCCGCAGCGGGATGCTGACGCATTGTCGCCATGAGCTGGAGAGTCATGCGGTTCCCCGGATCGTGACATTTGTCGAGCAGATTGCGACCACACCGGCTGGTAAGGTGCCGCGGCGGTAGGAGCTGCTTCCTGCCAAGCCGTCACGTCATTCACGCTGGTTGTGCGTTATGCCTGTCTCTCTGATCTCTGGTGGTTCTCGTGGTCTTGGGCTCGCTACGGTGCAGCGGCTACTGGAACGTGGTGATCAGGTGGCTACGTTTTCGCGGAGCGGTTCGCCCGCCCTCACGAGTCTGGCAGAGCAGTTTCCCGACCGCCTCTACACCGGGTGTCTCGATGCGAGCAAGAATGACGAGCTACGTCAGTTCGTCGCTCGGGTGACCGAGCGTTTCGGCGGCATCACCCATTGCGTGGCCAATGCAGCGATCGCTCACGAAGGTGTGCTGGCGACGATGCGGGACGACCAGATTGAAGAGATGCTCGCGGTGAACCTCGCCGGTAGCATCATGCTGGTCCGCGAAGCAGTCCGCCAGATGCTGCTCGCTCCCGCAGAGAACGCTCCGTCGGTCGTCGTGGTTTCATCAGTGGTGGCAAAGACTGGCTCGCAAGGGCTTTCGGTCTATGCGGCGACCAAAGCAGGACTAGAGGGATTCGCCATCAGCCTGGCGCGGGAGCTAGGCCCTCGTGGTATTCGCGTCAATGCTGTAGCGCCCGGGTTTCTCGACACCGATCTCTCGCAGTCTCTCTCCGCAGACAACCGGCAACGGATCATCCGACGGACCGCGCTCGGTCGCCTCGGAACGCCTGACGACATCGTGTCAGCGATCGACTACCTCACCAGCAGCCGTGCCTCATTTCTCACAGGCCAGATCATCGCGGTGGACGGCGGAGCCTAGGACCCATCCGCACCATCGCCACGCCAGTGGATCTTCCAAAGGGGCCGGCCGCGGCAAGACGTCCTCCGCTAGATGTAATACATCGCCTCGGCGTTGGCTTCGACGCGTGCCGCGAGCGTGGCCAGGTCGAGGCTCTCCATGGCATCGCGTTCACGGCGTGCCACCCCCCGCCAGGCATCCAGCAGCACCGCACTGGCCCGAGAGTGCGAAGGTGAGGTGCCCAGGGCTGTGACCGGCTCTGCAGCGCCTTCAATGACTTCACGAATGTCCGCAAGCGTGATCGCAGCTGCATCGCGGGCAAGTCGATAACCGCCGGAGGCCCCCCGGGTGCTGCTCACCAGCCCAGCCGCCTTGAGCTGCAGGAGAATCTGCACAAGAAAACGCGACGGCACCGCATGCATCTCGGCAATCTCGCGAATCCGTACCGGCTCCTCCTGATTCTGGCGGCGAGCCAGTTCTAACAGAGCCAGGCTTGCGTACTCGGTTTTTGCAGAAAGCCGCATCTCTCAGCCCTCCCGAGAGTGCAGGCCACATTCCGTCTTGGCGGTACCACTCCACCTTCCAGCCCGCTCATCTTCTCCGGCGAGGACTGCACGCGTGCAGGGGGCGCAGCCAATACTCACGTAGCCCGCATCATGGAGCGGGTTGTACGGCACATCGAACCGCAGGATCGCATCCCAGACCTTTGCCTTCGTCCATGTCGCCAGCGGCGAGATCTTCACCACGCCAAACTTAGCGTCCCAGGCGACGATCGGAGAGGTGGCCCGATCTGGACTCTGGTCACGACGAATACCGCTCATCCAGGCATCGAAGCGGCCGAGCACCCGCCGGATGACAGCCAGTTTACGGTCGCCACAGCACCGCCCTGGATCGGTGCGGTAGAGCGGTCCGCCGTGCTCACGCTCGTAGTCGGCAACGGTGGTGTCAGGCCGTTCGTAGGCTACCTCAAGACCGTACCGCTCCGCGATCCGGTCTCGCAGCGTCAGCGTCTCCTGAAACTGATAGCCAGTTTCCAGATTGAAGACATAGGTGTTGGGGGCCACCTCGGAGATCCAGTGCAGGATCAGGCAGCCCTCCGGACCGAACGCCGTCGCCATCGTGAGCTTGTCGCCGAACCGCTCAGCGGCCCAACGGATCACCTCACGGGGCTCGACAGCCTCTAGCCGCTCACTGGCGGCAGAGAGTTCTTCGGCAAGGTCTTCCGGAACGGCAATCGCTGTCATGACAAAATGTTTACCAAGTTGGTCAACAATCTCAAGTATAGCCCTCCTCGTGTTGTCATCGGGTCTCACGAGAATCCTCGTCAGAACTTCCGGACAAACGAGCACAGTCTTCGCAGCCTGCCTGTCTTTTGCGAAGCCAACTGCCGGCAATCCGGTTGACGTCTGCTGTCGCGGGGGTACTGTGCAGCCACACCTTTGGGAGGAGAGAGCAGATGGCACGCACCGTGGCACTCGCGGTTGACCTAGGAGCATCCGGCGGCCGAGTCGTCTCAGGAGCCTTCGACGGACGACTCCTGGAACTCGAAGAGATCCATCGCTTTGAGAATGCCCCAGTGATGATGGGCGGCCAACTGGTCTGGGACCTCGTCAGGCTCTGGCAGGAAGTGGTCACCGGGCTCCGCCTCGCGGGCCAACGACACGGAAAGAACGTCTCGAGCATCGGGGTCGACACCTGGGGCGTCGATTTCAGCTTCCTGGGCAACGACGACGCGCTGCTGGCCAATCCTGTCTGCTACCGCGACGCCCGCACTCGCGGCATGCTTGCCAAAGCCTCTGCAGTTGTGCCGCGAGAGGACATCTTTGCAGCCACCGGTCTTCAGTTCATGGAGATCAACTCGCTCTACCAGTTCTTCGCATTGGTACAGCACAAATCGAGCGTGCTCGCTGCTGCAGAACGAATGCTGATGATCCCCGACGTGTTTCACTGGCTCCTGACAGGCACGCAGTCCAACGAACGCACCAACGCCTCGACGACACAGTGCTTTGATCCTCAGACGGGGGACTGGGCGGTTGAACTCGTTGAGCGACTTGGTATCCCTCGACGCGTGTTTGGGCCGATCGTCGATCCAGGAACGGACCTGGGCCCCCTCCGCAACGAGGTGGCCGAGGAGACCGGCCTCTCTGACGTCCGCGTCGTGCTGCCTGGCACCCACGACACCGCGAGTGCGGTTGCAGCAGTGCCTGCCATCTCACCACCTGCGGCACGCCCAGATTGGTGCTACATCAGCCTGGGCACGTGGGCGCTTGTCGGTGCTGAACTCGACCGTCCGCTCGTCACTCCGGAGTGCCTCGCCCATAACTTCACCAACGAAGCGGGCGTGTCAGGCACAACACGGCTGCTCAAAAACATCTGTGGACTGTGGCTCGTGCAGCAGTGCCGAGCAGGCTGGCAGCGGGCAGGCAAGGACTGGTCCTGGGACCAGCTCACCCGGCTTGCCGCTGAAGCACCGCCGCTGGTCACGCTCGTTGACCCCAACGATCCATCCCTGGTCGCGCCTTCCGACATGCCAGAGGCCTTGCAGGCTCTCGCTCGCGCCTCGGGTGAACCGGTGCCAGAAACCACCGCAGCGATCGTCCGGACAGCCCTTGAGAGCGTGGCAGCAGCATGCCGTCGCACCGTGCGAGAGCTGGAAGAACTCCTCGGCCGAGAGCTCTCGACCATCCATGTCGTGGGCGGAGGCGTACAGAATGCCTTGCTCTGCCAGATGATCGCCGATGCCTGTGGACGTGAGGTTGTGGCGGGCCCTGTGGAAGCGACCGC
>Ga0182090_1926397_pt1 | contig 10971 bp, 10 predicted proteins | sample 041ome_24_FD_127767 | JGI IMG/M metagenome (GOLD analysis project Ga0182090, IMG submission 127767) | Metatranscriptome of coastal salt marsh microbial communities from the Groves Creek Marsh, Georgia, USA - 041408BS metaT (Metagenome... | ecosystem: Environmental > Aquatic > Marine > Intertidal... | reverse complement strand
CGAGAACAACAAGATTTCCGCCACCACACTGCCGGCCCAGAGAAACCCGATCAGGGTCTCCGACAATCCGGCCGCTCCCCAGTGGATCGCAGAGAAGCCATAGAGCACCGCATGACTGGCCTGAACCGCGCTGGCCGCAATGGCGAAAGCGAGAAACGCTCGGTCACGCAACAGATCAAGAAACCGCCCCGGCTGAACGTCGCGCGACGCGACATTCTGTTCTCGCAGAAAAAAGGTGGAGAGCAGGACAAGTAGCAGGATCGCAAACCCGGCGGGCACGAGAACGCCAATTTCCTGATCGCTCAGCAGCCAACCCGCACCTAGCGCACCAACAATGAATGTCGCCGATCCCCAAAGTCGAATTCGACCATAGTCGAGCTTGTACCGCAGCACAGCCGCCATGGTCTGGGCCTCACCCAGCGGGACCAACACGTGAAAGATCGGCGCGTAAACAAGCGTGACAAGAACAATCGGCCAAAACGAATCCGCTACGAAAAACCCGGCAAAAGCCAACACGCCAAAGGTCGCAAACACAACAATGGCCTGCTTGCCCCGACCTGAGCGATCCACTCCGCGCGTAATCAACGGGTCGGTCACCACGCGCATCCACGCGCCCAGCGCGAGGACAATCCCAATCTCGGAGGGACCCAGCCCGCGACTTTCCAGCCAGACCGGCCAGAAAGGCAGCATGATTCCGAACATGAAGAACACCGCACCATAAAAAACGGCAAAGGGTGCGGCGATGCGGAACGGGTTTTCAGTCATGCGGTACTCACCAAAAAAACACCGGCCGCCCGCATGACGCGGACGGCCGATGCCATCAAATCAAACTGAAGCGCAGGTGCCGGCCTATTCGGCGGCCTGCTTAGATGCGCCCTGATCGGGTGCCGGTGCCTTTTCCGCATCCACTTCCCCGGCATCGATCCGCGCCTGAATCTCTTCCTGAGACAGCGGCTGGTTCCGGAACCGGCCGTGCTTTGCGTAGTAGCGGTCAATCTGAACATGCTTGGACACGGTCAGCGGTGCGTTCTTGAAGAAATCGTAGAGCGCAACAAAACCCCCGGTCCACATGGTCCGCATCATGTGCGGCATGGAACGTGTCGCACGCAGTTCAGCGGTCGGTGCATTTTCGACCTTGTGGTAATTTTCACGGTCCTGAAGCGCGGCCTGAATCAGATGCGGTGCGGCCCAGTTGCAACGGTAGTGGATCGTCCCGTCGGGGCGGATGATGTAGACCACATTCGGCATCGCGCCATAGGCCCGGTGGAATGTGCCTTCAAGGTCATCAACCAGGACACGCCGGAACTCCTTGTAACGCGGCGCGACCAGCTTGGCAGACTTGATCTTGTCTTCCATCGTCTGATGCGGCCCCAAGCGCTCACCCGGATGGGCCTCGCGCACATAGACCATGACGAATTCCACATCGGGGAATTCGGAAACAATGTCCTTATAGGTGACGATGTTTTTGGTATACATCGAGCAGGTCGACGATCCGGTCTCGATCACCAGCCACTTGCCATCAAAATCGGAAATCTTGACCTCGTCGCCGCTTTCCAGATCCGTGAAAGTGGCATCGATGTATTTCTCCCCTGCGGCCGGGCCGACAAAGGTATCGAAATTGTAGTCAACAACGCGGAATCGCGAATTGTTGTAGACAGGTTTCTGAACCTCAGACATGTCAAAGCTCCCCTTTTTCTTGAATTTGCGGCGCAATATGCATCATTTGCGCACTTATCAGGTCTTATAGCAGACTTTTTCAGCTGTTTGCGAATCAAGCCTCGCTGTAAGAGCCAGCATTTACCGGCTCGCAGCCAAGGATTATGATACGTCCCATGATTATAAAACGCCTGAACCACACCCTCCTCTCCGCCCTTGCTGCGCTTGCGCTTTTCGCTGCGCCTGCGATCGCCCAGACTGCGGGCGCGCCAGCTGATGCCACCTTCGTCAAGGAGTCACACGGCGCATGGGAGATTCGCTGCCTGCGCCTCCCGGACGGCCGTGAGCGTTGTCAGATGTATCAACGACTGAACCAGGCGGACGGAAATCCGATCGCCGAGATCAATCTTTTTGCTCTGGCGCCGGGCCAGGCCGCCGCTGCAGGTGCCGTCATCGTCACGCCGCTGGAGACACTTCTAACGGCGCAAATGGCCATGAATATCGATGGTGCTGCGGGAAAACGGTATCCCTTTTCATGGTGCACTGATGCCGGCTGCGTCGCGCGGATCGGTTTTACCGAGGATGAACTGATTCAGCTAAAATCGGGCATTCAGGCCACGGTGACGATCGTTCCCGTGGCTACACCCGATAAGCCGGTGGATCTACCGGTCTCATTACAGGGATTCACCGCCGGGTTTAACGCGATGCAGGCTGCCAACGCTTCGCAGTAAAGCGGACGGTACTCAATCGTTCAGGTGACGCGCAAAAAATTCCACAGATAGCCCGAGCGCACGCTCGGCTTCCGGCGCGCTGTAGGTCGTCCCGCCATGCCGCGCAAAGGCATGGTCGGCACCCGGATACTTGTGAATCTCGACCAAGGGATTGCCTGACAATCGGCGCTCAATGAACGAACACACCACCGGTGGCACCCATTTGTCTGCCAATGCCTGATGCAGCTGGAACGGTTTGGCGAGGTTCGGCGCTTCCCCAATCGCGTGCTCGATATAGGTGCCATAATAGGCAACCGCACAATCGATATCCGAGCCCCGGCAGCACATCAGATACCCCATCTTGCCACCCAGACAATATCCGACCGTCCCAACCTTGCCATTGCCCCCGGGAATGGTGCGCAGGAAGGCCGCTGTATCCTCCATGTCTTCCACACCAAGGTCGTAGTCAAAGTCGTAGTAGAGATCGATCGCCTTGTCCCAATCGGCCGGATCGGCATCCGAAAGCTCGACCCCCGGTTCCATGCGCCAGAACAAATCCGGCACCAGCGTAATCCAGCCGGCTTCGGCAAACTCCTGCGCATGAGCCCGCATGGTGTCGTTGACGCCCCAGATTTCCATGATGGCGATGATCGCGCCCACCGGTTCCTTGTCCGGATAAGCAACATGCGCACCCATCTTCGATCCATCACGAAGGGTGATCTGCATATCTTCGGTGCGTGGCATGAGCGCCTCCTATTTGTTGAACGCGGTCCAGATGCGCTCGGGTGTCATCGGCAGGTCAATGGGTCCGGCCCCGGCACTGTCGAGCGCATCAAGGATCGCTGCCATACCCGACGGCAGTGACCCGGCAACACCGGATTCCCCCGCGCCCTTCACGCCGAGCGGATTGGTTGTGGCGGGCACAGAATGATGACCGACGCGGAACGTCGGAAAATCATCGGCGCGCGGCATCAGATAATCCATGAAGGACCCCGTCAGCAGCTGCCCGTCCGTGTCATAGACGACCCACTCACCGAGCACCTGGCCCAGCCCCTGGGCGATCCCGCCATGCACCTGACCCTCAACCACCATTTCATTGACCACATTCCCCACATCGTCGACGGCGGTGTAGCCAACCACGTCAACCTCCCCCGTCTCCGGGTCGATCTCCACCTCGCAGATATGACACCCGTTCGGGAAAGTCATCTGCGGTGAGACAAATTTCTCCACCGCGTCCAGTCCCCCGGCCAGATCGTCGGGCAACTCCATCCCGGCGATTCGGTCGGCCAGATCGAGGATTCCGATCTCACGGTCGGTCCCCTTGATGCGGAACACACCGTCGGTGAACTCCACATCAGCGGCAGAGGCCTCGAGCACATGACCGGCCAGCGCCCGTCCCTTGTCGATTGCCGTGTCGCAGCTCATGGCCATGGCGCTGCCAGCCATCATCATCGAGCGCGAGGCGACCGACGGCGTGCCCGCAGGCACCTCAAGGCTGTCGCCTTCAACAAGGCGCACCTTCGAAGCCGGGATACCCAGCCGTTCGCCGACCAGCCGCGTATAGGTGGTCAGGTGACTCTGTCCCATGGCCTGCACGCCGGTGCGGATCGTTGCCGCGCCATCCCCCTCGAACCGAAGATCGACGGTCTCGTCGAGGATGCCGCCGGCAACCTCCAGAAAACAGGCCAACCCGATGCCACGGCGTTTCCCCTCGGCCTCACTGGCCGCACGTCGCGCCGCAAAACCGTTCCAGTCGCCAAGCTGCAGCGCCTTGTCCATCGCCCCGGCGAAATCGCCGGAGTCATAGATCGGCCCGTTGGGCGTCTGATACGGCATCGCGTCCGGCGCAATCATGTTGCGACGACGTATCTCTACCCGGTCGAGCCCCAGCTCCTTCGCGCCCCTGTCGAGCAATTGCTCAACGGCAATGATCGCCTCGGGTCGCCCGGCCCCGCGATACGGCCCCAGCGGTGCAGCATTGGTCAGCGCCACGGTCACATCGATGTGGATCGCCGGAATTGTGTAAACGCTGGCGAGGCAATTCTTGGTGTTGTTGGTCGAAAACACGGCAGAGAAAGTCGTCAGATAGGCCCCCATGCCGACGCGGTTCTTCACCCGCAAGCCAAGCACCTTGCCGCCCCCATCAAAGGCCATCTCGGCGTCAATCAGCGTGTCGCGCCCGGCGGTGTCCGCCAGAAAACTTTCCAGTCGGGAGTTGCACCATTTGACCGGACGCCCGACCTGACGCGCAGCAAACATCACGGCGGCATATTCGGGATAGGGATGGGCCTTCATGCCGAAGCCGCCACCCACATCATGGGTCGGCATCCGCACATTCTCCGGTTCGGTCTCGAAGACATGGGCCGCGAAGGTTTTGCTGACCAGCGACACGCCCTGCGTGGCCGCCGTCAGGGTGTAGCGCCCGAGAGCATCATCCCATTCCCCGATCCCGCCACGCGGTTCCATGGAAACCGGCGCCAGCCGGTTGTCGAACAGGGAGACCTTCGAAATATGTGTCGCGCTCTCAAATGCGGCATGCACCGCGTCTTCATCGCCATCAACCCATTCGAAGGCGACATTGCCCGGCGCCGAATCCCAGACCTGCGGTGCGTTCGCGGCCAGCGCTCCGGCCACGGCGGGCACGGCGGGAAGTATCTCAATATCCAGCACCACGGCTTCGGCGGCATCAGCAGCCTGGGCAGCACTTTCGGCCACCACAAGCGCCACGGCCTCACCGGCATGTCGGATTTTTTCATAGGCCAGAACCGGCTTGGGCGCGGCAGCCATCGCCATGCCATCCTTGCCGGGAAAGGTGATCGCCGGCGGGATGTCTCCCAGCCCAGCGGCTTTCAGGTCTGCGCCGGTGAGCACAGCGAGCACACCGGGCATCGCCAGTGCGGCCGCCCCATCGACACCGCGCAATTTCCCATGCCCGACCGGCGCACGCACAAACGCGCCATAAGCCTGACCCGCAAAATTGATGTCATCGACAAACCGCCCCGCCCCCGTCAGAAGCGGCGCGTCCTCGCTGCGCAGGGAATCTTCGTCACTGCCAAAGCGTCCGGAAAGCTCGTTCACGGGCGTATCTCCTCATCCTGCCTAACCGTCCCCGGTGTTTTGGCCCCGGAGTCATGACGGGCAGTCTAGGAGATGAAGCAAGGAACGGGAAGAAAGAGACTGCACTCAGCAACCAAACACGAAAAAGGGCTGGCCCAGCTGGACCAGCCCTTTCAATTTCGGAATTCTAAACACCTAGAACCCGTAAAACTTCGCCGGGTTGTCGACCATGATGCGCTGGCGCATGGCTTCGTCGGGGACCCACTGGCCAAAGGCCTCAACCGGGTCGGCGTCGTTCGGGTTGACCTCGAACTTGTTGGGATGTGGCCAGTCGGTGCCCCACATGACGTGATCGGCGTTCGCTTCGATCAGCGCGCGGGCCATGGGCTGGCAATCATCATAGGGCGGCAGGTCGGTGGCACTCACACGGTTGGCGCCGGAGATCTTGATCCAGGTGTTGCCATCACGCATCAGCTTGAGCAGCGCCTGGAAACCCGGGGCTTCGATCCCGGCGGTGGCCGGCTGATAGGCAAAATGGCCAATCGACATCGGCGTGGTCATTTTCTCGAAGACCGGCATCAGAGAAACGATATCCTTGCCCGGGAACAGCCACTCGATGTGCCAGTTGAAAGGCTTGATGCGGGCTTCCAGCTCAGGGATCGCATCGAGCTCGAGCGGCATACCGCCCTTGTTGTCGATGTTGAGGCGCACACCGCAGATGCCCTGGGCATCCAGCTCGGCGAGCTGATCATCGGTGAAATCCATGGTCATGGCGCAGACGCCGCGCGCGCGGCCCGGCGTCTCGGCATTGAGTGCATTCATGCCGTCGAGGATGGCCGAATTGTCGGTGCCGTAAACGGACGGCTGGGTGAAGACCACACGTTCGATACCGAGCTGAGAATGCAGATGCTTCAGATCATCCAGCGTGGATTCCGGCGGGGTGTAACCGCGATCCGGTGACAAAGTGTAACGGTTCTCGAACACATGCACATGGGTATCGATGGCGCCCTTGGGCAGGGTGATGTTTGGCTTGCGCGGGTTGCGGTCCGGCGCGATGCAATCTCTGATTTCGTTGGCCACGGTGGCTCTCCCTGAAAATTATCCGGTCCGGTTTTTGTCCGGACAAATGTGAGATGTGGGTATCACATCTGACCGCCGGGCGGAAACCCGATTTATCGGGCGGCGGTTTCACGTGTCGGGTGCACCACCGACGAAACCTCGAGCACCAACTTGTTGACGATGGCGCGCGGAAAATCCTCCGGCGTTTCGGTCACCACTGTGAATGCACCGGGCCCGCCAATGATGACTTCATGGAAATAGCCCTCCAGATCGTATTTGACGCCCTCGACCTCGCTTTGCTCCTGCTGCGGGTTGATGACCAGACCGTTGATGACGATGCCGCGCGAGAGCGCACGGTCCCGCGCCGCCGCGACAACAGGTTCATTGCCTTTGGAATCCCGGCCATCCGCCGACAGATCAATCACCCGGCGCGTGCCTTCGATGTCATTGTCCTCGAACAAGAGCGCAGAAAAATCGAGCGCATTGACGATGTTCGTCAACCCTCCCTTTGGGATCGGAAACGCCTGCACGGCCAGTGCGAAACGCCGGGCGTCCGCCGCGCTTTCGATCACCGACCACGGCACAGTGACCCGCGCTGTTTCAGACCATTCCACATACGTCACCGCAACCCGACCAAGCGGCCCGGACAGCATCGCCGAGATGGCGCGTGGATCAGTTAACGCCGCGACATATCCCGCGCGTTGGAGATTGATCTCCCCTCCATCAATGGAAGCCGACACATCCACGGCCAGAACCAGCTCCACATCGACAGGTGTTTCGTCGGCCAGAACCGACGAAACAGGCGAAACCGCCAAGCCTGCAAAAATGATCCAGAAACTAACCCAGCGCGGCACCGTAGAACTCCAGCAGCTGCCCGATCACCTCTTTGTAAACGGCCGGGTTTTGCGGCTCATAAACTTCGGCGTGGTTGATGTCGGGAATGGTGTGCAAGGATTTGGGTTGCCCCGCCCGGGCAATCAGGTTCTCGGCCTCCACATATCGCACCATGGTGTCGTCACGGCCATGGATGAGCAGCAAAGGCCGGGGCGCGATTTGTGCCACCCAATCCTCAGACCGAAATCCGCAGGCGAGCTCCACGTTTTCGAGCGGGTAACCCTCGGGATAGGCATCCTCGGTCTTGTACATGGTCCGGAACGCCTCCCGCTCGGCAGGCCCCGGTGGTGACATTTCCTGATAGGGCAAGGTGCGACCCACACCTGTCAGCGCGCGTGCGATCCGGTCCCCCGCCAAATCTTCCTGCAGAGTTTCCCATTCTGCCTCCGTGCGCTTGGAGCGGTGCCATCGCTCCCCGTGACCGGGGGCGCCGACCGTCGCCAGCGCTAAGATCTCCGGGTCCACTGCCGTCGCCTTGATAGAAGCCCCACCGCCATGGCTCAAACCCATAACAGCGACGGATGCCACATCATCACGCGCGCTCAGCCAGATGCGGGCGGCCAGAATATCGCGGACCTGTGCCTCGGGATCGACCCGGCGCGCAGGACCTTCGCTGTCCCCGAAACCGCGATGATAGAAATCCAGCGTGTGGTAACCCGCCGCTGTCAGGTCACGTACAAATGGCGGCATGTAGGTTTCCTTGCGACCGGTGTAACCATGCACACAGATGATCGCCGGACGTTCACCCCCACCTGCGGCCGGGGTGAAGGTTCCCGCCAGACGCAGTCCATCCGCATAAAAGGTCGCCGTTTCGCTGGTCATGCCCATTGCCCCCTGCCGGTTGATTAGCGTGTCCGGGCGTGGCTCAATCCCGGTCAACAAAACCCACAATACATGCGGGACCCCACAAGGAGCGAGACCCATGCGCACGACCACACCAACGCCTGAAGAAATGGAACGCTACATCGCGCGTTTCGAGGACCTGCCGGCCAACAAGGACCGCACGGCAGGCAGAATACCGCCCGAAGCGCGTGAGCGGATGACCGCGCGGGCCACCCGCACCGTGATCGCCACCGTCGACAAAGACACGCCCTGGGGTGACGGGGTCATCCCCGGCCCGCCGAATTTTGCCGTCGTGATCGCCGAATGCGAACCCGGCAATGGTCCCGGCCTGCACTCCCACGCCCACACCACAGAAACCTTCACCTGTCTGCAAAGCCAATTTGTGATCGAGTGGGGGGACGAAGGCGAGCACGCAGTCGAACTGGGGAAGTTCGACACGATTTCCGTGCCGCCGGGTGTCATGCGGCGTTTCGCCAATATCGGCGATGAGCGTGGCCTGTTGCACGTTACCCTTCAGGGACCACTGCGGGATGTGGAGTTTGCACCGAGCCTTGGCCAGGAGTTGCACGACCGGTTCGGCGAAGAGGTTGTGAACGAACTTCTCGGTCTGGGCTACACCTTCAATGCCGGCCTGGAAGACTAGACCGCGCGGAGACAAGCTCTTTCCAAAGACCGAGTGTGATCGTCATGCCCGGACTTGATCCGGGCATGACGCATATTTCAAAGGGCGGGCTTCACACGCGCCCGCGCCTGCCACCAGATCTCTAGTAAAGGTTGTTCTTGTAGTCATTGGCCAGGCGGGCGTCGGTTTCGTCGGCGTCCACGCCGTACCAATCCTGATTGATCTTGCCCAAGGTCGGAAAATCGCTCTTCTGAAACTTTTTTTCAGGATTCCAGAGGTCGGACCGGATCACCGCCTTGCCGCAATGGAAGTAGACATAGCGGATATCAATCACCAGTGCCGCACGGGGCGCCTTGCCGTTGGCATGCATCTGGTCGAGCAATGCAGAATCCGTCGTCAGACGGGCGCGACCGTTCAGGCGCATCACTTCGTTCAGACCCGGGACCATGAACATCACGGCAATCTCGGGGTTTTCCATGATGTTGTGGAAGGTGTCGGTCCGGCGGTTTCCGGGCCGGTCGGGAATCGCGATGGTGGTGCTGTCGATGACATGCACGAAACCCGGCGCATCACCGCGCGGGCTGCAATCCGCGGGGCCATCGCCGGCCGCCGAAGTCGACAACACACAAAAGGGCGACATCTCAAGGAACCGCAGGCAGTGCGGACTGAGCTCAGGCTTTTCTTTCTCTGCGAGGTGGCCTTGCGGCTGCCCGTAATGGTCAACGAGTTCCTCGACCGTTTTGATATCGTCCGGCATAACTTGTTCCTTCGTGGTTGAGCCTAGCCTGTCGCGCAATGCAGTATGGGTCAACACTTTCGCCAATCGACACCGGAAAATGCCATGCGTGAAAAAATCTATCTCGACTACACTCGTGAAGAACTCGACGCGCAGTACATCAACGTCAAGACCGATGCAGATGAGGCGACCCGTCTACGTTTGGTGACCCATTCCGCAGATGTTGCGGAACATTTCGCAGCGGCGCGTGACCTGTCCTATGGCGATAACCCCAAGGACCGGTTTGACATCTATCGTGCCGAGGGCGGACCTGCACCGGTGATTATTTTTGCTCATGGCGGCCAATGGCAACGCGGCTCGACCACCGCATCCAGCGGCTGGGCAGAAGCAGCACTGGCCCACGGCATATCCTTCGTGGCTGGCACCTACCCGATGCTGCCCGAGGTCCGAATTCCGGATATGGTCGACCACTTCACGGCGCTTGTTCGCCATGTGCGGGCCCACGCGGATGAATTGGGTGTGGATCCCTCACGGATTTGTATCGCAGGACATTCCTCAGGCGGTCATCTTGCTGCGTCGACTCTGGTACGTTTGGCCAACGAAGGTGATCTCGACGGGGTTATCTGCGGCATGACGATCAGCGGAAATTACGACATGCGTCCGCTGATGCTTAGCTACCGACAGGACTTCATGCTCTTGAGCCCGGAAGAGACAGTCGCCATGTCACCGCTGCTCATGCTCGACAAGCCCATGCCGCCGATGCAGGTGGCTCATGGCGGTGCAGAAAGCGATGAATTCAAGCGTCAGGCCAGCACCTGGCACGCCGCACTCGCGGAACGTGGCGAAGCCAAACTGGTTGCCGTGCCGGACGCCAACCACTTCAATGTGTTTCTCGGCCTTGAAGACCCGCAAGGCGAGGTCTGGGACTTCCTGACCTCGCACCTGAAAGGCGAAGCAGCAACCAAAGCGACCGAGTAAACCTTCTACTCAGCCGCCTTTGCGGTCGCAGCCGGTTCAATGATCGCACCGGAATCAATCAAGCTGTTGATCTCGTCATCTGCAAAGCCGAACTCCGCCAGAACTTCGCGGCTATGCTCACCCATGAGAGGCGCGCCACGCCGGATCGACGTCGGGTCGGCCGAATACTTGACCGGATGCGCGATCACGCTGTGCTCACCGCCCGTCGCGGCCGGCACTTTGGCAATCATGCCGCGGGCAATTGTGTGTGGATCTTCGGACATTTCCTTGACGTCATAGACCGGTCCGGCGGGAACGCCGCCCGCCTCAAGCTTCACCAACCACTCAGACGTGGTGCGATGGCTGAGAATTTCCGTCAATGTCTCAACCAATGCGTCCAGATTGGTCATCCGGGAGTTGCTCGTCTCGAAACGCGG
>Ga0182090_1083395_pt1 | contig 11017 bp, 7 predicted proteins | sample 041ome_24_FD_127767 | JGI IMG/M metagenome (GOLD analysis project Ga0182090, IMG submission 127767) | Metatranscriptome of coastal salt marsh microbial communities from the Groves Creek Marsh, Georgia, USA - 041408BS metaT (Metagenome... | ecosystem: Environmental > Aquatic > Marine > Intertidal... | reverse complement strand
GATTCGCACTTGCATATACTCGATTCCATGTATATCTGTTTATGCCAAGGCGTAACCGATCGCGACATCCGCCGCGCGGTTGAACAAGGCGCCACCACGTTTCGCGAGGTCCAAGAGCAACTTGGGGTCTCCACCCAATGCGGTTCCTGCGAACTCATGGCGCGCTCGGTTGTAGCCGAGACCATGCCCCTTGTTCCAGAAACGCAATTTTACTCCCCCGAGACCCCCTCATTTGCTGTGGCGTAAGCATTCAGAACGCCAATGCAATTGAAAACACTTCTGATTCCCACTCAAAATTTACTTTAAAAACAATCACTTAAACGCTTTTTGGCGTTGGATTGATGACGCGATCAGCCTATACTCCGGACATAGCCACCCTCGCGATCCTCGAAACTTCGCGACCCATGTAATAAGGAGCCCACATGAAAGGCGACCCCCAAGTTATTCAGCACCTGAACAAAGTCCTCTACAACGAGCTGGTAGCTATCAATCAATATTTTCTGCATGCCAAAATGTACAAGGACTGGGGACTGACTGAACTCGCTGAACACGAACATCACGAATCTATAGATGAGATGAAACACGCTGACGAGCTGATTGAGCGCATTCTGTTTTTGGAGGGAATTCCCAACCTACAGGACTTGGGCAAGCTGATGATTGGCGAAAATCCCCGAGAGATGCTCGAGTGCGACCTCAAACTGGAGCACATCGCCCATGTCGATCTAAAAGCCGCCGTAGCGACCTGCGAGGAGGTGAAAGACTATGTTTCAAGGGATTTATTTCAGCGTATCTTAGACGCTGAGGAGGAGCACATCGACTGGCTCGAAACTCAACTATCACTCATGGATAGAGTGGGCGAACAAAATTATCTGCAAACCGCCATGGTGAGCACCAAGCCTATAGGCGGTTAAATCCAACACCGCCCACAGCTTGTTGTGGGGGCTGCACCAGAAGCCGGCCCCCGCAGGCTTTTCAAGCACCCGCGCTATCAGCGCCGGTACCACGGACCACCTCAGCCAACTCACCGCTGGCTTCCATCTCGCTAATAATGTCACTACCACCAATGAGCTCGCCGTCTACCCACAGCTGTGGGAACGTTGGCCAGTTCGCATACTTGGGCAAATTCGCTCGAATTTCTGGGTTCGATAGGATGTCGACATAGGCAAAACGCTCGCCCACCCCAACCAGAGCCTGCACGGCTCGAGCTGAAAATCCACACTGGGGCTGATTGGGCGAACCCTTCATGTACAAGATCACCCGATTGCTAGTGATCTGATCTTTAATGGTTTCCATGATATCCATTGCGAACTACCTCGATAATTGATGGAACAAACCGCACACAAGCGCGCGGCGGTCTTTGGATGACCGGCTCCGCATTCATTGTTGGGTGCAGTATAACGTGGGGAAGCGGGGAGCGGATTACAAGTTCGTAGTATTGGTAGTTGTATCGGTATAAGAAATCATCCTAACCCAGCGTCACCCCCCGGTTTAACCCCTCGGCGAGTAGGAGTATGCTTGCGCGCTTCGTTTTCTAGACTACGAGCGCACTATGTCAGCCCTAATGCCTACCTACAAGCGATTACCCGTGACCTTCGTCCGCGGCGAAGGTGCTGTGCTTTGGGATCATAAGGGCCGCCCTTTCCTCGATGGTCTTTCAGGGATTGCCGTGACCAACTTGGGCCATTGCCACCCCAATGTCACGGCCGCGATACAAGAACAGGCGGCAACTTTGATGCACGCTTCCAACTTGTTTCGCATAGCCCAGCAAGAACGACTAGCTGCAGAGCTAAGCGCCGCCACGGGCATGGAAGCCATGTTCTTTTGCAACTCTGGCGCAGAGGCCAACGAGGTCGCGATTAAGCTCGCCCGACGCTACGGCCACGAGCAAGGTATTAACGTACCTACCACCGTCGTCCTTGAATCCGCTTTTCACGGTCGCACCATGGGCGCCCTTGCAGCGACTGCCGGGCACATCATGAAAGAAAACTTTGAACCCATGCTCCAGGGCTTTGAGCGGGTACCGCGAAACGATATTGCGGCAATAGAGGCCGCGGCCTCGAGCAATCCCAATATCGTAGCCGTGCTGGTCGAACCAGTGCAGGGAGAGGGCGGGGTTCAGCAGCTCGATGTGGAATATTTGCGCGCCCTGCGAGCACTGTGCGATCGAAAAAATTGGCTGCTGATGTTCGACGAGGTCCAGTGTGGTAACGGTCGCAGCGGCAGCCTGTACGCCTTTCAGCAGCTTGGGGTAACGCCAGATGTGCTGGTAACGGCCAAGGGGCTGGGCAATGGCTTTCCTATTGGCTGCTGCATGGCACGCGGCGATGCCGCCCAGGTGCTGAAAGCAGGTGACCATGGCACCACCTACGGCGGCAACCCACTAGGCTGTAGCGCCGGCAGTGCCGTCATTAATACCATTGCAAGCGATTCGCTCTGCGACCGGGTTGCACCCATCCGGGAACACATTATCCACGGCTTCGAAAGCGCACTGAAGCGAACTGATAGCGTCCGAGAGATCCGCGGCCTGGGCCTGATGATAGGCATCGAAGTCAATGTCCCTGCTGGCGACCTAGTAAGACTCGGTCTGGAGCAAGGCGTGGTAATCAATGTAACCGCTGGCAACACGATTCGCCTGTTACCACCGCTGGTGATGACCGACGCTCAAGCAACCGAACTCGGTCAGATAGTGGCTGATGTTGTCAACAACATAGAGGAGAGCACCTCATGAGCACACCGCGACACCTGCTCACACTGAACGACCTGAGTAGTGAAGAATTCCGTGCCATTATCGCCCGCGCATCCGTCCTAAAGCAGTTGCAGCGAGAGGGCACACCCCACGCTCGCTATCCGGGCAAAGTGCTGGCAATGATCTTTGCCAAAGCCTCCACACGCACGCGGGTGTCATTCGAAGCCGGCATGACCCAACTCGGAGGCAGCGCCATGTTTCTATCCGCCGCAGACACCCAGCTGGGCCGTGGCGAACCCATAGAGGATACCGCCATCGTGATTTCCTCGATGGTAGATGTGGTGATGATCCGCACCTTTGAGCACAGTACTGTTGAACGCTTCGCACAACACTCATCAGTGCCAGTCATCAACGCCCTGACCAATGACTACCATCCCTGTCAACTTCTGGCCGATATGCAAACATGGTTTGAACACCGAGGTGACATTAGCGGCAGGCGAGTGTGTTGGCTCGGGGACGGCAACAACATGTGCCAGTCTTATATTAACGCTGCCAAGCTTTTGGACTTTGAGCTGGTAGTAGCCTGCCCAGAGGGCTACGAACCTAAATCAGAGTTAGTCTCTGCCAACAGCGATCGGGTTCGCATAGAGCATGACGCCCATGCAGCCGTTGAAGGGGCTCACCTTCTTGTAACTGACGTGTGGGCCTCAATGGGGCAAGAGGAGGAGCAAGCTCAGCGCGCGGCTGCCATGGCGCCTTTCCAGCTTAATCGCTCGCTGCTCAAGCGGGCGGCCAGCGATGCGCTGTATATGCACTGCCTGCCCGCTCACAGGGATGAAGAGATTTCCGCGGAGCTCATGGATGCTTCAGATACTGTGATCTGGGATGAAGCAGAAAACCGACTGCACGCCCAAAAAGCGCTACTCGAGTTTCTATTAGGCTAGACGGACGCAACAGCACATCGATAGTGTTAAAAGTCGGCTGCCCTCGGGCGGCCACATAACTAACACCTCTATCGACACACAATCTTATGAAAAATTGGTAAAAGAAAAATAACGCCAAAAACCCGTCACCGCTTCGCCCTAACCTAAAGAAAATAGCTAACGCTCCCCGTAAGCAAGCACTTACAAATAGGGTTATACACACCTCCCGCACACAAAACCCCACGACTTAGACGGTTGCAAAGACACCCAGACCCACCTATCTTGGGGTCTCGGGAGACTCAAACCCCCATATATAGGGTTTTCGCGGTCGTGCCCCCCAATTCTGAACAACAATCGAGCCAAACCGCCCGCCAGCGCAGGCGCATGACAAAAAAGAGGGAAGCGTTTGGAAAATCCATACCTTTCCACAACAAACAACAAGACGGCTGCGAGCCACGAGGAACACAAATTCATGCAAACAGGCACCGAGACAGGCACCACAACCACCGCGGCACCCGCCCAAGGGCTGGCAGCACAAACTTCCAACCCCACTCGGCTGCAGGCAACAGCGCCGGGTCAGCTACGCGTGATCAAGCGCAACGGAACGGTCGTCTCCTTCGAAGACAGTAAAATCTCGGTAGCCATTACAAAAGCGTTTTTAGCCGTAGAGGGCGGTACAGCCGCCGCTAGCTCACGGATTCATGAAACCGTAGCCAAATTGACAGAACAGGTTGTATCGACGTTCAAGCGGCGGATGCCCTCGGGCGGCACCATTCACATCGAAGACATTCAAGATCAGGTTGAGCTGGCGCTGATGCGCGCAGGCGAGCATAAGATTGCTCGAGACTACGTCATTTATCGGGATCAACGCGCACGAGAGCGGGCAGCCAAGGCGGCTCTGTCCCCCGAATCCCAGGCTGCGGCTAGTAGTATCAACGTGCTGATGCCAGACGGCAGCCGCCAGCCATTGGACATCGAGCGTGTTCGCACGATCGTGGCTGAGGCATGTGCCGACCTGCCCGACGTCAGTGAAACCGCCATCATCGACGAAGCTCTGCGTAACCTTTACGACGGCGTCTCGGCGGACGAAGTCAGCACCTCACTGGTCATCACGGCGCGCACGCTCATTGAACAAGAGCCAAACTACGGCTATGCAGCAGCTCGATTATTGCTAGATAACCTGCGGGCAGAAGCACTGAGCTTTTTAAATGTTGCCGACTCTGCAACCCAGCATGATATGGCCATCTATTACGGTCAGGCGTTAGGAGCTTTCATCGCGCGGGGCGTGGAGCTCGAACTGCTCTCCCCCGAATTGCTGGAGTTCGATCTCGAGCTCCTCGGCAAGGCGCTCATGCCCGAGCGAGACCTACAGTTCACCTACCTTGGACTGCAAACCCTGTACGATCGCTACTTCATTCACTCCAACGATGTGCGCTTTGAACTGCCGCAGGTGTTCTTTATGCGCGTGGCCATGGGGCTTTGTATCCGTGAGGAAGACAAGAATGCCCGCGCGGTAGAGTTCTACGACCTGCTGTCGTCCTTTGATTACATGAGTTCCACCCCTACGCTGTTCAACTCCGGTACCCTGCGGTCTCAACTGTCCTCTTGCTACCTCACCACCGTACCCGACGACCTCTTTGGCATCTACGGCGCCATTCAAGACAATGCGATGCTGTCCAAATTTGCTGGCGGATTGGGTAATGACTGGACGCCGGTTCGCTCAATGGGTGCCTATATCAAAGGAACCAACGGTAAGAGCCAAGGCGTGGTGCCATTCCTAAAAGTGGTGAATGACACCGCCGTGGCGGTCAATCAGGGCGGCAAGCGCAAAGGGGCGGTATGTGCCTACCTCGAAACCTGGCACATGGATATTGAGGAATTCCTAGAGCTGCGCAAAAACACCGGTGATGACCGCCGTCGCACCCACGACATGAACACCGCCAACTGGATTCCAGATTTGTTCATGAAGCGGGTTTTTGAAGAGGGCGATTGGACGCTGTTCTCTCCCAATGACGTGCCAGATCTGCATGATTTATACGGCAAAGCCTTCGAGGAGCGCTATGCCCAGTACGAGGCCATGACAAAAACTGGTGAACTGACGTACTTCAAAACCGTCAAGGCCAGCAACCTCTGGCGTAAAATGCTAGGTATGATTTTTGAAACAGGGCACCCTTGGATGACGTTCAAGGACCCCTGCAACCTGCGCTCGCCCCAGCAGCATGCAGGTGTTGTGCACTCCTCCAACCTGTGCACCGAGATCACCCTAAATACCAGCGCCGATGAAATCGCCGTCTGCAATCTCGGATCGATCAACCTGCCCCAGCATGTCGAGAATGGAGAGCTCAACTTAGAGAAACTCCGAAAGACCGTGCGAACCGCCATCCGCATGCTCGATAACGTGATCGATATCAACTACTACTCAGTGCCTGCGGCGGAACAGTCCAACATGCGCCATCGCCCCATCGGCATGGGTATCATGGGATTCCAGGACGCACTGTACAAAATTGATGTGTCTTACGCGTCAGATGACGCCGTAACGTTTGCCGACCGATCCATGGAGGCGGTGAGCTATTACGCTATTGAAGCCTCGAGCGAGCTTGCGGCCGAAAGAGGTAGCTACTCTAGCTACCAGGGTTCGCTATGGAGTCAGGGCATCTTCCCACTAGACTCCCTCGATCTACTGATCGAGAGTCGCGGCGAGAAATATATTCAGGTGAACAAAGACGCGACCCTAGATTGGCCCACCCTGAAGACCAAGGTGGCGCAAAACGGCATGCGAAACTCCAACGTAATGGCCATTGCACCTACGGCAACCATTGCCAATATCACGGGCGTGTCTCAGTCAATTGAACCGACCTACCAAAACCTCTACGTCAAATCGAACCTATCCGGAGAGTTTACAGTCGTGAACCCCTACCTGGTCGCAGATCTAAAAGCGCGGGGACTGTGGGACAAGGTTATGGTCAACGATCTGAAGTACTACGACGGCTCGGTGCAGGGGATCGATCGCGTCCCCGAGGACCTCAAAGCCAAATATGCTACTGCCTTTGAGATAGAACCTCGTTGGCTAGTAGATAGTGCCAGTCGCCGCCAAAAGTGGATTGATCAAGCTCAATCCCTGAATTTATACATCAACAACGCAAGCGGTAAAAAGCTGGACGTAACCTACCGCATGGCTTGGTTCAGCGGCTTGAAAACCACATACTATTTGCGCTCCCTCGCCGCCACGGGCACCGAGAAGTCCACCGTGGAGACCGGCAGACTCAACGCAGTATCATCGGGAACAGCACCGCAACCTGCACCTGTTCCCAAGGCATGCTCTCTGGATGATCCAGACTGCGAAGCTTGTCAATAAATTCAACATCGACACAAAGAGGTAAAGAGATGCTCAGCTGGGACGAATACAACAACGACGAGTCCATCGCGCCCGCGGCAGCAACAGCCGCTGCTAAACCCGCACCAGAAGTGGTTCAAAAGGCCCTTGAGTCAACCGTTGAAGCCGAAACTGTCGACGTAAAACTCGAACCCGCGAAGGTAGCTGGGATTGCTGCCGATGAAGTAGCGGCGGCGAAACTGGCTAGTAATATCGAGAAAGCCCAGGCGGCCATCGACAATATTGATGTTGCAGCCGGCTTAGAAGAACTCGAAATGGGTGCGTCTCGGGTATCCGTCGACGAAAAGGCCATGATCAATTGCCGTGCCGACCTCAATCAGCTGGTGCCCTTCAAATACGATTGGGCCTGGCAGAAATATATCGACGGGTGTGCCAATCACTGGATGCCCCAAGAAATCAATATGACGGCTGACGTCGCAACCTGGAAGAGTGCCGATGGTTTGACCGATGACGAACGCCGTATTGTCATGCGCTCGCTGGGTTATTTCTCAACCGCAGACTCACTTGTTGCGAACAACCTTGTACTCGCGGTTTATCGTTTAATTACAAACCCTGAGTGTCGTCAGTACCTGCTCCGACAGGCCTTCGAGGAAGCCATCCATACCCACGCCTATCAGTACTGCATAGAGTCATTGGGCATGGACGAGGGTGAAGTCTTTAACATGTACCGCGAAGTCCCCTCGGTAGCCGCCAAGGCCGCTTGGAGCCTAAGCCATACCCACAGTCTGTCAGACCCGACCTTTAAGACCGGCACCCAAGAAACAGATCAGGAGCTGTTGCGTAACCTCATTGGTTTCTATGCGGTCACCGAGGGAATTTTCTTCTACTGCGGCTTCACTCAAATTCTCTCTATGGGTCGTCGCAACAAGATGACCGGCGTTGCCGAGCAGTTCCAGTACATTCTGCGTGATGAGTCCATGCACCTGAATTTTGGTATCGATATGATCAACCAGATCAAGCTCGAGAACCCAAATTTGTGGACCGACAGCTTCAAGCAGGAAGTGATCCAGATGATCCTGGAAGGGACTGAGTTGGAAATCGCCTACGCCCGAGACACCATGCCACGGGGCGTGCTGGGTATGAACTCGGCGATGATGGAAGAGTATTTACACTTCATCTGCAATCGCCGTCTGATCCAGCTTGGTTTGCCGGAGCAATTCCCGGGCGCACAGAACCCATTCCCATGGATGTCTGAAATCATGGATTTGCGCAAAGAGAAGAATTTCTTTGAGACGCGCGTTATTGAGTATCAAACCGGCGGAGCATTGTCCTGGGATTAACACCCCTGACGACTCTGCCCCCTCCAAAAAGCCGCTGCGGAACACTCAGCGGCTTTTTTATTAGTTCACGACCCTATCGGAGCCAAAGTTAGACGCAGCACACGCCCCGTGAGAAGCTCAGCGCGCTGACGTCGGCGGATCAGTTCGGTCTGATCAGCGGGGTCAATCGGATGAACTAATCAAAGCCTCTGTCACCGTGCAGGCAATAAGATGCACCCAAGCTGCAGGCTCAACCTTCTCTGAGGCAATGTCATCAATGATTCGACCCAAGGTATAAGCCTGTACAAACACTGCCGCAGCCCTGGAATCAATGTCCGTTCTGACCAAACCCCGCTCTTGGGCGCTTGCCATGACGTTGGCCAATCGATCAGTGAGTTCAGACTGACATTGCGATAAACGCTCCTCAACCCGGGGGCGAGCAATGGCAAAAGCGATAAGACGCGCTCGCAGAACCCGAAATTGCTTGCGCTCCGGGCTCTGACTAGCCTCGGTAATTTGATTCAACTTACCGGCAAACTCTGCGGAGGTTTTAGAGTCATCCATAAGTGCTTCGATGACGTCGATGTCAGCCCGCACTTGCTTACCAAACAGTTCAACGCAGGCCTCTCCAATGAGTGCATCCAGATCACCAAAATGGTGGTACAGGGTCGCTCTGGCAACGCCGCCGGCAGCAAGTACGTCCACAATGGATATTTGCTCGGGCCCCATTTCTACTATCAGGCGTTCCACCGCTGCCAGTAGCTTGTCATACACCGCCTGACCACGGGGCTGACGCCCGGTTTTTGGGGTTACATTCGCCTTTTTTGGGGGTACTCGAGTCACAGCAACGGCTCATTTACGGCTTTCGGCGTTCCGATTAAACCATCGATTGGCACGATGTAGCGAGGTAGCCATCACAGAAACTAGAAAAACTGGAGCCATGTTCAAAAAAGATTGTTAAATTGGCGTTTAACATCCCTGTGTCATAACGCGGTAATACGCGCTTGCAACCATATGGTGTCTCCCCAAGACCACTTCGCCATGTTTTTCGCTGACCGCTTTAACTTATTCTTTAGCCTGTTGATGATCACAACGGTGGGCCTCTTCATCGTGTGGGGCTTGAACTACATCAATTTCACGCAGGTCACCGTCTTCCTGCTAGCTGTGAGCTATGTTAAGTCTGGTGCGCCAAATCAAACGTGAATCGCGGCAAGGACTCAAGAATCGCTTTGCCATAGCGCCTAGTCAGCAAACGCCGATCAAGCAAAGTGATTCGCCCTGTATCCGCCTCCGTGCGCAACAGCCGTCCACTCGCCTGCACGAGTTTTAGCGCGGCATCGGGGACGCTAATCTCCATGAAGGGATTACGACCCAACTGCTCGAGCAGTTCGGCGTGGGCCGCCTCCCGAGGGCTATCGGGTACCGCAAATGGCAGCTTTGCAATGATTACGTGCTGGCAGTAGGTTCCGGGAAGATCCACGCCTTCAGCAAAACTCGCGAGCCCCATAATGACGCTGGGACGACCCGCATCAACGTTTTGTCGATGGCGTTCCAGAAGGTGAGACTTGCTCAAGGTGTCCTGTACCAGCAGCTCGTGGGGCAAACTGCCCTCCAAACCCTGGCAAACAGCCTCCATCTGCCGGCGAGAAGAAAAGAGCACAAGCGCTGCCAGATCCTCGGATAGCAGGCCCGGCAGCAAGTGAATGACTTCCTCGGTGTGTCGCTCAGCGTCGCCGGGATCCACAGACAATGTAGGTATTGAAAAACGCGCCCTAGCGGCATCAAAAGGGCTCTCCACGCGCTTGTAGCGCGCGGCCTTTGGCAATCCGGTCATGGCGCGCAAACGATCAAAGGTCCCTAGGGAAGATAAGGTCGCAGAGGTCACGACAACCCCCGCTGCGCGACTCCATATGTGTTGCCGCAGGAGATCTCTGGCCAGAATAGGGCTGGCAAAAAAATCAACGCCACTGCCCGTATTAGCCCCCCGCATCCAGCGGGCCCAGGGGTCGTCTAGGTCGCTCGCCTCTGCACGTGAATAGCTCTCCCACAGGGCCAGCTGACCTTCAGCGCGCCCTACCATACCCTGCACATTGACACTCCACACATCAAGCTCATCCCGCTGCTGGGGCTCAACCTCGTCGCGCCGATTCTCGAGGGCGGAGTCCAGTCGGCTGGACAACTCATAGTGCTGCCGCCAAGCAATAGCTAAATCACGAGCCTGACCCCGCAAACCCTCGGGGATGATGCCGTGCTCAAAACGCAGCTCCGCTGTTTCCGCGGCCTGTTGCGCAAGCAGATCTTCACTCCAGATCGCGGCGTCATCGTTGAGCTGCTCGATATCTGTCAGCGATGAGACCAGCTGCTCGATCACCGTAGCAAAACCTGTGACCTCAGCCAGCGGCTCCGCCTGATCCGCCAACCACTGCCGGGTTTCACGGAGAGCTTGGCGAGTGCTTGCGGTTCTCACCGCGAGGGTAAACTGCTCAAGACATTTTTCTGCTAGCTGATGCCCCTCATCAAAGACAAAGATACAGTCCTCTGGGGGTGGCAATATAGCGCCACCTCCAAACTTCAGATCCGCCAGAACAATGTTGTGATTGGCGACAATAACATCCGCCTCCTGCAGCCCATCCCGGGCGCGAAAAAAGCTACAGGTGTTGATAAACCCACATCGCCTGCCGCCACATTGAATGGCGTCGGTGGTCACCGCCCGGCGCAGTTGGCCATCTAGCGCCGCCGGCCAACCGTCGAGATC